>PPYF01370418.1_pt1 | contig 26789 bp, 21 predicted proteins | sample 1559871 | NCBI WGS metagenome assembly PPYF01 (sample SAMN08240021, study PRJNA423297) | Human gut metagenome, whole genome shotgun sequencing project. | reverse complement strand
CACGGCTGCGTATGCCTGAAAGCAGGCACACTGCTGGATACCTTCACACCGGTACGTCAGGATTTCCTGAAAGCGTAATGTTTCACTACCCAGCCGCTTTTCTTGATCAAAAGCGGCTATTCGTCCCTCGTATTATTCCCCAGATCTATATCAGATTAACTCTAAATATCCATCTCTTCGGATGAGTTCTAAATCAGATTTTCATCACAGTTCCGATAAAATAAATAGCGATATTCTGTTACTCACCCGTATTAGTAGATTCGTTAAGTATACAAGGACAAAAGATGAAAAGGCTTTCGATCAATGAGTTGCGCCCTGCAGACGTATTGTTATTCTCACCCGAAAAAAAGAGTTTTATTTCCTGGGCTATTACATTCCTCACAGATGCACCGGTAAGTCATGCAGCCATCTATTTTAACGCTATGCCAGCGACAATTATTGAAGAAACGCCGCCACAGGTTTCTTTAAACCCCGCAGAGCGCCGTTTTAAGGGGCGTACAATTCACGTATATCGCCACACCACGGAAGCATCACTTAGCCCTGTTATTGACGCGGCACAACGTCATCTCAATAATAATGAGCCGTATGATAACCCTGGTTTATATATGGTTGGGTTATTATTGATGTATAAAAAATTCTTAATGACTAGTCGGAAACAGCAGATAATTATTCGAATTCTCGAAAAGCTCACCGCGACGCTAAACCATTATATTCAGCAACATCAGACTCCAGGTAAGCATCCGATGGTGTGCTCGCAGTTTGTTGCCCAGTGTTTTGACGACGCAGGCAACAACTTCCGGCTGCAGTTCCGCCATGCCTTACAGCTAGACTCGACGATCGGAGAGACGCTGCTGGAGAAAGCTATCGACTGGACAACACAGAGAAAACCGGTCTTTACGCAGCAGGATTTAGCTGCCGCCACGCCAGAAACCGCGAGCGATGAAGTATTGTGCGAAGCCCTGTATAAATCGTTCATGGAGGATGCCTCTCAGCCAACGCCTGCGATGACCGACGCGCTGGCAGAAGCTATTTACCATTTTTCCGTAGCGCATGCAGCATTATTAAATATTGATACGGCCACCAGTCGCTTTAATCCATTAGCCGCACTGCAAGCAAACAATAATATGTTCGTTTCGCCAGGCGATCTCATGCGTCACTGCAGAAATTTAACGCCAATAGGCATTGTAATGATTTAGTCTCTTTTGTTATTCGGTAATTCAAATTCCAGCAAATAATTAACATTCACTCTTTACCGAGGAGTACTATTTATGGCTAATGAAGAACGCCCAGACAATCAACAACAAAATACTAATGAATCAACTCAACAGGTTTCTTTTACTGCTAACCATATTTCTATCACCGAAACCGAACCCAAACTGAATGCGGCATTAGATAATGCCGAAACCTTACCCAGCTTTGCCGATCAGCTGTATGACAAAATCACCTCGGTCATCGGCGGAAATAATCCGAATCAATTTTTCTGCATGAGTCTCCCAGGCATGCAAATTGATAAGAATCTCTACAGTTACGATATTGAAAATAATCAGCCCAAACCACCATTAGTAGAAGCTAATGAATCAAAACTGGTCAACCGGCTATTTGATGCCTGTAAGATGACCGGCTCCGACAATGGTCGCCATCTGCAAACTCAGTATAAAAGCGCACTGGATATGCTGACACCACAGCTTAACGGCAAGCTGTTTGATGCGAAATCCAAGCTGCGGAAAGTTCTGATGACCCCCTACCCGTATAATTTCGGTGAGGGGTTAACTACCGGATTCACGCTACAACAGGTCTTCTATCGGCTTTATGGCGACTACGTTGATGCCAAGCAGGTCTGGGCCAAAGTCCAACTCGAGAAAAAAATAGAGCTGGACGCAAAGTATCCGGGAGAAACCAAGGATAGCAATCGCAATAAACAAAACGACTACCTCGACTGGTATGAAACCACCGCCGAGTCTCAGTTGCTGAAGGTACAGGAGAAACTGGGCAAAGTTCTTAACGTATTCTCACCAGGCGATATGGAAATCATCACCGGGATCCTCGACAGCGGCGCGGGGCGCGAAATTGCCGAGGCTCGGCAGACGCTCGCCAATGTACAAAAGCTCAATCCCGACGGAGGCTATGTTTATCCGGTTACTCTATACCCTGAAAATTGGTTCAACCTGCTGGATACCTCTTTTACCCCAATCGACCTGTTGGAAAGCCCTACGGCACTGGCACAACAGCTCTCCGTACTGATGGTACAGCGCAGTAATTTAGCCATGACGATTGATTCCTTCCTCAATATTCTTCCCGACCCCGCGATGCTGACCGATCTCAAAGCTAAGCAGGAAAACGCGGAGAAAGCGCTTCAAGAGGCTAAGGATGCAGTAGCTAAGGTCTATAGCGACATCACAAGCGACACCCTGAAGCTGATTATCGATATTATTGGCCGCTCCAATGATAAAGATAAAGGTACCGCTCTCGCGGGTACCACCTCAAGGATCCTTAACATCGATCCGGACAAGGCAAAAAATATCATTACTGCATTAGCTGGCAACGCCAGCCGGTGTATGAAGGCGCAAGATGATTTAATCGCCGCAGCGCAAAACGCGACGGACCGGGCGCTAGAGTATTTTCAACAGAAAAATCTGCTGCAGTACAAGCAAATGCTTTTACCGCTGCAAACACAGCTCGCCCGAACGGAGAGTGATATTGCCGACATACGGCAACAGATTGGCCTGTCTACGGTAATGCAGCAGGCCAACAAGCCCAAAGATGGCAGCGACGTCACGCCGAACGTCGTGCCTGACCGCTTCGCCCAGGTCCTTATCGAATCAACGATGGCGTCAGTCAGACAAAGCTCTAGCAACGCCACTTCAGCTTCCGCGTCCTCAAGCCATTCGTCCTTTTTCTTCGGAGGTTACAGCAGCAGTAGGTCGCACAGGGAATCTGTCGACAGCAGTCAATCAGAAACCAGCAATATCAAAATTCAGATAGGAATGTCGATTGCCAAAGTAGGCATTGGCAGGGAGTGGTTTAACCCCGGCGTATTCCTGCTCACCAAAGATATGTACAACACCTCCAGCAAGAAAATCTCACCAAATTCAAAAGGCAAACCGTTCCAGAAAGAGCGTTTTGATGCGATGAACGATTGTGCGTTCCCGTGCTTCCCGGTCGCATTTATCATTGCCCGCGACGTCACCATCAAATTCTCATCTGACACATCAATGTCGAACAGCTTTGCCCAAAGCGTTGAAGATCACTCCTCAAGCGGCGGTGGCTTCTTTATTTTTGGTGGTAACTCATCGTCTTCATCCAACTCCTCACGCAGTAATTCATGCGCGACCTCTTCTGCCAACAGCGTCACCGTACGCTTCACCAGCCCACAAATTCTGGGCTATTACCTGGAAGCCACACCTGCGGACGAGAGCGTAACTCTCAGCGAAGTTCGCTCTGGCAACAGTGACTACATCTCCATTCTGGACTTCATTAAAAACTTCCAGATCATGCTTGATGATTACAACAGCACCTATAACCGGGACGCCCTGCAAATGTCCCCACGCAGTAATCGTGCTACAGACTAATGGGGAGTTGATATGAACATGGAAGACAGTACTCCACTAGCACTCCAGACCTTGAGTTGGCAGGAGATCGTTGCCGCTGCAGCTCAAATAAATATCGAACCCTGCGCACTTCAGGCAGTCTGTAACGTTGAATCGTCTGGCAGCGGTTTTCTTTCTTCTGGTCGGCCAAAAATTCTGTTCGAGGGGCATATTTTCTGGCGTGAGCTAGCAAAACGGCATTATCAACCGGAAATACTGGCCGCTAACTTTCCCTCCATTATTTATCAGAAATGGACGAAACAGCACTATCAAGGCGGAGAGAAAGAGTATGAGCGACTAGCCATAGCCCTGAGTATTCACCACGAGGCAGCATATTGCTCTACATCATGGGGAGCATTCCAGATTATGGGATTCCACCATGTGCTCTGCGGTTTTCGTACTGTCGACGATTTTGTGGCTGCACAACATCACAGTTGCCACAAACAACTAGACGCGTTTTGCCAGTTTCTGGTCGCCAATAATCTACAGCTTTATTTGCAAAAACGGGATTGGGCAGCCTTTGCCAGACTCTACAATGGTCCTGAATATTTGCGTAACCAATACGATAAAAAACTAGAAATAGCTTATCGTTGGTGCCAAAACGCTCATTCTGGATGTTTCTGACATAATCCATAAGTTGTGAGTAAGGCCTCAGCAGTTTCGCTGAGGCTTTATATTTTCACGCCCATAAAGATTAGCTAGTTAATCATTTAAATAATCAATTATATCGTTATTTAGAGATCTTAACGTCCGTCAACTTCCATACCAGACATCCCGCAAACCGCCGCCAGATGGGTAAAAACGCCATCGCCGTCACTATAATGAAACATCGTTTCGACTTTGATCACACTTTCATGATTAATCGAATGACGCAGAAATAAATCGCAATAAAATAAATTTAAAACGGTGTTTTATAAAATGATTGTGGCAAAGCATGAGATTTTAAAACGCAACAACACCGACGAAAGGACAGCGTTTAAATTTTTATATTACATCTACTTACAGGGAAGGCTTCATGACTGACACCAAGTTAACACTTTAACGCCCCTGGCGCCAGAAGGCGCGAGGGATGTAACCAACACCCAATCCGTTTGACACACTTGTTTGCCAGGTAGGTATGTATGAATGAAAACAGAATGTTGGGATTGGCCTGGATTTCGCCCTATATAATCGGGTTGATAATCTTCACGGCCTTCCCATTCGTTTCATCTTTCTTCCTCAGTTTTACTGAGTATGACTTGATGAGCCCGCCGGTATTTAACGGCATTGAAAACTATCGCTACATGCTGACGGAAGATTCCCTCTTCTGGAAATCCATGGGCGTGACGTTCGCCTACGTATTTTTGACCATCCCATTAAAACTGGCATTTGCTTTAGGGATTGCGTTTGTTCTGAACTTTAAATTACGCGGTATCGGCTTCTTCCGTACTGCTTACTATATTCCGTCGATCCTCGGTAGCTCCGTTGCTATCGCGGTGCTTTGGCGTGCTCTGTTCGCCATCGACGGCCTGCTGAACAGCTTTATCGGCGTATTAGGCTTTGATCCCGTTAACTGGCTGGGCGAACCTTCACTGGCGCTGATGTCCGTTACCCTGCTGCGCGTTTGGCAGTTCGGTTCCGCGATGGTTATCTTCCTCGCTGCACTGCAAAACGTACCGCAGTCTCAGTACGAAGCGGCAATGATTGATGGCGCCTCCAAATGGCAGATGTTTATGAAAGTTACCGTGCCGCTGATTACGCCGGTTATTTTCTTCAACTTCATCATGCAGACCACTCAGGCATTCCAGGAGTTTACCGGTCCGTACGTCATCACCGGCGGTGGCCCAACCTACTCGACTTACCTGTTCTCGCTGTACATCTACGATACCGCGTTCAAGTACTTCGATATGGGTTATGGCGCGGCGCTGGCGTGGGTTCTGTTCCTGGTTGTCGCCGTCTTCGCTGGCATCGCCTTTAAGTCTTCAAAATACTGGGTGTTCTACTCCGCCGATAAGGGAGGCAAAAATGGCTGATATCCAACAAATCTCAGAAGCAAGAAGCATCGCTGAACGTGAGGTTGCCCGCACCCTTAGACGCGAAAAGGTTAACGCCTGGGTTCGCTACGTCATCCTGCTGTTTGTCGGTCTGTTAATGCTTTATCCGCTGGCGTGGATGTTCTCGGCATCGTTCAAACCGAACCACGAGATCTTCACCACGCTGAGCCTGTGGCCTGCGCATGCAACCTGGGATGGTTTCATCAACGGCTGGAAAACCGGTACCGAGTACACCTTCGGCCATTACATGCTGAACACCTTTAAGTATGTGATTCCGAAAGTGATCCTGACCATTATCTCTTCCACTATCGTGGCGTACGGCTTTGCCCGCTTCGAGATTCCATGGAAGAAATTCTGGTTCGCAACGCTCATCACCACCATGCTGCTGCCAAGCACCGTGCTGCTGATCCCTCAGTACCTGATGTTCCGTGAAATGGGCATGCTGAACAGCTACATGCCGCTGTACCTGCCGCTGGCATTTGCCACGCAAGGGTTCTTCGTCTTCATGCTGATTCAGTTCCTGCGCGGCGTACCGCGTGACATGGAAGAGGCGGCACAGATCGACGGCTGTAACTCTATCCAGGTGCTGTGGTACGTGGTTGTACCGATTCTGAAGCCGGCAATTATTTCCGTCGCGCTGTTCCAGTTCATGTGGTCCATGAACGACTTTATCGGCCCGCTGATCTACGTCTATAGCGTTGATAAGTACCCGATTGCACTGGCACTGAAAATGTCCATCGACGTCACCGAAGGGGCGCCGTGGAACGAAATTCTGGCAATGGCGAGCATCTCCATTCTGCCATCCATCATTGTGTTCTTCCTGGCGCAGCGCTACTTCGTACAGGGCGTTACCAGCAGCGGAATTAAAGGTTAAGAGGGATATATCATGGCTGAAGTTATTTTCAACAAACTGGAAAAAGTGTACTCCAACGGCTTCAAAGCGGTACATGGTATCGACCTAAAAATTGCAGAAGGGGAATTCATGGTGATTGTCGGGCCATCCGGCTGCGCCAAATCCACCACCCTGCGTATGCTGGCCGGTCTGGAAACCATCAGCGGCGGTGAAGTTCGCATCGGCGAGAAGATCGTCAACAACCTCGCGCCGAAAGAGCGTGGGATTGCAATGGTGTTCCAGAACTATGCGCTCTACCCACACATGACCGTACGTGAAAACCTCGCGTTCGGCCTGAAGCTAAGCAAAATGCCAAAAGCGCAGATTGACGCCCAGGTTAACGAAGCAGCGAAAATCCTTGAGCTGGAAGAACTACTGGAACGTCTGCCGCGTCAGCTTTCCGGTGGCCAGGCGCAGCGTGTAGCGGTAGGCCGCGCGATTGTGAAAAAACCAGATGTATTCCTGTTCGATGAACCGCTGTCGAACCTGGATGCCAAGCTGCGTGCTTCCATGCGTATCCGTATTTCTGACCTGCACAAGCAGCTGAAAAAATCCGGCAAACCAGCAACCACCGTCTACGTTACCCACGATCAGACCGAGGCGATGACCATGGGTGACCGTATCTGCGTGATGAAGCTGGGTCATATCATGCAGGTTGATACCCCCGATAACCTGTACCACAAGCCGAAAAACATGTTCGTCGCTGGCTTCATCGGCGCGCCGGAAATGAATATTCGTTCCAGCAAACTGGTGAACAAAGAAGGCCGCCTGAACCTGAGTATCGGTGATGAATTCATGCCGCTGTGCGACAGCCTGCACCAGAAGCTGAGCGGCCATGAAAATGAAGAAGTGTTCTACGGTATTCGTCCGGAATTCGTCGCGCTGTCCGATGAACCGTTCGCTGAAGGCGGTTGCAGCGGTGAAATGGTTCGCGTTGAAAACATGGGCCACGAATTCTTCGTTTACCTGAAAGTCGCCAACTATGAGCTGACGGCACGCATCCCTTCAGATGAGGCTAAGCCAATGATTGATAAGGGGCTTCATCGTAAGGTGTACTTTAAGTTTGACATGGATAAATGTCATATCTTTGACGCTAAAACTGAACAGAACCTCTCTCTCTAATCTGGAGTATTAAAATGAAAAAAGTGCTTTTAAGCGCAGCAATCTCCGCCACCCTGGGCCTCACGGCCCTCCCATCGATGGCAAAGGATGTCGACCTTCGCATGTCCTGGTGGGGCGGTAACGGTCGCCACCAGGTGACGTTGAAGGCGCTGGAAGAGTTCCATAAGCAGAACCCGGATATTAACGTCAAAGCAGAGTACACCGGCTGGGATGGCCACCTGTCCCGTCTGACCACCCAGATTGCAGGCGGCACAGAGCCTGACGTGATGCAGACGAACTGGAACTGGCTGCCGATCTTCTCGAAAACCGGCGACGGTTTTTATGATCTGAACAAAATGAAGGACATCATCGACTTAAGCCAGTTCGATGCCAAAGAACTGCAGTCCACTACCGTCGACGGCAAGCTGAACGGGATCCCAATTTCCGTGACCGCGCGCGTGTTCTACTTCAACGATGAAACCTGGAAACAAGCGGGCGTTGCATACCCGAAAACCTGGGATGAGTTGATGGCGGCGGGTAAAACCTTCGAAAGCAAGCTGGGCAAACAGTACTACCCTGTGGTTCTGGAGCACCAGGATACGCTGGCGCTGCTGAACTCCTACATGACGCAGAAATACAATATTCCAGCCATCGATCCGCAGGCGAAAAAATTCTCCTACAGCAAAGAGCAGTGGGTTGAATTCTTCCAGATGTACAAAAAGCTGGTCGACAGCCACGTGATGCCGGATACCAAATACTATGCCTCATTTGGTAAGAGCAACATGTATGAAATGAAGCCGTGGATCCAGGGTGAATGGGGCGGTACTTACATGTGGAACTCCACCATTAACAAGTACTCCGATAACCTGAAGCCACCAGCGAAGCTGGAACTGGGTAGCTACCCAATGCTGCCGGGCGCAACCGATGCGGGCCTGTTCTTCAAGCCGGCTCAGATGCTGTCTATCGGCAAATCCACCAAAAATCCTGAAGCCGCTGCGAAGGTCATTAACTTCCTGCTGAACAGTAAAGAAGGTGTGGATACCTTAGGTCTTGAGCGCGGTGTGCCGCTGAGCAAAGTCGCGGTGAAATACCTGACTGAAGACGGCATTCTGAAAGAAGACGACCCGTCAGTTTCCGGCCTGCGTCTGGCACAGTCTCTGCCAGCGAAGCTGAGCGTGTCTCCGTACTTTGACGATCCACAAATCGTTGCCCAGTTCGGTACCACTCTGCAGTACATCGACTACGGCCAGAAAACCGTAGAAGAAGCGGCCGCTGACTTCCAGCGCCAGGGTGAACGTATCCTGCGCCGCGCAATGCGCTAAGCGTTATCAATGCATTAATACCCTGCAGCTTCCGGCTGCGGGGTATTTTTTTATTTAAGGAGAAAGGACATGAAAGGCAAAATCATCCCGCTGAATTTCCGCCATCAGAAAGACAGCGAAACCGGTCATGAGGTGATCCGGATGACGCCACCGCACATTATTTGCCACCGTAACTACTTCTACCAAAAATGCTTCACCCGCGACGGCGGCAAGCTGATTTTTGGCGGCGCGTTCGAGGGGCACTGGAACTATTACTTACTGGATATTGCCGCCCAGCAGGCCACCCAACTGACCGATGGCCCGGGGGATAATACCTTCGGCGGCTTCCTTTCCGATGACGACCAATCGCTGTGGTACGTTAAAGATACCCGCCAGCTACGACGCGTTGATCTGTCGACGTTAGAAGAGTACGTGGTGTATGAAGTGGATGACGAGTGGGTCGCTTACGGCACCTGGGTTGCCAACTCCGATTGTACGCAGCTCGTCGGCATCGAGATTAAGAAAAGCGACTGGCAGCCGCTGACCGACTGGTCGAAATTCCGCGCCTTTTACTTTACCGAGCCGGAATGCCGCTTAATTAATATTGACCTGAAAACCGGCGAGCAGCGGACCATTTTGCAGGAGAAACGCTGGCTCGGACACCCAATCTACCGTCCGTTCGATGATAGCACCGTGGCGTTTTGCCATGAGGGGCCGCGCGATGCCATCGATGCCCGTATGTGGCTTATCGATGCCGACGGCAGCAACCTACGCTGCGTGCGCCAACACCAGAAAGGCGAGAACTTTACCCACGAGTTTTGGGTGCCGAACGGCTCTGCGCTCTACTACGTGGCTCACGAAGAAAACAGCCCGCACCGTTACCTCTACAGCGCCGATCCACTCACGCTGGAGAACCGCCTGCTGATGGCGATACCGCCCTGCTCTCATCTGATGAGCAACCACGACGGTTCCCTGGTGGTGGGCGATGGGGCTCCGCACAACACCGGCGATATCAGCCTTAACGATCCGTTTATTTGGGTCTTTTCCCTGCAAACCGGCGAGAAGAAAGCCATTTGCCAGCATAACAGCAGTTGGAAAGTGCTGGATGGCGATCGTCAGGTGACCCACCCGCATCCCTCATTTTCACCAGACGACAAGTGGGTACTGTATACCTCGGATGTGGAAGGAATGCCGGCACTTTATCTGGCGCGGGTGTAAATCCGCGCGGTTTGAGCCACTCCTCCCGACCCTCTTCCCTTTAGGAAGAGGGTGAGGTGACAGAATTACACACCAATGTTTCTTAACTTCTCCCCCGACATCAGCTTACGTTCGATATGTTCCAGCGTGACGTTTTTGGTTTCAGGAATCAGCCAGAAGGTGACGCCGATAAACGCGACGTTCAGCGCCGTATACAGCCAGAATGTCCCCGCCGCGCCGATGGAGTCCAGCAGCGTCAGGAAGGTGGCCCCGATGATCATATTCGAGACCCAGTTAGTGGTCGTCGAGCAGGTGATCCCGAAATCGCGGCATTTCAGCGGCTGGATCTCCGAACAGAGGATCCACACCACCGGCGCCGCACTCATGGCATAACCGGCGATGCACATCATCGTCATGCCCACCGACAGCCAGGACAAACAGCTGGAGGCCGTACCGTTATCAAATTTCATCAGGCAATAACCCAGAACCAGCGTTCCCAGCGCCATAATGGTGAAACCAATTTTCAGCGCCGGTTTGCGCCCCGCTTTATCGACGGTAAACACGGCAATAAAGGTGGCAAACATAAAGGTCAGCCCAACCACCAGAGTGGCAATCATCTGCTGTTCGGTAGTGGTAAAGCCCGCCATTTTAAAGATGCGCGGGGCGTAATACATGATGATATTCATCCCGGTAAACTGCTGCATTGCCTGCAATAACATCCCGAGGAATACCGCGCGGCGTACGTTGCGGTTAATTTTGAACAGCGCCCAGCCGCCTTGTTTGAGCTTCAGGCTTTCGCGGATCTCGTTCAGCTCATCACGCGCTTTTTCTGAGGTGTCGCGCAGCATGCGCAGCACTTCCTCTGCCTCAATATGGCGGCCTTTTTCCGCCAGCCAGCGCGGACTGTTCGGTAAAAAAATCACCAGAACCATCAACAGCACCGCCGGCAGCGCCAGCACGCCCAGCATCGCCCGCCAGTTACCGCTGTAGCTAAACGCGGTATCGGAGAGAAATGCCATCACAATCCCCAGCGTGACCATCAACTGATACATGCTGATCATCTTCCCGCGGACGTTTTCACTCGCCATTTCCGACAGATACAGCGGTGCAGTATACGAAGCGATACCCACCGCCACGCCGAGAATGACCCTCGCGACCAGCAGCATCTCGACGTTAGCGGCAAACGCCGATCCTAACGAACCGGCGACAAACAGCACGGCCCCCACCATCAGGCTGTATTTACGCCCCAGGCGGAAAGAGAGCCAGCCGTTGAAGAGCGCACCAATCGCCGCGCCGAGCATCATGCTGCTGACTACCCACTCCTGCAATCGGCTGGATAATACAAAATGATCGGTGATAAAGGGCAGCGCGCCCGCAATCACCCCGATATCAAGACCAAAAAGCAGCCCAGCCACCGCAGCGGCAATAGAAACAAACTGATTCATACGCCGGGTGTCACGTTGCGTACGCGGCATTAACCTTGGATCGTTACTGATTGAAGTCATTTTTTCCTGCCTGGCAAAGTAAGACGTGCCATGAAAGTAAGGGATTGCAGGGCGAAGGTGTCAGGCGGGACAGGTTAAAAATATGGATGTTACTGCTGCGACACATGGTTTTGTGATGGACATTTGACTTTAAGATAAGCCCAAAATACGTATCACCTTGCCAATAACCCCTATTTTACCGGCGTTACTATTTCATACCGAAATGTCTACATGGACTATCCGAATATATTGATATGGATAATTTACATGTTTATAAAATGTCGTCCCCTAAACTGCGGACACAAAAAAACCTGCCGCAGCAGGTTTTTTTAAGCAGGCGAAAACTTAGCGCGCCAGCCAGCCGCCGTCGACAGCAACGGTGTAACCGTTGATGTAGTCAGACGCCGGGGAAGCCAGGAAGACAATTGGCCCCATCAGATCGCTTGGCAGACCCCAACGACCCGCCGGAATACGGTCAAGAATCGCTGCACTACGCTCTTCGTCAGCGCGCAGCTGCTGAGTATTGTTGGTCGCCATGTAGCCCGGAGCAATCGCATTCACGTTGATACCGTGTTTTGCCCACTCGTTGGCCATCAGACGGGTCACGCCCATGACGCCACTTTTTGATGCGGTGTAAGATGGAACGCGGATGCCGCCCTGGAAGGAGAGCATCGACGCGATGTTGATGATCTTGCCGCCGTTGCCCTGCGCGATGAAGTGCTTAGCCGCAGCCTGAGACATGAAGAACACGCTCTTAATGTTCAGGTTCATCACGTCGTCCCAATCTTTTTCGCTGAAGTCGATCGCATCTTCACGGCGAATCAGACCCGCGTTGTTGACCAGAATATCAATATGGCCGAACTCTGCCACCGCGCGCTCCAGCAGCGCCGGGATACCGTCAATCTGACGCAGGTCAGCGGTCAGGCTCAGGAAACGGCGGCCCAGTGCGGTTACGCGTTCGATAGTTTCAGTCGGTTCAACAATGTTGATACCCACGATGTCGCAGCCGGCTTCCGCCAGACCCAGCGCCATACCCTGACCCAGACCGGTATCACAACCCGTGACGACGGCAACCTTACCTTGCAGAGAGAATGAATCCAAAATCATTTTATATTCCTTGTTGTTAGCGCCTGTACCGGACAGGCATTGTTAATGTATACGCTTCATCCTGCGGGCCGGTCCGCGCTGGCCGCTCGCAGGATTCTGCGTACAATGCTGTCCGCGACTAGCGCAGATCCTTCACTGCAACATGATCCATGTCATCAAAGACCTGGTTCTCACCCACCATTCCCCAGATGAAGGTATACGCCTTAGTACCTACGCCTGAATGGATTGACCAGCTCGGTGAAATCACCGCCTGCTCATTGTGCATCACGACGTGACGCGTCTCCTGCGGCTGCCCCATCATGTGGAACACACAGCTGTCTTCATCCATATTGAAATAGAAGTAGACTTCCATGCGGCGCTCATGGGTATGGCACGGCATGGTATTCCACAGGTTGCCCGGCGCCAGTTCGGTCAGGCCCATGCTGAGCTGACAGGTTTCCAGCACGTCAGGAACAAAATATTTGTTGATGGTACGGCGGTTGCTGGTGAGGTTGTCCCCCAGAGTGACCGGCGCGACATCAGCGGGAGTAACTTTCTTCGTTGGGTAGGTGGTGTGAGCCGGTGCGCAGTTGTAATAAAACTTCGCCGGTTTCGCGGCATCAACGCTGGCGAAAACCACTTCCTTCGCCCCTTTGCCAACGTACAGCGCATCGCGATGGCCAATTTCATAGCATTTACCGTCCACGGTAATGGTACCGGCACCGCCAATGTTGATGACGCCCAGCTCGCGACGCTCGAGGAAGAAGCTGACGCCGAGCTGTTTGCCAACTTCACCGCCCACCGAGACCGTTTTCGCTACCGGCATGATGCCGCCGACGATAATACGGTCAATATGGCTGTACACCATGGTGTACTCATCAGCGACGAAAACCTGCTCAACTAAAAACTCGTCACGAAGTCCTTGTGTATCCAGCGTTTTAGCGTGCGCGCTATGAATGCTCTGTCTTACTTCCACCTTAACCTCCAGGTAAATGTGGTCTGATCCTATATAGCAGAACGAAACTCTATTCCACTTTGTTTATGCATACATCTTATCTCTGATGAAATGGGTTTTCAATTACAAATAAAACATCGTTTCATTTTTTCTGTGAATTAATATCAAAAATGCAAAAGGGATCACGAATACGCTATTGCGCACGCCAAAGAAATAATAAAAAACACTATTATTCATCTAGTTACATGTTTCTTTAAAAAATACCCTTAAATGAGTAAATGCGGTCACAAAAACGAAGATGGACTTGACAAGCTGCCCGTCGACGGATCAAAAAAAGTCGCAAAACAGATGATTTTTCGTATAAAGTGCGTCAGGCATCACAAACAATGAAACGTCGTTTTGATAAATTAACACCATATTTTTAAAATAACGTCCACATCGGCCAGCGAGGAAGACAGCCCCCGCGACCGCTGGAGTAAAAGGAGAGCATCATGGCTAAAGGCATGCGGGTAAAATTGAACTATGAGGTCAGCCGCGACCCGGACACTGGCGCGGAGGTCACCCGCTTAACTCCACCAGAAGTAACGTGTCATCGTAACTACTTCTATCAAAAGTGTTTCTTTAACGATGGCAGCCACCTGTTATTTGCCGGTGAGTTCGATGGCCATTGGAACTACTATTTACTGGATGTCGCCAACGCCGAAGCCGTACAGCTGACCGAAGGCACCGGCGACAACACCTTTGGCGGCTTCCTCTCTCCGGACGACCAATCCCTCTACTATGTTAAAAACGACCGCACCCTGCTGGAAGTGAACCTGAAAACCCTGGCCGAGCGTGAAGTTTATCGTGTACCAGAGGAATGGGTTGGCTACGGTACCTGGGTATCTAACAGCGACTGCACCAAACTGGTTGGCATCGAGATCGCCAAAAGCGACTGGACGCCGCTGAATGACTGGCAACTGTTCCACGATTTCTTCCATAAAGGCCCACACTGCCGACTGCTGCGCGTTGATCTGAAAACCGGCGCAAGCGCGGTGATCCACGAAGAGAAAAACTGGCTCGGCCACCCAATCTACCGTCCGTTTGATGACAACACCGTGGCTTTCTGCCATGAAGGTCCGCACGATCTGGTGGATGCCCGTATGTGGCTGGTCAACGAAGACGGTAGCAACGTCCGTAAAGTGAAAGAGCACGCCGAAGGCGAAAGCTGCACTCACGAATTCTGGGTTCCGAACGGTTCCGCACTGGTGTATGTCTCCTACCTGAAAGGGAAACAGGGGCGTACCATCTACCGCTTCAACCCGGACACCAACGTCAATGAAGCACTGATGCAAATGCCTGCCTGTTCGCACCTGATGAGCAACTTCGACGGCACCCTGCTGGTCGGCGATGGTTCCGGTACGCCGGTTGACGTGAAAGATACCAGCGGCTACACCATCGATAACGATCCGTACCTGTACGCGTTCGACGTTGCCAAACAGTCTTATTTCCGCGTTGCCCGCCACGATACCTCTTGGGCAACGGTACAAAACAGCCGTCAGGTTACCCACCCGCACCCGTCCTTTACGCCTGACGATAGCGCGGTGCTGTTTAGCTCTGACAAAGATGGCAAACCGGCGCTGTATATCGCCAAACTGCCAACTGAACGAGTATTAGTGAAAGCATAAGTGTTCTGAGTTTTGTGTTTCTGTAACTGGCCTTGCCCTCCTTTCGGAGGGCCTTTTTTTGCCTGCGCGTTAAGGCGATAAATCAAACGCGGTATCGTCGTTTCTGTTCTTCCTTTCACTCATCCCCATTCGTTCCCCCCTTTTCTGTTTCCCAAAACCATGGTCTGAAACCGACCGCTTCCTCAATCAGGCGCACCATTCAATCCCTCTCATAGAGAAAGCGTCCGGGTGAGCGAATGACACCCACGTAAAATGAGTAGATAGCTGCAGAAAATTATGGCGGCGATAAAACGAAAACCCCCAGCTAACTGCGCCGGGGGGAAAACGGATGAGGGTCCGATTTTAATTAGAAGGAGTAAGCAACACCTACGCGCAGACGGGTCTGACGTTCATCAGTCGATTTCACACCCACGTTACCCACTTCAAAATATGGAGACCAGTTTTTGTCCCACTTATAGGCCAGCTTGGCGTTATATTCGTTGCTGTAAGGTTTGTTGTTATTACGATACAAGCTCTTGTGCTGATCGTCGGCAATAGTACTGCGCGCATAAACATAGTTCAGCTCCGCACGCCAGTCGCCCATCACCCAGCCTACCCAGGTATCCACTTTATTCACTTTATCGTCCGTACCGCCATTGCTGGAAGTCGCCGGTACGCGGGTATATTCATAGCGGTAGCGCGCTGCAACGTAGAAGCCGTTATCAAAGCTGTACTGCGCATGCAGATACGGTTTGTAAATGGAGAAACTGTCTTTACTTTCAATATTAAAGCCCGGGTTCAGAGCAAAATTATCGGTTGCCTTCCAGCGCCAGTTAATGGACTCTTCGTGGCCGTTACCGACGATTTCGTTAAATGGACGATCCTGTTTATCCGTATCGCCCCCCGTCTTCCACTTCGCTTCTACGCCAAAACCAAGACCATTATCGAATCGGTGTGAAACTGCCACACGGTCTGCGTTGGAGCCGCTGTCAATATATTCATGACGCAGGTCAACGGTAACCGCAGAAGCGGCGAAAGACATACCGGACAAAATAGCCAGGGCCAGAGTTTTCTTAAGCATTTGCCATCCCTCAATTGAAATAATGTTTCTTTATTATGGAATTGGATTTTATTTTTTCCGGATTTGCATTTTAGTGATCGAGATCGTAATTATTTGTTTCATAAAATCCGGCACAAAGAGGACGTGATAAAGCTCAACAAAAATAAGACACAAGCACAGAAAATCCGTACTCAGATCACAGATAATTATTCAAACAAACAAAACTTTTATATATTTTACTTAAATAACAGACAGTTATCACAAAACAAATAACGTACGTTATTTGTATCAGGTGTAATGATTTATTATTTATTGATAATCAGGCTAATCTTTAATGAATTACCAACACGAGTAGTTGATACAAATAAACATAAGTTCATAAAAGTTCGGACTAGACATCCGCCCATTTCTATTCGCTAAAATCAGGAGACAAAAACAAAAAAGGCCTCCAATGAGGCCTTTCTTATTTGAGGAATTTGAGGAGGAAAAACAACGCAGAATTACTGATTATCCCGTTCAACCGCAAGCGCGACACCCTGCCCGCCGCCGATGCACAGCGTCGCCAATCCTTTACGGGCATCACGCTTCACCATTTCATGCACCAGCGAAACCAATATACGGCAGCCTGAGGCGCCAATCGGATGCCCCAAGGCAATCGCGCCACCGTTCACATTGACCTTCTGCTCGTTCCATTCCAGCATTCTACCCACCGAAATAGCTTGAGCCGCGAAGGCCTCATTAGCCTCAATCAAATCGACATCGCTCAGTTGCCAACCCGCTCGCTCCAGACAGCGACGCGTGGCATAGACGGGGGCAATCCCCATCAATGCAGGATCCACCCCTACGCTCGCGAATGCGCGGATACGGGCGAGAATCGGTAATCCCAGCTCCAGGGCTTTGCTTTCGCTCATCATCAGTACCGCTGCCGCGCCATCATTAATCGAGGAGGCGTTACCGGCGGTAACCGAACCGGCGCTTTCAAAGGAGGGCACCAGCCGCGCCAGGGCTTCCGCGCTGGCGTCAGTTTGCGGCTGTTCGTCGGTATCCACCACCTGCGCCACGCCGCCGGGCAGTGAATTGGTGACCGGTACAATTTCATCACGAAAACGTCCGGAATCAATCGCTTTACGCGCCTTATGCTGGGAGCTTAGCGCCCAGGCGTCCTGCTGTTCGCGACTGATACCGTATTCACGCGCCAGATTTTCAGCCGTCACGCCCATGTGGTAATCATTGAACGCATCCCACAGCCCATCGTGGACCAGGCTATCAATCAGCTGGCTGTTGCCCAACTGAGCGCCGGTACGGCTGTCGGTCAAAACGTGCGGCGCGCGGCTCATATTCTCCTGCCCACCGGCAATGACCACATCCGCTTCACCGCATTGAATAGCCTGCGTCGCCAGATGCAGCGCTTTTAAACCGGATCCACAAACGTCGTTAATGGTGATGGCCGAAACGGTATTCGGTAGACCGCCTTTGATAGCCGACTGCCGCGCCGGGTTTTGCCCGGTGCCAGCCGTCAGGACCTGACCAATGATCACCTCATCAATAACCGCGGCGGAAATCCCGCTGCGATCAACCAAGGCCTGGATCACAAGGCTACCCAGCTCCACGGCGGAATGGCGAGCCAACGCCCCCTGAAAACAACCAATAGGCGTCCGGACAGCACCAACGATAACGACGTCTTTCATCTCGACCTCAGCGCAAAATTGTCCGCGTATAGTAGATGATTGTTATCAAATTTTTTCGCGATTGTTTAAAAAAAGTGAGTTTTATCACAAAGGAAATGCCTATCCGCCGCGTCAGGCCGAAACCTGCTGCAGGTACTGCCGCAGCCAGCTTCCCGATACGCCGAGCGGAGCCGCTTTGTGCCACAGCAGATCGGTTGAGACCGATATTGGCCAGCCCGCAATATTGAGCATAGTCAGCTCTGCCGAACGAGCAAATTCCTCCACCAGCGCACAGGGCAGCGCGCACCATCCGAGCCCTTGTGCCGCCATGCTTAAGAGCATCAGATAGTTGGGCGCCGACCACACCGGGCCGCGCGACGGCGCTGCGCGGTTTTCCAGATAGGTATTCAGCCGTAACTCGCGCCAGGTGCGCAGTTGTTCCAACGTCAGCCCCTGCTCGCGGGTCAAGGGGTGATCGGGCGAGGTATAGATAGCCATGCGCGTCTGCATCGGCAAACGGATGTGGCCGATATCGGTGGGATAATCATCGCGTGCCTCAATCAGCCCCACCTGCGCACGCCCTTTTTGCAGCAGATCGACAACGTCGTCATCCTCCCCCACCAAACACTCAAATTCGGTATGTGGAAAACGTTGGTCAAACTGCGCCAGCAGACCTTCCAGCACGTCGGGATGCAGCGTATCGGAAAGCACAAACGTCAGCCGCGCTTCCGTTTCACCGCTCAATTCCACCGCCAGTTCATCCAGCCGCTCGCTGGCCGCCAGAATCGCTTGAACGTAGCTCAATACCCGCTGTCCTTCGGCTGTCAGCACCGGCTGACGCGCCGAACGGTCAAACAGCGTAACGCCGATATCAGCCTCCAGATGAGCGATAGCGGTGCTGATGGTGGACTGACTCTTTCGCAAACGACGGGCGGCAGCAGAGAACGAGCCGCAGGCGACCGTTTCCACAAAGGCGGTGAGAGCTTCGGGAGAATAGCGCATGAAGTATCTACTTTATCGATGGGTTCTATCTTTTACTTATCACATTTGTCCATAAAATACCCGCAACAACGTTCAATAATTGAAAGGTCATCAGATGCAACACGATTCATTACATCGCAGAAAACTTCCGGAGCGTATCTTCCATGCCGTTTGCTTTGAGGGGATCGCCACCGCGATCCTCGCGCCAACGGCGGCCTGGCTTATGCAACGCTCGGTACTGGAAATGGGTGGGTTAACGGTGATTCTGGCCACCACCGCCATGGTGTGGAATATCATCTACAACGCCTGCTTTGATCGACTGTGGCCGGTTACCCGCGTAAAACGCACCGCCAAAGTTCGCGCCCTGCATGCGCTGGGGTTTGAGTGCGGCTTTATCGTCATTGGCGTGAGCATCGTATCGTTTGTGCTCGGCGTGACGCTGCTACAGGCCCTGACCCTGGAGATTGGCTTCTTCCTGTTCTTCCTGCCCTACACCATGCTGTACAACTGGGCCTACGACAGTCTGCGCGAGCGGGTGATCAAGCGTCGTTTAGAAAATCGCTGCGCCTAAAATCCCTCATCTTTTCAGACCGATAGACATCGGTCTGAAAATGTTCAGCCACACGAAAAGCTTATTATGGTAAATTATCCGCCATTTTTTTGGTTTCATGGTTGATATATTCAAATAATGTCTAAAATTTGGTCTAAAGAAGAGACCCTCTGGAGCTTTGCCCTATATGGCACTGCTGTTGGAGCGGGGACGCTGTTCCTGCCCATCCAGTTGGGTACTGCCGGCGCGGTGGTGCTATTTATCACCGCCCTCGTCGCCTGGCCCCTGACGTACTGGCCACATCGCGCGTTATGCCAGTTCATCCTGTCCGCTAACACACCGGCAAGCGTGGGTATCACCGGCGCCGTCACCCACTACTACGGTAAGAAGATCGGCAACCTGATTACCGCGCTCTATTTCATCGCATTCTTTGTGGTGGTGCTGATCTACGCGGTGGCAATCACCAACTCGCTGGCGGAGCAAATTTCCCGCTACCGGCCAGTCGATTTGCCGCTGCGCGCCCTGCTAAGCCTGGGCGTGGTTCTACTGCTGAACCTGATCTTCCTGACCGGTCGCCAGACGACCATCAAAGTCATGGGGATGCTGGTGTTTCCGCTGATTGCCTACTTCCTGTTCCTGTCAATTTACCAGATTGGTAGCTGGCAGCCGTCGCTGTTAACCTCCCAGATGGAGGTCAATACGCATACGCTGCACCAGGTGTGGTTATCCATTCCCGTGATGGTTTTCGCTTTTAGCCATACGCCGATTATCTCGACCTTTGCCATCGACCGGCGCGAGAAATATGGCGAGTTAGCCATGGGTAAATGCAAAAAAATCATGAAGGTTGCATATTTGATCATCTGCCTGAGCGTGCTGTTCTTCGTCTTCAGCTGCCTGATGTCAATTCCACCATCCTATATCAACGCGGCGAAAGACGAAGGCGTCACTATTTTGTCCGCATTGTCGATGGTGCCCAATTCACCGAGCTGGCTGTCTATTTCCGGCATTATCGTGGCGGTGGTAGCGATGTCAAAATCGTTCCTTGGCACCTATTTTGGCGTGATTGAAGGCGCCAGCGAGATGGTGAAAGCCGCTCTCAATCAGGTGGGGGTACGCAAGAGCCGTTCCTTCAACCGCGGGCTGTCTATTCTGCTGGTGTCGACGCTGACGTTTATTGTCTGCTGCATCAACCCGAATGCCATCTCGATGATCTACGCCATCAGCGGCCCGCTGATTGCCATGATTTTGTTTATCATGCCAACGCTGTCGACCTATCTAATCCCAACGCTCAAGCCTTACCGTTCCATTGGTAGCCTGATTACGCTGATTGTCGGGGTGATGTGTGTTTCAGTGATGTTCCTCGGCTAACCGGGTAACAGAACGTAAAAAGGCCTGTCGGGTTCCCCCAACAGGCCTTTTTTATAGCTTTAATTCTTCACCATCGGTGCCCAACAACGCAGACACCGGCGGGATAATTACAGCGCCATATCGTGCTGCGGTGATGCGCTCGCTGGCTGTTCAGCCGGTTTGGCCTGCGCAACTGGCGCAGTCGGCATAGTAATCACCGGCGGTTTGGTCAGTTGCAGCGTGGTAGCCGTGTCGTCCCACACCTGCTGCGTCAGCGCCGTATTGCCGTTCAGCGTCTGACCAAAGCTTGGTACGATACCGCGAATTTTGCTCTGCCACTCTGGTGAATTGAACTGTTCCGGGAACAGCTTTTTAATCACGTTCAGGGTGATCGGCGCAGCAGTGGATGCCCCCGGCGAAGCCCCCAGCAGTGCAGAAATCGTGCGCTGCTGATCAACAACCACTTCGGTACCCAGCTTCAGTACGCCGCCTTTATCCGCATCTTTCTTGATAATCTGCACGCGCTGACCGGCCTGAATCAGCTTCCAGTCCTCTTTACGCGCTTCCGGGTAGTACTCTTTCAGCGCCGCAAAGCGGTCGTCATCGCTCAACATCACCTGGCTAATCAGGTATTTCACCAGATCGAAGTTATCCAGGCCGACGTGGGTCATTGGCAGCACGTTGCTGGTAGTGGTCGTGCTCAGCAGATCGAAGAACGACCCTTCTTTGAGGAATTTGGTCGAGAAGGTGGCGAACGGCCCAAACAGCACCACGCGCTTGCCATCGATAAAGCGCGCATCGATATGCGGTACCGACATCGGCGGCGCGCCCACGGAAGCCTGGCCGTAGACTTTTTCCAGGTGCTGGCGAGTCACGTCCGGATTTTCGGTCATCAGGAAGGAGCCACCCACCGGGAAGCCGGCATAGTTATCGGCTTCAGGAATCCCGGTTTTTTGCAGCAGCTTCAGCGCCCCGCCGCCGGCACCGATGAAGACATATTTCGCATCAATGGCATGCTGTTTGCCATTTTTGACATCTTCAATGGTGACGTGCCAGGAGTTATCGCCGTTACGCTTAAACTCGGTCACTTCAGATGAGGTCTGCAGCGTGAAGTGCTCATTCTTCTGCAGGCTGCCAATCAGCTGACGGGTAATTTCACCGTAGTTGACGTCAGTGCCGGCAGGCGTCCAGGTCGCCGCCACCTTCTGCTGTGGATCGCGACCGGCCATGACCAGCGGCGCCCACTGGGCAATTTGCTGATGATCGGTGGAGAATTTCATGCCCTGGAACAGGGTGGTTTTTTGCAGCGCATCGTAGCGCTTGCCGAGATAATCAACGTTCTTATCGCCCCAAACAAAACTCATGTGCGGCGTAGAGTTGATAAACGCATGCGGATTATTCAGCACGCCGCGCTTCACCTGTGCAGACCAGAACTGACGGGAAATCATAAACTGCTCGTTGATTTCCAGCGCTTTGGTGACGTCGATGGTACCGTCCGGGCGCTCCGGCGTGTAGTTCAGCTCCATGTTCGCGGAGTGGCCTGTACCGGCGTTGTTCCAGCCGTTTGAGGATTCAAGCGCCACTTTGTCGAGCTTCTCGACCATCACTTGTTTCCAGTCTGGCTGCAGCTCTTGCAGCCAGGTGCCGAGCGATGCACTCATAATCCCGCCACCAATCAGCAGGACGTCGGTTTTTTGGGTGGTATCGGTATCTGCGTAAGCGGCTGAATTGACCAGCAGCGCTATTGTCGCCAGAGAGAAGAGTTTTTTATTTATAGCAGACATAATGATGATATTCGCATAGCAAAATGTAATGTGTGCGCTAATGGTAGCGCACTTTTACATTATTTTAAAATATCAGTCATTTTTCATTTCGAATTATTAACATTTATCTCCACATTGCTTTTTTTAATTAAAAAAAGCAGCCTTATTCTTTGCGTGGAAATAAAGGCTAAGCAACTCATCTTGCAACGAATAATTAGTGCAAACCGAACTCTGCCATTAATTCCTGGCGTAATGCCACAAAATCGGCGCTGCTGCGAACGCGTGGGCGAGAGAGCGTGACTTCAATCGTCCGTATCGGGTCACCCTTAGTTTTCGGCAGAATCAACACCCGGTCGGCCAGGTAAATCGCCTCTTCCAGATCGTGCGTCACCAATACCATGGTAATTTTTTCCACCTCATGGATCCGCGCCAGCTCTTCCTGCATGGTAATTTTGGTCATCGCATCCAGCGCGCCCAGCGGCTCATCCAGCAGCAATATTTCCGGCTGAATGGTCAGCGCACGAGCGATACCAACGCGCTGGGCCATGCCGCCGGAAAGTTGGTTCGGCAGCGCCTGTTCACAGTGGCTTAATCCCACCAACTCAATTGCCTCTTTTGCCCGTTCCCGCGCCTTTTTACGCGGCACGCCCTGCACATCCAGGCTGAAGCTGACGTTCTCCAGCACCGTCAGCCAGGGCAGCAGACGCGGCTCCTGAAAAATAACCGCTCGCTCGCGGCTCATACCGTGCACCGCCTGACCATCAATCACCACATCGCCGCCGTCCGGGGTCTCTAAACCAGCCAGTATACGCAGCAGTGTGGTTTTCCCGCAGCCGCTTGGCCCAACGATAGCGATACTCTGGCCGCTGTCGATGTGCAAATTCAGATCGCGAAAGACATCAAATGGTTTACCCTCAAGGGAGAATGTCTTGCGTAAACGGCGAATCGAAATATCTCCGCGCGCTGACTCAATGGATGTTGTCATCATACACCTTCCGTTTTCAGCAAAATATTTGACGCTTTCAGCTGACCTTTTTGGATAACGCCGTCGCGTTCGAGAATATCCAACCAGAACTGCACATCGTGCGGCTCTGCCAGCCCACCTTTACGCACCCCGTAGCCGGTAAAATACTGTGCAACTTCCGGATTCTCGCCGCGATCCTTGAGGATTTTGGCCATAATCTCGCGCACTTTTTCCGGATTATCGCGGGCATAGTCCAGCGCGCGCGCTGACTCTACGACGAAAATGCGCGCCGCATCCGGGTGTTTTTTCACAAAGTCAGCGCGCAGTACGGTGAAACCGCCGGCAATGGGTCCTAAAACGTCAGCATCGTTGAAGATAGGGCGCAGGCCGCCGTGGCTGCGTGCGGCGCCTTCAAAGGTAGTCTGCCAGTAGCCGAATGCCGCGACATCAACCTGCCCTGAGCGCAGAGTTTGCTCCAACTGCGGGCCTGGAACCGCAACCGGTTTGGCGGCGTTTTCCGGCAGGTTGGCCTGATGCAGCGCTTCACGCAGGGTGTAGTCCAGATGCGCCCCCAGCGTATTCACCGCAACGCTTTTCCCCACTAAATCTTTGATGGATTTGATCGGGCTATCTTCTTTCACATAGAAGATCGATTTGGTGGTTTCATTGATACCGTTCGTCGGGTAAGCGGCGACAAAGTCATTGCCGTTGGCAATCGAGTTAATCACCGCCGGCGTGGCTGCGGATCCAATATCGATGCTGTTAGAAGCCAGAGCAAATAATGATTCCGGGCCGCCGCTGGCGTAACCGGCATTTTTAATTGCAACACCGGTGCCCTGGAAATAGCCGAGCGCTTCCGCTAATTCGTGCGCGGAAATACCGCCATAGCTCGCCATATAGCGCATGGTCACCTCGTCCTGAGCTCGCACAGAGGCGCTGATACCAAACAGGAAGAGTACCGCAACCCACGCAACATAAATTTGTTTTTTCATTATAAGATTCTCATCAGACTATATTCGAAAGCGAAAAAAACAGGTGCAAAAAATTTAGTGATTACGCGTGTTCCAGCGACACAGGCGGCGCTGTAAAAACACCAGAATGGCGTTCGCTAATAACCCGGCGAATGCCAACAGAAATATGGCGGCAAACATCATGGGGATTTGGAAGTTATATTGTGCATTCATAACGCGGAAACCGATTCCCTGGTTGGCACCAATCATCTCAGCCGCAATCAGCAGTAGCAGCGCAGTGGTCGCCGACAGGCGCAGGCCAACGAAAATAGAGGGCACAGAGGCCGGTACAATCACCCGGTAGAACAGCGTCAATCGACCGGCACCAAAGGTTTTCGCCATCTCAAGGAGCTTCGCGTCCACCTCTTTCACGCCGCTAATGGTCGACAGTAAAATCGGGAACAGCGCCGCCCAGAAGATCACGAACACTTTAGAGGTTTCCCCCAGTCCCAGCAGCAGAATAAAGATCGGATACAGCGCGAGTGCCGAGGTCTGACGGAAGAGTTGCAGGATAGGATCCAGCGCCTGCTCCAGCGGGCGAATTTGGCCCATAAATAGACCCAGCGGAATACCCACCACAATGGCGGCAAAGAAGGCCAGCCCGGCGCGCTGTAGGCTAATCGTAATATCGCCTAAGAGTGCGCCCTGGGTAATGCCGTTCCACAGCGCCACAATAATTTTATCCAACGGCGGGATCACCGCCGCGTTCAGCCATCCCGCGCTGCTGGCGATTTGCCAGCCGGCGAAGAACAGCACCAGCAGGCCGTAGCGGGCAATCAGCGACAGGCTGCGCTGATACCAAACCTTATACGCAGACGTCGTCTGACGACGGGCTCTCAGACGGATTCGGGTGGTGGAATAGAACATAGAACCTCCTCAAGCCACTTTGGCGTTGCGTACAGCGCTATAGCGATTGCTGGCAAACGGCAGCCCCAGATTTTCGCGCAGCGTTTTGCCTTCATATTGGGTGCGGAACAATCCCCGTTTTTGCAAAATGGGCACCACCAGCTCGATAAAATCATCCAGCCCACCCGGCAGCCAAGGCGGCAACACGTTGAAGCCGTCCGCCGCTTCGTTTTCAAACCACGCTTGCAGCGTATCAGCCACCTGCTCCGCGCTGCCCACCACGGTGAAGTGACCGCGTGCGGTCGCCACCCATTGATAGAGCTGACGAATAGTAAAGTTGTTCTCATCAGCAATCTGGCGGATCAGCTCGGGGCGGGATTTCATCCCTTCGGTCACCGGCAGCGGCGGCAATGGGCCATCCGGATCGAATTTCCCCAGGTCGATTCCGCCCCCCGCCAGACCGTTCAGCAGGGCGATACCATCGGCTTCAACAATCAGCGAGGTTAGCTGGTGATATTTTTCTTTTGCCTCTTCTTCGGTGCGACCGATAAACGGTGCCACGCCCGGCATGATCAGGACGTGATCCGGGTTGCGGCCGGCGGCTCTGGCCCGTTTTTTAATATCGCGATAGAAATCCTGTGCGGTTTCCAGATGCTGATGCGAAGTGAAGATCACTTCTGCGGTGGCGGCCGCCAGCGATCGCCCGCTTTCGGACTGCCCGGCCTGAACGATCACCGGCTGGCCCTGCGGTGAACGCGGTACGTTTAATGGCCCGCGAACCTTAAAGAATTTACCGACATGGTTGGTGTCATGCACTTTACTGCGGTCGAAGAACTGGCCTGAGGCTTTATCACGCAGGAAAGCGTCATCTTCGAAGCTATCCCACAGTTTTTTCACCACTTCAACGTGTTCCGTCGCGCGCTGGTAGCGATATTCATGCGGGTGCTGAGTGTCGAGATTAAAGTTATGCGCCGCGGCTTCCGTCGCAGTCGTCACCACGTTCCAGCCGGCACGACCGCCGGAGATTAAATCCAGCGAGGCGAACTTACGCGCCAGGTTGTAGGGTTCTTCATAGGTTGTGGAGGCGGTAGCGATGAAACCGATATTTTTGGTCAGCGGTGCCAGTGCGGAAAACAGCGTCACCGGCTCGAAGCCGGCCACTTTTGCCGTGCCGCCATCGGTGACACCGGAAGCTGGAATGGCCAGACCGTCGGCCAAAAAGTAGGCATCAAATAAGCCGCGCTCGGCGGTTTGCGCGAGCTGTTTATGAAATTCGAAACTGGTTGCGCCATCGGCGGGTTGGTTCGGGTGACGCCACG
>PPYF01268728.1_pt1 | contig 26828 bp, 17 predicted proteins | sample 1559871 | NCBI WGS metagenome assembly PPYF01 (sample SAMN08240021, study PRJNA423297) | Human gut metagenome, whole genome shotgun sequencing project. | reverse complement strand
GGCATCTTCTATCTTTTCCGGGTCTATATTGAATGTACCGGGATCTACATCCACTAATACCGGCACTAGGCCAAGAGCCAAAGCGACCTCAGCCGCGGCGATATACGTAAAAGCAGGAACGATCACCTCATCGCCCGGATGTAAGTCTAATGCCATCAAGGAGATTTGCAAGGCATCCGTACCGTTGCCGCACGGGATCGCATAAGGAATACCTAAATAATCTGATAAATGGTTACAAAATCCCTTCACCTGAGGGCCATTGATAAAGGCGCAAGCATTTATCACCGTTTGCATGGCGGGATCGATCTCACTACGCAAACGTTCATACTGCTTCCGCAGATCTACCATCTGTATCTGTTTCTCAAGCATCTTATCCACTCAAAAATAGGGCTATCCCATCGTTAAAACGGAATAGCCCCCTCATTATTGCGTCTACCTTATTATTTCACCTCGCTACCCGGTTTCACCTCTTTCTCCGGAAAATCATCGAACTCAATATTCTCACGGATCGGTTTCGCCTTATAATTCGCTTCCTCATTCGCTTTCTTCGTATCCAATAATTTCTGCACTTGGGCCTCGATCACGCTATCCTCTATCTTCTCGAACAACAACTCGGCCTTGCCCAATTGATGACCGGCCTCCAATAGATCCGTAGCACCTAGGCGATTCCATCCCAACGGCTCTACATTCAGCATCTTGTTCAGTTTCTCCATGCTAAACGGCAAGAACGGCTCAAAAGCGATCGCCAGATTAGCCGTAATCTGCAAAGCGATGTTCATGATCGTAGCGACACGAGGCATATCCGTCTTCGCCAACTTCCAAGGCTCCATATCAGCGAGATACTTATTTCCGATACGGGCCAGGTTCATCGCCTCTTTCTGAGCGTCACGGAAGTGGTAGGTATCCAACAGGCGTTCCACGTTCTCTTTCACATCCGCGAAATCCTTCAAGGTCTGGCGATCATAATCTGTCAACTCGCCAGCCGCCGGCACCTTACCCTCGAAATACTTATCCGTAAGGACTAACGCACGGTTCACGAAGTTCCCTAAGATAGCGACCAACTCATTATTATTACGAGCCTGAAAATCTTTCCATGTGAAATCATTATCCTTTGTCTCCGGCGCATTGGCCGTCAAGACATAGCGCAACACGTCTTGCTTGCCCGGCATATCCACCAGATACTCGTTCAACCAAACCGCCCAGTTGCGGGAAGTAGAGATCTTGTCCCCCTCCAAGTTCAAGAACTCATTAGCGGGGACATTCTCCGGCAAGTTATAAGAACCTTCCGCTTTCAGCATGGAAGGGAACACGATACAATGGAACACGATATTATCTTTACCGATGAAATGGACCATTTTAGTCTCCGGATCCTTCCACCAAGTCTCCCAGCTATCCGGCAACAACTCCTTCGTATTAGAGATATAACCAATCGGAGCGTCGAACCAGACATACAGCACCTTTCCTTCCGCCCCTTCCACGGGAACAGGGATACCCCAATCCAAATCACGACTCACCGCACGGGGTTGCAGTCCCATATCCAGCCAGCTCTTACACTGTCCGTATACGTTCGGCTTCCATTCCTTATGTCCCTCTAATATCCATTCACGCAAGAACGGCTCCCACTTGTCTAAAGGCAGATACCAATGCTTCGTCTCACGCATCACCGGCTTGCTGCCACTGATAGCGGATTTCGGATCGATCAAATCCGTCGGGCTAAGAGACGTACCGCAAGCCTCGCACTGGTCACCATACGCCTTCTCGTTTCCACAATGCGGACAAGTACCCGTGATATAACGGTCGGCCAAGAATTGCTTCGCCTCCTCATCGTAGTATTGCTCGCTTGTTTTCTCGATGAATTCACCTTTATCATACAATGTACGGAAAAAATCCGAGGCCATCTGATGATGCATAGCGGAAGTAGTACGAGAATAGATATCAAACGTGATACCGAACTCCTCGAACGATTTCTTGATAATACCGTGGTAACGATCCACCACATCCTGCGGTGTAATCCCCTCTTTCTTCGCTCTCAATGTGATGGGTACCCCATGCTCGTCCGAACCTCCAATCATCAACACTTCCTCTCCCTTCAAACGAAGGTAACGGGCATAAATATCAGCAGGCACATATACCCCGGCCAAATGGCCGATATGCACCGGTCCGTTCGCATACGGCAACGCCGTAGTAATCAGCGTTCTCTTAAAATGTTTTTCCATACCTTGTGTTCTCTTTTTGAGGGGCAAAGGTACGGAATAATTTGGTTAGATAAAAAAGATTGGAATATCATTCAAGGATGGATATATTCCTCTTTCGATCGCATAGTATATATTGCCGATCAAGACATAATAGAATAATCAACAAATGTCTCATGTCTTGTCCTTTACATTAGAGATTAATAACTTCCCATGTCTTACAAACTTTTCCTGCCGCTATATACACCACATACGCTCGCATGCGGTAAGCGGGGAATTGCCGATTGATATCAGCGGCATATCTTCTCACCTGATCGGCATCTTCGGGACGAACGACCTTCAAGGCCTCTACCATGGTAGCGTCTTTCGCCTTGAAATACTTGAACTCCACCACCCGGCAATCGTTGTGGAAGGCGGTGCCCGATATGCCCGTCAATACCAGATCCGCACGGCCGCTTGGCAAGTTCTGCTCCACGGCGAAGGTATAGCAGTTGCTCAAGTAACGACTCAGTACCTCGTAGAAAGAGCAACGAATAAAGTTCTCGTTGATCTTGTCGAATACTTGCGCCGGGAACTGGCCGAGATATTCCTTGAAATAATTTTCCACAAGCGGCTCCAGCTTCCGATGATCCATAAACAGGCGATAAGCGGGAACAAAACAGCGAGCGTCATCGCTAATCTGATTCAACTCGTTGTAATAATTCATGTAGATGCTCTGAGCGGTCAAGTTGGGAAGCACCATCACATAATTATCTTTCAACGTTGTCATGCCCAAGTAATATAGACTGACGGGGTAAAAATCCGGATCGAAGAACTTCTGCTTATTGAACTTACTCCTAAGATCCGGTTGAGAGTAGATCAACTCGCCATCGATCACCAAGGCATCCAGCATCTCTTTCGCATTCTCCAAGGTGATGGTAAGGCGGCGGATCCAATTCACGTCCGTTCGAAGGTTCTCGTCCACCATCTCATCGGGGACACCACCGGACAGCTCGGCGAAGTTCTTGAAAAAATAAGTCAATATAGTGGAATTAAATAACGGATGCGCGTTGGGCAGAAAGCGATAGCCATCATAGTTGTTTACGATAAGCGTCCACAGCTCGTCGAAACGATCCTCATTATTGCCATATTTACGAATAACATAGCGCAGGTATTCGGCAGCCTCCTCATGATTGAAACCCAACATCTCCGTGATCTCGCCAGTGGTGACAGACTCGTAAAGCGGGTCCTTATAGGCCGTGAGCAATTGGTTGGTGAAATTATCGTACTCATCAATAAGGATATAAACCTTGGGCAAGCCGCGCATACGGACATAAGCCAACGCCTCCTCCAGCATCTTGGTGGCATTACCTCTCACTGAGAACTTAAAATCACCGAAAAGATCACGGTTATGCTCTACCATGATCTCCACGGGGGAACAATTCAGATCATTAAAATTCTGCTCTAACCCGTCCATCGTGCTATCCATCACCATCTTCGAGAAGTCGTAGCGGATAATCATGTATTGGTTATGCTCCGGCGTAGGATTGGTCCCGATCCAAGTCCCCCCAAAAAGTTCCTCAAAGCGATGAGACTTACTGCGATCGTAGTAATGGGCGAGCATAGAGACCAACAAGCTCTTACCAAAACGCCGCGGACGCAGAAACACCGGAGCCTTATACCGCTCCAAATAAGGGATAAACCGAGTTTTATCCACATAATAAAAGCCACGTTCGCGTATTTCAGCGAAATCAGCCACGGCATAGGGAATGGTTATCAGAGGTATCATAAGATCTTCCTTTCTTTTTGATGTATACTGACAAACTTAGATAAAAATCTCCAATTCTTATACCTGTTCGCTAAGAAATCTTCTTTTATCAAGAAAAGGTAAGGAATAATTTGCGAATAACGGTTGGGACACGAGGGATGGAAATTGTCCATATGCTTTAATACATATTTGCACCTAGGTGCATTGGCCAACGAAACTAAGATACTTGGCCAACACACTTAGTTTCGTTGAACGATACAGTTAAGATACTTTTTAATCCAAAAGGGGAGAAAAGTAACTGGATATGTTTTTGGATTTGCCTTTAAAGAGAGAGACTGTATATTTTAATGTACGCACGTACGTTTTATATTATATGTAAAGAACGACACCCCCCTTGTTTATAGCTTGTGAAGTGAATAACTAGCGGCTACCCCCAGTGGTAAGCTAACGGCTTGGGAAGCCGTTAGTTATTCATTTCATAAGCCATATTTAGCATTAACAATCAACCCTTTAGTCGCATAGCCATAAGAGATTTCATATATAGTTCCTGCCACTGGTGATTTGATCGTCTTTGAATTCGTTTTATTTTCACCATCGTTATTTGTGACACTTAAAATGTAAGTTACTTCACTCGAGGGGAAATAAGCGGTTTCTCCATTGGATATTTCTACGGATCGGTTTCCGAATTGTACGGTAAAATGATAATCCTTAAAGCGATCACTAAAACCTTCCGGGAGTTTTAAGGAAACACCGATATTCACCATCGGGACTTCTACATTCAGATAGTTTATTTTACCAGCGTCTATCTTAAAATTCTTTTCAGCATAAAAGGCTGCTCCACCAGTTTCTGTATCTACCCAATTGGGCATGTCTTTATACGCTAGGTTATAGGTTTTCAGCAGATAGCTTCCGGCAGGCAAATCCAGCTTAGCAGGCACTTTTCCCGGTTCATATTGTTGCCCGCTCATTAATTGACCGTTTTGCCAAATCTCCACATATAGATCATTCTCCACGGCCCGGGTAAAAACCGTATTGATATTTCCTACTTGAACAGAAAGATCTTCCAATATCAAAGTTCCCTTTCCTTGAGAAGAACTGACAAAGTCTTCTTTCTGGCAACTTGGCAAAAAGAAGAGAATCGATAAGATATAAACAAAGTGTCTCATTTTTCCATTTATTCTATACAGTAAATAAACACAACCCTCCTCATTATTTATCATAGATTAAAGAGAGATCATCAATATAAAGCATACTACCAATATGGGCATTCCAACTACCCATTACAGGAAATGTTATTCCCTTATTTTTATCAAAATCACCTTCTGAAAAAGAGGTCTTTGTCGTTGATAAAAATTGTACATAAATTGAAGTTGCCTCCTTCGGCTGATCAACGTACTCTATAGTAACAGTTGCTTCTGCCCAGCCTTCATTCGAAGTAGAAGAAATAAATGTTCCGGAACCGACAAATTCTTCTCCATTTTTCAACTCCACATAAGCCTTGAATGTGTCGGTATTCTTTGGCACATAGTTATAATAAAATTTTAACGCTGATGGACGTGAGGAAAAAGCATGTCCTGGAGTAATAGATTCTGTCTTATCATTCCAACTATATTTTCCAATAAATAGACTACCTGCGAAAGCCCCTGCTGGATAAATTGTACCATTTGTGGAAGCATACTCTCCTCCATGACCCGATGTATAGATTAATGCGGAATAAGAACCTGTATGCCTAATATTTTCCGAAGAACTAACACAAGGGCTAGATGTTACATGAACACGAGATACTGAATAGGCTCTAGAACGCTCATTATTCGTAGTCCAAAAAATATCAGTTTCTCCTTCCTTATAAGGCAAATAATCGTAATAATAATATTTATTCCAGAAGTCAGGAATACCAACAAATGAACCAAGCAGCTTTACTTGCCACTCCTCCATCCCAGAATTCGGCAACTGCACCGGATTCTCTAGCTCCACATCAATAGCATCCGTCATAACCACATCACGATAAACCGCTCTCACTTGATATGATCTATTTTGGGGATGTTCATTGAATAACACTTTCATATCTTGAATGTCTTTCCAAGTATCATCACCTCCGGACTTTTCTTTATACTGATATTTCAACTTAGACTTGATAACCTCCGGATCTCCTGTAGTAACGGTCAGTTCATCAATCGTAAACTCTTTCGTCCAGATATTTCCGGGTTGAACAGATACTGCCATTTCCGGCTTATTACACCTCAACGTATAAACCCGGCTTGGGTTTTCTTGCCCTTTAATCTCCTCACTACTCCAGCGATTATTCGCTCTCACATCTACTTCAATCTTATTTTCTACTGTCGTACCCGCATCTGTTCGCAACTTAGCGACAATGGAAGTCAAATCTAAAGAGGCTTTATCTACACCAATCTCAGGCAATACAATGCCTAACACATTTTCCATTTCCGCTTTATCTGCCGGAACAGATAAAAGATAGTCCTTATCATTCAAGCTTGAAAATTGCGGATCACCAAAAGTAAATTTCAGCTTCAAGTCTTGCAGTGCTGAAGCCGTATTTAAATTCAATATTGCCGTTTTAGTCTCTGTCTCAGCAAAGGAAAGTATATTATTCTCAAATCCTTCCGCCTCAACTTTCGGCTTAGGCAACCAATCCATCGGGATATCGCTCGTTATTGTCTCCTTTTTAATTTCAACTTTAGCGACATCCAACAATAAATCATCCGATAACTTCAATGTCAGTTTAACATGATGTCCGGCTTTCAATACCGAAGGCAAATCCTTATGTTTTAACTCCTCGGAAAAATCCTTACCGCTCACCTTTGTTCCCTCAAAATAAAAGGCAACCTGTTTCTCTGCTTGAAAATAGGCACTTTTCTTACTATCAGAAGTCAATTTACAAGAGGACTTCCCAACAACTACTTTCACCCAATAAGAAGAGAAGATTTTCTTCAACTCCGTATCAGTGGGGAAAGAGGCAGAAGCCAACGCATTGGCCACCTTGCAACTCAAGGTAATTTTCTTCTGCTCGCCCTCCTTAATCACCACATTAGTAGTGTCGCCTAAATAATAGGGCGCATCCAACGCTAAAACCGGATTATCTCCATAGGAAGCAGATATCGTATAAGTACCGGCCGAAGCAGGTATCGTCTGGCTGGTATAATTACCATCAAACAACGGAGAGGAATCCCCGTTCTTCACGACCTTAAGCTTAAACTGATCCGCTAGTGGCTTTCCCAATTCCGCTGGCGTACTTTTCGTCTCAATGGCAACACCCATATCCTGCAAGGATACCTGAAAGCCGGCGGTTTTATCCATTATTTCTTCCTCCTGACAGGCCATCATGAGAAATAATGAGAATATACAACAACAAAATTTATCAATCTGCTTCATCATATTATTTAGTCGTATATAAGTTCGAAATCATCTACATATAACACACTACCGTCTCCCCCGGTAAAATAATCGCCATACTTGCTGGCACTTGCCACGATGATAAGGTGCATATCGCCGGGCTTTTCCTGCGTCTTATACTCTAGATTAATGGTAAACTCCTTCCATGCCCCATTCGTAGATACACATTCCTTTACAGGAACCTCTCCATAAGCAATGATATTATTATCCCCCTTGAAATCAATAAAGGTATCAGTATCGGTATTATCTACCGTATATTGCTTTTTAGCCAAGGCGATATAGATAGAGCAAACATCCATATCTCCTTTTGAAAGCGTCCCCGCAGGCTGATTATCTCCTATATGAGTTACCGCAACCGGAGCGTATTGGAAAAAGCCATGCAATGCGAACGGGCGCGAAGCGAACGACCTTCCGAATTTGATCTTCGCACCATTCATTCCAACCAAACTGCCAAAAGATCCGGTATACAGGCTCGCAGCGGCAAATTTCACCTTAAACTGCGATTTCAACTCGGCAGATTTTCCACCCGGCGTATGCACAACCGTTGAATTTCCTTGAGTCGGGTTGATATTGACCACAGCCCCCAATCCAGTTGTCGTACCCGGATTGCTCGTATCCCAAAATGAATGACCCGCCTCACCGGCATACCATGTTTTCCCATCTTGATGCCACAGATCGAAATTACCATTATATAATGGTGTGGCAGTCTCTGTCGTGAAGGTAGACTCGCCCAACACGCTTCCCGAGGCATCCACCAGTCGGCATTGATAAGCCGTGGCGGGCTGCAATCCCTCGATCTTCGCAGAAACCTTCGAACCGTTTGCCTTCGCGGAAACCATGTTCCAAGAAGTCTCTCCCTGTTTCACATACTCAAACGAACAATTAGCCTCCGTTGCTTTCCCCTCCACAAACGCATACTTGCTCCATGTATTCACGGAAAGATCTCCGGCTGAAGGCTGCGAGCCTCCCTCCTCATCGGTCAGGCGGACATATACCGTCCATATTGTCCCCTTATTGGGCTCGCTCCAGGGATACTGAACCAAAAACTTCTGTGGAGAGGTGAAATCTTTCACGGTAGTAGGATTTGGCGTCACCTCGCCATAGGCTCCACCCAAAGCCAAAGAGGTTATAGAGATATTCTTCAGATTCTCTCCTTTCCCTACATAAATAATCACTCGATTATCCAGTTCGTCAATAGAATAGTCTATCATACCCTTGGCCTCGACCTTCCGGTCTATGATTTGCTTCACCTTTACTTGCCATACATAATCTTGATAGGTTTTTATAGTAAAATTGACCGGTTTGGTAAAATCGACCCTCGTATTGGATGACATAGGAATACTATCCAATGAGGCGAATCCGGCAAACGGGAATTTATTAGGATTAGCACAGAGAGTCGAATCAACCAAAACCTGCGCATTCCTTGGATTCACCACCAAACGAGTAAGTTTCAATCTAGAAATATCAGCAGAATCGTTTACATACAGTAATATGGTCTTTGCCGAAGCATCAATTAATGCCGCATCATCCGAAGAGCCTTCAGCCGGACGCTGTCCCTCCACACGAATGTCCGTGATACCCGCATTGACGATCGGATAGGGTATATCATTCTCTATCGCACAGGAAACCAGCACGAAGAAAACAAAAAGGCAAAAGCGACAGGTCACTTTATATATATCATTGATTATTCGCATATCCAATTACAAATAGAAAGTCATACCTATGTTAATGGAAAAAAGATTGATCTTGAAATTACCGGACGATGTACGGCTCGAACCCTGCTCCACTTGGTTGGTTGTCTGATCGATCCACTTGAAATCGAAACCCATCACACCGACCGACACCTCCACGGCGCTCCAATCGGTGATAAAGGCAGCCAGTCCGGGGGCGAAACCAATCTGTAGGTTCTGTACCTTCTGGTAAGTACCATCATAATTAACCCCCGAGCCTGTGGAATTCTTGCCCGTACCGTAGCCATAGGTCACACGAGCCTCGTTGAAGAGACCGAATATCTTGCTCTTCCCTATCGGGATATAGGTGCGCAGGAAACCGGATGTCTCATATTTATGCTCCAGATAATAGAGGTCCTTGAACGAGATGGTAATGTCGCCCAAATTGGCATCCACATTCCCTAGATCCAAATAGTTCCTACGGTAAGCGAAGCGAACACCGGCCGAGATATTATCCCGGAAGAAATAGCCCACGTACGGACTTATCGCAAAATTATAGCCATTCCCTTCCAAATCCTTTATAACAAGAAAGTTCAAGTTACTCTCGTCATGCTCGGAATACGATACGGCACCTCCGGCCATCCATGTTCCTTTCGGGATGAACACAGCCTCCTGTACCTCTCGGTCGATGCGCTTGATGGTGCGTTTACCGCGTTGTGCATTTACGGTACCGGTCACTATTGCTAATAACAGCAATAAGGTAAATAGTTTTCTACTCATTCAAATAATTCGCTCTATTGTTATTGCCATTTTCTAGTTCTATCCTTTATATTGCCACAAAGATATTTAAAATCTACTTAGCAAGGAAGATATCCTTACTTGCCAAATAGATTTATAGTAAAAACTTATTGTTCCCTACATAGACTTTCAGCCTATGGTTTATTTCCACATTGTAGGCTCGTCATCGTAAATGAGTGAAAAATCATCGAGATACATTATGCTGCCATCGCCTCCGGTGAAATAGTCGCCATACTTGCTGGACGAGCAGACCACAATGATATGGGTCGGTTTCTCCGTCAGATTCTTATATTTCAAGAGGATATTGAACTCCTTCCATTGTCCGTTGGTACTTACGCATTCCGACACAGGCACCTCACCATAGGCGATAATGTTCGCATCATTCTCAAAATCGATCGCAGTTTCTGCCATTTTGGTATTATCTATAGTATATTGCTTTTTAGACATCGCTATATAAATAGAACAAACATCAGGATCTCCTTTTTCAACAACTGCGTCAGCCGGAAGATTATCCCCTACATGAGTTACATTTACCGGAGCGTATTGGAACCAGCCCTTTAATGCTGTTGGACGAGAAGCGAACGGCTGACCAAAATTGATCTTAGCACCATTCATACCAACCAGCCCACCAAAAGATCCGGTATACAGGCTCGCCGCTGCGAATTTCACCTTAAACTGGGATTTCAACTCCGCAGATTTTCCGCCCGATGTATGCACAACCGCTGAACTACCTTGGGTAGGATTGATATTCACTATGGCTCCCAACCCCGTTGTCGTACCCGGGTTACTCGTATCCCAGAATGATTTACCGGATTCCCCAGCATACCATGTCTTTCCATTCTGATACCATAAATCAAAATTAGCATTATATAATGCGATAGCCGCCTCCGTAGTAAACTCTACGATTTCGCTTGCCACCTCTTCCGTATCCTTATAGATAAAACGGTATTGATATTTTGTTGCAGGAGTCAAGCCCGTAATCCTTACCGAATAGGTATCGTTTTCACCTACGGTCAGATACGCAACCGGAGTCCAAGCCTCGTCTGTTGCCAGTTTATATTCCATCGCCAACTTGCTTTGATCCAAGACACCTGCCTTTGAAAGCACCTTCCCCTCCAAGTAAGCAAATGAACTCCAAGCGTTCGCCGCACTTGCCGATAGAGTTGTCTTAGCGGTCAGAGGCACACCTATGGTGAAATTATAGGTCTTGATTGTTCCGTCCAAAGTAATATCAATACTGGTAGAACCATTTGGCGAGTCAGCCACTTTATACATCAAGCGAACATTATCTCGAGCTTTTACCGCACGAACGGTATCTTTCTTAGAATGTAGTGTACCCTTTTGATTCGTTACGCTCGTTGAGATAATCAACGACTTCTCGGGAACTGGGAAATAGGCCTTTGCTGTCTCGTTCTTACCTAACTCAAAGGTAAGGCGGGTTCCAGTTTGGTCTGCCGAATCAGCCACAACAATGGTCGCAGACTTAAAGCTTTTCTTGAACAGCTCGTCAAATTCAACAGTCACCAAGACATTCGCCAATGTACAGATAACTTCGGCCGTCACATCCTTTCCTGCCATAACCTCTACCTCAGCTGATCCCACATAATAGGGCTTATCAAACTCGGCAGCTTTACCATCGAAGCCATTTGAAGAGGCTTTCACCACGTATTTACCCGTAGGCAAGGAAAATCGCTCTCCATCCCACGCCGTATAGTCATCCGTTTCCTTAACAACACCTCCTTGATCATTCAAGATTTGTACCGCCAACTGTTTGGGATTATAAACAACCTCCTCACTTCCCGCTTTGGTGGCTGTGGAATTATTGGTCGTTATATCCATACTTAAATAACCGGTATTTTTCATGGATGTATCATCCTCGGCCTGGCAAGCGACCAAACCTAATACCAACACAAAAAATAAAAGTGTATATATTGTCTTCATATTATTCAGCCACTTTTACACTTAATTTATCTTTTACGACTTTACCATCATTATCTTCCACCGTAATATTAAATACGTGTCCTTCTGGATCTGTTGTAACACCTCCACCAGTACTTGGATCTAGCAACAAACTAAAAAAGGCATGTACCGGAAATTCATAGCTCTTTTCTCCACCAACAGGTAAAGTTACACCCATTGACGTCAACGTCTCTCCTAAAGCTTCATTTCCTATCAATTTAAACTCTTCACCAAATAGATCTTTAACTATTGACGCAAAAAGCTCATTTCCTCCCTTTATCGCGACAGTGATATTTTTCAAGCCGGCAGGAGTTGATATAATAACATTTGCATTTTTTTGTTCATCAGCGGGCAACGTATAAAGAGCTTGCGGTATCGTGATTGTCGGATCATCACCCGTCACCGGTGGTGTCGGAGGTTCAGGATTCTCTTCGCCACTATCACCTTCCACTTCTATATCAATATTCTCATTTGTCTCTTGGTTAAAACCGTTAACCGTGATGGTGATACCGGTTTTATTGAGATCCACTTCTTTTCCGGGAGCCAACGAGATCGCCAAACCATCTCCTCCTACAAAATAGGGGCTGTCGCTTTCTACAAAATCAGCACTTTCCTTCTTCGTTAATGTCTGATTTATAATAACTTCTTCACTCGTTTCCTTCACTATAGCTGTTCCCGACACATAAATCTTATCTGTCTCAGCAGCCATTTTCCAATAAATCGGAGTTGGGTTTGGATTTTCTTGCGTATAAATATCTGAATGACCGCACTTGTCATCCACCGTAATAGACCATTTGCTATAATAGTTTATAAACTCGGAGGTAAAATCCATCGCAATTTTGACATTCTGGATCTTACATTTCACCGTAGCGGTTTTTTCCACACTAGGCATTATCTCTGCTTTTTCTACACCTCCATAATAAGGATCGTACATCTTTTCGGCAAACTCTCCCGGCGAATGCGCCTCTATCTCATAATTTCCTTTCGGCAACTCAATCACACCATTCGCATTTTCTTCTTTAAACTTAGCAAACGACTCATAGTTTTTAGTAAGATCAAAATCCATCGCCTTGATCACGAGCGGAAAATCTTCTTTCTGATCAGTTGCTCCTTTCGTTGCTAAAGAAGCAGAGGAACCTGCGCTCACGTCAAGTGTCAAATAGCCAGTTTCCTTTGGGATCTCTTTCCCGAAAATCTCCTCTTTCATCTCACACGACATCAAGCCGGAAAACAAAACCGTGCTCAACATCCATATATTGATCGCTTTCATATTCTAATCTCTTATTATTACTGTTATATATATTTATACCCAATCCCCCGGAATAACGATATCTACCGGATGATCAACCGTAGTCTCCTCAATTGTAATCGAAATTCCTAAATTGCCATTGTTGACTACTGGTTTCAAAGTAAGTTTCAAAGCATCCGCTGGACTTAACGTATAGGTCTTAACCGTCCCTTCTGCTTTTACATTCTCTTTCTTAGTCAAGCTTACCGTAACCTGGACCTTTTCCTGATTACCTACCTTAAAATACATCGGACCGACTGTCGCCTTTGCCCAAACAAAAGAAGAGGGTTTCTGCGCCTCTGTCTCAATCTTCAAGGAATAGTCGGAGAAATACTCATCCATCTTCGGATCGAACACAACATTAATTCGAGCTGAGCTGGGCTTACATATTACAGGAGCTGTCACCTCCTTTCCCTCCTTCACTTCAAAAGCAGCTTCGCCAGAAAAATACAACACATCGGAAGAAACCGGTTTATCTTCACCCGTAAAGGCTTTCAACACATAGTTACCAACATTCAAAGAATATTTCTCTTCCAAATTCTTATACAAATCATTAATAATAAGATTCTCCTCTTGCCCGGATTTAAACACTTGCACAGTATAATTGTTCACATCCTTATACTCACTCTCATCCACGGCTTTTGTTTGAAAACCGACCTCCGGTGCCAGATCTATTTTCACGAAACCTTTGCCCTTCGGAATATCCAAATTATCCACTTCAGAGCTACAGCTACCCAACATCAAACAACAGCCCAGTAAGCAGGCCATTCCCATAGATGTAAAATTCTTTTTCCTCATATAAATGCTTTTTTCAATTACTTCAATTCGTATAGATCCATTCGATCCCAATTTGGATGCAAAAGAATATATTTCACAAAGATCCTACAAGGTCTATTTGTCTTATTACCTATTCCTTTTTTTAGATTCCATACCTCACCCCTACACATACAGAGCCATTTATAAAGAGTGGCCATGTTCTATTTTTACAACCCATTGTTCCTTTTATTAGAAACCGTGCCTAAACAAAATGCGCTCAGACAAGAGCCGCCCCTAGAGAAAGCAAGATTACAAGATAGTCGCTTCGATGGAAGAAAAAAGGATTTGACAAAATGGCAATTTGTAATCTCAACCTCTTGAGTATCGATTATTTCGGGGCAAAGTACTACTTACTTCCAAATTCATAAGAGAAAATCAGCAATTATTTGAATGATAGCCATATATCAAAAAACGACATTTTGTTCTAGCAAAAATAATTCATCGTAATTCATATTATGGGGAGTGAGAGAGGGAAAAAACAGTCTTACAATAGGGTTATAACAGTATAAGAATGCCTATTCACGACTACTTACACCCCTATTCACGACTACTCACGATGCCCAACGGCAGTATAGGCATTGCCCAATGCTGCCTATTGCATACATATTCGCCGTCTAACGTGTACCGAAAACGTTACTTTTTAACATAAAAGGCCACTTATCTTCCTGATTCTTTCGCTATTTTGATAGGTCAAGGAAATACCCCTGTCACAATATACATCCAAATTCAATCAAAACGAAACAGAAAAGATAATTCTAATGGCAACTACTTCCTTCGACAAGAAACCATACCAGTCCAGCCCAAACACCCAAGCGACTCCGAAAAGCCTCCGGAATACCGCAAGTTTCAGACGCTCGTATAATTTTCCTTCCACAAGACACGGCAAATCTTTAAAAATGCCTACTTTTGTCAAACGTTCCCGATAAGTGAATAATTAAACAAACATGGAAAATGACATTCCCAAAATAGACCTGCCTCAAGATTGGGTGATCGGGAAGCTTTCGATCGAAGATATAGGCCTGCTGAATCTGTATGCGAATTACCCATGCCGATTGAAAGCGGGGATTTTCGTGCTATGCCTAGGAGGAGAGATCGAGGCATCCATCAACTTAACGCAACTCAAGGTAGAACCCGGAAGCTTCATCACCATCATGCCCGGATCAATCCTGCAGATCCATAGGGCAGACGGGGACCTACAGATCTATTTCATGGGATTCTCATCTGATTTCCTCAGCCAAGCGAACTCCAGCAAAGCTGTCATAGACATGCATTATATCGTGAAAGACAATCCGGTGTATAAGCTAAAAGAGAAAGCCCAGCCTCTTATGAAAGATTATTTTGAGTTATTACTCAAAACATACGAGTTTTACGCCACGAAAATAAATCGCGGGATTACCAACCATTTGTTTACCGGTATGCTGATGGGGATCAGCAGCATGTATAAAGACCAGACGGAAGACCTGTCAATGCTCTCCAAAGCAGAGCTAATCAGTAAGAATTTCACTCAACTAGTAATGCAAAACTATACCATGCAACGATCCGTTGCATGGTATGCCAAGCGGCTTGGCATCACGCAAGCACACCTAAGTACGATCGTCAAACAAAGTACGGGAAAAACTTGTATAGAGATTATCACCTCGATGGTTATCATGGACGCAAAGGCACAACTAAAATCGACGAACCTTACCATCCACGATATCGCCTATACACTGAATTTCACTAATATGTCCTTCTTCGGAAAGTATTTTAAACGCCATGTAGGTATGAGTCCGCAAGAATACCGCAATTCCTAAACAACCCTAAAAAAGTAAGCTAGCTTACTTTTAAAGACCTTCTGCTCGGATATCTTTTCTTGACTGGCATACAGCACGTTAAATCATTCACAAAAGGCTTCCCAAGTGATTAGTTATTCACTTCCCAAGCCGTAAGCTGACCACCAGGTATAGCCATCAGTTGTTCACGCTATCGTGCGGGAGACTTTCAGGATACGGTCATAGGCACGGGCGGAGAGGCAGAGACGTTGCATGGCGGTTTTGAGGATGGAGAGGCCGGAAGCGTCGGGAACGGCGTACTGATGGAGTAGCTTGGAGTTCATCTGGGCATTACAATAAATACCCTCATAAGCGGCAAAACGCCTTTCCTGGATCGCACGGGCTTTTATGACCCGCTCACGGATAGCGATACTAGGCTCTGAGGGCTGTTGCTCGGAAATCTTCTCGAAAGGGACAGGGACAATCTCTATCTGGATATCGATACGATCGAGTAATGGGCCGGAAATGCGGTTCATATATTTCTGGACGGCTCCGGGAGAACAGAGACAAGGACGGTCCGGATGGTTGTAGTAGCCGCAGGGACAAGGATTCATGGAGGCCACAAGCATAAAGCCAGCTGGATATTCCACCGTGAAACGGGCACGGGAGATATTGATCACTCGATCTTCCAATGGCTGCCGCATGACTTCCAAGACACTCCTGTTAAATTCCGGCAACTCATCCAAAAAAAGGACACCATTGTGAGCCAAGCTGATCTCTCCCGGCTGCGGGAAAGTGCCACCTCCTACCATAGCGACATTAGAGATCGTATGATGGGGAGAGCGAAAAGGACGTTGTACCATCAAGGAGGTGCCACCTCCTATCTTACCGGCTACGGAATGGATTTTAGTTGTTTCCAAGGACTCATGCAAGGTAAAGGGAGGCAAGATCGTAGGGAGACGTTTCGCCAACATGGACTTGCCACTTCCGGGAGGACCTACCATGATCAGATTATGTCCGCCGGCTGCGGCCACCTCCATCGCACGCTTCACGTTCTCTTGTCCCCGGACATCGGAGAAATCGCAATCAAACAATTGCTGGCGGTCGTAAAACTCCTTACGGGTATCAATGACCGTAGGCCGCAATGTAGGTTTCCCCTCCATAAACTCCAGCACCTCTTTGATATTCGAAGCTCCATACACTTCCAGATCGTTCACCACCGCAGCCTCACAAGCGTTTTGCTTGGGTAAGATAAAGCCCTTAAAGCCTTCTTCCCTAGCCTTAATAGCGATAGGCAATGCCCCTTTTATCGGTTGGAGGCTCCCATCCATAGAAAGCTCGCCCATCAATACGAATTTGGATAAGTTGGATGAATCTATCTGCTCTGCCGCCGCCAGAATACCGATCGCCAAAGGCAGATCATAAGAAGACCCTTCCTTACGGATATCTGCGGGGGCCATATTAATAACGATACGATTGCGGGGGAATTTATAACCACATACTTGAAGAGCCGAGATAATGCGTTCATGGCTCTCACGAACGGCCACGTCCGGAAGACCGACTAAAAAGAATTGGATACCTTTGGAACAGTTCACTTCTACGGTAACGACCGTAGCGGAAATCCCCTGCACGGCAGCGGCATAAGATTTTACTAACATAGTTAAGAATTTTGAGTTACTAATTACAAATTAAAACCGGAACCTCCTGTTTTCAATCGCTCAGTCTTCGAACAAGTTTTCCAGTGTTTGCTTGATCTCGATTCCATTCTCTGTTTTCATCAAGATCTTATGATCCTCATCTATCAAGAAACAGCGTGGCAATACGCTTACGTTATACAGATCTATCAACATAGCCGCTTGTCCGGCCGAATCTGTTACCAAGTTCCACGCTATACTATCCTTCTTCAGTACATCCCGGACATTATCCGGATTATCGTCCAAGCTAACCAAAAGAATGTCCAACTGATCTTTCGGATATTTCATCGCTACCTTATCCAGATATAGATCCTCTGTCTGGCACATATCACACCAAGGAGCGGTAAACGTCAGCAATAAATATTTCTGCGGGAAAGAATCCAAACTTACCGTATTCCCATAAATATTCCTTACGGAGAAATCTGGGGCTTCCGCACCCAAAGCCGTACGTTTCGCACGGGCGCTATATTGCTCCAGCTCCTTCACCAGATAAAAGTCTTTCAACCTTGGATTCAATAACGCCAACAACTCATCAATTTTACGAGTATCATCGGGATCTGAGAAAAAAGATTGAATCAAGACAACGGATGCCTCTTCATCCGGGTTCTCTTTCACGTACCGGATCGCTTCCTCGCTCAATTGCATATTAACATTCGCCAAACGAGCGGCGATATCCGTCTCCTCGATCGTATCGTTCAAATCCTTGCTATTTAAAGAATTTGATAAATTTGTCAATTCCGTCAATAAAGGAGCGATTTTTTTCTTAAAAGCGGTCAACTTATCATTTGTCCGTCCCCCCTTTACCTGCAATAGCAATGGAGAGTTAGCGTCGCCCGTGATTTTTACGGTTTCTCCCGGTTCCAGATAAGCCGTAACCCAATGCTCTTTATCTGCAAAGAAAATAGTCACACAATGGAAACCCGCTTCATTTTGATCGATCTGGAACTGCCCGGGTTTCGTACAAGCCACGGTATCAACCACTTTATAATTATCCTTCTCAAATACAGCATATACGGTTTGACCTTCCAGATTAGAAAGTTCCCCTTCAATCCGATAGACATAATCCTTGCCACAAGATGACAAACAAATTATAAAGCCAATAATAAGTGCCAGTTTTTTTATCATTACTCCTTTTTAAGCTCTTCTTATAACAGATAATCCGGTCTAAAGGTAGGAATATTTTTTTTAACTACTTTACATTTATAATAAAATTAACGTAGTTATCATAAAAAAAGCGCAGAATTAGTAATTCCACGCTTTTTTATAAAGATATTTTTAAACCTTGACCTTTTTTGATCAAGGTTTTTTAAGCAATTATAACTGAGGACCAGCAGCAACCAATGCCTTACCAGCTTCGTTGCCCGTGAACTTAGCAAAGTTCTTCTGGAAGCGAGCAGCCAAATCCTTCGCTTTCTCATCCCATTGAGCAGGATCAGCATAGGTATCGCGAGGATCTAAGATCTTCGGATCTACGCCCGGTAATGCAGTCGGAACCTCGAAGTCGAAATACGGGATCTTCTTTGTCGGAGCCTCATTGATAGAACCATCAAGGATAGCGTCGATGATACCTCTTGTATCTTTGATAGAGATACGTTTGCCGCTACCGTTCCAACCTGTGTTCACCAAGTAAGCCTTAGCGCCAGTCATTTCCATCTTCTTAACCAACTCTTCGCCGTATTTTGTCGGGTGCAATGACAAGAAAGCAGCACCGAAACAAGCGGAGAATGTAGGAGTCGGTTCCGTGATACCACGCTCTGTACCTGCTAATTTAGCGGTAAATCCAGACAAGAAGTAGTATTGAGTTTGCTCCGGAGTCAAGATAGATACTGGAGGCAATACACCAAATGCGTCAGCAGACAAGAAGATAACTTGTTTTGCGTGCGGGCCTTTAGAAACCGGCTTAACGATGTTCTCGATGTGATAGATCGGATAAGAAACACGAGTGTTCTCTGTAACTGACTTATCAGCGAAATCGATCTTACCATCAGCGGCAACTGTTACGTTCTCAAGAAGAGCGTCACGTTTGATAGCGTTGTAGATATCCGGCTCGCTCTCTTTATCCAAGTTGATAACCTTAGCGTAGCAACCACCCTCGTAGTTGAATACACCTTCGTTATCCCATCCGTGCTCATCGTCACCGATCAACAAACGTTTCGGGTCCGTAGACAAAGTAGTCTTACCAGTACCAGACAAACCGAAGAAGATAGCTGAGCTCTTGCCCTCTTTATCCGTGTTAGCGGAGCAGTGCATAGAAGCGATACCACGCAACGGGTTCAAGTAGTTCATGATAGAGAAGATACCCTTCTTCATCTCACCACCGTACCAAGTATTCAAGATAACTTGCTCTTTAGTCTTCAAGTTGAAAACAGTAGCAGTCTCAGAGTTCAAGCCTAATTCTTTGTAGTTGTCAACTTTAGCCTTAGCAGCGTTGAAAGAAACGAAATCAGGTTCGCCGTAGTTAGCCAATTCCTCAGCTGTCGGACGGATGAACATATTAGTTACGAAGTGAGCTTGCCAAGCAACCTCCATGATGAAACGTACTTTCAAACGAGTAGCCTCGTTAGCGCCACAGAATGTATCGACAACGAACAAACGTTTGCCAGACAATTCTTTTACGGCTTTAGCCTTCAAGTCTGCCCAAGCGGCCTCAGAACAAGGCTTGTTATCATTCTTATATTCATCAGAAGTCCACCATACAGAATCTTCGCTGGCTTCATTCTTTACGAAAAATTTATCTTTAGGAGAACGACCTGTATAAATACCAGTCATCACGTTTACAGCACCTAGCTCAGTTACTTGGCCTTTCTCGAAGCCTTCCAAACTCGGTTTAGTTTCTTCTGCGAACAGAACATCATAAGACGGATTGTGAACGATTTCTTTCACATCAACAATTCCGTACTTGCTTAAATCTAAATTAGCCATCTTGAATTTAATTTAAATGATTGACTTTATATAACTTTTCTCTCTACTCTAGTTCGATACGGTGAGGCTTTCCGACCTTTTGGAGCTTGCTGCGACTCCACCTTGTTAACCGCGGTACAAAAGTAATATTTTTTTTTATCGTACACAGCTTATTAAGGAAATTTTTCAGTAATAATTACTCTTTTCCATGCAATTAACAAAACCCTTAGTCTATTTGTAATATGGAGTTTACAAATCATATACTTTTAGCTAGCATCTCAACTATTTCCGAAGTTGTCATCATAGGTATTCGCTTTTATTGTGACTGAAACAAAGATATATACTTTTTTCCGCACAAACAAATCCAGCGTATAAATATAAGAAAGGCGCAGGATAAATATCTTGCGCCTTCTCTTATATCCAATCAGAAATATATTACTTTACCTCCCAAATCTCACCTTTCTCTCATGGGCGTCGTGTACCAATACGTCATCCATCGTATAACCATCTTGTCCGATCGTTACGGATTTCAGTTTTAGGCCATCTAGCACAAGACCTTTATCCATGTTAGCGCCATAAACCATTTTCTCGCCATGGCGAAGGAAAATCGTACGATCCGCACGGTATTCCTTGTCTACGATACCTTTATGGATACCGTCATTAAAGATCACACAATTCACTAATACCTCCGTAACGGAAGCGCCTTTATGACGGGCGGAAGCCGTCAATACCTCGGTCGTATTCTTCAAATCCACGTCAATCGTACGGGCGAAGAAATTACCACGGGCACCCAACGCCAACTCGGCCGGGATAAACGGATCTTCCACCGTCCCATAAGGAGAACTCTTGGATACGAAACCACGGTCGGATGTCGGGGAGTACTGTCCCTTCGTCAAACCATAGATCTTATTGTTGAAAAGAACGATATTCAAATCGATATTACGACGGACAGCGTGGATAAAATGATTACCGCCGATAGCCAAGCAGTCGCCATCACCCGTAATCAACCATACGCTCAAGTCCGGGCGAGCCGTCTTTACGCCGGTAGCGATAGCCGCTCCACGACCATGGATCGTATGGAAGCCATACGTATTCATATAATAAGGTAAGCGGGAAGAACAGCCGATACCTGAGATAACTGCCATATTGTGAGGAGCCACTCCTACCTCGGCCATAGCATCAATAAATCAGCGTCCTCATCTCCGATCACTTCCAGTTCGGGGATATAGTCGGCGATCTTATCGATCTTAGCCTGACGGGTCGTCACCATCTTCTGGTGGTTAGCCGGATCGGTAGAGATCGCACTCGTCTCGTAGTCTTTCTCCAGACCGCCCAGACGATGAGCGAAACCTTCCGTTCCCGGAATCGCCCAGTAACGAACCAAGCTTTCCTTGTTACGACGATACGCCTTCCAGACTTTCTCGTCTTGATAATTAGCTACGTAATTCGGCTTAATCTCCGGATATTTATCCATTTCCGGAATTCTCCAAGCGGAAGAACCGTTAGCGATAAAGGCATCGGTCAACAAGATAACCGGAGTCATATGCTCCACGGCCAACTTACCCGCCCAAAATGCGGCATCAAAACAATCAGTCGGCGTAGAGGCCGCTATTACCACGGCAGGGCTCTCACCATTACGGCCATACAGAGCCTGCATCAAGTCCGTTTGCTCGCTCTTCGTCGGCAAGCCCGTAGAAGGACCGCCACGCTGAACATCGATAATCACCAAAGGCAACTCGGCGATTACAGCCAAACCGATCGCCTCGCTCTTCAAGGCAAGCCCCGGTCCGGAAGTAGATGTAGCCGCCAAGCAACCGGCGAAACTAGCTCCGATAGAAGTACAGATACCGGCGATCTCATCCTCGGCCTGAACCGTGATAACGCCTAAATCCTTACGTTTAGATAATTCATGTAAAATATCAGTAGCCGGAGTGATCGGGTAACTACCCAAGAACAACTGCAAACCAGCCTTCTCGGCAGCGGCTATCAAACCATAGGAAGTAGCCTTATTACCATTCACGTCCGTATAGAATCCAGGCTCGGCTTTCTTACTCTCGATACGATACGTAGAAACTGAGGCATGGATGTTATTACCATAATTATAACCGTCCGTCAAAGCCTTGATATTAGCTTGGGCGATAACCGGTTTCTTAGCGAACTTATTCTGCAACATGTGCATAGCCTCCTCCAGTGGACGCTCGAACAACCAGCAAACAAGTCCTAAGGCGAACATATTCTTACAGCGAAGAGCCGATTTATTGTCCAAACCAAACTCAACCAATCCGTCTTTTACCATCGTAGAGATCGGAGCGGCAACAACCTGCACGCCAGTCAATCCCAGCTCAGTAAACGGATCATCGGTCGTAAACAAGGCCTTATCCAAATCACTTTTCTTGAAAGAGTCCGTGTCGATTAAAACAATCGCATTGGGTTTTAGGTGTTTTACGTTCACCTTCAGCGCGGCGGGATTCATGGCCACCAATACGTCGGCCTTATCACCGGGTGTGAAGATCTTGCGCGATCCCAAGTGCACTTGGAATCCAGATACACCACTTAGTGTTCCTTGTGGAGCACGTACTTCTGCCGGATAGTCTGGGAATGTAGAAATCTCGTTCCCGAAAACCGCGGACAGGTTTGAAAAGATTGTACCGGTTAACTGCATACCATCTCCCGAGTCTCCCGAGAAACGAATTACAACCTTCTCCAGCGTCTTAACTTTTGTCTGTTCTGCCATAATATACTTTATTAGCTTTATCGCTTATTGGTATTTAGATCGTCCGCAAAGTAAAGCATAAACTTTGCGAGTTCAAAACTTTTCCGCATCAAAAAGCAGAGAGGTATAGATCAAGATTATTAGATGATAGATTAAAATGGTTAGACACATAACTATTCACTGTCTTCCCATAATACATATATACTCCCGCCCTAAAGCCCTTATCCGATTTGATCATTCCTTGCACGGAACCGGCGTCGCCCAACGACAATAATAAAGGTACGAATATATTACTATAAGCCATCGAGGTAGTACGAGCCACCCGGTTGCTGATATTCAGTTTACAATAATGTAATACCCCATATTGCTCGAACACCGCAGGATCTTCCCTCGACAAGCAGCAAGTCGTCTCAAAGCAACCGCCTTGGCTTACCCTCAGATCGATCACCAAAGCTCCCTTTTTCATCGTACGCACCAAGTCCGTAGCGATAATATAGCGATGTCTCGTATTAATATAACGCATCGCCCCGATCACCACGTCAGCGCTACGAAACGCATTATGCAGCACATTCGGATGGAACGTGGAAGTAAAAAGCCCTTGCCCCAAGACCTGTTGTATTATACGCAATTTATTGATATCATCATCGAATACTTTCACGGATGCTCCCAAGGCCAACGCGGCACGCGCGGCCACGGTCCCGGCGTTTCCGGCCCCGATAATCACCACTTCTGTAGGGGATACGCCCGGGATACCGCCTAATAAGATCCCTTTACCTCCTTGGGTATTGCTCAACAGCTCGGAAGCGATCGTTATGGAAGCCGCCCCCTCGATCTCGGAAGTGACATTCAGCACCGGGAAACGATTATATTCATCCGCCATCAACTCATAAGAGATAGCGGTAATCCGTTTCGCCATCATCAACTCGAAAGCCTCTTGAGCGAATAAATTAAACTGCACCAATGAGAAAACGGTCGTGCGAGGTCTCATAAGTGCGATTTCCACCGGCAACGGAGGCAATATCTTCAAGATCAGATCCGCTTGGAAAACTTCTGCGGGCGTATCGACGATCTCCGCCCCCGCCTCCGAGAAATGATTATCGGAATAGTTGATACCTAATCCGGCGCCACTTTCCACCAGCACCCGGTGACCGCAATCGGTCAGCATATCCACCGCCTCCGGAGTTAACGGCAAACGTTTTTCCGCCTCGCATCGTTCACGAGGAATACCGATGAGCAAACGGTTATTCACCTTGCTGATCTCTTTCAATAATTCCTGCGGGATATAGGCCCCCTGTGCCTGCCGGCCGTCGTTCGCTTCCATATGCTATAGGATTTTCATTAACGCGTTCGATATGTCATGTACATCAGATTCTGTTAACATCTTCTCGGCATCAAACGTTATGGACGCCTTCGTATAAAACGGATTCCTTTTCTCCAGACTCTCGGCGATAAACGCCTTCAGTTCCTCCCCGGAACGTCCTTTCAACACCGGACGGGTATGTTTGCACAACTCCAGACGCTTCGCCAGCTCCTCGACTGACACCTTCAAGTAAACCGTCGTGCCAGAAGCGTTCATAAACTCCATGTTATCGAAAAAGCAAGGAGCGCCTCCTCCCGTGGAGATCAGCACGTCCTCAAACTCAGCGACCTCGTGAAGCATATTCCGTTCTATCTCTCGGAAAGCCTCCTCCCCTCTCTCGGCGAATATCTGCGAAACGGCCTTATGATAACGCCCTTCGATATAGTAATCAAGATCTATGAACGAAAGACCGGCGAGCTTGGCAAGCTCTTTTCCCACCGTTGTCTTGCCCGCTCCCATATATCCGACCAAAAAAACACGTTTCATACGTTATTATAATAGTTTTCGCAAATGTAAACTTTTTCCGGGAACTCCATCTTCTTTATTCCTAAGAATCAATAAAAAAATCATAGGCCAATGGCTTTTACTGTCTGGGTCGCACGATCCACTACCAATAAAGTATGACGAGCACCGGCTATTTTCTCGGGATAGACCATCGAATCAGTAAAGTCCTGCAATAATTTTCCGTTCTTAGGGCTGATCTCCCATAGCTCCGACCGTTTATCATCGACACGAAGCGTAACAAACAAACGATCCCCTACAAACGCTATCGACTGGGGAGACTTTTCAAATCCCAATGTCACCAGATACGGCGCAAAGCCCGTGTCCCCTGCCCGAATGTCCGCAGGATCGAATAAATAGATTATATTTTTATTCTGGGCCGTCACATATAAAAAGCCATCATTTCGTGCCGCTACTGCATAAGTACCCATTGCCTCTTGTAAATTTACGCTACGGCTATATATAGGTACCCGAGCAGCGGAACCGGGCTGTACATCTTGCTCCAAGACAACTACCAGTTTCCGTTTATCCCGGATAAAGACAGCCCCTTGACTAGCCGTCACATCAAACGCATGAACGGTCTGATAACCACCCTCACCCCAAGTACCCGTACCGATACAAGTAATGAACTCATACGTTTCCGCATCAAACACATCCGTACGGCTTCCCGTATTCGTGACATATATTTTCCCATACGAGCGAGTCACGCCGTTTGGCTCCCCCGCAAAGGTCTCTTTCTTATCTCCGTTCATCCACTCAACCATACTTTTCACATGACGCACATTACCGGAAGATACATCAAAGACCTCCAAACTATAATGTCCCGGAGCGTCATTTGCTACATATAGCGTATTCCCATAAAGATGGACCGCTTTCGGATGAAAAGTTTCCACAGTGGCACCGGGAATATCCAAGACAGAAAGTGTAAATGAGAGAGGAGAACCCTCATCACCAGCCCTATCCGTCTCCATCGGAGCAAGCCCAAGCCCGCCATCTATGGCATCCAATTCCGGATCATCGATAATGTATTTCGAGGAAGTATACACGTTTTTATTCTCTACCAGATTCTTATTCCTCCGGGTATGCAAGAAACGGCGGGAATAAACCGGTAATTTCTTGCTCACGGAAAGCTGTGAGTAAACCTTCATACAAATTGTAGGGAAACCGCCTTCCGCCGGATAGTACGTCATATTCCCACTATGCCCATACCCCAAGCAGTGCGCCAGCTCATGATACGGCGTGTCAGAACCATTGGCATCGTCGGCATAATGGGTCAGATAGACATATTCACCTAGCCCAAAGGTATTTCCTCCACCCAGACCGACAACATTCACCACGCGTCCATAACACAACCCGCCATGATTCGTGATCTGTTTCTTCAACACATCTATATCCACGATTTGCTCGTTATTTATCAGCTTGCCGCGCCACTTCTCCAGTTCCTCATCAAAAAGCGAGGAAGAAAACATCGCGGCCATATTCAAGGAAAGGGCAACCGCCTCACGAGCCAGATGTGGCCTGAAGTTGCCCCAGTTCGAACCAGAATATTTACCAAACCAAATATCCCACTTAGGTTTCACGTTTATCATTCCTTGATAGACCGGATCTCCACATTCAACCCGCAAACTTATATTCTCGGCCACGATATCCGGATGGGCATCTATGGTAACCTCCTCGCCGGAACGTGTATAATAAACCTTCGCCCGTTCTAGAAAAGGCAGCTTCATTTTAAACTCCTGAAAAGGTAAAACCGTAGTAAACTCCGCAAACCGTACCTCATCCTCACAACCCTCAACCGTAGCCCAGACAATCACATTATGGATAGCTCTAGGAGAATAGAAACGAAGCATCAACTCCTTCTGCCCGGTAACTGACACCTGCAAAGGCTCATTCACCTTGAATTTTCGCTTTGACGAATCGAAAAGAACCTCGTCCGGTTCCTCATCCCGAAGGATATAAGAAGTATTCGACGAATCATAATCCTCCTCCGCCATCCGTATTAAACCATATTTACTCGTTCCTCCACT
>PPYF01016932.1_pt1 | contig 26843 bp, 25 predicted proteins | sample 1559871 | NCBI WGS metagenome assembly PPYF01 (sample SAMN08240021, study PRJNA423297) | Human gut metagenome, whole genome shotgun sequencing project. | reverse complement strand
ACATTGTTTGACCCGCACACTGCGAAACTTTGTTCAGTTTTCAAAGTACCAACTTGCGTCTTAGTGACGCAACGTTTTACATCTTACTCGCTTGTTTGATTCTTGTCAACAAGTTTTCGATATTTTCTTTTTGCCTTCAATTGCCTTTCTTTACGAAAGCGCTTCTTGCTTGCTTTGAAGACATTTACTACTTTACCTTGTTTTTTCTTTTTCGTCAACTTTTGCCTTTTAATTGTCTTTTCTGCCAAACGCCAGGATGTGTTGTAAAGGTTGTTTCCTTTTTTGTTTTTCAAAATCCTCGCGCACTTTTGGAAAAATTGCTTTTTCAGAAAAATTGTTCGGATTTTATGCCTTTTCTAGGTTAAATGCATAAAAAGTTTTTTGAAATTTTTTGTTTTTTCAACTTTTTTACGGGTTGAAAGTAAAAAAGGAGCAGCCAAATGACTGCTTCTTGCTTATTTTAGGTATTGCACGGTGATGTCGCTGGCTTCTGCATGGCCGAAGTGTATATAAGCACCAGCTCTGCTCAGGCTGCTTCTTTGCTTGGTCGCAGGCCAGCTTGGCCCGGTCACAGGCTAAAGAAGGACTGACTTTCTCATCATACTGGTAGACTCCGACCCACACCCGGAGCTGGCTGGCTAAAGGCAGGCGCTTTAATCGGGTGTGCAGGCGGATGATCTGCGCTCCCAGTCACCTGGTTCTGGATCATAAACATAGAAATTACTAAAAAAGCCTTCCAAAAACGAATTTTGGAAAGCTCTTCTTGTGAATTATAAAGTTACCTGCTCATTTTCCTTAACCCGGGCCCAGTTGTGGGGATCCTGCAGGGTCATGTCCAGCTTGCCCAGCATGTGGTCCAGCTTGTGGTATTCGGTGTCCCTTTCTTCATCGGTCGTCTTGGCCAGTTCTGCCTTCAGTTCATCCGTAAAGATGGTTTCTTCGGCGTTGGTCCAGAAGTAGTCTTCATACTGGATCCCGCTAAAGCGCCAAGGCTTAAAGAAGAGATTGTAGTGGATAAGGCCAGGATTTTCCAAGGCCGCGGTATTTTCGTTTGGCATGGCGTCCCAGCGGCCGTCCAGGTACTTGATCCGGCCGGAGCAGATTTCATTTAGGTAGTCCTGGTCCGGGGCGATGCAGTCAAAGTGGTAGCGGCCCAAGAGGCTGAAGAACTTGTCAACGAAGTTTTCCTCTCTGAAGGCCTTGGCGTTCATGACCAGCATCCCTGAATTGATGTATTCCTTCGGATCCAGAGCCAAGACTTCCTTGATATAGCGGAGCATCTTTTCCACGAACTGGATGGAAGTGTCGGTGCAGGCACCCAGGAGATTATTGCCTAAGTCATAGTCATAAAGCTTGGCGATGTCGTCATTTAAGACCGTGTCACTGTCGATGTAGACTACCTTGTCGTATTCCGGGAAGAGGTCCGGGATAAAGAGGCGGTAGAAAATGGACATGGCAAAGAAGTCGCCCCGCAAGTAGTTCTCCTTCCGGTCCTGGATTGGCTTGAGGAGTTCGTCGGACATCTCGTAGAACTTAATGTGGACATTGTCTCTGTTATAAGCGGCCAGGGCCTTTTCATGGTCCCGGCTTAAGCCCTGGTGCAAAAAGGTTACCGTGTAGTCACGCTTTGGGTCAGCATGCTTGACTAAAGAGTGCAGTGAGACAGCCGCGTATGGGGTGAAGTCGTCACTGATTGAATAAAATACTGGAACTGTCATTAATATTTTTCCTTTCCATCTATCCTCAATCAATATACTACATTGTAGTTCTTACCAGCATTTTAGCAAGAGAAAAGTGCAAATCGTATGAAATATTACATTCGTTTTCTCTATGAGAAAAGGTAGTGGAGGGCCTGGCGGACGCTGGAGACCGGGATTACCTCAATCCCCAAATCCTGCAAGGCCGGGCTCATATTGTATTTCGGGATAAAAATCCGCTTGAAGCCAACCTTGCCGGCTTCCTTGACTCGGGCCTGGATCTGGTTGACCCGGCGGACTTCCCCGGTCAGGCCGATTTCCCCAACAAAGCAGTCAGTCGCGGAGATTTCCTTGTCATAGTAACTGGAGGCAATGGCCATGGCGATGGCCAGGTCAATGGCCGGTTCGTTTAAGCGGATGCCGCCGGTCGCTGATAAATAGGCGTCCTGGTTCTGCAGCATTAGGTTCCCCCTTTTTTCCAAAACGGCTAAAAGCAGGGAGACCCGGTTGTAGTCCAGGCCCGAAGTAGTCCGCTTGGCATAGCCGAAGGCGGTTGGGGTGACCAGGGCCTGGATTTCGCCCAAGATCGGCCGGGTGCCTTCTAAAGAAACGACCACGGCTGACCCAGTTGAGTCGGGCAGGCGTTCATCTAAGAAGACCGCGGAAGGATTGGTCACTTCTGCCAGGCCTTCGGTCTTCATTTCAAACATGCCGATTTCGTTGGCCGCCCCAAAACGGTTCTTGACTGAGTGCAGAATCCGGTAGGCATGGTGCTCGTCACCTTCAAAGTAAAGGACGGTGTCAACCATGTGCTCCAGGATTTTCGGCCCGGCGATGGACCCTTCCTTGGTCACGTGGCCGATGACAAAGACAGTGACCTGGTCCAGCTTGGCGATCTTCATCAATTCGGCGGTAACTTCCCGGACCTGGGAAGCTGATCCCACCATGGAGTCCAGGCTGGGTTCATTCATGGTCTGGATGGAGTCGATCACGACAAAATCTGGCTTAACGTCGTCGATCTGGTCGCGGATATGTTCCATGTTGCTTTCCGGGTATAAAAGCATGGGGCTTTGGCCCAGGCCGAGCCGGTCAGCCCGCAGCTTGATCTGGCTGGCAGATTCTTCCCCGGAGACGTAGAGGACCTTGTATTTTTCGGCCAGTTCGCTCATGATCTGCAGCATCAAAGTGGACTTGCCGATGCCGGGGTCCCCGCCAATCAAGACCAAAGAGCCTGGTACGATCCCGCCGCCTAAGACCCGGTTAAGTTCAGAGGACTTGGTTAAGACCCGCCCTTCTTTTTCCGCCTTGACGGTGGACATTTTAACGGCTTCTTTAGCACCCACGCTGGCCATCAGGCGGCTGGGGGTAGCTTTAGTAGAAGTCTGGCGGACCTCCTGGCTTTCTTTTTCAAACTGGTTCCAGGCCCCGCAGTTCGGGCACCGGCCCAGGTAAGAAGCGGAGATGTAGCCGCAAGACCGGCACTTATACTGGGTTCTAGCTCTGGCCATTACTTGCCGCCCTTCTTGCCGGTTGAGCCAAAGCCGCTTAAGCGCTGGCTTTCGATTGGCTGGTCGTCATCAGTTTTGAGGTACTTAATAAAGATACCCTGGGCGATCCGTTCACCCTTTTTGATCTTGAGGGGACGGACGCCATAGTTCAAGACTTGGACGAAGATCTCCCCTTCATTGTTGGGGTTGTTGTAGTAGTCGCTGTCGATGACACCGATCCCGTTTGGCAAGGACAGGTTGCGCTTGAAAGTGTTGGAGGACCGGTTGGCCAGGATCAGGACCTCGTCTTCTGGCATGTAGGCCTTGATGCCAGTTGGGACTAAGATCGGCTTCAAGACTTCTTCAGCCTGCAAAAAGTCGCTTTCGATCAAGTCATGGCCGTTTCTGATCAAGCGGAAGATCCTGACGAAGTTCAAGCTCCAGATGCTGGGGATGGTGATGTCGCGGGCAGCTTCGATATCATAGCCGGCGCTGGCCAAAGTCTGCCGGCGGGGCAGGGTCAAGCCTTGTCCTTCATAGTTCTTAACTACTTCAAAGCCTCTTACTCTGTTCATGTTTTTTTGCTCCTTTAATTATCTAGACATCTATTTTACACTAGTTAAGACAGCAAAGGAAAAGGCAAGGACCGCAAAATATTTGCCGCTTTGAAAGGAAAAGCTATGCCAGAAGAAAGAGAAAAAGTCATTGAAATCAAGGCTGACGGTCAGTTAGTTGCCAAAAGTCCCCTCCTCTTGATCAAGAGAAAGAGCGGGCCGGTTTGGGCCATGAACCAGCTTTTTATCGCGCCGGGGGCACCAGAAGGAACTTTAGACCAAGTAATGAAGCAAGTAGAAAAGCTTTGCCAGGAGACGGGCTTAAAAGTTTGGCCTTTAGACCCGCAAGTGATCGCTTATTGTCAAAAGCACGGGGAATTGACGAACATTTGGGCCGGGAAACCAACAAATTAAGCTACTTTGATAGACGGCCTTGTTTTTATGGGCTAAAATGAGCTTAGACAGTTTTTTAAAAAGAAAAAAGAGAAACAGGAGGCAATAGGATGTCAAAAGAAATCAGCTTTGACACGATCGAAAACTTCACCAGCAACTTGAGCAAGCACCCAGCTTACGGGGTAGCTGCCAACGCTGCCCAAACCAACGGGATCTTCAAGGCCAGCCAAAGCACCCAAAGCAAGGTGGACCTGGATCCGACCTTCTCAGTGGAAATCGACACTGGTTCAGTTACCAACCAAAAGCAGTCAGGCCGCTGCTGGATGTTCAGTGCTTTGAACACCATGCGTCACTCAATCCAAAAGGAATTCAAGCTGAAGGGCTTTGAATTGTCACAGAGCTACACCTTCTTCTGGGACAAGTTTGAAAAGTCAAACTTCTTCTTTGAAAACGTGATCGGCTCAGCTGACAAGCCACTGGGCGACCGGAAGGTCTCCTTCCTCTTTGCCACTCCGCAATCAGACGGCGGGCAATGGGACATGCTCTGCGGCTTGATTGAAAAGTACGGGATCGTGCCGAAGAAGGTTTACCCGGAAACTGCTAACTCAGAAAACTCCCGCGCTTTGAATGACACTTTGAACACCATGCTCCGCAAGGGCGGTTTGGAACTGCGGGCTTTGGTCAACGAAGGCAAGAGCGCAGAAGAAGTAGAGGCGCACAAGGCTGAACTTTTGGACGCTATCTTCCGCATGCTGGCTACTTCACTGGGCCTGCCGCCAAAGAGCTTCAACTTTGAATACACTGACGATGACGGCAACTACCACATCGACAAGGACATCACCCCGCAAGACTTCTTCAAGAAGTACGTTGGCTGGGACCTGGAAAACTACATCTCAGTTATCAACGGGCCTACTGCTGACAAGCCATACAACAAGGTCTTCTCAGTAGAATACCTGGGCAACGTGGTTGGCGGCAGGCAAGTCCGCCACCTCAACCTGGAACTGTCCAAGTTCAAGGACTTGATCATCAACCAATTGAAGCAAGGCGAAGTTGTTTGGTTTGGTTCAGACGTTTCCAAGGGCGGTGACCGGGAAGCCGGGCTTTTGGACACTAAGATCTACCAAAGAGACCAGCTTTTTGACTACGACTTCTCAATGAGCAAGGCTGACCGCTTGGACTCAGGCGAAAGCATGATGAACCACGCCATGGTTATCACTGCCGTTGACCTGGTTGACGACAAGCCAACTAAGTGGAAGATCGAAAACTCATGGGGTGACAAGCCAGGCTTCAAGGGCTACTTCGTCATGAGCGACGAATGGTTCGACCAATTCGTTTACCAGGCTGTTTTGAACAAGGCCTTCCTGCCAGAAGACGTTAAGAAGGCTTACGACGAAGGCAAGGAAAACCCAATCGAACTTCTGCCATGGGACCCAATGGGCGCTTTGGCTTTCGACTTCTAATAGATTTGAATAGATATAAAAAACGAGTTGCATCGCGCAACTCGTTTTTTGGTATGTATGGGAAAGTATAATCAGTTAAAAAGCTTAGTGAGAAGCCCCGCTGACCGTGTCAACCGCAAGTTCACTCTTGGCACTGTCTGCCGCGATCCGGCCAAAAGTAAAGACGTCAGCTAAGGCGTTGCCGCCCAGGCGGTTGCCCGCGTGAACCCCGCCGGCATTTTCACCAGCACAGTAAAGGCCCGCGATCTTTTCCCCTGCTTCATTTAAGATATGGGCAGCCGCGTCAATCTTCAAGCCACCCATAGTGTGGTGCATGGCTGGCTGGCGCGGAGTAGCGTAAAATGGGCCATTTTCAACCCGGTGGTCAAAGACGCTCTTGTGGAATTCCGGGTCATCCCCCTGGTCAACGTATTGGTTGTACTTCTTGATGCTTGCCAGTAAGTGGTCTGGGTCAACCTTGATCTGCTCTGCCAACTCTTCCAGAGTGTCAGCCTTGTAGAGCTGGCCGCTGGCGATTTCCTGCTTGATCTTGTTTTCGTCAGTGTTGTAGGCAGAATTCTTGATCGTTTCATCAGCAATCAAGTAGAAGAGGCCGCCATTAGCGATCGCTGCCTTGGCCAAGGTGTCCCGGCCGGCATATTCGTTGACGAAACGATCACCCTTTTGGTTGACCATGACAAAGTCAGCTGGCGGAACTTGCAGGCCAGTATTGTATTCACCGGTCTTCGGATCAGCAACTGGCATCATCTGGGTAAAGCCCATGCCGACTAAGGTAGCCCCTGCTTGAAGGCCCAAGTTGATCCCGTCACCAGTAATGTATGGGGCGTTGGTCGTCTTCATGTTGTCTGGAATATCATCCCAGTAAGTGTTGTACTTTTGCAACATCTTGGTGTTGGCGCTGTAGCCGCCCGCCGTCAAAATTACAGCCTTGGCATGTACAGTCAGCTTCTCAGTCTTCACGCCCACTACCCGGCCATCTTCAAGCAAAAGATCCGTTACTTTTGCATCGGTAAAAGTCTGGCCGCCATGTTCATCATAGTACTTCTTCAAAGCCTTAATATAGCCAAAGCCATCGCTTTCTACCGGCTTGTGGGCCCGGCGCCAAAGGGCACCAACCGGCATGGTTACGGCTGACATATTGAAGTCAACGCCAACCGAAGCCAGCCACTTAACAGATTCCAGGGCATGGTCAGTCAAAGTCTTGGCCAAAGAGTAGTCGCTGTAGATTTCATTGCCCTTCAGGTCAACCCGCTTGCCGCCCAGGTAAGTTTGCAGGCGGTGGAAGAGAACGGAGTCAAAGAGATAGTCTTTCCCGCTGTCCAGGTAGTCCTTGATCTGCTTTTGCATTTCCTTGAAGTCTTCCCGGTATTCCGGCGCGATTTCGTCTTCCTTGACTTCCATCATTTGCTCCAGGGTGACGTTTTCCCCTGGCAAGGCTGGAAACTTGTTTTGCCATTCCGGGTCAGCCGCGTTCAAAAAGCCGCCTGACCGCATAGTGTTGCCGCCAACAGTTGGCGCCTTTTCAAGCAGGGCGACCTTTAGGCCATTTTGCAAAGAGCGGACAGCAGCGGTAAATCCGGCCCCGCCGGCACCAACAACCGCCACGTCAACCGTGACTTCCCCGCTTTCGCTTTCTGCTTCTTGGTACTTTGGCCGCTGCTTGAATTCTTCAGCATCTCCGCCAGCCATTTCAATCGCCTGGCCGACCCCGTCCAGGATCCCCCGGCTAGTCAGGGAAGCCCCGGAGACGACGTCAACATTTAAAGTTTGTCCCTTAACAATTGCTTCTGGGATCCGCTTTAAAGCCGCGTCTGAGATGCCAGCCGTTTCCCCTTCAGCAACCTTGACGTCTTCGATCCGGTCCCCGTCAACCGTCACTGTCAGCATAAACTTGCCATTGTGCCCTTGAGCGTCAACCGTGTATTTTCCAGCCTTCATTTTCTCGCTTCTTTCTATTGCTTTTTTATAATCTTTTTCTCAACCGTGATCGTAGCACTTAAAAAATCGCTTGCAACGGTAAATTGTGATTTTTTTAATTAGTTAAAAAGGAAGCTGTCTTTTCATGATTTTTGAAAGCCGCATCCCCCACGGGCAAGTCCCCTTGACCTGGCAGTAATTTTACACATGAAAAAAGCTTTTCCCCGCAATCCTGAGGAAAAGCTTTTTCTCTGTCTTTTACCAAATGTGCAAAAGTCTGGTCCGGTCCAGATTGCTCAAATTAAACTGGTGAACGTGTGATTTATCGTTTTTCGGAAATTCTTTGATAAAGTCAGCCACGTTGTAAAGGCCGGTCGTGTAAGACCAGGTCCCCTTGACCTTCTTGACCGGGTCCAGCATCTCGTTTCTGATCGGGTAAGCCGAAATCAAAAAGTGCTTGTGGTGGAACTTAAAGGCAAAGAATGGCAGACGGAACTCGTCGACCACCTCTTCCTTGGTCTTGCCGATCGTCACCACATTCCGGTAAGTCCCGTACTTTTCACTGAACTTGTCGTTGAAAGAGAAGTAGAAGTTGGAAATGTGCACACGTGGAAAATCTTCTTCCGCCACCTCGTCAGGTATGGCAATCACATGTGAATAATGGTCCAGATTGTTCTCTCTCTGCTGCAGGGCCTGCTCCATCTGGTTGGGCTTGATCCCCTTAACCCACTTGGGCAGCTCCGGGTGCGCCTTGTAAGAATTATACATCATCGTGATGACTTCCGGCTTCACCCAGTCGTATTGCGTCCGGATCTGGTTTCTCTTCAACAAACCTTCCAGGGTCTGGTTCTGCATCAAATCAACCACATAGCACTCGTAATGGTACTTCTCGCACCACTTCTTGTAGTGATCGATCTCGCTGGCGACAATGTGGGTCCCGTCCACGATGACGGTTTCCCCATAGGACATCTTGTGCTCAACCAAGTTGTCCTTCATCCGCTTGGTCTGTTCCGTGACATGCCGCGGAATAACCTGGTGCAGAACGTCAGTCTTCTGGTCATAGTAAACGGTCAGGTTCGCCAAAAGCAGGCGGATCGCATCCCCGCTGATCGCGTACGGCAATAAGTGGTGCCGGGCGATAAATGAAGACTTGCCAGAGCCGGGCGCGCCTCTCAAAAGAAATAATTTGCGCATATTTAGCTCCATTTTAAAAAATCTATTTTGAATATATCAAAATAGATTTTACCATAGATTGCCCCCGACATTTAGCAGTCTGGCAAAAGTCGCCATAAATTTTTGCTTTTTCTAATTTTTCGCCTGCATGTCCTTGCCGTCCCGGTCACCCACGATAAAGACCAGTTCCGTCTGGCAGACCAGGTCCCCGTTCACTTTAGCCACTGCTGCCACGCTCCCCGTCTTAGCCCGGACCTTGAGCATCTTCACTTCCATTTCCAAAACATCCCCCGGCCGGACCATCCTTCTGAACTTGGCCTGGTGGATCGCCCCAAGATAAGCAGTCTTCTTGTAAAAGGCCGGTGACTTCAAGATCAAAATCGAGGCCGCCTGGGCCAAAGTTTCAATGATCAAGACCCCGGGCATCACCGGATTTCCCGGGAAATGCCCCTGGAAAAAGGGTTCGTTGATCGTCACGTTCTTCACAGCCTTGATCCTTTTGTCGGCTTCCAGTTCCTCCACCCTGTCGATATAGCAGATCGGGTAGCGGTTGGGAATCAAATCCATCACTTCTTGGGCTGTCATTACTGGCATCTTATCACACTTTCCGTTTATAAAATCTTTTCACAAGTTTTCTAATAACTTGTGACTAAGTGTAACACTCCCAAAAACGATGTCAAGTTTTTCAATAACCGCTGATTTTTTCCGAGTAAAAAAAGAAGAAAAAAGGCAAAATAAAAAACAGGCCTCAGCCTGTTTTTGTAATCAGTTGGTGATCATCTTATCCACAATGTTCAGCTCCTGGTCAAAGTCATAGACAATGGCCTGGGCGTTAGGCACCTCCAGCTTGAGGATATCCACATTGTTGATGTCTTCTAAATATTTGATCAGCGCCCGCAGGCTGGAGCCATGGGCCACGATCAGCTGGTCTTCCCCAGCCACTAAGCGGCTGGCCACCTCGTCTTCATAGTAAGGCAACAGGCGGAGCTGGCTCTGGTGCAGGCTCTCCGCTCTTGGCAAAAGCTGAGGGTCCACTCCCCAATAGCGACGGTCGATAGTTGGTGACCCTTGCGCTGGCGGAACCGCGTCAAAGCCCCGCCGCCACTCTAAAACCTGCTCTTTACCGAAAATCTTCCTGGACACGTCCTTGTCCAGGCCCCGCAGGGCCCCGTAGTGGCGTTCATTCAGCCGCCAGGTCTTTGCAATCGGCAGGTATAAAAAGCCCGCGGCTTCGGCCGCGATGTTCGCCGTCTCAATTGCCCTCGACAAAAGGGAGGTGTGAATCATAGTCGGGTGAAAGTCCCCGACTTCTTTTAATTTCTCCCCTGCTGCCCAGGCCTGCCGCCGGCCCTTATCCGTTAAGGGGACGTCATTCCAGCCTGTATATACGTTTGCCGCATTGGCCTGGCTTTCCCCATGCCTCAGCAGTGCCAACTTTGCCATAATTTTTTGCCTTCTAGAGCCAAAAAGCCCAGATTCCAGTAATGATGAAGAGGATGCCTAAGAGGACAAAAGCCTTGCCCCCCAGCCCCTTCTGCTTGACGCCCTGCTTCTGCCAGCGCAGGCGCGTGATGCCGGTAATTAAATCCCAGATGCCGAAAAGCAAGATGGCATAAGGAACCCACCAGGAATGAACGTTCATATTAGCCCCACAACTTTACCGCGTAATAAATGGCCACGACCAGGATGCCGGCCCCGGTCAGGTAGTAGGACTTGGCTGGCAGGCTGTCCTTCTTCCCCATCCGCTGGATGTTATAGCCCCGGGCAAATTCCCACAGGCCCACGATCACCAGCAAAACGAGCGTAAAAGTGTGCGTATCCCACTTCATCTTCTAGTCTGTCTCCTTGTTCATAAATCTTCAGCCTTGCAGTTGTAGTCGACAATTTCAAAATTGCCTTCTTCGTCCAAAATCCCCCGGCTGACGCTGCCGTTGTCCGGGAAGGTGATGTCATGCAGGCCGTCGCTTTCCTTCCAGTACTTGATCCCCAGGGTCTTGATAAAGTCCCCGTGGGAAACCAGCAAGACCCGGCCTTCGCCGCTGGTCTCTTTTCTCAAGACCTTGATGGCCCGGCACATTCTGGTTTCCAGTTCTTCCGTGCTTTCGGCCAAATGGAGGGGGTCAGCCTTTTTAGTGACTTCCCGGAACTTGTAGATGCCGATGGTATCGATAATCTTCTTTACGTCAGTGGTTGCTGGAATACCCGCGGCTTTAGAAACACCGAGCCAGATATCATCGATGCTGCCGCCTTCAAAAGAACCGTAAAAAACTTCTCTGAATTCCGGCAGCTTTTTGATCTTGCCAATGTTAGACACCTGGTTGACGTCCTTCATCAAGTGGACGGTGTCAATCGCCCGCTTCAAGTCTGACGAGTACATGTTGTCAAAATGAATTTGAGAGAGGGCGTCAGCCGTCTTCTTTAAATCGTCAATTCCTTTGATGGTCAAGGGGGTATCGCACCAACCCTGTACCTTGTTCAGGCGGTTAAAAAGCGTTTCCCCATGTCTGACCAGATAAATTTCAGTTTTCATGCCCGTCCTCCTTAAATCAATCAATAACTATTCTAACTTACTTTGCCTGGCTTGGGTAGTTAACCCCAGGCCCGCCAGCCCAGGTAAATGGCCAAAAGGACCGAGAAGCAAGCCGTGATCCATCTGACCCAGGCAGGCTTTAGATATTTAATCATTTTTTGCCCGAAATAGCCACCAATAAAGAGGCCAATCGCCAAAGGAAAAGCTACTGGCCAGTTGACCCCGCCCTTAAAGGCAAATAGCGCCAGAGCCACCAGGTTGGCTAAAGAACCGATCACACTCTTAATGGCGTTGATGACGACAAAAGAAGAGTCACTTAAAGCCGTCAAAAAGATCAAGGTCAAAACGCCCGACGCCGCGCCAAAGTAGCCGGCATAGATCCCGGCCACGAACAAGCCAAAATAAGCCCCGATTCTTCCCAGCTTGGTCGCCTGCTTTGGATGCTTTTGCCGGCCGCTGTAGAGGAGCAGGCCAGCTGAAAAAAGGACAAAAAAGGGCACTAATTTTTGAAAGATTTTTCCCGGGAACTGGACTAAAAGCCAGCCCCCAATTAAGGCCCCGGTCAATTGGAAGAAGGCATAGCGCCAAAGCTCCCCCCAGTGCCCCCGCATCTCCTTTAAGCAGGAGGACAAGGAGCCAAAGCCGGTCGTCACCAGGGCCGCCGTATTGGTCATATTGGCGCTGACCGGGCTGAGGCCGAAGAGGAGCAGGCCCGGGTAAGAGACAAGCGACGCCATGCTGGCCACCGCCGCCACGATGCCGGCCAGGACGCCTAAGATAATGAGGTAAATGAACTGCATTGTTTGCTCTTTTCTGTTTTTTCACTGATTTGCTTATTTTTCCAAAGGAAAAAGCCGTATCCATTTTAAACGATCACAGCCGGCAATTGCAAATTGCTGAAAATAGCCCGCTTTCAGCGACAAGCTGACCGCAATTTTGTACAATAGGAGGTAGCAAATCATTAACAAAAAATTAAAAGCACGAGCAAGTGATTTTTAGAAAAAAGGAGAAGAAAACTATGCCAACTGCAGCAATTGTTTTTTCAGATGGATGTGAAGAAATCGAAGGCTTAAGCCAGGTCGACGTCCTGCGCCGGCTGGGCATCCCTTGCGATATGGTGGCTCTGGACAACTTGACCATCACTGGCGGACACGACATCCGCTTTACCTGCGACAAGTTAGTGGACGAATCCCTACTTGACTACGACTTGGTCGCCTTCCCGGGCGGGGCCCCGAACGCCAAGCACCTAAGAGCAAGCGAGAAGCTGGCCGGGCTGATGAAGCAGCGCTTCGCGGCCGGCAAGTGGAACGCCGCCATGTGCGCCTCCCCGATCGCCTTGTCTAAGTACGGCTTTTTAAAAGAAGCCAAGTGGACCAGCCACCCGGACTTTAAAGAACAAGTTGCCAGTGAAAACCCGGCCAGCACCTACGTCGACACCCCAGCTGTCATTGACGAGGACCACAAGCTGGTCACCAGCCGGGGGCCGGCCACTTCCTGGGCTTTTGCCTATGCCCTGGCCCAAGTTTTAGGCGTGGACACCAGCCAGCTGGAAGACGCCATGCAATACAGCTACTTAAGAGACCACATCAACGAGGCTTAAGATGACTGAAGAAACCTTAGTCAGAAAGGCAGAAAGCCGGGACCTAGAGGACATTGTCGCCATCATCAAAGACGCCAAGGCCCTTTTGAAGGCGCAAAACTCCAGCCAGTGGCAAGAAGGCTACCCTAACCGGGCCAGCATTGAAGAAGACCTGGACAACCGCCAGGGCTGGGTTTTACTTAAAGATGGGCAAGTCGCCGCATATATGGCCGCGACCGACTTTGACCCCAACTATGAAGTCCCGATTTGGGCGGGAAGTTCTCCCTACTGGGCTCTGCACCGCTTCGCCATTAAGAAGGATTTCCGCGGACAGGGGCTCAGCCAGCTTTTGCTGAAAAAAGTAATTGCTTTTGGCCAAGAAAATGGAATTAAGAGCTTCCGCCTGGATACGGGCAAGCAGAACCAGGCCGTCCAGCACCTGGCTGACAAATTGGGCTTTGTCTACCGGGGCATCATTACGGTGACCAGCGACTCGGTCGACCCGGAGCGGTGGGCCTATGAACTGCTTTTTGACAAGTAGGAAAATATAAAGAGAAAAAAGAAAAATAAAGAAACAGGAAAATAAACAAGGAGGAAAAAATGGCTGAACAATTGGCAATTGCAGACCTGCAGGTCGACATTAAGCAGATTCCCTTAAAGCAGCCCTTCGTCACGGCCCTGCACCGGGTTGACGCCGTCAACGCCGTCCGGGTGACGGTCCGACTGGCTAACGGAGTAACGGGTGTCGGTACCTGCACCCCTAATGAAAAAGTGACCGGGGACAGCTTGTCCAGCGCCCGGGCCGTTATTGAAGAAACGATCAAGCCTCTCGTCTTGGGCAAGAACCTGACCGACTGGAAGGAACTTTTAAATACGGTCAAGACTTCCATCGTCCACAATGCCCCGGCCAAGGCCGCGGTCGAAATCGCCCTCTACAATACCCGGGCCAACCTTTTTGGCCTCACCCTCTCCCAACTCTTAGGCGGCAAGGGCGGCAGCGTGGAGACCGACTACACCATCAGCATCGGCAAGGCTGAGCAAATGATCGCTAATGCCCAGAAGATGGTCGATCAGGGCTTCAAGACCCTTAAACTGAAATTGGGGGCTAGCCATTTAAAGCGGGACATCAAGCTGGTCGAAGACCTGGCCTACGCGGCTGGTCCTATGGTTCACCTGCGCTTAGATATGAACCAGGCCTGGGATGTCCGGCAGACCATGCAGGCGGCAGAATACTGGCACAAGCAGGGCCTTTTGATCGACTTTATCGAGCAGCCGGTCCCGGCCTGGGACCTGGATTCCATGGCTTACTTGACCCGCCACTCCCCTTACCCGATCATGGCGGATGAATCCGTGGAAAGCTACGAGGATGCCCAAAGAGTTTTGGCCAAAAATGCCTGCGACTACATCAACATCAAGCTGATGAAGACGGGCGGCTTGTCTGAAGCCCAGAAGATCAATGACTTAGCCGAAAGCCGGGGGGTGCCAACCATGGTCGGCAGCATGATTGAGTCAATTGAGTCTTTGGCGGCAGCCTGCGCCTTCTACCGGGCCAACCCGAATACGATTTTTGCCGACCTGGACGCCATCTTCATGGTTAACCAGGACCCGGATTTGAATAGTTACGCCGAATGCGTTGGCGATAATATCGTGGTGAGATAAAATGCTGGATTTTAAGAAGATTGCTGACATCCTGGCCCCCCTGCCAGGGAAAACCGCCCTTTTGATCAAAGACAAGACCGGCGTCCTCTACGCCAGCCCCTTAGCCGGGGAAGAATTCAAGTCAGCCAGCCTGATCAAGCTGGCCGTGGCCTGCTACTACCAGGCCCACCCGCAGGACTTAAGCCAGATGGTCCATGTCCCGGAAGACAAGATCGTTGAGGGCGGGATGCTCTGCCACCTGGCCCAAAGGGACTGGATGCTGCGGGACATTCTGGACTTGATGCTGTCGGACTCGGACAACACGGCCACCAACTTTTTGATCGATTTTATCGGCTTTGCCAAGATGGCCGCCTGGTTTGAAGCAGAATTTGCCCATCTTCACCTGGGCCGGTACTTGATGGAAGTGACTGACCGGGAAAACTACCTTTCCGCTGAAACTGCCCTGGAGCTCTTAGAGCGGCTCTTAGCTGACCCGTCTCCTTTTGGCCAGGTCTGCCAGAAGGCCCTCTTTTACCAGGAGTCCGTTAACAAGCTCCTCCAGGACCTGCCTGAGGGCTGCTCTTACAGCAAGACCGGGGAACTGGAAGACACGGAGCATGACGCGGCCCGGATTTTTGCCGGAGACAGTTACTATGACATCTGCTTCATGAGCCATTACACGGGCCTGGAAGAGCGCGAGCAGATCCTTTTGGCCCAGAACGCGGTCGGGAAACTGGCCTACCAGGACTTGACCGGGAAATAAGGTATATTCTTTTTGGACGGCTAGCTATTTTTATCACTATTGTGATAAAATTAAAGCAAATTTATCAAAAGTAGGGATATAAATGGACATTACCAATTTTTTCACGGTTGAGACTTCTGAGCTCTCCAAATCTGACCGGAAAATCATGAAGAGAATGACCTCCGACTTGACCAATGTTGAGTCGCTGACCATCAACCACCTGGCTGAAGAAGCAGGAACTTCCCTGGCTTCAGTTCAGCGCTTCTGCCAGAAGATGGGCTATTCCGGCTTTAAAGAATTCAAGTTCCAGCTGCTGACCTACATCAAGAAGCAAGAGAGCCAGGAAGCTGCGGTTTCAAGCAGCGAATACCTGGATGACTACCATGACGCTATCAACCGGGTCTGGACAGCAAATGAAAAGGACGCGGAAGAATTGGCGGAAGTCCTGGCGACCAGCTCGACAAACTTTATTTTCGGGATCTATTATTCTGAACTGCCGGCCAGGCTGCTCAGCATGGGGATGCGGGATTTAGGCAAGTCGACCTACTTTGGGGACAACCTGGCGGCTGGCGAGCACCTCTTCCCGCTAAGCGATGAGAACTCCACAGCGGTCTTTTATTCAGTTTCAGGGATCTCCAAACTTTTTGGCTCATCGCCCTTGCCCAAGTCGATTTCCCACTTCAAGCACAGCTACCTGGTCACCATGAACCCGGACACGCCTTTGAAGAAGTACTTTAAGAAGGTCATCGTCCTGCCGGGCAAGAACCTGGCCCAGGGCCTGCCAGTCGACCCCCAGTCGATCCCGGTGGTCTTTACTGAAAGAGTGATTGATATCGCGGCAACTAAATACCGCCGCTAAAGCTGCCGGAAGGCGGCTTTTTTGCTTGGCGTCTTGTTTGCCAGGGCTGGCGAAGATTGATAGAATTTTATTTAGGTGGTTAGTTACTTTTTGTAACTAATTTCAAAAAACAGCAGGCATTAAAAATAAACATTAGGAGAAAAAGATGGACTTAAACTTTAAAGAACTGGCGGAAGCCAAGAAGGACGCGATCTTAAAAGACTTAGAGGAATTGATCGCCATTGACTCTTCCGAAGACCTGGAAAACGCCACGGAAGAATACCCAGTTGGCAAGGGTCCGGTTGACGCCATGACCAAGTTCCTCAGCTTTGCCAAGCGGGACGGCTTTGACACGGAAAACTTCGCCAACTACGCCGGCCGGGTCAACTTCGGTGCAGGCGACAAGCGCCTGGGCATCATCGGCCACATGGACGTAGTGCCAGCTGGTGAAGGCTGGACCCGGGACCCCTTCAAGATGGAAATCGACGAAGAAGGCCGAATCTACGGCCGGGGCAGCGCCGACGACAAGGGGCCAAGCTTAGCTGCCTACTACGGGATGCTTTTGCTCAAGGAAGCTGGCTTTAAGCCAAAGAAGAAGATCGACTTCGTCTTAGGGACCAACGAAGAAACCAACTGGGTCGGGATCGACTACTACTTAAAGCACGAACCGACTCCAGACATCGTCTTCTCACCAGACGCTGAATACCCGATCATCAATGGTGAACAAGGGATCTTCACCCTGGAATTCAGCTTCAAGAACGATGATACTAAGGGCGACTATGTTTTAGACAAGTTCAAGGCCGGGATTGCCACTAACGTGACTCCGCAGGTTACCCGGGCTACTATCTCTGGACCTGACCTGGAAGCTGTTAAATTGGCTTACGAAAGCTTTTTGGCAGACAAGGAATTGGACGGATCATTTGAAATTAATGACGAAAGCGCCGATATCGTCTTGATCGGCCAAGGGGCCCACGCTTCAGCTCCGCAAGTCGGCAAGAACTCAGCAACCTTCCTGGCCCTCTTCCTGGACCAATACGCTTTTGCCGGCCGGGACAAGAACTTCCTCCACTTCCTGGCTGAAGTGGAACACGAAGACTTTTATGGCAAGAAGCTGGGCATCTTCCACCACGATGATCTGATGGGCGATCTGGCCAGCAGCCCGTCCATGTTCGACTACGAACACGCCGGCAAGGCCAGCCTCTTGAACAATGTCCGCTACCCGCAAGGGACTGACCCGGACACCATGATCAAGCAGGTTATGGACAAGTTCAGCGGCATCCTGGATGTCACTTACAACGGCTTTGAAGAACCGCACTACGTGCCAGGCAGCGACCCAATGGTGCAGACTTTGCTCAAGGTTTACGAAAAGCAGACCGGCAAGCCGGGCCACGAAGTCGTAATCGGCGGCGGGACTTACGGCCGCCTCTTTGAGCGCGGGGTTGCCTTCGGGGCCCAGCCGGAAAACGGCCCAATGGTTATGCACGCCGCCAACGAATTCATGATGCTGGACGATTTGATCCTGTCCATCGCTATCTACGCTGAAGCCATCTACGAATTGACCAAGGACGAAGAGCTGTAAGAAAAATCTGAAAAAGTAATTACTCAGGGTGACTTAATTTTCTTTAGTCTAACCCGGTCAAAATAAAACATTTTTAGATTTAGCAGGTTGTCAAATTAATTTTATTTTGACAGCCTGCTTTTTTTGCCCTTTCTTAAAGGCTTTTATCTTTACAAAAAAGACTGAATCCTATATTATAAAACCATAAATTCTTATTTTATTTTAATTTTACTTTTGCTTTTTCTAGTTGCTTTAGTAGGAAGGACTTGCTTTATGGAAGACCGCAGCATTGAAAACACGGACGGGACTATCCGCTCCTTGTCCAACCGGCACGTGCAGATGATTGCCATTGGCGGCACGATCGGTACTGGCCTATTCTTGGGGGCCGGGACTACGATTTCTGCCACTGGTCCCTCAGTTATTTTTATCTACGCCATCATGGGCCTCTTTTTCTTCTTCCTCTCGCGGGCCTTAGGAGAGATGTTCTATTTTGACTCCAACAGCCACACCTTCGTCTCCTTCATCACCAGATACCTGGGTGAGGCGGCTGGCCGCTTTGCCGGCTGGACCTACTGGATCGGCATCCTCTTTGCCTGCATGGCGGAGCTGACGGCCGTTTCAACCTATGTCCAGTACTGGCTGCCCGGCCTGCCCGCCTGGCTGATTGAAGTTAGCGTCTTAGGCCTCTTGACCTTGCTTAACTTGACGGCGGCCAAGCTTTTTGGCGAAACTGAATTCTGGTTTGCCATGATCAAGATCATCGCCATCATCTCCTTGGTCGTAACCGGGATCATCATGGTTGCTGCGAATGCTAAAACTCCGGTTGGTCACGCCAGCCTCAGCAACTTCACCGGCAGCTTCTCCCTTTTGCCAAAAGGCAAGTATGCCTTCTTAACCGCTTTCCCGATGGTCTTCTTCTCCTTTGCCGGGATTGAATTCGTGACGATTACCATTGGCGAAGCCAAGAACCCGAAGAAGGTCATCAAGAAGGCCGTCAACGAAACCCTGCTCCGGATCCTTCTTTTCTACATCGCTACTTTAGCCGTAATCATGTGCGTCATCCCTTGGGGAAAAATTACTAGCGGGACAAGTCCTTTCGTCCAGGTCTTCAAGATCGCCGGCTTTAATGCTGTTGCTTCAGTCTTCAACTTCGTCGTATTGACCGCTGCGGCTTCTTCTCTTAACTCCGGGATCTTTTCAGCTGGCCGCCACTTCTTCCAATTGGCTGAAGAAGCGCCTAAGGATTCCTTTTTGAAAAAGCACTTCGCCAAGATTTCAGCAAATGGCGTGCCAGCCGCGGGGATCATGATCTCCGTTACCTTAATGCTGATCGCGCCAATCATGAGCTTCTCCAGCACGGCTATTGAAGTTTTTGGCACGGTGGCCGGGGCAACGAGTGACATGTACATCCTGGTTTATGTTCTGGCCCTGCTGGCCCACCGCAAGTACCGGGAATCCAGCGACTTCATGGCTGATGGCTTCAAGATGCCTTTTTACAAGCTCTCCAGTCCTTTGACCATCGCCTTCTTCCTGGTCATCTTCTTCAGCCTCTTCTTTATTCCGGCTGATGTCTTCGGGGCAAGTCTGGCCGCCAGCTGGGCCCTCCTCTTTGGGGGCTGGTGCTGGCTCAGAGAAAAGCATTGAAGTGCCCATCCGAGTTTAAGCAATTAAAGTTAAACAAGCTAAAAAGCGTTGACAGATTTTTCTGTCAACGCCTTTTTTATGCTTCAATATTTGTCCGCACCGAAGTATATTGCTGGTAATATTTCAAGACATCTGCGGAAACTTGGGAATTGGTGACCAGTTCATCGATGTCATACAGACTGTAAAACTGGTAGAAGTCGCGGTGGTTAAACTTATACATGTCCGCGACGATGATCCGCCGCTGGGAATTTTTTAAACCAGTGCTTTGCGTCTGCCCTTCTTCAATATCCGCGGTAAGCAAGGCCGAATCACTGATTCCGTTGACTCCGACAAAGGCTTGGTCATAGTTCATGGCGGCCAATTCGTTGTTGGTCAGCGCCCCGCAAAAAGTCCCGCTGACCGGGCGGTAAAAGCCGCCGGCCAGAATCAGCTCGTAATTATTGGGGTTCTTTCGGGCCGCCTCAAAGACCGGCATGGAGTTGGTCACGATTCGCAAATCTTCCTGCTTTAAGGCCGCCACCATCATTTCCAAAGTAGTTCCCGGACCAACATAGATCGTCTCCTTGTCATGCACCAGTGACGCGGCAATTTGCGCAATTTCCTGCTTCTCTGGAATGTGAATTCCCCGCTTTTGCTGAAAGCTCTGCTCCGCCCCGGCCTGTCTGGAAATTATCTGAGCCCCGCCATGCAAGCGGATCAGCTTGCCAGATTTGGCCAGTTCATCCAAGTCGCGGCGGATCGTCATCTCTGAAACCTGCAGGCTCTTGGCTAAATCCGCGACTGATATGTAATTTCTCTCAGTAACCATATTCATGACTTGGTCAAGCCGTTCTCTTTTTAGCATTTTGGTCAGCCATCTCTTTCTTGTCTTTCTTGCTTTTCCATGCTTAACTGTGTTCGCTTTAAAACACAATTTAACATCTGCCAGGGCTTTTTTCAATGGCTTAGCCGGGATTCTAACTTTATTTTTTGTTCTTTTTTGCAAAAAAATGTTTATTCTTGTTCTTAGAGCGATTATAATGTTAGTATCAAACAACAAAGGGACAAAATGTAACAAAAATGAACACTGGATTTTTAAAAAATAATTTTGAACAGATTTTTAAGCAAAAAGCAGCCGACCTCTTCTTCTCACCTGGCCGGATCAACATCATCGGTGAACACACCGACTACAACGGCGGTCATGTCTTCCCCTGCGCTATCAGCTTAGGGACCTATGCCGCTTACGGCCCTAGAGAAGACAAGAAAATTGCCGTCTGCTCCGGCAATATGGATGACGACCTGGTTATTTTCGAAATTGGCGACCGCGAGCTAGAAAAAGACCCTGACCACAAGTGGATCAACTACTTCAAAGGCATGACCGCCTACGTGCAAGATGAGACAAGTGAAATTGACCATGGCTTCAACCTCTATGTTTGGAGCAACCTGCCATACGGGGCTGGCCTGTCATCATCAGCCTCAATTGAAATGCTGGTTGGCCACGTTTTAACTGAAGAATACGGACTGGAAATCGATCCAGTCAAGCTGGCTCAGCTCGGCCAGAAGACCGAAAACGAATTTATCGGTCTCTCTTCCGGGATCATGGACCAGCTTGCCGTCAACATGTCCAAGAAGGACCAGGCCATCTTCCTTGACTGCGCGACTTTGCAATATGACTACCTGCCGCTAGACTTGGGCGACTACGAAATCATCATTATGTCCACCAACAAAAAGCATACCCTGGCCGACTCCGCCTACAATGACCGCGTCCGTGAATGCCAGGAAGCAACTTCTAAGCTGCAGGAAAAGCTCAGCATTGACCACTTGGGCGATATTGATGAAGAAACTTTTGACGAATACTCCTACTTGATCAATGACGAGACCCTGCTTAAGCGGGCCCGCCATGCCGTTTTTGAAAACCAAAGAACCATCAAGGCGACCAAGGCCATGGCAAACAAGGACTTAGACCGGCTGGGCCGTTTGATCAATGCCTCCCACGTTTCCCTGCACTTTGACTACGAAGTTACCGGCAAGGAACTGGACACCCTGGCGGGAAGTGCCTGGCAGCGAGACGGCTGCCTTTGCGCCAGAATGATTGGCGGGGGCTTTGGCGGCAGCGCAATTGCTATCGTCAAAGAAGACCAGGCCGAAGCATTCAAGGAAAAGGTTGGCAAGATCTACCAAGACACCATTGGTTATGCCGCCAGCTTCTACGAAGCCAAGATCGTTGACGGAACCCACAAGCTGTAAGAACTAAGGAGACAAGAAGGCAAAATGCTGATTGAGAATTTCGTGCAAAAAATTATCGCTAATACTGATTACCAGGAAATGGACCGGGTCTACCTCTTCAACCGCCTGCAGGCCCTAGTTGGCGACGGAGACGTTGAGGTGCAGGCTTCCGGCGAAGACAGCTTGCTGCAGCTGGTTAACCTGGCCGTTAAAAGAGGCAAGATTCCAGATGACATGACCAGCCGGGAGATCCTGGCCGACCAGCTGGCCGATTTTTTAACCCCGGCCCCAAGCAAGGTCAACGGGCTTTTCTGGAACAAGTACGACCAAAGCCCCAAGGCAGCGACCGACTGGTTCTATGACCTCTCTACCCACAACAACTATGTCAAAAAGGCCGCGATTGCCAAGAATATCGTCTTCTCCGGCAAAAGCTCTTTTGGCCACCCCTTGGAAATCACTATCAACCTCTCCAAGCCGGAAAAGGATCCCAAGGCTATTGCCGCCGCGGCCAAAAAGAAGGATACGGACTACCCGAAATGCGATCTCTGCCTGGAAAATGAAGGCTACCTGGGCAACTACGGGAAGAATGCCAGAAGCAATCTGCGGATCATCCGCATGAATATCGGCGGGGAAAAATGGGGGATGCAGTACTCCCCTTATGCCTACTTCAACGAGCACTGCATCTTTTTGGACCAGATCCATGAGCCAATGGTCATCAACCAGCAAACCCTGATCAACCTGCTGGAAATCGTCAAGACCTTCCCCCACTACATGGTCGGGTCAAATGCTGACCTGCCAATCGTCGGCGGCTCCCTTCTGTCCCATGAGCACTATCAGGGTGGCGGCCACCGCTTCCCGATGATGAACGCCCCGGTCAAAGAGAAGCTCACTTTTGCCGGCTACCCGCAGGTAAAAGGCGGCATCGTTGACTGGCCAATGAGCGACATCCGCTTGATCAGCCAGGATACTGAAGCCTTGATTGAACTGGGGACTAAGATTATCAAATCCTGGCAAAAGTACAGCGATCCCGGCCTGGGGATTGTGGCCGAAGACAAAACTGCCCGCCACCATACAGTTACGCCAATTGCCCATAAGGACGGGGATGAATACGTGCTAGAGCTGGTTTTGCGTGACAACAACACCAGCAGCGACTACCCGCTGGGTATCTTCCACCCCCACCAGGATAAGTGGCACATCAAGAAGGAAAACATCGGCCTGATCGAAGTCATGGGCCGGGCCATCCTGCCTGGACGCCTAAAGGGCGAGCTGGGCGAGGTCAAGAAATACCTGCTTGGCCAGGACAACCAAATCGCTAAGATCCACCTGCCATGGGCTAAAAAATTGCAGGAAAAGCAGCCAGACATTAATGAAGAAAACGTTGACCAGCTCCTGCAGCAAGCCCTCCTGGACATTTTTGACCAGGTCCTGGCCGATGCCGGGGTCTACAAAGCCGACTCAAAGGGTGAAGCTGGCTGGCAGAAGTTCCTCCAGCAGCTGGGCGCTAAAAATTAATATTCATACCATGCAAAAAGCCGGGACAAGCAAACTTGTCCCAGCTTTTTTGTCTAAACAGGATTGATCAAACTAACCTAATAAACCGTCCAGCTTTTCTTCACTCATCAAGTGACTTTCCAGGACCAGTTCCCGGACGCTGCGCTTTTCCTTAAGGGCCCGCTTGGCGATCTTAGCTGAGAGCTGGTAGCCCAGGTATGGGCAAAGAACCGTGGCGATGCCGACGCTACCTTCCTTGAGCTGCTTGCAGCGGCCCTTGTTGGCGGTGATGCCCGTAATGCAGTTTTCTACCAAAGTATCGACTGCCCCGGTCAAAACCGTAAAGGATTCGAAAAGCTGATAGAAGACAACTGGTTCAAAAGCGTTCAGTTCCAGTTGCCCGGCTTCTGCCGCCATGGTGATGGTGGTGTCGTGGCCGCAGACCAGGAAGGCCGCCTGGCTGACGACTTCCGGGATAACCGGGTTGACCTTGCCCGGCATGATGGAAGACCCGTTTTGCTTGGCTGGCAGGTTGATTTCGGCAAAACCGCAACGCGGGCCGGAAGACAAAAGACGGAGGTCGTTGGACATCTTGGACAGGCTGATGGCGCAGGCCTTAAGGGCACCAGACACTTCCACGAAAGAGTCCAGGTTTTCCGTAGCGTCAAAGAGGTTGTCGGCCTGCTTGAGCTCAAAGCCAAAGAGCTTGCTCAACTGCCCGGCGATGTGGTCTTCGTAATACTGGGAAGCGTTAATCCCAGTCCCGATCGCCGTTGCCCCTAGGTTGATCTCGTGCATTTCCATGGTGGCTTTTTCCAAACGCTTCTTTAAGCGGCTGACCATTGAAGCGTAGCCGGCAAAGCTGTCACCCAAGGTCATCGGCACGGCGTCTTGCAGCTGGGTCCGGCCCATCTTGATCACGTCAGAGAATTCATCTGCCTTGATCCGCAGAGAAGCTTCCAACTTGTCCAGGCTGGCGACCAGCTTTTCACTGAGCAGGATGGTGGTCATCTTGCCAGCCGTTGGAATGGTGTCGTTGGTAGACTGGGCCATGTTGACCTGGTCGTTAGGGTGAACCAGGTCGTAAGTCCCCCGCTTGCCGCCTAAAAGCTCGTTTGCCCGGTTAGCAATAACCTCGTTCATGTTCATGTTAGCGCTAGTCCCGGCCCCGCCTTGGATTGGGTCGACGATGAAATCTTCCGCGAATTTGCCGGCAATCACTTCATCGCAAGCAGTTTTAATCGCGTCAGCCTGCGGCTTAGTGAGTAGACCAATTTCAAAGTTTACGCTGGCAGCTGCCTTTTTGATCAAGGCCAGGTTGCTCAGAAAAACTGGACTCATCTTTAAGTGCGTAATTTCAAAATTCCGTCTGGCCCGTTCAGCCTGGACCCCGTAGTAGGCGGCTGTCGGGACTTCAAGACTGCCAATTGAATCTGCTTCTAATCTGCTTGCTACTTTCATCTGCTTTTGCCTCGTTTTTTTACTTCTTTTTTTGATTTCTTTCTATGGCCAATACTATAGTTGAAAATTAGACCAATGTTAAGACCCTTCCCCCTTTTCTTTGCCATCTTTTTAGAAAGGGCTTACAAAAATTAGATTATTAACTTCTTTTGAGGAGAAAATTTAACATGCAAAGCTGAAAAACTTAGACCAGTTATTGGCCAAAAGATATAAAACAGATCATGCTCCAATAAAACAGCACGAAAAAAGAGGCTGATTGCTTAGCCTCTTTACACATTATTCTTTTGTCTATTCTTCCCTAAGCCTTAAAGCTGCCCCAGTAGGCGCCGCCGTAGGCCCACTTAAGGTGGGCTGGCACTCCGATATAGTGCAGGGAGTAAGTGCCGTTAGTGTAGGAAACGTTAAAGCCGTAGTAGTCCCAGTCGCCGTCATACTTGCCGCCCTGGGTATTCATGAGGTCCCCGGCGTGCTCCCATTCCGTGTACTGGCTCAGCTGCTTGACCTTGCTCTGGTTAGCATAGCGGTAGCCAAACATCATGGTCTTCAAGCCAAAGTAGATGTCCTTCTTCATAGCCGTCATGGTCACCTGACTGCCGTCCTTAAAGCCGGCCATGTCTTCGACATAGTTGTAGTTGCCTGGCAATTTCAAGCCGACCCGGTTAGTGGCCCGGACGATCCCTGGCACATAGTGGCCAGTGGCGATGGTCTTCTTGTTTGCCACGTATTCCTTGGAAATTTCCAAGGCCAGCTTCTGGGTCCCCTTGCTGTACTTCCACTTCTTCAGGCCCAGCTTGGCCCGGGCCTGGTTGATCAAGCGGAGGGAGTACTTAGCTAAGGTCTTGGACTGACTGGTATTCAAGTGGCCATTGGTCAATTTAACAATGGTCTTGTTGTCCTTGCTGGACTCTGACCAGGAACTTTGGTCAAAAGTATTGGCCTGCATCCCCTTAACGTTGATCTTCCGCCACTTCTTCAGCCAAGCCGCGTTCTTCTTGTTTTTCAGCCACTTCTTCTGCTGGCTCTTAGACAAGTTGGAGTACCAGTAGGCCTTCTTCAAGTTGGCCTTAGTATAGCCCTTAGGCAGGCTAAAAACCGCCTGCCGGCTACTGGCTGCAACTGGTCTTACCTGGCTGGCCGCGAAAGCCGTCCCGATTGCCAAAGCAGCTGCCACGCTTATGAAAAATTTCTTCATCTTTGAACCTCTGTTTCTCAATTCAAATTCTATCCTATCTCTTTTATTATAACTTGTTTAGCAGCTTTTTTCTCCACAAAAAGGCAAAGAAAAAGACGGTTCCCCGAAAGGAACCATCTTTGACCAGCTGCTGATTAGTACCAGCCGTTAGCTTGCCAGAAGGCCTTAGCTGCAGTCCATGAACCATACCGGCTTTGAACGTAGCTGTTGGCAACCTTTTCCTGGTTGGCGGCAGAAGTGTCACCATTCAAGTAGCTCAAGCTCAATTGGTACTTGCCGTAGTAGTTACCGTTTGAGGCAGTGTATGAGCCGCCGCTTTCCTTGCTTGCGATCCAAGCCTTAGCTGCTTCTTCAGATGATGATGAAGAAGTTGAAGTTGAGCTGGAAGTGCTTGCGGAAGCAGTTGAAGTTGAAGCAGAAGTGCTTGAACTGGTCGTGCTTGCGCTGTAGCTGGAAGTGTTGGCTGAGCCAGTATTCGCGCTGTAGCTGTAGTTATAGCTTGAGCCGTAGCCGTAGTTATTTGCTGATGAGCTGTAGCTCGTAGTGTAGCCAGTAGTTGAACTGGTCGTGTTGTTAGCAGTGTTAGTGCTGGTAGTATTCGCGTTGTAAGTGCTGTTTGAAGCAGTTGATGCTTCAGTGGTGTACTTGGCCATGATCCATTGGCGCTTGCCGATCTTGTACCACTTTTCACCTGAAGCGTCGCGGGCAGTCTTAACTACCTTCCATGAGCTGCCGTCCTTAACGGAACCGGTAACCGTAGCAGTGTAGTAATTTGACCAAGTTGCAATTGATTGTCCATCAATGTAGTCAACCGTTACGCTGTCACCGATGGTTGCCGCGTCTGCTTGACCGTTCGTGCCTAAGCCGATCGCTGCCACGCCAGTCAAAGCCAAGCCTGCAGCAAATACTGATTTAAGTACGTTAGATTTGATGTTCAAAAAAATTCTCCTTTGCTTGTCGCAAGCTCTCGTCTGCCAAGTTACTTCTCCTTTGGCAAATTCCTTCTTGCTGCTCTTTTGTCATTTGACAGTCTATATGTTAACAGGGCCAAATTTCAAAACCATAGCAAAAAAGTAACGGTCCAGTTAAGAAGAGATTACAGGGAAGACATTTTCTGTAACATTTGTAATATTTTACCCGCCCTTAACTGCCTTGAAATATTTGCCTAAAAGCAAAAAAAGACATCATGCACACGCATGATGTCTCGCGATGGGTCGTCAGGGGATCGAACCCTGGACACCCGGATTAAGAGTCCGGTGCTCTGCCAGCTGAGCTAACGACCCA
>PPYF01545550.1_pt1 | contig 26858 bp, 16 predicted proteins | sample 1559871 | NCBI WGS metagenome assembly PPYF01 (sample SAMN08240021, study PRJNA423297) | Human gut metagenome, whole genome shotgun sequencing project. | reverse complement strand
ATTTTAGCCCTATATCTGGGGTTCCTTCCACTTTTGGCAACGGCTCAAAATCCGATTATTCAAACCAAATATACAGCCGATCCTGCTCCAATGGTGCATAACGATACATTATTCCTTTATGTGGGATGCGATGAAAAGGATGCTCCTTCCAACGCATACCTGATGAGAGAATACCGCCTGTATACCACTACCGACATGGTGAATTGGACGGACTGTGGAGCACCGCTGAAAACAAGTGATTTCAAATGGTCAGCCGGAGATGCCAGCGCTGCACAATGCATAGAGCGGGATGGCAAGTTTTATTGGTATATATCCTCACAAAACAGATTCAGTCCGGGTTCATCCATCGGTGTAGCCGTTGCAGATACTCCTTATGGTCCCTTCAGAGATGCATTGGGCCAGGCATTAGTAACCAACGACATGACTACAGCCGCCAAACACTCCTGGGATGACCTTGACCCTACGGTCTTTATCGACAGTAATAAACAAGCATATCTCTATTGGGGAAACGGGGCTTGTTATCAGACCAAACTGAATAAAGATATGATATCCCTGGACGGCTCAATCACAGCACTCGACATCAAAGACCAGACCGCCTTTGTGGGAAGGTTCACAGAGGCGCCCTGGGTATATAAGCGTAACAACCTGTATTATATGATTTATGCCGCCGAATTCCCGGAATCCATACATTATTCAACCGCCCGGACCGCAGAAGGTCCCTGGAAAGCCCGAGGAGTCGTAATGCCATTGGAAAAAGGAAGTAATACCAACCATCCCGGAATAATTGATTTTAAAGGTAACTCCTACTTCTTCTATCATAATGATGCGCTGCCCGGTGGGCACAGTTATTGCAGATCGGTATGTGTGGAACAGTTCACATACAACCCCGACGGAACCATACCGCAAATGCACATGACTAATGAAGGTATAAAGAAAGGAACAGGTACACTCAATCCATACAAACGAACTGAAGCGGAAACTATAGCATGGGCACAAGGCGTTACATCTGCCACCGATAAAGAAAAAGGTGTATATATAACCGCTATTCATAATACCGATTACATCAAGGTGCGTGATGTGAACTTCGGACAGAAAGGTGCTTCGCAATTCACCGCTTCCGCATCCAGCAGATATCATGGAGGAGAAATAGAACTAAGAATCGACTCACCCGAAGGTGAAGTGATCGGCACCTTAAACATTCCCTATACCGGAGAATGGGATAATTGGGAACAACACTCTACCCATGTGAAGCCGGTCAAAGGAGTTCATGACCTATACCTTATATTTAAAGGTAAAACTCCCCACGAGCTTTTCAACTTCGATTATTGGATGTTCTCCGAAAAGTCCTCAAATTAATTAATTTATTCTATTTATTATGACCATGAAGCATATATTCTCTATCATCCTCGGCCTGATGGCATTCTGCCAGTTACAAGCCCAGTCGTGGACAGCCGACAACGGTAACGGTACTTTTACCAATCCTCTGTTTTACGATGAATTTACCGATCCTGACCTGATACGTGTAGGAACAGATTATTACATGGTTGCCAGTTCCATGCATGCCATGCCCGGACTACCGCTACTACGTTCCAAAGATCTGGTAAACTGGGAGTTCGTAACATATATCTTTGACAAACTCGATTTAGGACCTGATTTTCATCTGGAAGGCGATAAAGGCATTTATGGAAACGGAATATGGGCACCTGCCATCCGTTATCACAAAGGCACTTTCTATGTATTCGTCAACGTAAATGACCATGGCTTACAAGTTTTCTCTGCCAAAGATCCCGCCGGCCCCTGGACACACAAGAATATGGGTGGCAGAATTTACGACCTGGGCATATTGTTTGATGACGACGACAAGATATATGCAGTACATGGTTACGACGAAGTACATCTGATTCAACTTAAACCTGACTTCAGCGGCTATGTGGAAGGCAGTGAAAAAGTAATCATCCCTAAAGGTAATGCCATGGGAGAAGGGCATCATTTCTATAAAATAGACGGAAAATATTATATCATCAGTGCAGACTATGCACCCGTAGGCCGTATGCAATGTGCCCGCGCCGACAAACTGGAAGGTCCTTACGAAACCGTGGTTATCAGTAATCGTGAAACCATGGGTACACAACGTGGCTGGTGGACCAAAGGATATGGCTTCTGGTCGAACATCCCCAATGAAGGAGAAGCACTGGAATTTGAGCGCCCTTCTGAAAATGGTTTCGGTGCAGTAACCCTTCATCAGGGAGGCATCGTCGATCTGCCTAATGGTGAATGGTGGGGATTCTCAATGATGGACGTAAAATCCGCAGGCCGCCTGACTTTCCTTTCACCCGTGACCTGGAAAGATGGTTGGCCCTACTTCGGACTGGAAGGAAACCTGGGACGCTCACCACGCACCTGGTTCAAACCGGATACCGGAACGGATATAGCTCCTCTGACAACTTATCAGCGTGATGATGATTTCTCGTCTGCCAAACTAAAACCGATCTGGCAATGGAACCATATTCCGGTAGATAAGAAATGGTCGCTCACTGAGAAAAAAGGTGTACTGCGTCTGCACACTCTCCCTGCCAAAAACTTCATGTATGCGAAAAATACACTTACTCAACGCGCTATCGGTCCGGAGTCCAGCGCCACCGTCGAATTAAATGCCAAATCCTTAAAGAAAGGTGACGTAGCCGGACTTGGGTTATTGAATGTTCCCTATTATTGGATCGGTGTAGTGCGTACTGACGAGGGATTCATCCTGAGATTTTACGACTTAGTAAAGAACCAGTCTACAGACGAACCATTATCCGGCCCACAAGTGTACCTGCGTGCCAGTGGTGATTACAATAGAGACCTGGCAACACTCAGCTTCAGTACAGACGGTAAAACATTTAAAGAAGTCGGCGGCGAACTGCGTCTGGGCTATCAAATGAAGACTTTCCAGGGAGTACGGTATGCCTTATTTGCTTTCAATACGAATGGAAAAGCGGGAGGTTATGCCGACTTCGACAATTTCAAGGTAAAAGAACCACTGGCAGATCGCTCTAAAAATCTTCCTCTCGGCAAAGTGATAACACTAACCAATCTCGCAAACGGTGAGCAAGTCTGGGCTAATCCCCACGGTATGCTGAATCGTTCCTATCCGGGAAGTAATACGTTCAACGGTACAGGATGCCAGTTCCGTGTACACGACCGCGGACAAGGACGTATAGCTCTTGAAGCATTAGACGGATCAGGCTTTGTCACCGTCACCGGAGCCGGCCTCTCAGCAGATGTTCGACTCATGCAGAAAGAAACGGAAGGCAGCCTCTTCATGTGGCAGGATATGTTATGGGGACAATGTATGCTACTATCCTTAAAGACCAATCGCTTCATTGGTTTAGATCCGCGTACAGACGAACCTTATTCTGCCGACTGGCCCGGGACTATACCCAACCGTAAAGACGGGACTGTGTTTTCCTGGCAGGAAATAAAATAATTGCATATATTCTCCGATTTATGCATAAAGCACAGCATTCATAGTATAAAAAGTATAAAAATTCCCTCTTTAATGCATATTCTTTCCAAAATTATCGCTACTTTTGCGCCATTCTTAGAATAATTATACAGAACAATGAAGAAAAAAGCCAATCGGTTAGACGCTATCAAGATGATTATCTCAAGCAAGGACGTCAGTTCTCAGGAAGAACTGCTGCAAGCTCTGAGTAAAGAAGGCTTTGAACTGACACAAGCCACTCTCTCCCGCGACTTGAAACAACTGAAAGTTGCCAAGGCGGCAAACATGAACGGGAAATATGTATATGTATTACCCAACAACATCATGTACAAACGTTCCAATGACCAGAGTGCCAGCGAGATGCTGATGACCAGCGGATTCGTGTCCCTGCAATTCTCCGGTAACATTGCCGTTATCCGTACACGACCGGGATATGCCAGCAGTATGGCCTACGACATCGACAACCGCGAATGTCCCGCCATTCAACGCACACACGAATATGTGGCGACAAAAATGAAAGAAGGAAAAGCCATCATCGCCTTATGCGGAGACGTGTTTGCAGGCTTCAGCTACATCGAGAGTTGGGGAAACAAACAATATGTTGCGACTTCCGGTTTGATTGTGCATCCCGACTTTCGCGGTATTGGATTGGCTAAGCGTATCAAAATGGCATCTTTCCGCCTGGCACGCTTGCGATGGCCCAACGCCAAAGTATTCAGTCTCACCAGCGGAGCCGCCGTCATGAAAATGAATACGGAATTGGGATACGTTCCCGTCACTTTCAATGAACTGACTGATGACGAATCCTTCTGGAAAGGCTGCGAAGGCTGCATCAACCATGATATATTAGTAGCCAAGAACCGCAAATTCTGCATCTGCACAGCAATGCTCTACGACCCGGCTCTGCATGAAGATGATAAAATTTAAAAAACAAAGGATATGGAAGAAAAGAAAAAAGTAGTAGTCGCATTCAGCGGCGGTCTTGATACTTCATTTACGGTAATGTACCTTGCCAAGGAAAAAGGGTATGAAGTGTATGCAGCTTGTGCAAACACCGGTGGTTTCAGCCCCGAACAACTGAAAACAAACGAAGAAAACGCTTATAAACTGGGCGCAAAAGAATATGTCACTATCGACGTGACGCAGGAATATTACGAAAAGAGCTTGAAATACATGGTATTTGGCAACGTGCTGCGTAATGGTACCTATCCTATTTCCGTAAGTTCCGAACGTATCTTCCAGGCACTTGCCATCGCACGCTATGCCAACGAAATCGGTGCAGATGCTATCGCCCACGGTTCTACCGGTGCAGGCAACGACCAGATTCGTTTTGACATGACATTCCTTGTATTGGCTCCGGGCGTGGAAATCATCACACTGACTCGTGATATGGCATTGAGCCGCCAGGAAGAAATCGATTATCTGAACAAACATGGTTTCTCAGCAGACTTCACCAAACTGAAATACTCTTACAATGTAGGTTTGTGGGGTACCTCTATCTGCGGTGGTGAGATTCTGGATTCCGCACAAGGATTACCCGAAAGCGCTTATCTGAAACACTGTGTAAAGGAAGGCAGCGAACAACTCCGTCTTACTTTCGAAAAAGGTGAGTTGAAAGCTGTGAACGATGAGAAATTTGATGATCCCATCAAAGCCATTCAGAAAGTAGAAGAAATCGGTGCCGCTTACGGTATTGGTCGTGATATGCATGTGGGTGATACAATTATCGGTATCAAAGGCCGCGTAGGTTTCGAAGCTGCTGCTCCGATGCTGATTATCGGTGCACATAAATTCCTGGAAAAATATACACTGAGTAAATGGCAGCAATACTGGAAAGACCAGGTTGCCAATTGGTACGGTATGTTCCTGCACGAAAGCCAATATCTGGAACCGGTGATGCGCGACATCGAAGCCATGCTACAGGAAAGCCAGCGTAACGTAAACGGTACGGCTATTCTGGAACTTCGCCCATTATCTTTCTCTACGGTAGGTGTAGAATCAGAAGACGACCTTGTGAAAACGAAGTTCGGCGAATATGGCGAAATGCAAAAAGGCTGGACAGCAGAAGATGCGAAAGGTTTCATCAAGGTTACTTCTACTCCACTGAGAGTATATTATAACAATCATAAAGACGAAGAAATCTAAAAAGCCTATCCCCTAACCCATCTCTCATAGAGAACGGTTAGGGGATAGAACAATTATACGAACAGATATGGATAATAATAACAAAAAACTAACTCGCTCACGCAGCGACAGAATGCTTGCCGGCGTCTGCGGAGGATTGGCCGCTTATTTCGGACTTGACCCTTCACTCGTACGTATCGGCTATGCGTTATTGACGTTTTTTACCGTATTTGCCGGTATCCCCGTGTACCTTATAATGTGGCTTATTGTTCCCGAGGAAAAGAACTTGTATAACAGATAAAAGAATAATAGTATAAACTAACATGATTAAAGTAGGAATCATCGGCGGAGCCGGATATACGGCAGGTGAATTAATTCGTTTGCTGATCAATCATCCGGAAGCGGAAATCGTATTCATCAACAGCTCAAGTAACGCCGGAAACAAAATTACCGACGTACATGAAGGATTGTACGGCGAAACGGACCTTGTCTTCACCGACGAGTTACCTTTGGACAAAATTGACGTGTTATTCTTCTGTACCGCCCATGGCGACACGAAGAAGTTCATGGAGAGTCACAACCTTCCCGAGGAATTGAAAATTATCGACCTTTCTATGGACTACCGCATCGCTTCTCCGGAACATGACTTTATTTACGGTTTGCCGGAATTGAACCGTCGCGCTACCTGCAAAGCAAAGCATGTGGCTAATCCGGGTTGCTTTGCCACTTGTATCCAATTGGGATTGCTCCCCCTTGCCAAACATCTGATGCTGAACAACGACATCATGGTGAATGCCATTACCGGTTCCACCGGGGCTGGTGTAAAACCGGGATCAACCAGTCACTTCAGTTGGCGCAACAACAACATGAGTGTTTACAAGGCATTCGAGCACCAGCATGTACCCGAAATCAAGCAATCTCTGAAGCAATTGCAGAACAGTTTTGATGCGGATATTGACTTTATCCCTTACCGCGGTGATTTCGCACGTGGTATTTTTGCTACCATCGTAGTAAAAACTAAAGTTGCACTGGATGAAATAGTCCGTATGTACGAAGAATATTACGCCAAAGACTCTTTCGTGCATATCGTAGAAAAGAACATCGACCTGAAACAAGTAGTGAACACCAACAAATGTCTTCTGCATTTGGAAAAGCACGGTGATAAGCTGCTTATCATCTCCTGCATCGACAACCTGCTGAAAGGTGCCAGTGGTCAGGCGGTGCACAACATGAATCTGATGTTCAATTTAGAAGAAACCGTCGGCTTGCGATTGAAACCCAGCGCCTTCTAAGTAATTTGTATTTTGTAATTTAGAATTAAAGAAATGAACTTATTCGACGTATATCCCCTTTTTGACATCAACATTGTCAAGGGAAAAGGCTGCCACGTGTGGGACGAGAACGGTACTGAGTACCTCGATCTCTACGGTGGACATGCTGTTATCTCCATCGGTCATGCACATCCGCATTACGTGGAGATGATCAGCAACCAGGTTGCCACGTTGGGATTTTATTCCAACTCTGTGATTAACAAGCTACAGGAACAGGTTGCTGAACGTCTGGGAAAAGTTTGTGGTTATGATGACTACTCCTTAATTATCGAAGGTATTCAAGGTGTGGGTGGTATTCAATTGCCGACAGATGAATTCATGCAGGCTTTGCGTGAAGCTTGTACAGCTCATAATACGATATTGGTTCTGGACGAAATTCAAAGCGGTTATGGCCGCAGCGGTAAGTTCTTCGCTCATCAATATAATGGTATCAAAGCAGATATTATCACGGTAGCCAAAGGCATCGGTAACGGTTTCCCAATGGCCGGTATACTTATCAGTCCGATGTTCACTCCGGTTTACGGACAGTTGGGCACTACTTTCGGCGGTAATCACCTGGCATGCAGCGCAGCGCTTGCTGTCTTGGACGTAATAGGTCAGGAGAATCTGGTTGAAAATGCAGCCAAGGTAGGTGAGTATCTGATGACGGAGTTAAAAAAGTTCCCGCAGATCAAAGAAGTTCGCGGACGTGGTCTGATGATCGGTCTTGAATTTGAAGAACCGATAAAGGAACTTCGTCTGAAACTGTTGAAAGAACAACATGTATTTACCGGTGTCAGCGGTACAAATGTACTCCGCCTGCTTCCACCCCTCTGCCTCAGCATGGAAGAAGCCAATCTCTTCCTCGAACGTTTCAGAAAAGTACTTTAAAGTATATTTGATAACATAATCAGCAATAAACAGGCAGCCTTCAAGCGTTTCAGCGTTTCTTAAGGCTGCCTGTTGTTTTAAATACACAAGCACTTTTTTTACATCAATTAGGTTAGAAAGGTAGAAAAAATATCTACCTTTGCCCATCGACAACCCTTTTAATAACAGAATGATATGAGAACAGCAATTATCGGAGCAGGAAACATGGGCGGCTCTATAGCCCGTGGATTGGCAAAGGGAAGTATTATCCCCGCCTATGGAAAGTATGACACTGATTGCCAGTCGTAATGCGACCAAAGAACAAGAACAACTGATGCTGGATATTTTCAATCAGATGGGACTTGCCATGCTGATCCCCGAAGAAAAATTCGCAGCCTGCACTTCCATGGCTTCCTGCGGAATCGCTTATGTGTTGAAATACATCCAGGCTGCCATGCAAGCCGGTATAGAAATGGGGATTTATCCCAAAGATGCTATGAGAATGGTGGCTCAATCGGTAAAGGGAGCAGCCGAACTGATACTGAATAATGATACGCATCCCAGCGTAGAAATCGATAAAGTATGTACCCCCGGCGGTATTACCATCAAAGGTATCAATGAACTGGAACATGACGGTTATACATCCGCCATCATCAATGCTATCAAAGCAAGTAAGCAATAAGACTAACAATTAATTCATTAAATAAACAACCACATGGACGAACAAATTAAGCAAATAGCAGAACGCCTTCGCGGGCTTCGTGATGTACTGGAGCTGACCGCTGAAGACATTGCCCGTGAATGTGACATCTCTCCTTACGACTACCGTCTTGCCGAAACGGGAGATTTTGATATCTCCGTAAGTATGTTGCAAAAGATAGCACGCAGATACGGAGTTTCATTGGACGCACTGATGTTTGGTGAAGAACCTAAAATGAGCAGCTACTTCCTGACTCGTGCCGGAAAAGGCGTCAGCATCGAACGTACCAAGGCCTACAAATATCAAGCCCTCGCTTCTGGTTTCATGAACCGTAGCGTAGACCCGTTCATTGTAACCGTTGAACCTAAACCGGACGATGAACCGATACATTACAACAGCCACGCCGGACAAGAATTCAGTCTTGTGCTCGAAGGGCGCATGATGGTCAACATCGATGGCAAAGAGCTTATACTAAACGAAGGAGACAGCCTGTACTTCAATTCAAAATTGCCGCATGGCATGAAAGCACTGGATGGAAAAACGGTACGATTCCTGGCAATTATCATGTAACAACTAAATGGAGAATGAAGGGAATCTCTCATTCTTAATTCCTATAATTATGGTAGAAAGATTTTTATCACAAACCTCTTTCACTACACAAGAGGACTTTATCAAAAACTTTAAAATAAACGTACCGGAAAACTTCAACTTCGGATACGATGTAGTAGACGCCTGGGCTGCCGAACAACCTGACAAACCTGCATTGTTATGGACTAATGATAAGGGTGAACACCGGCAATTTACGTTTGCCGACATGAAACGTTATACGGACATGACCGCCTCGTATTTCCAAAGCCTCGGCATCGGCCATGGTGACATGGTAATGTTGATATTGAAACGCCGCTTTGAATTCTGGTACAGTACCATAGCTTTACATAAACTCGGTGCCGTCGTCATTCCCGCCACTCACTTGCTGACAAAGAAAGATATCGTGTACCGCTGTAACGCTGCGGACATCAAGATGATTGTTTGTGCAGGAGAATCGGTTATCACGGATCATATTGTAGCTGCCATGCCGGATTCCCCCAGCGTGAAGAAACTCGTCAGTGTAGGTCCCCAAGTAGCCGAAGGATTCGATGATTTCCACAAAGGGATCGAAAATGCCGCACCTTTCGTGAAGCCGGAGCATCCGAATACGAACGAAGATATCTCACTGATGTACTTCACCAGCGGAACCACCGGTGAACCGAAAATGGTCGCCCATGACTTTACATATCCGTTGGGGCATATCGTTACCGGTAGTTTCTGGCATAACCTGACGGAAAACAGCCTGCATCTCACCATCGCCGATACCGGTTGGGGGAAAGCTGTATGGGGCAAACTTTACGGACAATGGATTGCCGGAGCAAATATATTTGTGTATGACCACGAGAAATTTACCCCTGCCGCCATCCTGGAGAAGATACAGGATTATCATGTAACTTCTCTCTGTGCACCTCCCACCATCTTCCGTTTCCTCATTCACGAAGATCTGACAAAGTACGATCTCTCATCACTGCAATATTGTACCATCGCCGGCGAAGCTCTGAACCCAGCCGTATTTGAGACCTTCAAGAAACTGACAGGCATCAAACTGATGGAAGGATTCGGACAGACAGAAACCACGCTGACCATTGCTACCATGCCTTGGATGGAACCGAAACCGGGAAGTATGGGATTGCCTAATCCACAATACGATGTAGACCTGATAGACAATGACGGCCGTTCCGTAGAAGCCGGTGAACAGGGACAAATCGTAATCCGTACAGACAAGGGTAAGCCACTGGGATTGTTCAAAGAGTATTACCGCGATCCGGAACGTACACACGAAGCCTGGAACAATAATATCTACTATACGGGAGACGTTGCCTGGAAAGATGAGGACGGCTATCTCTGGTTTGTAGGCCGTGCCGACGATGTGATCAAGAGTTCCGGTTACCGTATCGGCCCCTTCGAAGTGGAAAGTGCTCTGATGACACACCCAGCTGTAATAGAATGTGCCATCACAGGCGTACCTGATGAAATCCGCGGTCAGGTAGTGAAAGCTACCATCGTACTGGCTAAAGAATATAAAGGGAAAGAGGGAGAAGCACTTATCAAGGAATTGCAAAATCATGTAAAGAAAGTGACAGCCCCTTACAAATATCCTCGTGTGATTGAATTTGTAGACGAACTGCCGAAAACCATCAGTGGAAAGATCCGTCGTGTGGAAATCCGGAAGAACGATACGAAATAAGAAAAAAATATGAGGAATAAGCTACTTCTAAATCGTTTGCACCTTTTATGTTACTTTTTGATCGATTTGAGCTATTCGGTTTCCCGCAAACCACTTACATTTGCGACCGGAAAGTACAACTAAAAAGTTTAAAGCACATGATTACAAGTAGAAAGATTTCTCAGATTAACGTTTTCGCAGGTAGCCCCTGGGAAGTGGAAAGTGTGAAGCAATTGCTGAAGTCAGCTTACATCACCGCTTCAACAGAGGACAAAGGTAATGGCATTCACGTGTCTGTGCCTTGTCAGCAGTACACTGCCGCCATGCGAGTTATCAGTAACCGAAAGGCTTTATAAGACTGAAAAGAAAACGAAGTGAAAAAGGACTGCCCCTTGGAAGAAATTTCCGAAGGGGCAGTTTTTTATTCATTAGTATACCTCAGGAAAACAGCGACATAGCATCTCTTTATAGAAGATTAAATTGTGTACTAATATTACAGTCGTGTCTTCGCAAAGTGAAGTTCATTAGCTTGAACTCAAGTTGCAAATACGTAGCAAAGTGAAACAAACAGGAGAAAGCATTCCATTATTATATAGAAAAGATGTATTTACATTCTTCTTGTATCTGAAATGAATAAAATAAAGTAATATTGATCATTTCATTTTTGTACACTTCTTTTCTTTAATACACTGACATATATAATATTACCCAAAAGAAGTGTACAAAAATAAAAGGGCCAAAAATGGCATTTAGACACTTAAGACCGCAACACAGATTTGTATACAGCAATTTGATATGAGCACTACGGCAAGAGGGTGTATAGACGCTCTTTATCTGCCTTTCACTCTCCCACTATACATACAAAACGTCCAGTCCGGAGACAAGTCACCCCACATAATTCATTAATTAACAGCACATTACTCTAAGGTTTGAATTTGAGTAAAAAAAAAAATTAAATCAGTAAAACGTATTATTTTAATACGCATAGATTTGCGACGTTAATTTTAATTTAAACATTATGAAAGATGTAAAAACATTAATGAGAGATTGGAACAAACATCAATGCTTGATGTTTTTCCTATGCTTTTTCTTTTTGTCTGCAGGATTGTCGCAAAGGGTATATGCCGTCCAGAGTATCGCAATGGGCATTGACCAGCAACTGCAAATTACCGGTGTTGTAAAAGACACCAACGGTGAACCTATGATTGGAGTGACAGTAATGGTAAAAGGAACGGGGACCGGTACCATCACAGACATTGACGGCAAGTATAGCGTATCCGTGCCTGGAAACAAGAGCGTACTGACATTCTCTTTCGTAGGATATACTACTAAAGAAGTGACCGTTGGTAATCAGAAGAGTATAAATGTCACTCTATCCGAAGACTCCAAGATGATAGACGAAGTAGTAGTCATCGGTTTCCAATCACAGAAAAAAGGGAATCTGACAGCTTCTGTAGCTTCCGTTGGAGCAGAAGCATTGGAAAACAGGCCGGTTGCCAATATCGGACAAGCCTTGCAAGGCATGGTTCCGGGCTTAAACATCAGTATCGAAGGTGGCGACCCAAACAAAGTTCCTTCATTGAATATCCGTGGTGCCACTACTTTTCGCCAGAGAGGCACATCTAATGATGACAAGAACAAGTTCGATGTGAAATCCGGCTCTCCGCTGATCCTGTTGGATGGTGTGGAAATCACTGCTGAAGACTTGAATCAGTTGAATCCGAATGACATAGACAACATGTCGTTCCTGAAAGATGCTTCCGCCGCCGCTATTTATGGAACAAGAGCCACCTTCGGCGTGATACTGGTAACTACCAAAGGAGGTAATTACAATCAGAAAGCGAAAATCGACTACTCTTACAATTTAGCTTTCGATCAGCCTTATGAATTGCCTGACATTTTGGATTCATACTATATTTATAAAGCGTTAAGGGACAAAGAAGTTTGGACTGGTACTATCGCTGAGTATTCCCAACACGACAGAGACATGTTGGATCACATGATGGCCTACATGAAAGATCCTGTGAACAACAAGCCTTATTTTATGGAGGGGGATGCCATACAATGGGTAGGCAACACGAATCCTTACAAAGAGTTAGTGAAAAGCTGGACTCCGACTCAAAAGCATAACCTCTCTATCAGTGGTGGTGGTGACAGAATCAGTTATTATATCTCTCTGGGTATGCAAGACCAAAAAGGTATGTATGAAATTAAAACCGACAGATTAAAAAGATACAATGCCATGCTCAGCATTAACGCCAAAGTTACGAAGTGGTTCAATGTAGCTGCCAAAGCCTCATACAATGTGTTCGATTATGAAGGTCCTACGCAACAAACAGATGGTATGAACCTTTGGAGTTATGCCAAATCCTACTATCCGGAGAACTTTATTTATCAACCTGTATTGACAGGACCAGACGATTTTCTACCGAATCACCCGACAGAAAATCCCGTAAGCTATTTGTATGCGGGCGGACGTAATATCAGTTCCAGACGAAAAACAATTCTTTCCATCAGTCCCGAGTTCACAATCATCCCCAAGATATTGAAAATCAAGGCGGATCTATCTGTGGCTCCCACTACTTACCAAAAAGAAAAGACTCATCCGAAACAGGCGCGTGTAAACAATTCATGGACCGCTCTCGAAACTCGCTGGGCAACCGAAAATACGGGTGAAGTCACACGTTCTACCACGGATAGATATGCTATCAACGTGTATGCGGATTATAACCAAACTTTCAAGGAAAAGCACAATGTTTCCGTGTTATTAGGCCTTAACCAAGAAGAAGAATCTTATGCCGGTTCTACTCTTTACCTGAAAAACATGCTCGATCCGTACATCCTGAATCCCGAGCTGGTGCAAGATGTTACGGCAAACACCTCTGCCAATTCTCATCATGAAATTGCTTCACGCGCATTGTTCGGCCGTATCATGTACAACTACATGAGCAGATATTTGATAGAACTGGATGCCCGTTATGACGGTAGTTCCAAGTTCCCGAAAGATTCCCGCTTCCAGTTCTTCCCCACCGTATCATTGGGATGGAGAGTATCAGAAGAGAAGTTCATGGAATGGTCGAAAGACTGGCTGGACAACTTCAAGATCAGGGCCTCATGGGGACGTTTGGGCAGTCAGCCCGATTCGGAATACCCATATCAATCCGTTTTCAGTACTTCAGAGGGATATTTCTTGTTTGATGGAACACGTTACCCTACTGGTATCAATACTCCTTCATTAATCAATCCTAATTTGACTTGGGAAAAATCGACTACCAAGAACCTTGGCTTCGACTTTACTTTCTTGCAGAGCCGATTGACATTCACCGCCGACATATTCGAGAGAAAAGTGACCGACATCCTGATACCGGGTGGAAAGGATTACCCGGCATTGATCGGTGACGATGACTTGCCCTTCGAGAATGCAGGTATCTTGAAAACCACCGGATTTGAACTCCAGGCAAAATGGTCTGACAAACTGGCTAACGGATTCCGTTATAGCGTAGGCGTAGCACTCTCAGATGATAAGGCTAAAGTGGTGAGCTACCCTTCCAACCCTACGAATAAGATTGGTGACGGTGTATTGTATAAGGGATATACCGTAGGAGATATCTGGGGATACGTAACCGGAGGTATCCTTCAGGAAGGTGACTTCGACGGTGTAGGCGCAAACGGGAAACCGCTGTATCATGGGCCCTATTTCAAAGGCGGACAGGCTTATCCGGGCTACATTTGGTATCAAGATTTGGATCACGACGGCGTCATCACTACCGGCTTGAATACTGTAGACGATCCGGGTGACAGAAAAGTGATTGGCAACAATGCACCACGCTATCGCTACAACATCACCGCCAACTTCCAGTACAAAGGATTCGATCTCGATCTGATGTTCCAAGGTGTGGGCAAACGAGACTATTGGCTATCGTCTACTTCCAGTTATTGGGGCAACGGAGCCGGTTCATGGGAAGTATACAACAACTCCTGGACTCCCGAAAGAACAGATGCCAAATTCCCGATGTATGGTTCCGGTACAGGTAGTTACCCCCAAACAGGTTATTTGCTTGATGCTTCCTATATCAAATTGAAACAAGTGATTCTGGGATATACATTCCCGAGAGCTTTAATCAACAAAATCGGTTTGGAGAAATTGAGATTGAATTTAGCCGCCTATAATCTGTTTACTATTTCGGATATGCCCAAGTATTATGATGCTGACTATCTCTCCGATGCATATCCTCCGAAACGGACATTCAGCGTAGGTATTCAAGTAGGTTTTTAACGTTTTAAATCAATAGAGATTATGAAGAAATATTCAATTATAGCTTTACTTGTGACCTTGGTGGCATCTTTGTCGTCTTGTAATGACGACTTCATGCAACGAGATCCGATAGATGACATGGCTGACGGTACATTCTTTACAAAAGAAGCCGACTTACAGCTGTACTTGGACGGAATTTACAGATATTATGTATACGGACATGGAGTGAGTGGAACCAACAATACCTCGCACGATAAAGGTTTCTTGGCGGTAAAGGCAGGCAGCCAGATTATTTTTGGAGATGCATTCAGCGATAATACTGTATATGCGGGTAATATCGATGCTAAATTAGGCGGTACTTATGACACTCCGAACACAGCATCAAAGAATTTTGATGCGCCCTGGCAGTGGGAAAAACTTCGCAAGGTGAACTACTTCCTGAATCATTATGCGGAAGTAGGGGATCCGGAAACATTGAAGAAATATGCAGCTCAGGCCTATTTCTTCAAGGCATGGGACTATTACATCAAACTGGTGGCTCTGGGTGAAGTGCCTTGGTTGGATAAGGAACTGGATACAAGTTCACCGGAACTCTACGGCTCCCGCATGCCACGCACGGAATTGGTTACCAATATCCTGAAGTGTTTTGACTTTGCCATTGAAAATTTGGAGGATAACGACAATTCCTGTGGATATATCAACAAAGATATGGCATTATTCTTAAAAGCCCGCTTCTGTTTGTTCGAAGGAACCTTCCGGAAATATCATACAGAATTGAATCTGCAATCTACAGCCAACGAATTATTGGGTATGAGTCGTGACGCTGCCTGGACGATTATCGAGAAGAACAGATACTCCCTTTTCAAACATCCTACAGCAAAAGATTCTTATTGGCAACTGTTCGTACAAAAAGGTTCTCCCGAAACTGAGGGTAACAACGAAACCATCCTGTCACGTGTATACGACGGTGTTAAACTGGGACATGACAATCCGCGTTATTGGGGAATGAACAACCACACACGCTATTGCATGGGTGCTCCCGTAACTATGCTCGAAGACTATCTGTGCGAAGACGGACGTCCCATCTATATAGGAGGTGTGGAAGGCAGCTACGAGGTAAACCCTCTGTTCAAAGGATATGACGGAATGTGGGAGGAGTTGGACAACCGTGATCCCCGCTTGACGCAAACTGTTTGCAGACCGGGTGAATATGCGTCCATCTTTGATGCGGACGATAATACATATTCTTTGGAAGAATCCGGTATCATTTATCCAATGATTACGTATGATACAGGTGGCGGTTCTCCAATGAAAAAGTACAATTCAACGGTAACCGGCTATCGATTCATCAAACACTGGATGCCCGATTACGCTGAATGGGAAGCTAACCCAAAAGGTGTGCAAACAGCCCACATGTTCCGCTATGGAGAGTTGTTGCTGATTTACGCCGAAGCCAGAGCGGAATTAGGTGAAATTACCAATGACGATTTGGAGATCACCGTCAATGCCTTAAGAGAAAGAGCCGGATTTGATTTTGCCAAATACCCAAATGCCAAGCTGACTCTAACCAACATACCTGCTGACCCACGTCTGGACGCCATCTATGCAAAGTATCTGGATTATTCCGTTACTCCGATAATTCGCGAAATCAGACGTGAACGCCGTGTGGAAACAATGATGGAAGGCATGCGCTACGAAGATTTGATGAGATGGAAAGCCGGTAAGCTGTTCACGGTCCCTGTAAGAGGAATGAAGATGACGCAGGAGAAAATAGAATTGTACAGCAAAAACCGCAACGATGAAGTATATAAGGATTATCCCTACAAAGTAACAGTTCCTATAGGAGAGGTAGGTAATAAGGTGATTGTAGACGATGACGGTTTCATCATTCCTTATCCTACATCAACCACTGTTATCAAAGGCGTGCGACCTTGGGATGACAAACGTTACTATTATCCGATCCCTTTAAACGAGATGCTTATGAATCCGCTGCTGACGCAGAATCCAGGTTGGAAAGACATTAATAGATAACCGATAAATATAGCGTAAGATCATGAAAAAAAATATATATTTCTTAGCAGGAATGCTTTCGTTCGGGGCACTGTTTACGGGATGCGACGACGATGACTTTGGTAAAGCGGTGACCATTACCGTTGAAAATGCAACAAACCTTGAAAGCGATGTTTTCGGGGTCGACGTGACGGAAGGACAGCCCGTGCAACTGAAACCGTTCATCATGCCCGAAAGTGCGAGAGAAAATGCCGTCAGCTACCACTTTGCCGGAGAGCCTTCGGGGGCCATCGACTTAAGCGCGGACGGCTTGATTACCCCTAAACTGACCACACCTGCCGAAGGAAACATTCCATTTCCGTTGGGTACGGATACCATTATTGTAAGAGTTGACGACGGTTCGGGCACATTTGTCAGATACCCGATCAGAGTAATCAGTAAGATAGTACTTGTTTCGAGTATCACGATTCAGTCTGCCGGACAGAGTGTGGAAGTGGAAAATGGAAAGACCTTCAATTTGGCCCAGTATGTAACCATTAATCCAAACAATGCTACCGACAAGAGCGTCACTTATTCTTCTGCAGATGAAACTGTGGCTACAGTAGACCAAGACGGTTTGATAACCGTAATAGGAGAAGTGGGACAAACCACCGATATTTATATAACCGCCAACGACAGAGGGAAACAAACGGCTACTTGCAGAGTAAAGGTTGCCGCAGAAGCTCCTATGTATGTAGGCTTCCCCTTCTCGGACAACTGGAATTACTCATCCAATCTGGGAACCAAGGAAGGCGACATGAAAAACCTGTTCGATGATAAGAATTCAACATTCTGGGCACCCGAGATCATCACTCGTCCCATTTATGATCCGGTGTGCTACTTGGATCTCAATCTGGGGCAAATCATCAAATTCGGTCAATTAGGTTACAGGCACCGTAATCTGAATTATTCTCATCTGCAATGTCACACTTTCAAATTAGAAGCCAAAAAGGTGGAAAGTGACGCATGGACAGATCTAGGCGAATATGTAACAGAAGCCTTGAAGGTGGATGATTACCAGTTGTTCCAAGTTGAACCTACGGAAGCCCAATACATTAGAATAACCTTTATCAAAGGGCATCTGAGAAGCGGCTATACAGACTGGGATTACTCAGAAACCGGAAACGTTTCCGTGGGAGACTTACAGGTATTCATTTACAACAGATAATTACTTTTGTTAAAGTGTCGAGGGAAATCTTATTATGAGATTTCCCTCTTTCTTCAACGATAATAATTTCTTATAAAATATTTCCGTTTTCTTTCTTGCACATTCAAGGTTTTCTTGATAACTTGCCATTATATTTTTTCAGAATCCGCCGAATAATCTTTAATCCGATAGTTTATGTATGAAAAGCAAATACCTATTACTCTTTCTGGTCTTCATTTATCAAGCATCAGCTTCCTTTGCCACTGAAAAGTATAAGTTCAGAACCATGTCGCCCGATGGAGGGTTCTACTATGATGGAATAAAGGCGATAGAGCAAGACATAGAAGGTTTTATCTGGGTAATGATGGACTACGAGCTCTACCGTTTTGACGGCTATCACTATAAAAAGTACTATCCTTATTTTGCCTCGATTGCCCCAACAAAAAGATGGATATTCAACAATATAGCATCCGACGCCTCCGGTCATCTATATGTAAATACAAACAACGGACTATACCGTTATAAGCGCATCTCGGATAGGTTTGAGAAAATATATGATGCGGTTTCTCAAGTGAAGGTCGACAAAGCCGACAATGTCTGGATCAGATCTAAAAACAAATGGAGCATATTGGATTCCAATACAGGAGAAGTCAATACGCCTTACTATGACGAGAAAATTCCTGTTTATAGTAATCCAGTTTTCTGCCTCCACAACCAGGACCTATATACATTCATTTATCGGGAAATTTACCGTTACAATTATGCGGAGAGTAGGTTTGTTCTCTGTTTCACGCTCCCCAATACGGGCAGTGGTTATATTCGCTTTGCCCAGACGCATATGGGAAAGTTATGGGTATTTATTGATAAAGATGGATTATATAAGATTGACTTGTCATCTTTCAAGATTGAAGACCATTATAAACCTCTCCCTGAATATGACGACAGCTCATTGCGAGCATTTCATGTGGACAAGAAAGGGAATATTTGGTTAGGAACCATAAACGGATTGTACATACTCAATCCGTCAAGCAGAGAACTATCACTTTATAAACATTCCGGAACAGACCCCTTCAGTCTACCGAACAATTCCATTTGGGAAATCTATGAAGACAGGCAGGACAATGTTTGGATAGGCACCTATTCGGGCACTTTATCTTATGTAAACGTAAATGAAAACCATGCGTTCAGAACTTATCACACCCAGAACAGCGGTCTGAATTATGCTCCGGTAAGCGCGTTCGCCGAGGAGCAGGACTATATCTGGATAAGTACGGAAGGTGGAGGCATTAACCGGATGAATAAAGTCAACGGAGAAATAAGTGGCTTTACACTCCCGAACAACGTTACATCCAAGAATGTAAAATCGCTGGTGATTGACGCCGGACGCAATCTATGGATTTCGACATTCAGGGGCGGACTGGATCTTTATGATTCCAGACAGAATAAGGCAATCAATTACAAACATTCCAAAAAGGATTCCTGTTCCTTGCTGGTAGATGATATCCGAAAGACTGTTCTTGAAGGAGACTCGGGTATGTGGATATCGTATCAGTATCACAAGCCTGAAATATCCTATTTTTCTTTCCACAGCAAGTCGTTCACCCATTTCAGCCTCGATAGCATACACGATTACGCCTACTTGTTCGACATCCTGAGGCAAGGAGAGAAGACACTATGGGCTATCAGCAATGAGGCCCTCTATCAGATGGACACGCACACACGTGCCGTGGAAAAGATCATTCCCAATGATTCCACATACCTGGGACTGTTTACTTTCTGCCTGGACGATTCCGGCAATATCTGGATCGGCACCATCGGCAATGGGCTTATTAAGTTCGACACCAACACCTCGCACTTCATCTCGCTGAAAAATGTATTGCAGCAGGACATCTACTCCATCTACAGCATTTGCTATGACAACGGGAATGTGTGGATGGGAACTGACAATGGTCTGTTTTGCTATAACATAGCCGACAACCAGCTGATGAGATTCGACAAAAGGGAAAATACGCAGGGACAAGTTTACTACCCACTGGCAACCATGAAGGGAAGAGACGGATTATTGTATTTCGGAGGAACAAATGGCTTTACCGTCATCAATCCGAAAAACATCTCGTACAACAGTTACAAGCCCAAAGCCATTATATCAGATTTCTTTATTGACCACCAAGCGGTTCATCCCAACTATACACTCAACGATACACTTAATTGTATTATCCTTGATTATGACCAGGTAAACTTCGGTTTTCAATTTTCTTCCGACAATTATCATATCCCTGAAAAAAACCGCTTCAAATACCGGCTGAAAGGATATAGTGATTCTTGGATCACTACAAATGCACAACAGCGCACAGTCATGTACTCGAAAGTACCTGCCGGTACGTATTACTTTGAAGTCTACGCTGCCAACAATGACGGTATCTGGAGTGACAAGCCCGCGGTGATAAAAGTGATAAGAAAGGTGGCCCCGTGGGTTAGTCTGCCAGCATACTTCCTTTATGTGCTGACGGTAATAGGAATCACTTACCTGATGTATCATCACTATGCCGAGAAGAAAAAACTGGAGATGCTGCTCTATCAAGAAAATATAGAAAAAGACCAAAAGGAGCAAATACATCAGGCACAGCTACGATTCTTTACCAACATATCACATGACTTCCGAACTCCACTATCTCTTATCCTTGCTGCACTGGACAAACTGAGACGTGAAGGATTGAAAGAATATTATTATCGTATATTGAACGGCAACGTACAACGTTTACTGAATTTGGTAAACGAACTGATGGATTTTAGAACAGTAGAAAACGGTATGATGAAACTGGAATTGCAGCCACTGGACATCAACCGTTTCATAAAAGAAATCGCCAATGACTTCATCGACTATGCACGGCAGCGAAATATCGACTTCCAGATACTATGCGACGAAAGCATGCCCACTGACATTTATATAGACAAAAACATAGTGGAAAAAATTGTCATGAACTTGTTAAACAATGCTTTCAAATATACGCCTGACAGGGGAAGCATTATTTTAGAAACACGCTGCAGGAAAGCTTTTACATCCTTGTATAAGAACAGCTACACCGTAGGCGAAAGCACGAACGATGTCTTTTCTATCATCGTCAGTGATACGGGAGTAGGCATATCCCGAGAGTCCATAAGCAGTGTTTTCGAACGTTTTTATAAGGTAAATACAGTAAACGCCGACTCCCACCTGGGTACGGGAATAGGTCTGGCACTTGTAAAGAGCTTGGTATTGTTACAGAAAGGAACTATCTCCATCCACAGTGAGCGGGAAAAGGGCACGGACATGATTGTATACTTACCGCTTGACAGCAGTATCTTCAACGAAACTGATTTCATGAAACAGAAAGAAACGACACAAGAAACTATCATGGAAATTACAGACAAAGAAGCCCTGCCTGTCGATATTAAAGATATGGGAAGCGAATTCATGCCCGCAAACAAGAAAAAAATATTGATTACCGAAGATAATGATGACCTGAGGGTATTAATCGCCGAATCCCTATCCGATGAATTTCAGGTGATGCAGGCAAGAGATGGTGTTGAAGCGCTGAAGTTGATAGAGGATGTAGATTTTGATTTGGTTATAAGCGATATCATGATGCCTCACAAAGACGGGGTATCTTTGTGCAATGACATCAAGAAAGACATGAATACATCACATATTCCGGTCATTTTACTGACAGCCAAAACTAGTCTTGAAAGCAAGATCGAAGGAGTGGATTCGGGTGCCGACCTTTATTTCGAAAAGCCTATCGATTTGACCTATCTAAAATTGTCCATCCAAAACATATTCAGAAACCAGCAGCAGTTGAAGGAACATTATGCCAAGAATTATTATGCGGACAGCAGCGAGCTCTCTTCCAACGAGCAGGACGGTAAATTTCTAAAACACCTGATTACTTTTATCGAGGCTAATATGGACCAGTCTCAAATGGATGTCAATCAGATTGCCGAGGAATTGTTGATAAGCAGAAGCAAACTTTACACAAAGGTTAAGAGCCTGACCGGAAAGTCTGTTGTAGAATTTGTATTGAATTGTCGGTTACGCAAAGCTGCCAGATTGATTATTGAGGAAAATCTGACCATGAGGGAAGTGATGATGCAAATAGGTATAGAAAGTCAAGCCTATTTTACCAATTCATTTAAGAAAGTATTTGGTGAAACACCTACATCCTTCGCCGCAAAGCACAAAAAGTTGTCCAAAGGCGATTTAGATAAAACAAATGGCAAATAGAGTAAAACAAGGAAAGAAGAATTGCCTTCCTTTGCAAAAACTTATAAATTTAATAACATGAAAAAGATTTTGCAGGTAACCATTTTGTTTTCCTTATTGACTGTCGGTTCGTTTGCTCAAAAGCAACAACAAATATTACCGGCCGATCAGGAAATTCCTTTAAAATACGGTGCCAATCGTTTAGGTAAACGTTCAGATGCAGCCATGAAAAAATTCCGTGACAACAGATTGGGAGCTTTCATACATTGGGGGCTTTACGCCATTCCCGGAGGAGAATGGAACGGAAAAATGTACAATGGAGCAGCCGAGTGGTTGAAGTCGTGGGCCAAAGTTCCTGCAGATGAGTGGTTGAGGCTGATGGACCAATGGAATCCAGAAAAGTTCAATGCCAAAGTTTGGGCAAAGATGGCTCGAAAGATGGGAGTGAAATACGTGAAAATCACAACCAAGCATCATGAAGGTTTCTGTCTGTGGCCAAGTAAGTACAGTAATTATACAGTGGCTCAAACCCCTTATAAGAAAGATATTTTAGGCGAATTGGTAAAGGCCTACAATGATGAAGGTATTGACGTTCATTTCTACTTCTCGGTGATGGACTGGAGTCATCCAGACTACCGATATGACATCAAATCGAAAGATGATGAAGTTGCTTTTGCGCGTTTCCTTGAATTTACGGACAACCAACTGAAAGAGCTTGCTACCCGTTATCCTACCGTAAAAGACTTCTGGTTTGACGGCACATGGGATGCCAGCATCAAGAAAAATGGCTGGTGGACAGCTCATGCCGAACAAATGTTGAAAGACCTGTTACCGGGCGTAACTATCAATAGTCGATTACGTGCCGATGATTACGGCAAGCGACACTTCGACAGTAACGGACACTTGATGGGAGATTATGAGTCAGGGTATGAGCGCCGCCTACCCGATCCAGTGAAAGACTTGAAAGTAACCCGCTGGGATTGGGAAGCATGTATGACCTTGCCCGAAAATCAATGGGGATATCACAAAGATTGGTCGTTGAGCTATGTGAAAACTCCCTTGGAAGTACTGGAACGCATAGTGCATGCCGTTTCAATGGGAGGAAACATGGTTGTGAACTTCGGACCGCAAGCCGACGGTGACTTCCGCCGGGAAGAAAAAGAAATGGCTGATGCCATTGGCAAATGGATGCAACAATATGGCGAGTGCATCTACGGATGTGATTACGCCGGTTGGGACAAACAACCCTGGGGATACTATACCCACAAGGGAAAAGAGGTATATATGATTGTCTTCAATCCTCCTTATTCCAAACACTTGGTGGTTAAAACCCCAAAGGGTACAAAAATTCTGAAAGCAACTGTGACAAACGGGAAAGAGGTGGCAGTGACAGAAACCGCCCGCAATGAATACAATGTGGATATGCCCGCAAAAGCCCCCGAAGGTCCCTTTGTCATTAAACTACAGATAGAGGAAAACGTAAGTTCCGCTGATAAATACCGTGATGCTTTGACTTGATTCTTATTTAATCTGATTATGTTATGAAAAGGCTTTCTCTTTTTATTTATTTCTTCCTGATAACGGTCCTGCAAGCTGCCGCACAGCAAAGCTTTGACAAGACTGCCGTAAAATCTGTCATGAAACGCGTGGCTGACTGGCAGATTGCCAATCCCAACAAAGGAGCAGAGCACGATGATTTAGACTGGACGCATGCAGCCCTGTACATGGGTATGTTGGACTGGGCAGAGCTAACAGAAAAAGAAGACAGCGACGATTCTTATTATCAGTGGTTGCTCCGTATCGGACAACGTAATCACTTCCAGATAGGTAAATGGATGTATCATGCTGATTTTATTGCCGTCGGACAGCCCTTTATCGACCTTTACTTGAAATATGGCAATAAGAAGATGATCGCTCCCGTCATGGCACGAGCCAACTGGGTAGTAGAAAATCCGGCTGAAACTACTTTGGAACTGGATTACGGCAAACTCGAAACTCTGGACCGATGGTCCTGGTGCGACGCATTGTTTATGGCTCCCCCCGTATATGCCAAACTATATGCGTTGACCAAGGACAAAAGGTATCTGGATTTCGTAGCCAGCCTGCAGAGTGCTGATGGATATTGGCATGCCAGCCTGCTCGATCCAGCGTCTTACCCATCGCCCGAAACAAGTGCAACCGGTTTTATCGTTTATGCACTTGCCTATGGCGTAAACGAAGGGGTGTTGGACAAAGCCACTTTTATGCCAACCATCGAAAAGGGGTGGAAAGCCTTATTAGATGCGGTCGAACCAGATGGTAAGTTAGGCTACGTACAACCCATCGGAGCTGATCCGCGTAAAGTGACGCGGGACATGACCGAAGTATATGGGACAGGGGCATTCCTGCTGTCTGGGTGTCAGATTTATAAGATGAAGTAAAATAAGTTAGATCTATCATGAAGAATTATGCATTGTTTTTGTGGATTGCTTTGCTAATGTTAGGTATATCCGGTACGATAGGTGCACGTGAGGTAGCATCCTTCAACGACGGTTGGGAATTCAAGAAAGGTCCGTTTTCCAAAGAAGCGTTGCAGGCTGTACAGAAATGGAATTCAGACTGGCAGGAGGTATCCATCCCACATACTTGGAATGCGGACGACATGCAAAAGCAAGCCTCCGCTTTCTATGAAGGTGTAGGCTACTACCGCAAAAAGTTCACTTTCCCCGAAAATATGGAAGGTAAGCGCATCTTTCTACGCTTCGAGGGTGTAGGTTCTTATGCCGAAGTATATATCAATGGCTATCTGGCAGGAACACACAAAGGAGCTTACTCTGCTTTTGCATGCGAGATCAGCTCGCAAGTGAAGTTCGGCAAGGAAAACGAAATTATAGTAAAGGCAGACAACTCTTCACGTCCCGATGTTATCCCCACGAACCACATTTTGTTCGGTGTTTATGGAGGTATTTACCGCCCCGTATGGCTGGTTGTTACGGAAACTTGCAGCATCATTGCAAACGACTGTGCCTCTCCGGGAGTGTATATTACCCAGAAAAATGTTTCAAAGAAGTCAGCCGAAGTGACTGTAAAAGTAAAGGTGGACAATGCAACCTTAGCTCCCGTCCCACTGGAACTAGAGAATGCAATATACGACAGGAACGGCAAATTGGTAAAGAAACATAGTCAGAACTTCGAACTTACTCCACAAGGAGTGCAGAACTATTCCTCACACTTCCGACTGAACAATCCCCATTTATGGCAAGGACGTGAAGACCCATATCTGTATAAAGTCGTTTCACGTCTCATGCAGAATGGACGCGTGATAGACGAAGTTATTCAGCCCCTGGGGATTCGCAAGTATGAAATCGTGGCAGGCAAAGGATTCTTCCTCAATGGAAAGAAGTACCCCATGCTGGGGGTAACCCGCCATCAAGACTGGTGGGGACTGGGTAGCGCCCTCACCAATAAAGAGCACGACTTCGACTTGGAACAAATTATGGATATCGGTGCAACCACCGTCCGCTTTGCACATTACCAGCAGTCTGACTACATCTATTCACGCTGCGACACGCTGGGATTGGTAATCTGGGCAGAGATCCCCTTCGTGAACCGAGTCAGCGGCCAAGAGTGGGACAATGCCCACCAACAGATGCGCGAACTTATCCGTCAAAGCTTTAATCATCCCTCCATCTATGTATGGGGAATCCATAATGAAGTGTATCATCCGCATGGTTATACCGCCGCACTTACCCAATCCATTCACGACCTCTGCAAACTGGAGGATCCAGACCGCTACACGGTTGCGGTAAATGGTTACGGTCATGCCGATCACCCCGTCAACCAAAATGCGGATATACAGGGCATGAACCGTTACTTCGGTTGGTACGAACGGAAGATACAAGACATCAAGCCATGGATAGAGAAAATGGAAAAAGAATATCCTTGGCAACGCCTGATGCTGACAGAATATGGTGCAGACGCCAATATAGAACATCAGACGGAAATATTGGGCGATGCACTGAATTGGACAAGCCCTTTCTATCCGGAAACATTTCAAACTAAAACCCACGAATACCAATGGAGCATCATTGCCCAGCATCCTTACATTATTGCTTCTTACCTGTGGAATATGTTCGACTTTGCAGTGCCAACATCAAAAAGAGGCAGTGTAGACGCCCGCAACATGAAAGGCATGATGACTTTCGATCGTAGAATCAAGAAAGATTCTTATTTCTGGTATAAGGCGAACTGGAGCAAGGAACCGGTTCTTTACCTGACACAGCGCCGGAATGCAGTGCGCGAGAAAAAAGAGACTTCCATTACAGTGTATTCCAATATCGGTACTCCCAAGGTGTATCTGAACGGGAAAGAATTGACCGGAGTGCGGAAAGGTTATACTGATGTACATTATATATTCGACAAGGTAGTGCTGGACGATGGCAA
>PPYF01114303.1_pt1 | contig 26858 bp, 27 predicted proteins | sample 1559871 | NCBI WGS metagenome assembly PPYF01 (sample SAMN08240021, study PRJNA423297) | Human gut metagenome, whole genome shotgun sequencing project. | reverse complement strand
CAGTGGGCGCTGAAGACCGTCTGGGGCGTAGGGTACAAGTTCGAGCTGCTGGGCGGGAAGGACGCACCCAAGAGCTGACACAGCGAGAGAGCCGTGGCTTCCGGCATGACTGGCGGTCATGCCGGAAGTTATGCGTTTTGTTGGAGCCGGGAGTTTCGGTATACCGGCCATGGAGATGCGGATTTATGAGGAAAAAACTGCGCAAACGATTTGAAGGCCTGTACTGGCGGCAACTGATGGTGACAGTGGGCATGGTGTCGCTGACGCTGCTGCTGCTGGGTGCCTCCTTCTTTTCCCTGAGCTACAACTACGCCTGGAACCGGGAGAGCGACGAGATCGAAGCCAAGGCCCGGGTGATGGGCCAGCTGTCCGTCAGCTATCTGGAGAGCGGACGTTTTCTGGATGTGGACAGTTTGCAGAACGCTTCGGACTTCCAGAAGCTGGCCTCCTTCGGCGCCTCGGTGTCGGACGTGGATTTTATGATCTGTGACACCCAGGGGCATGTGCTGCTCTCCACAGACGAGAGTCTGGCAGGGAAGGTGGTCACCATGCCGGAGGACATGACCAGGGAGATCCTGGAAAAGGGTTCCTGCTCCCGCCGGGACGACCTGGACGGTCTGTATGAGAACAAGCGGTTCGTGGTGGGCGTTACCGCCCTGAGCACCTCGGAGGCTCAGCCGGTGGGGGTGGTGTACGCCGTTTCCTCCACCACATCCCTGGATGCCATGTGGCAGGGCTTTGTGGGATTGTTCTTTATGACGGGTCTGGTGGTGCTGATGATCTCCTTCATGGCCTCCTCCGTTACCACCATGCGCCAGATCCAGCCCATCCGGGATATGGCCCAGGCCACCCGGCGGTATGCCGAGGGAGACTTCGACATCCGCATGAAAGACTACGGACGGGACGATGAGATCAGTGAGCTGGCCGCCTCCTTCAACAACATGGCCGACAGCCTCCAGCAGACGGAGCGCCAGCGCCGGGAGTTCATTGCCAACATCTCCCACGAGCTCAAGACGCCCATGACCACCATCGCCGGCTATACCGACGGCATTCTGGACGGCACGATCCCCCCGGAGAGTGAGCGGCAGTACCTGCAGATCATCTCCGACGAGAGCCGCCGCCTGAGCCGCCTGGTGCGGCGGATGCTGGACGTCAGCCAGCTCCAGGCCATGGATCCCTTGCGCAACGGCAGCCATTTCGACATCTGTGAGAGCATGCGCCGGGTGCTGATCTCCATGGAGAAGAAGATCAACGACCGGCATCTGGATGTGGACGCCGACATCCCAGAGGAGCCCATTTTGGTGCTGGGAGACAACGATATGATCACCCAGGTGATCTACAACCTGCTGGAAAACGCCGCCAAGTTCGCAACCCACGGCTCCACGCTGTATCTGGGTGTGGCCGCCATAGACGGCAAGGCCCGGGTAACGGTGCGCAACGTGGGCGAGACCATCTCCCCGGAGGAGCTGCCGCTGCTGTTTGAGCGGTTCCACAAAAGCGACAAATCCCGCAGTGAGGATAAGGACGGCGTGGGCCTGGGCCTTTACATCGTCAAGACCATTTTGGAGCAGCATAAGGAAAAAATCTACGTGACCAGCGAGAACGGGGTGACCACATTCTCCTTCTCGCTGCGTATGGAATGAGGGACGCATGGAGCAGTTTCAAAGATCCCGCCGGGAGGATATGATCCCGGCAGAGGTGGTGGAGGAGTACCGCCAGTGCCCCCGGGAGGTGGTGGAAAGCTATCGCCGCCCCATGCCACGGCGCTGTATGGAAGAGAACGGGGAAAAGCGTCCCCGGCGGCGCCGCCGCCACCGCCGCCGGACCGGATTGTGGATCTTTCTGGTGTGCTTTGCCCTGGTGGGCGGACTCACCGCCGGGGCGTTTTTGATGCGCCAGCCGTCTTATGCCCCCTGGGATGATTTTGATTATCACTACGACTTGGAAGACCAGGAGCAGGGGGAGACCCAGGAGATCACCATTCCCACGGCGGCGGCAGACCCGGATGTCACGCTGGAGGTGGCAGAGGGGCATGGCCCCACCCTGACCGCCCAGGAGATCTATGCACGGGTGAATCCCTCGGTGGTGACGGTCATTGCCCAGCTGGGGGAGAACGGCGCCTCTGTGGGTACCGGCGTCATTTTCACCGAGGACGGTTATATTCTCACCAACTACCATGTGCTGGAGGGAGGCATCGACTGCACGGTGGCCCTTTCCACCGGCCACAGCTACGAGGCCTTTTATGTGGCGGGAGACGCGGAAAACGATCTTGCGGTGCTCAAAGCGGATCTTACAGGGCTGCCTGCGGCGCAGTTCGGGGACTCTGAGGATCTGGCGGTGGGAGACCCGGTGTACGCCATCGGCAATCCCCTGGGCTATGAGCTGCGTGGTACCCTCACCGACGGCATTGTCTCCGCCATCAACCGGGACGTGTGGGTGGACGGGCGGACCATGAACCTGATCCAGACCAACGCCGCCCTGAACACCGGAAATTCCGGCGGCCCCCTCATCAACGCCTACGGGCAGGTGGTGGGCATCAACACTATTAAAATGACATCCTCCTATTCCAATGTGGAGGGACTGGGCTTTGCCATTCCCTCCGCCACCATCCGCTCCCTGGTCAACGATCTTCTGGCCTATGGAGAGGCCCGGCCGGAGCCGGTGCTGGGCGTGACGGTGCTGTCTCTGGGCACACAGCTGGAGGAGGACCTCTGGGGCATCGAGGTGCAGGAGGTGACTCCCGGCTCCGCCGCGGCCCTGGCGGGGATCCGGCCCGGAGACTATGTGGTCTCCTGCGGCCGGGTGGAAGTGACCTCCAGCCAGGATCTGCTCCGGGCCCGGCGGCAGTACCGGGTGGGGGACGAAATGCCCCTGACCATCTGGCGGGACGGAGAGCTGCTGGATGTGACTTTGGAGCTCAGCGAGAGCACCCAGGCCGCCGCCTCGGAGAGCACCCAGAGCGACTTCTCTGTGCAGCCGTAAAAAGAGAAAGTGACCTGATGGAAAATCAGGTCACTTTTTATTCTTTTTGGGATAGAGCAGCATGGCGGCGGAGAACAGCAGGTACACGCCGAAGGGACGCCGCAGCTCTCCGGGATCCACGGCCCCGGAGAGCCAGGCACCCAGCAGCGCCGCCGCCAGGGCGGGAGGGATGGTATGGCGTAGGACGGGCTTGTCCAGACAGCCGTTACGGGCGTGGCACCAGAGGGCGGAGGCGGCGGTGGGCAGGAAGAACAGCAGATTGATGCCTTGGGCGGTTCGCTGATCCACGTCCAGCACCAGGGTCATCACCAGTAGCAGCAGCGTCCCTCCGCCCACGCCCCAGGCGGAGAGGATGCCGGCGCCCAGACCGCACAGGAGAGGAATGAGCCAGTCTATCACAGCAGGTAGCGCACCCCGGCGTAGAGAAGGAATCCTGCAAACAGCCAGCGCAGATACCGGGTGGGCACCTTGCCATAGAGCCGTCCGCCCAGCCAGCCCCCCGCCAGGCCGCCCACCAGGTAGGGGGCAGCCTCCGTCAGCGAAACGCCGCCCTGAAAGAGATAGACACCCGCAGACACCAGGCATACGGGGAAGATGATGCCCACACAGGTGGCGTACAGCCTGCGCTGGGAGAGGCCGGCAGTCCGATCCAGAATGGGCAGCAGCACCATTCCGCCGCCGCCGCCGAAACACCCGTTGACCAGGCCCGCCGCCGCTCCGGCGGCAGCCGTCATCCAATGCTGATTCAAAGGCATCCCCCCAGTATGTATGGCTCCGGGAAAGAGGGCCCGGAGCCGTCAGGTCAGCGCATGCGGAAGCTCTCGCAGTCGGTGCACTCCACCTTGGTGGGATTGGCCTCGTGGGTGCCTACCTGGATAGCGTCCAGGCCGCAGTACTGGGAGCCCTGGCAGTGATGGGCACAATTCTCCACGGTGCATTTGATGCTGGTGTTGGGAGTGGTGCAGTTGTTGTTCATAAAAACAGCCTCCTGGATCAAACGTAATCTGGCTTTCGCCGCAGATAGTTTGCACCGCTGCCGGAAAACTATGCAAAAAAAACAGGCAGCGGCGTGTACGCCGCTGCCTGCTGGAGTCATTCAGATCCCCAGAATCAACGTGGCAAACCGGAAGTAGATGAGCAGGGACAGTGCGTCCACGATGGTGGTGATAAAGGGGGAGGCCATCACCGCCGGGTCAAAGTGGAGCTTTTCCGCCAGGATAGGCAGGGAGGAGCCCACCAGCTTGGCGCAGGCCACGGTTCCTGCCAGGGTGGCGCATACCACCAGTGCCACCTGGGGTGTCACGGAGGGATTGCGCAGCAGCCAGCGATCCACGATCATCATTTTAACAAAGTTGGCCGCCGCCAGGCAGGCACCGCACATCACCGCCACCCGGCACTCCTTCCACATGACCCGCAGCAGATCCGCAAACCGAACTTCTCCCAGGGACAGTGCGCGGATCACGGCGGTGGAGGCCTGGGTGCCGCTGTTGCCGCCGGTACCGGAGAGCATGGGGATATAGGAGGTGAGAATGGCACAGGCAGCCAGGGCGCTTTCAAAATGGGTGAGGATCATCCCGGTGAAGGTGGCTGAGAGCATCAACATCAAAAGCCAGGGAGTGCGGGCCTTCCAGGTCTCAAACACACCGGTTTTCAGATACGGCTTGTCGGAGGGCAGCATGGCCGCCATCTTCTCGATATCCTCTGTGACCTCTTCCTGCAAAACGTCCATGGCGTCGTCTACGGTGACGATGCCCACCAGGCGGTTCTCCGTGTCCACCACCGGCAGTGCCAGGAAGTCGTATTTGCTGAGGGTCTGGGCCACGTCCTCCTGGTCGTCCAGAGTGTTGGCGGAGATGACGTTGGTATCCATGATATCGCCGATGACGTCGTCCTCCTCCGCCAGCAAAATGGTGCGGATGGAGAGATAGCCCAGCAGGTGCCGGGCGGCGTCGGTGACATAACAGATGTTGATGGTCTCCTTGTCGGGGCCCGTGCGCCGGATACGCTTGAGGGCGTCGGCCACGGTGAGGGTGGCTTTCAGATCCACGAACTCCGTGGTCATGATGCTGCCGGCGCAGTCCTCCGGGTATTTGAGGATCTCGTTGATGCTCTTGCGCATCTCCGGATCGGAGTGGCGCAGGATGCGCTTGACCACGTTGGCAGGCATCTCTTCCACGATATCCACGGTATCGTCCAGATACAGCTCGTCCAGCACTTCCTTGAGTTCCGTGTTGGAAAAGCCCTGAATCAGCATTTCCTGCTGGTCGGAGTCCAGCTCCACGAATACCTCCGCCGCCTGCTCCTTGGGCAGCAGCCGGAATACCAGCGGAAGGGTCTTTTCGTCCATGTCCTCGCACAGCCGGGAGATATCTTGGGCTTCCATGGGCAGCAGTAGGTCACGCAGCTGGGTATACTGTTTTCGCTGGATCAGGTCCTCTATTTTTTTCAGCAGCTCTTCCGGCTCGTTTTCCAGCTCAAACATATGCGCGTCCTCCTTCCCGACATTCTGGCCTGGATAAAAAAATACCCCAATCGTCCGCCACGGTACGACTGGAGCACCCTTTTCACGGCGAAAAACCGGCGGCTTTTCGCTCCCGTTTCAAGCTTTAGCTTCACAAGGCAATGAAATTGCGTTAGATGATACCTTCGTGTTCGATATCGCCTGCTCAAACCAGCTGGTGATGTTTCCATCACTTCGCGGCAGCAATCCGTATCCCTGTGGTAGCCTTACCTACCGGACCATATGATCTATCTTTTGCGTTTACCAAAATTATAGTATGCCAAATTTTTCTGCCTGTCAACCCGCCCTGTCTCATATACAAAAATTTTATCAAGATAAACGGAACCTTAACGAACCTGCTCGCATTTTTGTCGGAAACGAAACAAAAATTAAAACAAAACGTTTCATATGTTTCTTCAAAGAAACGTCTTTGTTTCTTTGAATCAGAAAAGTTCCTTCCAAACCGAAAAAGTTTTCACAAAATTTACGGAAAGGCGCCTGTGTAAAACCGCAAAAAGGAGACCGCAACTTCCAGATGCTTTGCACAAATTTTTATTTTGCCTATAGGAAATCCTCTAAGCTGGCTTTTTTGGCACAGAAATTGCTATAATAGGCAGGCAAACAAAGCCCGCGGGAAATGACCGCGGGAGGGAAACAGAACGGGAAAAGAAATGGAGGAGCAATACATGAGCGAACTGCCTGTTGTTGGCGTGCTGCTGGGCAACTCTGCCGGTGTAGGCCCGGAGCTGGTGGCCAAGCTGGCTGTGAAGAACTTTTACGCGGATTACTTCCGTCCGGTGATCATCGGCGACGTGCGGATGTTCGAGCACGGGCTGAAGGTGATCGGGGGGGATGTGCCCCACTACGTCATCAGCGATCTGAGTGAGTGCGACTGGACCCGGGGCTACCCGGTGCTGGACCTGAAGGATCAGGATCCCGAGAAGGTGGTCTACGGGGAGGCCAATGAGTACTGCGGCGCCAGCGACCTTCTGCAGCTGGACACGGCCATTGACCTGTGCAAGGCCGGGAAGATTGAGGGCTTCGTATTCGGGCCCTTCCACAAGGGCGCCATGAAGATGGCGGGCCTTCACGACGAGAGCGAGCATACATACCTGGCCCACGCGTTCAACCTGACCACGCCCTTCTGCGAGGTCAACATGATGGACGACCTGATGACAGTGCGGACCACCAGCCATATCCCCATCAGCGAGGTAAGCGCCAACATCACGGAGCAGAACCTGCGGGAGGCCATCGAGCTGGCGGAGATCACCGGTGAGAGCTTCGGGCACAAGCCGCGGATCGCGGTGGCGGCTCTGAACCCCCACTGCGGCGAGTTCGGCCTGTGCGGACGTGAGGAAGTGGATGTGATCCAGCCCACCATTGAGAAAGTGGTGAAGGAGACGGGGTGGAACGTGACGGGCCCCTACTCCGCGGATACGCTGTTCATCAGCGCCCTGGCGGGCGACTTCGACGTGGTGGTGACCATGTATCACGACCAGGGACAGATCGCGCTGAAGCTGGTAGGCTTCCAGCGGTGCATCACGGTGGCGGGCGGCCAGCCCTATCCCATTGCCACCTGCGCCCACGGTACGGCGTTCGACAAGGTGGGCAAGGGCACTGCCACCACCGATTCCTTTGAGCGTGCGGTGAAGGCCGTCTCCCGGATGGCCCTGGCCAAGCGCGCCAAGGCGTAAATGATCCGCGTGTTGAAAGAAATCATTCAAGGAGGGTAAAAACGTGGAGAAAGCAAGATTCAATTCCCGCGCCTTGATCCCCATCGTCACTGCAATCATCGCAGCAGTTTTCATCGGTGTGGGTCTCAAGGACTTCGGCTTCTGGGAGGGCCAGCCGACGGCGGCGTTCTTCCCCATCATCATCGCCGTGGTGCTGCTGGCTACCAGCCTTCTGTGCCTGGTGCAGGTGCTGCGGGGCAAGGAAGCGGCCCCTGTGTACAACAAGAATGAGCTGATGGTCATTCTGGGCGGCGGCGGCATCATCATCGGCTGCTATGTCATTGGACTGATCCTCAGCTGCCTGCTGTACCTGTTCCTGTGGCTGAAGGTCATCGAGAAGGCCAGCTGGAAAGCGGTCATTGTCATTGAAGTGTTCATGGCGGCCCTGATCCTGGGTGTGTTCGTGTTCTGGATGCAGGTACAGTTCCCCATGGGCCTGTTTGCCTATCTGATGTAAGGAGGTTGAAACCATGTTAGAAAATTTTGCTTCCCTGCTGATGGGCTTCCAGGTGGTCTTTGACCCCCAGAACATCGGCGCTTGTATGCTGGGCGCCATCCTGGGCCTCATCGTGGGTGCCATGCCCGGCCTGGGCTCCCTGGCAGGCGTTGCCCTGCTGCTGCCCCTGACCTATAAGTTCGATCCCACCACCGCCATCATCATGCTGGGCGCCCTGTATTACTCCAACATGTATGGCGGTGCCTTCAGCGCCATTCTGCTGAACATCCCCGGCGACTCCCCGGCCATCACCACCGCTCTGGACGGCTATCCCATGGCCAAGAAGGGCCGTCCCGGCCAGGCTCTGATGGCGGCCAACACCGCCTCCTTCATCGGCGGCACCATCGGTATTCTGATCCTGACCATCACCGCCTCCGGCCTTGCCAAGCTGGGCCTCAACTTCGGCTATGCGGAGATGACCCTGGTGCTGCTGATCGCCATGACCTCCATCAGCTGGCTCATCGGCGAGAATCCCACCAAGGGCGTGGTCATCACCATGCTGGGCATCCTGGTGGCCTCCATCGGCATGGACACCCTTACCGGTGTGCCCCGGTATAACTTCGGCAGCATCTACCTGATGGGCGGCATCACCTTCACCCCCTTCATCATCGGCGCCGTGGGCTTTGCCCAGGTCATCAAGCTCATCAACGAGCGGGAGGCCGACGAGGAGAAACGGGCGAATGGTACGTATCACGCCGTGAAGCTGTCCATTCGCGGCTCCATGCTGACGGCTCATGATTTCAAGCGGATCCTGCCTCCCGTGCTGCGTTCCTCTCTGCTGGGCACCTTCGTGGGCGTGCTGCCGGGCTCCGGTGCCACCACCGGTTCCATGGTTGGCTATGCCATGCAGAAGAAGTTCAAGAGCGAGGAGCCCATGGGCACCGGCGCCATCGAGGGCATTGCCGCCTCCGAGGCCGGCAACAACTCCGCCGCAGCCGGTGCCTTCGCCCCGCTGCTGGCCCTGGGCATCCCCGGCTCCGGTACCGGCGCCGTACTGCTGGGCGGCCTCATGATGTGGGGCCTGAACCCCGGTCCTCTGCTGTTTGAGACCAACCCCGAGTTCTGCTGGAGCCTGATCTCCTCCCTGTATATTGCCAACGTGTTCACCCTGGCGGTAGCGGTGCTGGTGATCCCGTTCCTCATCAAGATCCTCAGTGTGCCCATCAAGTACATGATCCCCATCATCACCTGCGTGTGCATTGTGGGCGCGTACTCCACCTCTCTTTCCATGTACGGCGTCATCGTGATGTTCGTCTCCGGCATCGTGGGCTATATCCTGGACAAGAACGGCTTCCCCACGGCTCCCATGCTGCTGGCCTTCGTGCTGGCTCCCATGCTGGAGGAGAACATGCGCAAGGCCTTCATCGCCTCTCAGGGCAGCCTGGTGGTGTTCACCGATTCCGCCCTGAAGCTGGTGCTGCTGGCCATCTTCCTGGTGCTGGTGCTGACCCCCGTGATCAAGAGCATGCTGCGCAAGGCCAAGAGCAAGAACACCGCTTCCGTCTGAAAATATTTTCCGTAATTCCGAATCTCAGCAATCATATTTTTTGGATAAAAGGAGAACCAATATGAAAAAACTGTTTGCACTGGCACTGTCTCTTGTGATGACGTTGTCTCTGGCTGCCTGCGGCAGCGGCAGCAGCGGTGACGTCAGCGAAGACGGCACCTTCACCCCCACCAAGACCGTGACCTGGACCTGCACTTCTTCCGCCGGCGGCGGCTCCGACATCTTCTCCCGTAAGATCGCCGACATCATGTCCAACGAGGACATGGTCAACGGCCAGACCATCGTGATCTCCAACGAGACCGACGGCGCCGGCGAGGTGGGCCGCAACAAGATCGCCACCATGACCACCAACGCCGACTACAACCTGCTGACCTTCAACTCCGGCGACCTGATGCCCATGGTCACCAACACCGCCAACCGTTCCTCCAACTTCCGCATCCTGGCCATCATGGCTGTGGATAAGCAGCTGCTCTTCTCCTGCGGCTCCACCACCGGCAAGACCGACTACGCCAAGGCCGGCGGCGACCTGACCGACTTTGCCGCTGCCATCGAGGCTGCCAAGAACGGCACCTATGTGGTGATCGGCGGCTCCAAGGGCGACGACATCGCCACCTATGACGCCCTCCTGGAGGAGCTGGGCCTCACCGAGGATCAGATGGGCTACATCACCTATGACTCCACCGGCGACGCCATTACCGCTGCCCTGGGCGGCAACCTGGACTTCGTTATCTCCAAGCCTGCTTCCGCCTCCCAGTATGTGGAGTCCGGGGACCTGACCCCCGTTCTGGCCCTGTCCACCGAGCGCTTCACCGGCAACTTGGCCGACGCTCCCACCCTGTCCGAGATCGGCGACTATGAGAACGTGGAAGTGCCCGTGTGGCGCGGTGTGGCGGCTCCTGCTGCCATGAGCGACGCTGCCGTGGCTTTCTGGACTGAGGCTCTGCAGAAGGTCTCCGAGACCCAGGCCTGGAACGATGAGTACCTGGTGCCCAACCAGCTCATCAGCCAGTACATGAACTCCACCGATGCCACTGCCTATGTCAGCGAGTACGAGGCTGATTACATGGCCACCAACGGTTTGAGCTGATTTGACACGATACCTCCTGAAACTGCGCGGGTTCGCTTTGAGCCCGTGCAGTTTTTTTGCGGCAGAAGGCTGAAATTGACAGGGGCTTTCTCCCGGCGCTTGAGCTGTGGACAGGAATGTGGTATATTAGTAGATAATTTGACTGATTGAGGCGGCCGTCTGGAAAGGAGAGGGGAAAATGGTACAGATCATCGTGTTCGTGCCCTCGCCGGACAATCTCCAGTGGGTGGAGTCCATGGCCCGGGAGCTGGAGACCAGCGAGGCCAGGATCGATGTGGTGCATCACTTCGGAACACCGGAGGTTCTGAGGCAGCTGGAGGGGTATGATGTGATCGTCGCCCGGGGGATCACCTATCGGAAGCTGTGCGATCTGTATCCCGGAAAGCATATCACCCACCTGGATTTTGACGGAGCGGATATCCTGGAGGCGCTTTTGCACTGCCGGGACCGCTTCCATCCCTCCAAAATCGGTCTGTGCCTGAACCGGGAGGGGCTGCAGGATGTGCTGCCGGGCCTGGAAGCGGCGTGCGGGGCCAGTATCCGCCTTTACGATGTGGTGGATGAGGCCAGCGCCTTTTCCGCTGTGGAAACCGCCTTGGCAGACGGGATGGAGGCGCTGGTCAGCGCCGGCACCGTCAGCAATATCTGCCGGGAACGGGGGATTCCCTGTACCTATATCAGCACCCGGTCCGAGACGCTGCGCCGGGTGATGCAGGAGGCCGTGAAAGCGGCCAACAGCATCAATACCGAGCGTACCAAGACCAATATCATCCGTATGATCCTGGAGGGCAGCGAGGATGCGGTCATCGCGGTGGACGAAGCCGGCCGCATTCTGGAGGCCAATGGCCGGGCACGGCAGCTCTACCAGATGGACGCCAAGCCGGAGTGGCGGAAATGCCGGGTAGACACCATTCACGGGGAGCTCACCTACATCGGCAACGAGGCTGCCCCCTGCAAGGACGGGGATGAGCGGCTGCTGATGCTGGGCGGCCAGCGGTATCTGGTACGTTACCGCCTCATTGCCGGGGAGTCTGCCGCCACCGGCACGCTGATCACCACCAGCGCTGCCACCAAGATCCTCCAGGAGGAACGGCAGATCCGGTGGAATCTGGTACGCCGGGGGCTCACCGCCAAATACCAGTTTCACAACATCATTGCCGTCAGCGACATTATGCGCAGCAAGATCGAGATCGCCAAGAAGTTCAGCCTGGCCAGTTCCAACGTGCTCATCACCGGGGAGACGGGAACCGGCAAGGAACTCTTTGCCCACAGCATCCACTCCGCCAGCAATCGTTCGGGGCAGCCCTTTGTGGCGGTGAACTGCGCCACGCTGCCGGAGAGCCTGCTGGAAAGCGAACTCTTCGGCTACGAGCCCGGTGCCTTCTCCGGCGCCTCCAAAGAGGGGCGGACGGGCCTTTTTGAACAGGCTCATCACGGTACGATCTTCCTGGATGAGATCGGCGAGATTCCGGTCTCCCTCCAGGCAAAGCTGCTGCGGGTCCTGCAGGAAAAGGAGATCCGCCGGGTGGGCAGCACCACGGTGATCCCTGTGGATGTGCGGGTCATCGCCGCCACCAATATCGACATCCAGCAGCGCATGGCCCAGGGGACGTTCCGCAGCGACCTTCTGTATCGGCTCAACACCCTGGAGATCCAGATCCCGCCTCTGCGGGAGCGGCGGGAGGATATTCTGCCCCTGGTGGAGTGGCATCTGGAGTCCCTGGCGTCGGAGATGGGGAAGCGTGCCCCGGTGCTGACGCCGGAGGCCAAGGATCTGCTGGAGGGGTATTCCTGGCCCGGCAATGTCCGGGAGCTGCGCAATGTCTGCGAGCGGCTGGTGGTGCTGGGCAATGACCAGCCGGTGGACGGCGAGGCTCTGCGTCAGCTGCATATTTTCGCCAAGCAGGCGGCCTCCATGGGTACGGGCGACTCCCGGGAGGAAGCGGAGCAGGTGATTCTGCCGGTCTATAAAAAGAAAAAGGATCTGGCCAAGGAGCTGGGTATCAGCCGCACCACTCTATGGCGTATGACCAAGCGGCAGGAGGAGGCCCGGCGCCGCCGGGAGGAGGAAGCCTCCCGGGGCCAGACACCGTAACGGCGTATCCAAGCTCAGAAACCGGGGTGTGCTCCGGCGGAGAAAACACCAGGAGGAGGCGCGTCTATTGGGAATCCATGACGGACATCGGGAGAAAATGCGCCTGCGGTACCGCAGAAGCGGGCTGGATGCCTTTGCCGAGCATGAGGCGCTGGAGCTGCTTTTGTACTATGCCATCCCCCGGCAGGATACCAATCCCATCGCGCACCGGCTGATGGAGCGCTATGGCTCCCTCTCTGCAGCGCTCACCGCGCCGGTGGAAGATCTCATGCAGGTGGAGGGCATCGGAGAGAGCGCCGCCATTTTGCTGCATCTGGTGCCGGAGATCTGGAAGAAGGCCCGGCTGGAGGAGGTGGGGCGGGAGACGGTCCTCAACTCCTCGGAGCGGGCAGGCAGCTACTTATTGGAGCGCTTTGCCGGGGAGACCACGGAGGTCATCTACCAGCTTTGCCTGGACCGGAAGGGGAAGCTCCTGGCCTGCAAGCGCCTGAGTGAGGGCAGCGCAGCCGGGGCGGACCTCAACATCCGGACCCTGGTGTCCAACGCTCTGCTGACCTCCGCCAGCGCGGTGATCCTCTCCCACAACCACCCCAGCGGTGTGGCTCTGCCCTCCCAGGAGGACTATGCCGCCACCCGGCAGGTGCGGGATGCCCTGAAGACCATCGGCGTGGAGCTGGCGGATCATATCATCGTGGCAGACGGAGACTTTGTCTCCATGGCGGACAGCGGCTACTTGACATGAAGCCCAGAGAAGGAGGAGCGGATATGCAGGCACTGGAAAAACAGTTTCATATTCACTGCACGGCCGGGGATGTGGGCCGTTATGTGATCCTGCCGGGGGATCCCGGCCGCTGCGCGGATATCGCCGCGTACTTTGAAAATCCTGTCCATGTGGCCCAGAACCGGGAGTTCAACATCTACACCGGGACGCTGCTGGGGGAGAAGGTCAGCGTCTGCTCCACCGGCATCGGGGGCCCCTCCGCCGTCATTGCCCTGGAGGAGCTCCATAACATCGGGGCGGATACCTTCGTACGGGTGGGTACCTGCGGCGGCATCGACCTGGATGTGCGCTCCGGGGATATTGTGGTGGCCACCGGGGCCATCCGCTATGAGCATACCTCCCGGGAGTACGCCCCCATCGAGTTTCCCGCTGTACCGGACCTGGATGTGGCCCTGGCCCTGCGGGATGCGGCCCGGGCTCTGGGCAAGCGGGTCCACACCGGTGTGGTGCAGAACAAGGATTCTTTCTACGGCCAGCACAGCCCGGAAAAGAGCCCGGTGTCCTATGAGCTGCTGCAAAAGTGGGAGAGCTGGAAGCGCCTGGGAGTCAAGGCCAGCGAGATGGAGTCTGCGGCGCTGTTCGTGGCCTCAGCAGCCCTGGGTGTACGCTGCGGCAGCTGCTTCCATGTGATCTGGAACCAGGAGCGGGAAAAGGCCGGGCTGGATCAGGAGATGAGCGAGGATACCTCCGCCGCCGTGGCAGTGGGGGTGGAGGCCCTCAAGCGTCTCATCACCCAGGATCGCCGGGCGTAAGCGGAACAAAGGAGCCGGGAGAACTTCGCTCCCGGCCTTTCTTTCCAATTTGTTGTTAGGAGGGGATGGCATGGCTGTGGTGGGCCGCTTTGCCCCGTCTCCCAGCGGGCGGATCCATCTGGGGAATATCTTCTGCAGCCTCCTGGCCTGGCTCAGCGCCCGGCAGCAGGGAGGTCGGGTGGTGCTGCGCATTGAGGATCTGGACACCGCCCGGTGTCCCCGGCGGTACGCGGAGCAGATGGAGCGGGACCTCCAGTGGTTGGGGCTCACCTGGGACGAGGGCCCCGGCGTGGGCGGGCTCCACGGCCCCTATGAGCAAAGCGCCCGGACAGCGCTTTACCAGGCGGCCCTTGCCCGGTTGGAGGAGCAGGGGCTGGTGTACCCCTGCTTCTGCACCCGGGCGGAACTCCACGCCGCGTCGGCCCCCCACCGGGAGGACGGCCAGGTGATCTACCCCGGCACCTGCGCCCGCCTGACGGCGGAGGAGGCACTCCGGCGGGCCTGGGAGACGGGCCGGGCCCCGGCACTGCGGCTGCGGGTGCCCGATGAGAGGATCTCCTTTACCGACGGTCACATGGGTCCCTATGGAGAGAATCTCCTGCGGGAGTGCGGGGATTTCCTGCTGCGCCGGTCTGACGGGATGTTCGCCTATCAGCTGGCAGTGGTGGTGGATGACGCCGCTATGGCCGTGACGGAGGTGGTACGGGGAGAGGATCTGCTCTCCTCCACGCCCCGGCAGCTGTACCTCTACCGGCTGCTGGATTTGCCGGCCCCTGCCTTTTTCCATGTGCCGCTGCTGCTGACCCACGACGGACGGCGCCTCTCCAAACGTAATGCAGACGCGGGGCTGGACGATCTCCAGGGCCGGTATACGGCGGCGGAGATTTTGGGAAAGCTGGCGTATCTGGGAGGCTTTAACCCCGGCGCCGGGCCCCGGACGGCGGAGGCGCTGCTGGAGGATTTCGCCTGGGACAAGGTGCCCGCGGCGGATATCCCCATCCCGGAGGGACTGTTTTGAAATAAGAAAAGAGACAGGCATGTGCCTGCCTCTTTTTGTTTGCTGGATGAGGAGGATCACTCCGGCATCCGGGCCTCCGGGATCTCCACCTCCGGCATCAGCTCCCGGCTGACGATGTTGAGCATCTCCTCCAGCTTGGCGCAGTCCTCCGGAGAAAAGCGCTTGGCGATGCGGTCCATGACCTCCACCATGTAGGAAGAGGAGATGTTGTAATAGTCGATATACTTCTGTGTGACCTCCAAATGGTACTCCCGCCGGTCCTCTGGAGACTGAACCTTGCGGATATAGCCCTTTTTGATGAGGCTGTTGACCTTGTAGGCGGCGTTGGGGGGAGAGATGCGCATAAAGGAGGCAAACTCGTTGACGGAAGGGTTGCCCAGAGCCTGGATGGTCTCCATGCAGAAGGTCTCCACCGTGGTGAGGCTGGCCTCCCGATCCTGGAAGCGGCGGAAAATCTCCTGGTAAAAATGCAGCTTGAATTTGGTATACACGTTAAAAAAAGCGTATTTCAACATGGCATACGGCTCGCTTTCCCCAGTTTTCAACATATTATAACAAACCGTCGGGAAAACGGCAACCATTATCCGCCGATGGCGAAGGTCAGCTCCGCCGAGCAGACCACCTCACCATTGACCGTGGCCGTGGCATCCCCAATGCCCACAGGCCCCCGGCGCTTGACCAGGGTGCACTGGAGCTCCAGCACGTCCCCGGGGGTGACTTTCTTCTTGAACCGGGCGTTCTTCACACCGCCGAAGTAGGCAGTCTTGCCCCGCATCTCCGGCAGGGACAGCACCGCCACGGCGCCCACCTGGGCCATGGCCTCCAGGATCAGCACCCCGGGCATCACGTGCTCCTGGGGGAAGTGCCCGCAGAAGTAGGGCTCTCCCACGCTGACGCACTTGATGCCTTTGGCCCACTGGCCCGGCTCGCCGTCCACGATGCGGTCCACCAGGGCGAAGGGGTAGCGGTGAGGCAGGATCTCGGCGATTTGGTTGGAGTTATACTGCATTCCCATCACTTACGCCTCCCACTTTTTCAGCAGAATGCTGCCGTTGTGGCCGCCGAAGCCCAGAGAGTTGGACAGGGCATAGCGAAGCTGGGCCTCCCGTCCTTCATTGGGCACCACGTCCAGATCGCACTCCGGATCGGGGACGGAGTAGTGGATGGTGGCGGGCATGTAGCCGTCCCGCAGGGAGAGAGCGGTGAACATGGCCTCCACGGCACCGGCGGCGCCCAGCATGTGACCGGTCATAGACTTGGTGGAGCTCATGGAAAGCTTGCGGGCATGGTCGCCGAAGACCATCTTCACGGCGGCGGTCTCCCCGGCGTCGTTCAAGTGGGTGGAGGTGCCGTGGGCGTTGATATAGTCCACCTGATCCGGCGTGATACCGGCGTCGGCGATGGCCATGGCCATGGCCTTGGCACCGCCGGAGCCGTCGGGCCGGGGGGCGGTCATATGGTAGGCGTCGCAGGTGGCGCCGTAGCCCACAAACTCCGCGTAAATGTGGGCGCCCCGGTCCAGGGCGTGCTGCAGCTCCTCCAGCACCAGGATGGCGGCGCCTTCGCCCAGAACGAAGCCGCTGCGCTCGGCGTCAAAGGGGATGGAGGCACGGTTCGGGTCCGTGGCCTGGCTGAGGGCCTTCATGGAAGTGAAGCCGCCGATGGCCAGGGGGGTTACCGCCGCTTCCGTGCCGCCGCAGAGCATCACGTCGGCGTAGCCGTCCCGGATATAGTGGAAGGCGTCGCCCACGGCATTGGTGCCGCCGGCACAGGCGGTCACCGGGCAGGTGCACATGCCCCGGAAGCCCGTGTCAATGGCGATCTGTCCCGCGGCCATGTTGCAGATGGCGGTGGGGATATAGAAGGGGGACACCCGGTCCCAGCCCCGGGAGAGGCCCCGGTCATGCTCGGCCTCGGTGATGGAGAGGCCGCCGATGCCGCTGGAGACGATGACGCCGCAGCGGTCCAGATCTTCGGCCTCGGTGTTGAGGCCGCTGTCGGCAAGAGCCTCCCGGGCGGAGACCATGGCAAACTGGGTGAAGCGGCCCATGCGCTTGGCCTCCTGCTTGCCCAGCAGGGCATCGGCGTCGAAGCCCTTGACCTCCGCCGCCAGAGAGACCTTCTGGGAGGAGGCGTCGAACTGGGTGATGGGGCCGATGCCGCACACGCCGCTGCGCACGGCCTGCCAGCTCTCAGCTGCGGTAAGGCCCACGGGGGTCACAGCCCCCAGGCCGGTAATGACGACTCTGCGTCGATCCATAGTGGTACCTCCGAATTTGAATTCAAGCCGCTCCGCTTTGGCGCGAAGCGGGAAACACAAGTCATTTTCTGCTGCGGGGGAGCCTGCTCCCTCACAAATTTACATGGCCATGCCGCCGTCCACACACAGCACCTGTCCGGTGATGTAGGCGGCCTCGTCGCTGGCCAGGAAGGCCACGGCGTGGGCCACGTCCTCCGGCGCTCCCAGCCGCTGCAGGGGGATGGAGGCAAGAGTTGCTTCCTTGGCGGCGTCGGTCATGGCGGCGGTCATATCGGTGGCGATGAAGCCGGGAGCCACGGCGTTGACGGTGACGCCCCGGGAGGCCAGTTCCTTGGCCAGGGACTTGGTCATGCCCACCACGCCGGCCTTGCTGGCGGCGTAGTTCACCTGTCCGGCGTTGCCCCGCAGGCCTACCACGGAGCTGAGATTCACGATGCGGCCATAGCGCTGCTTCATCATGATGCGGGAGACGGCCTTCATGCAAAGGAAGGTGCCCTTGAGATTGGCGGCGATCACCGCGTCAAAGTCCTCCTCCTTCATCATCATCAAAAGGCCGTCCCGGGTGATGCCGGCGTTGTTCACCAGAATGTCGATGCGGCCGAATCCCTTCACCGCCGCGTCCATCAGGGCCTTCACCTCATCGGCCTTGGCCACGTTGCACTGGACGGCCAGGGCCTTGGCTCCCAGGGCCTCGCAGCCGGAGACGGTCTCCCGGGCCGCGGCCTCGTTCCCCGCATAGCAAAACACCACATTGGCACCGCCCCTGGCCAGCTCCAGGCATACGGCCCGGCCCAGGCCGCGGCTGCCGCCGGTGACGACGGCGGTCTTTCCTGCAAAATTCATCATGCCTTCTCCTTTACCAGTGCGTTGAGGGTGTCGGAGAGTGCCTCCACATCCGCCACGGTTTCCACGGCAGTGACGGGGATCTCCGGCACGGTCTTTTTCACAAACCCGCTGAGGGCCTTGCCCGGTCCAATCTCCACAATGGCGTCCACGCCCATGGCGGCCATCTTCCGGATGGAGTCCTCCATAAAGACGCTGCTTTGCACCTGCCGCACCAGCAGCTGCGGGATGGTGATGGAATCGTCCTTTACATCCCCCAGGCAGTTGAAGATCACGGGAATCTGGGGCTCACCGAAGGAGATGGCCTTGAAATGCTCCGCCAGGGCGTCCCCGGCAGGGGCCATCAAGGGGGTGTGGAAGGGCCCGCTGACTTTCAGAGGCAGGCACCGGCGGGCGCCTTTCTCCTTGGCCAGGGCGGCGGCCTTTTCCACGGCGGCTTTCTCGCCGCCGATGACCAGCTGACCCGGGCAGTTGTAGTTGCAGATCACCACGCATCCCAGGTCGGAGGCGGCGTCGCAGGCCTCCTGCAGGGGGGCCCGGTCCAGGTTCAGAACCGCCATCATGACGCTCTCCCGCCCGGCGGCGGCCTCCTCCATAGCCTTGCCCCGGAAGGCCACCAGCTGCACAGCGGTGGCGGCGTCAAAGACACCGGCGGCATGGAGGGCGGAGTACTCGCCCAGGGACAGCCCCGCCGCCACGGCCGGGACGATGCCCTTCTGGCGCAGTACGGCGGTGAGTCCGGCGGCAAAGGCCACCATGCAGGGCTGGGTGTAGCGGGTCTGGTTGATGAGACCTTGGGAATCGGTGAAGCAGACCTCCTTGAGGTCGAAGTCCACCTCCGCGCTGTCCAGTACAGCGCGGAAGGCGGGGTAGGCGTCGTACAGGTCCGCACCCATACCCGGGTGCTGGCTGCCCTGTCCGGCGTATAAGAAGCCGAGTTTCATTGCGCGGCCCTCCATTCGTTCATGATTTCGCCCATCTGTTCCCGGACGGTGGAAAGGCATTTGACCTCCCCGGCATTGGCCCCGCAGAAAAAGAGGCCGTTTTCCCAGTCGCCCCGGGCGGCGGCGATCAGCGCCCGGGAGATGCAGTAGGGAGCCTTGGACGGGGTGCAGGGCACCAGACAGTTGATACACCGGTCCACGGGAGGCTGTGTGCCTGCCTCCACCCTCTGGATCAGGGGGGAGCGCAGGGCCCGGCCCGGCATGCCCACGGGGCTTTGGACGATGGTGATGTCCTCCGATTTGGCGTCGATGAGCGCCTGCTTATAGGCAGCGGAGGCGTCGCACTCTTCCGTGGCGATGAACCGGGTGGCAAACTGTGCCCCGGCGGCGCCCTCGTTCATATAGCGGGCCATTTCCGCCCCGTCTTTCACGCCGCCTGCCACAAAGACGGGGATATCCCGCCCGGCCTTATTCCGATAGGGGGCCAGGGCCTCCAGCACCTCATGGAGCAGGCTGCTCAAAGTTTTAGGCCGCCCCGCCTGGGCCTCTTTGGCCTCCTCGGGGGAAAAGCCCAGATGCCCCCCGGCCAGGGGACCCTCCAGCACCACGAAATCCGGGATCCGGTGGTGGTGTTTGTCCCAGAGCCGGCAGATGAGGGCGGCGGCCCGGCCGCTGCTGACGATGGGAGCCAGGGCGGCGTCGCTCTCCGGAACCTCCGCGGCGATGGCGGGCAGGTCCTTGGGAAGCCCCGCGCCGCACACCACGGCGTCCACCCCCGCCCGCAGGGCGGTGCGGACACTCTGGGCATACTGGGTGGTGGCCACCATGGCGTTGACGGCCACCATGCCTGCACCGCGGGCCACTTCCTTGGCCCGGCGCACCTGCTTTTCCAGGGCCCGCAGATTGGCGCCCTGGGGATCGGCGGCGAAGTCCGGCTCGTTGAACCCGCCCACGGCGGTGGAGATGGTGCCCATGCCGCCGCAGGCGGCCACGGCGCCCGCCAGGCGCTCCAGGCTGATGCCCACGCCCATGCCGCCCTGCAAAATGGGAAGGGACAGCGTCCTTCCCCGAATCGTCACTGCCATTCCTTTGCAGTTGCCTCCAGGACGGATTTTCCGCCGCTGTACAGAGACTCGAAGATCTCCCGGACGGGACGGATCTCATGGAGCATGCCGGCCACCTGGCCGCTCATGACGCTGCCCATCTCCATGTCGCCTTCCAGCACGGCCCGGCGCAGTCCGCCCAGCGTGACCTTCTCCAGCTCTTCCAGAGTGGCGCCCCTCTTCTCCAGAGCCAGATATTCCCGGGACATCTTGTTTTTCAGCACCCGGACAGGGCCGCCGATGGAGCGGCCGGTGACCACGGTGTCGGAGTCCTTGGCCTTGAGAATGGCCTGCTTGTAGTTTTCGTGGATGGGGCACTCCTCGCTTGCCAGCAGGCAGGTGCCCACCTGGATGCCGCAGGCGCCCAGGGCGAAGGCTGCTGCGGCCTGACGGCCGTCGGCAATGCCGCCGGCTGCCACCACGGGAACGCTGACGGCGTCGATGACCTGGGGCACCAGGGCCATGGTGGTCATCTCACCCACGTGGCCGCCGGACTCGGTTCCTTCGGCGATGATGGCGTCCACCCCCAGGCGCTCCAGGCGCTTGGCCAGGATGGAGGCCGCTACCACCGGCAGCACCTTGATGCCTGCCGCTTTCCAGGCGGGGATATACTTGCCGGGATTGCCGGCGCCGGTGGTGACCACCTTCACGCCCTCGTCCAGGATGATCTGGGCAATGTCGTCGGCATAGGGGCTCATGAGCATCAAATTCACACCGAAGGGTTTGTCGGTGAGCTCCTTGGCCCGGCGGATCTCCCGGCGCAGGCGGTCGCCGTCCCAACCGCCGGTGGCGATCATGCCCAGGGCCCCAGCGTTGGAGCAGGCGGCGGCAAATTCGCCGGTGGCGATGTTGGCCATGCCGCCCTGGATAATGGGGAACTCTGTCCCCAGGATCTCGTTCAACTTTTTCATCTGCTGTCTCCTTATGCAAACTCCACCAGCGCGCCGCCCCAGGTGAGGCCGCCGCCAAAGCCTACCACCAGCACCCGGGAACCGGGACCAACCTTGCCCATCTCGTGGAGCTCACTGATGACCAGGGGAATGCTGGCGGCGGAGGTGTTTCCATATTCATTGATGTTCTTGTAATACTTTTCAGCGGGGATGCGGTACTTGCGTACCGCCAGGTCGATGATCCGGGCATTGGCCTGGTGGAAGACAAAGAAGTCCACATCATCCACGGTTTTGCCGGTTCTGGCGAGAACCTGGTCGATGCAGTAGGGCACTGCCTCCACGGCAAACTTGAAGACCTTGGTGCCCTCCATGTAGATGAGGCTGGGCACGCCGGTTTCCACGCCCGGGACCCGCAGCATCTGGTCGTTGCCGTGACAGCCCAGGATGGCGGAGATAGAGGGCCATTCCGGCCGGGACTCCACCACCACGGCCCCGGCGCCGTCGCCGAAGAGGATGCAGGTACCACGGTCTTCCCAGTTGGTGATGCGGCTGAGATTTTCCGCGCCGATCACCAGGCCGTACTTGCGCTCCGAGGCATTCAAAAGGCACTCCATGGTGTGCAGGGCGTAGAGAAAGCCGGTGCAGGCGGCGTTGAGGTCAAAGCAGACGGTGTCGTGGGGCAGCCCCAGATCCCGCTGCACACAGCAGGCGGCGGAGGGCACCAGGGTGTCCGGCGTCAATGTGGCCACGATGCACGCGCCGATCTGGTCCGCCGTGATGCCGGCGTTTTCCAGGGCCCGGCGGGCCGAGAGCACCGTCATGTCGGTGATGGTCTCCCCCTGAGCCAGGTGGTGGCGGTGGGTGATGCCGGTGCGGCTGGTGATCCACTCGTCATTGGTGTCCACGATTTTGGCCATATCCTCATTGGTGACTAGCTTGGAGGGGACGCCTCTGCCGGTCCCCAGGATTTTGATTCCGTTCATTGCTCCTCCTTCTGGGGAGCGGGTGCCCCCATGGCTCTGAATTTCTGATAGCGGGCCGCCGCAAGGGCAGGGCCCCGCATGCGGTCCAGCTCCGCCAGATGGCGGACAAGGCAGCGGTCCAGCTGCCGGAAGGCGATGGCAGGGGCCAGATGGGCGCCGCCGTCGGGTTCGGGCACCACGTCATCGATGACGCCCAGGTTCAGAAGGTCCTCCGCCGTCATTTTCATCAGCTCGCAGGCCTCGTCGTGGCGGGAGGCGTCCTTCCAGAGAATGGAGGCGAAGCCCTCCGGGGAGAGGATGGCGTACACGGCGTTTTCCAGCATCAGTACCCGGTCCGCCACCGCCAGGGCCAGCGCACCGCCGCTGTTGCCCTCGCCGGTAATGACGGCGATGATGGGCACGGTCAGACGGCTCATCTCAAACAGGTTCCGGGCGATGGCCTCTCCCTGGCCGTGGGCCTCGGCCTCCAGGCCGGGGTAGGCCCCGGAGGTGTCGATGAGGGTGATGATGGGGCGGCGGAATTTCTCCGCCTGGCGCATCAGCCGCAGGGCCTTGCGGTAGCCCTCAGGGCTGGGCATGCCAAAGTTGCACTTGAGGTTTTCCTCCAGGGTCTTGCCCTTGCGGGTACCGATGACGGTGACGGGGCGGCCGTGGAAAAGGGCCACGCCACCCAGAATCCCGGCGTCCTCGCCGCACAGGCGGTCGCCCTTGCACTCGAAAAAGTCGGTGAAGAGGGCGTCAATGTAGTCGGTGATGTTGGGCCGCTGGGGATTGCGGGCGATGGCCACCCGCTCCGCGGCGGTGAACTGGCTGCTCATGGGCGGCCTCCTTTCTCGTGCAGGCGCAGCAGCTGGGAGAGGGTCTCCCGCATCCGCACCCGGGGAACTACCGCGTCCACGAAGCCGTGCTCCTCCTGATATTCTGCCCGCTGGAATCCCTCAGGCAGCGTTTCGCCGATGGTCTGCTGGATCACCCGGGGGCCGGCAAAGCCGATGAGGGCGCCGGGCTCTGCCAGGATGATGTCTCCCAGGGAGGCGAAGCTGGCGGTGACGCCGCCGGTGGTGGGGTCTGTCAGCACGGAGATATACAGGAGTCCCTTTTCGGAAAAACGGGCCAAAGCCGCGCTGGTCTTGGCCATCTGCATCAGGGAGAGGATCCCCTCCTGCATCCGGGCGCCGCCGCTGGCGGCAAAGAGGATCAGGGGCAGCCGGTTGCGGGTGGCGTAGTTGATGGCCAGGGTGAGCTTTTCACCCACGGCGGCGCTCATGGAGCCCATGAGGAAGCGGCTGTCCAGCACACCTACCACGCATTTGTGGCCGCCGATGGCACCGGTGGCGGTGACCACGGCCTCGGTGAGGCCGGTCTTCCGCTGGGCCGCCTGGAGCTTTTCCTTGTAGCCGGGGAAGGAGAGGGGGTCGCCGGCGGGGAGCTTTTCAAAGAGTTCCCGGAAGGTGCCGGGATCCAGTACGGAGCTGAGGCGGTAATAGGCCCCCATGGGGAAGTGGTAGCCGCACTTGGGGCACACGGAGAGCTCCTGGGCCACCAGACGCCGCTCGCTTTCCTGGCCGCACTTGGGACACTTGACCATCTTGTCGCCGGGAATATAGTTGTCCCGCATGGCTTTCATGGCCAGCAGCCGGGCCCGGCGGCGGGCAAAAATGGAATCGCTCACGCCTCTTCCTCACTTTCAGAAAGCCGCCGGCTGAAGTCCAGCAAAGACGGCAGGTTCTCGTCCAGGAACGCCGTGGTGCAGGCGCCCCGGACAAAGGTGGGATGGTACAAAATCTGGTAGCTGAGCTCCGCGTTGGTGGGGAAGCCCTCCAGGGTGAACTCCTCCAGGCAGCGGCGCATCTTGCGGATGGCCTCCAGCCGGGTGGGGGCGTGGACCAGGAGCTTGGCTGCCAGAGAGTCATAGTAGGGGGAGAGGGTGCAGCCGCTGTACAGGGCAGAGTCCACCCGTACCCCGGCGCCGCCGGGGAAGTGGAGGAACTCCACCTTGCCGGGGCAGGGCCGGAAATCGTTGGCGGGATCCTCGGCGTTGATGCGGCACTCGATGGCGTGCCCCTGCAGATGCACATCCTCCTGGGTAATGCTGAGGGGGAGGTCCGAGGCGATGCGCAGCTGTTCCCGCAGCAGGTCTACCCCGGTGATGAGCTCGGTGACGCCGTGCTCCACCTGGATCCGGGTGTTCATTTCCATGAAGTAGAAGTGCTCCCCGTCGCCGTCCAGCAAAAATTCCACGGTGCCGGCGCTCTCGTAACCCACGGCCCGGGCAGCCCGGACGGCGGCCTCGCCCATCTTTTCCCGCAGCTGCGGCGTCAGGCACCGGGCGGGGGCCTCCTCGATGAGCTTCTGATTACGGCGCTGGACGGAGCAGTCCCGGTCTCCCAGGTGGATGGTGTGGCCCTGGCGGTCAGCCAGTACCTGGAACTCGATGTGACGGGGCCGCAGCACCAGCTTTTCCAGATACATCTCGTCGTTGCCGAAGCAGGCCTGGGCTTCGGCCTTGGCCTCCGCGTAGGCGGAAGCCAGATCCTCGGGGCGGTCGCAGCGGCGGATGCCCCGCCCGCCGCCGCCGGCACTGGCTTTGAGCAGCACCGGATAGCCCACGGCTTCCGCCGCCGCCAGGGCGTCCTCCACAGAACGCACCGGGCCGTCGGAGCCGGGGGTCACCGGCACGCCGGCGGCACGCATGATGTCCCGGGCGGCGGACTTGGAGCCGGCCTTGCGGATGGTGTCGCCGCTGGGGCCAATGAAGGTGATGCCCTCCCGGGCGCAGGCGTCGGCAAAGTCGGCGTTTTCAGACAAAAAGCCGTAGCCGGGGTGGATGCCGTCACATCCGGTGGCCTTGGCCACTGTCAGCAGGGCCTCCTGGTTGAGGTAGCTGTCGGCGGCCCGGGCGGGACCGATGCACACCGCCTGCCCTGCCAGCTGGACGTGGAGCGCCTCCGCGTCCGCCTGGGAGTAGACGGCCACCGTCTCGATGCCCAGCTCCCGGCACCCCCGGAGAATGCGCAGGGCGATCTCGCCCCGGTTTGCAATCAATACGCGCTTGAGCATAGCTTACACCGCCCGGTAATGGAACAGGGGCTCCCCAAAAGCCACCAGCTCGCCGTTGGCCTTGAGGATCTCCTCAATGACGCAGTCGCAGGGGGCGGGGACCTCGCTCATCATCTTCATGGCCTCGATGAGGCACACGGTCTGGCCCTTGCTGACCCGGTCGCCCACGGCCACAAAGGGAGCCTGGTCCGGTGCGGAGGCGGCATAATAGGTGCCCACCAGGGGGGCGGTGATGGCGGGGGCCTCAGGAGCCTCAGGAGCAGCAGGGGCAGGGGTGGCAGGAGCCGCCAAAACAGCAGCCGCGGGAGCCGCCATGGGAATCACGGCGGGAGCAGCCGCCGGAGCGGGATGGGAGAGCTCTATGGAAAAATCCTGCATGGACAGCTTCATGGACTGCAGGTTGGAGCGTTCAAAGCGGTCCATCAGATCAAAAATTTCTTGATTGGTCATGATGTTTCCTTTCAAAAAAAGACCGGCCGGGGGCCGGTACGAAGCAGCATGGAGCCGGGGAGACGGCGCTCCCCGGCATGTAGGCCTCAGGCCTTGTGGTCCTTCAGATAGGTCACGATGTCGTTCACGGTCTTCAGGCCGGCTACGTCCGCGTCATCGATGGTGATGCCGGCAGCCTCCTCCAGAGCCATGACCAGCTCCACGGAAGCCAGGGAGTCGGCGCCCAGATCGTCAGCCAGAGAGGCCTCGGGAGTCACCTGCTCAGCGTCGCAGCCCAGGGTCTCCACAATGATGTCACGAATCTTCTCAAATTCCATCGGTATTCTCCTCAACTCAACAAAATTAGTAAAATTATTTTAATTAAAATTTTTTAACTAAAATAATTTAAGGAAATTCTATCCGGACAAGGGCCGTTTGTCAAGCAAAATTTTGCGCATAAGAAAAATCTGATGTCATTTCTCTTTTTTCACGGTTCTTTTACAGCGGGGGCTTCCATTTTACCCAAACATCCGATATAATGCTGTGTATTCATACTGGGCCGAAAGGCCGTTGAAGAAAAAGAGAGTTGCAAGCGCCGCCGCTGCGGCGCGGAATGAGGGCAGCAGCATTATGAAAATTGTCATCGTAGGTGCAGGCAAGGTGGGCGTGGCCCTGGCCCGCAAGCTTTCCGAGGAGAACCGGGTCACGGTGATCGACTCCAATCCCCAGCGGGTGGAAAACATCATCAACGTCTATGACGTGATGGCCGTGGCGGGCAACGGCGCCAGCTACGAGGTGCAAAAAGAGGCAGACACAGAGCACGCGGAGCTGCTCATTGCCACCACCTCCAGCGACGAGATCAACATTTTGGCGTGCCTTGTGGCCAAAAAGCTGGGGGTGGAGCATACCATCGCCCGGATCCGCAACCCGGAGTATGAAAAGCAGCTGCGGTTTATGCGGGGGGAACTGGGCCTCTCCATGGCCATCAATCCGGAGAAGGCCACCGCCCGGGAGATCGCCCGGGTGCTGCGCTTCCCCAACGCCATGAAGCTGGAGTCCTTCTCCAAGGGCCGGCTGGAGCTGGTGGAGTACCGCCTGCCGGAGGACACCATTTTGGACGGCATCCAGCTTTCGGATCTGTACCGGAACCTGCGGGTCCGGGTGCTGATCTGCGCCGTGGCCCGGAAAGGGGAGACCATTATTCCCTCGGGTGATTTTGTCCTGCGCTCCGGCGATAAGATCTATCTCACCTCTTCTCCCCAGGAGCTGGAGCAGTTTTTCCGGCATCTGCGGGTCTTCCGGGGCCGGGCGTCCTCGGTGATGATCGTAGGCGCCAGCAAGCTTTGCTACTACCTGGCCTCAGAGCTTTTGGAGATGGGCATGTCCGTGAAGATC
>PPYF01437662.1_pt1 | contig 26859 bp, 26 predicted proteins | sample 1559871 | NCBI WGS metagenome assembly PPYF01 (sample SAMN08240021, study PRJNA423297) | Human gut metagenome, whole genome shotgun sequencing project. | reverse complement strand
TCGATAAGAATTGTCATATCTGAATTCTTACCAAAAAGGAGTTATTTTTTACCAAAAACACAAACTATTTTACACTACCGTCTTTTATGTTACCATAGCAATTTTAATGTTATGTTCTTCTCTGACACAGTTCTACTCCAAATAATCTTGTGGAAATTTTGCTTTTGATAATATATTCTCATAACAATCAGGATTTTCTTTCACATACTCATTCATATCACTATCACTCGCAAAACATAAAATAGCAGTAAATGGTTTTTGACCTTTGTCTTTTGTGCCTAAGATAACCTTTGTCTTATTATCTAAAATTTCATATGATTCTCCACTTCCGGTCTTTCACTCACATCGACCCTTCATGCCTCAAAACCGAAGCCACCGTCTTAATCAAAATCTTAATATCCAATCCAAAGTTCCAATTCGCAATATACTTCATATCCAGTTTCACAACTTCCTCGAAATCCGTAATATCGCTTCTCCCCTCACCTGCCACATACCAGTAATCCCTGGTTTTATCGCAAGTCGTGCTCGATGATGCAGTTCATACTTATCCCATTCATCCAGTGTCGGTGGTCTTGTGCCTACCAGTGACATGTCTCCTCCTTATGTCAAGTCAGGAACAACTTTAGAGTACAAAAAAAGCCTCTGATTACTCAGAAACCCTTTTCACTAAACTAGCTTTTGCAAACACAAAATATCTATTCTGTTTTATCATCAAGCACCTTATCCATAAAACTATATAGCACATCCGGATAACAGTATTTTTCTTCAAGATAATTTTCTACCAGTAATTTTAATTTTTCCATTTCCTCTTGCATTGATTCTGTATATCCTAATAAGCTATTAAGTGGTAATACACTATTGATTTTCACCATCAACCCTATCGTATTATCCAAAGAAGAGGCTGCTTGTGGATCTCCATGATAGATTTCAAATAAAAAAACAAATCCTTCTCCTGATTGTAAAAAATAAGATTTTGACTCTTTTATAGAATTTGTCATATAATCAAAATCGCCTCGTCCATTTTCCAGTTCTTCTAAAATATCTCTTCTATTTTTAAAAGAAGAAAATGGTTTCCAATCCAATTTTCCTTCTCTTGTTTGTTCTATTAATCCTCTAATAAAACCTTCCACATGATCTCCCATCATAATGCATATTCTCCTTTTTTCAATATATTCAAAATATCAGAAACTATTACATCAAATTTTTGAGAATCTTCTAAATTATCTTTTTTCTGCCCATTTAGCTCTTTCGATATTTTCATCAATTCTTCACGCTTCTCATTAATACAATCCATATCTTTTTTTGATATAACTCGATCATATCCCCGCAAATCATTAAGATTTGCCAATACATCATTGCATAAAGAATATGTTACAACTCCCTCATCTGCTACAACCTTTCTTTTCAATTCTAATTTTTTTATGCAGCTTTCTTTATATTTATTAAAACGATCTTTATCTATAGCTTTTACTTCTGCTTCTTTTATATCTCTTTCAATTCTTCTTGCTGATCGCATTGTCTTTACAGTTATAATCAAGCTAATTATCCCTATTATCAAAGAAATAATTCCGACTATATTACCCGTTAGAGAATCCTTCAATACTACTATCAATTTCTACTTACCTCTCTTTACATTTACATAAGCAAAAATTTATCTTTATCCGATGTTCCATCTATATATTCTATTTTTTTCGTTGCAGCAAATTTTTTTCATAATTTCTGTCAACCCTTTATTTATCTTTTATTACTACAATCTTACAATACTTTTTACATAACTCAAGCTCTTATGCCAAAATATGTACTCTAAAATATGCTTATTGCTGAATTTTTCAAAACTACATTTAATAATGCACATTCATTATCCTAGATAACATTAAAAAATCTTAAAATATTTTATTATCGAAACAAAAATCTTTATTATCACTGGATACATAAACATCTTATACTTCTATTTTATCAATTTTAGTAAGAAAAGCATCCATTCTCTTAAATTTTTTCATAGTATATGAGTAAATATTTATTTTTCTTTTTTTGACAAGCATATTTATAAGTAACGGATATGATACCACTTCGCTATATCCTTCTTTGATTATTTTGGTTACTTGTCTAAAAGTATTATCTTTTAATTTATCATCTGCATCAAAATATAGTAACAAACTTTCCAAATAAAATCCCATCAAATCATAAAAACTAGAGCTTTTTTCTTTTCTTTCCATTTCTTTGAACTTATCAACCTGGAAATAATCCATTCCTAATTTATCAGAAATTACATCGGACATATTCTTCTTTAATGACTCTTTTTGTATTGCTACTTCCACACGCTTCTTTAAAATATTTATCTCCATACAAGGTTTCACATTAAAATACATTGCATATGTAAGTATATCCTTAGGTCTTCTTATGTAAAATTGTGGGTTTTTTCTGTCTAATTTTTGCAAAAGCTGCAAGTAGTTTTCCGAAATATATATATTATTATCCCATTCTTCTGACAAAAGTACATAATACTGAAATGTATTAAACAAATCCACATAACACCAAAGCATATTTTCTTGGCTGAATAAGATTAAATTATGATAAAACTCCATATTAGTTTCTAATTCAAGATAAGTATCTATTGGATTTAATGCAATAAACGGTATAAGCGGAAACTTAAAAGAAATTTTTTCAATATCCTCATTCTTCTTATTTATTTCAACACCTTTTCTTAATATTTCAAAATCTACTCCCTTTTCTATCGCAAAATTAAAAGCTATTTTTGCAATTCCGTTTTTGAAAGAATTGTTTTCAATATTAAAATCATATGATATAATTTTAAAATCTAATTTAGAAGCATCACACTTCATCTTTTTACTTAATTCAGGACATCCTACTACTTTTCCATTCTTTATTTGAACATTATAAATTTCATTATCATATTGGGCTTTTCCTGTACAAAGCGGATGTGATTTAGTATTATTTGTCTTGGCAAAATGTTCAATATGGCTAATTATTGGATTAAAAATTTTTGTAAAAGGAGCATCAATATATTTACTAATATAATTATTACATTTATCACAACATATATCTTCAGACTCATATAATCCACCAATAGCATTTTGAATAATATGTTCTTTACTTCTTGTAACAATTACCTTTCCACAATAAACACACTTTTCTCTTTTCGACATCATATTTCTCCTGATTATAGAACACTGTTTCAATAATAAATGATTATTAAAGTGGGATTTAGAGGTACGGCCTCTGGGCACAAATTCATTTATATAACGCTACCTCGTTCTTATGATTGTTTATTTCATGCAGTCATCTGGCTACAAATCCCACATGTACCCGTAGTGTATCCCATCAGCATCCACACATACATTGCCAATCCAGTTTTCATAATCACTCCTCCGTCAATTTTTATATTTTCCACAAGATGTCTTCCTTTGAATGTAACCTTCATGCAACTCAACCAAATTCCAAGTATAGCAATAAATGGCTTAAATGAAACCTATTGTCTTTAATAATAACATTAATAAAAATTTTTAGCAAGAATTGTGCTACATTAAATAACCCCACACAAAGTCATTTATCTTCGTCTTTTTCATCGTCTACCTTTTCTTTAATAGCCCAACTTTCATCTAAAAAATTAGGTATATCTTCTGGTTTTACAGCCTCATAATCCATTCCAAACATATTATCGACACTCAAATGTCCAAATGTAGGAATCACTAATGCTGGAAGTGCCTTATGCAACGCCTCCACCACTTGGCTTTCCTTGTCTGTGTTCTTGGCAAGTAACAAAGTATAGGAGTGTGTCTCCCCGATAAAGGAAACAGTATAGTGTGCGCTTCCCCTTAAGCCATTTATCCTCCATTTCACCTGTACTATGAAAAAGCGTATAATATTCTCCTAATATGCCTTTAAACTCTTCATCATCTGCATTTGTAATAAATCTGTTATTTAACGGAAACACTACTGTATTTTCATTCACTGATCCATTGATCAGATAATCCGTACCAACCTCCAGGACATCTGCAAATGCCATCAACTGATATAATGTGATTTTACATTTTCCGCTTTTTAATTTTGAAATTTCCGGCTGCTGAATAGAATATCCTTTTCTCTGACATAACCTTACCATATCCACCTGTGAAATCCGTTGTTTTTTCATCAATTCTTCTACTCTTATCCATATCTGATCCAGACATATAAGTTTATCTTTTACTTTTTCGGATTTATCCATACTCCCCCCTGATTCCAAATTAATTCTTTAAATTTCACTCATATATGCACAACCTTATTGCATTATTTTTAGTGATTAATATTCTCATATAACCGTTTCTGTCCAGTCATACCCTTTTCTTTCATTTGCAACAATCTATATATGCCTTCAGAAACTCTTTACATAATTCTTTGTACTGTTGTGTAATAGCACCTCTCTGCTGAAAACTCTTTTTATTTACACCATGCCTCATGGTCCACTGCACTGCCCGCTCCCATGCCGGGTTATTTAACACATAATCCCAAAAGTTCTGCTCCCTCTCTATTCCGTTATTTTCTGTATCTATATCAGGAATATTAATCTTAATAAACCATTTTTTCATCACTCCGTAAATATCTACATTAAATGGAAACAGTATTACTTTATGATTTTCGAGATACTCTTCTGTTAAATCATTGTTAAGCGGAGCTTTCCTGACATATAATTCTGAAAATTTTCTGTCATATTCCTTACCCACCACAATATAATATTTTTCTTGTTTTATTGCCATAAGCAAGATTTCTCTTAAATCGTTTTGTTCTTCTGTGTCAGTATTCTGTTCCTTTTTCAAGTTGTATCCTGGATCATACACTGACAGAACCATGTCTTCCTGATCAATACTTTGAATTTTAAACAATTCTCTATTAACACTCTTTTTCTCTATGAATTCTTCAAGAATATTGACCAGAATCGGATCGGTAATAATATAATTCGGATCTGCTTTCGTTTTTACAGTTTTCTTTAAATAATTTTCTGTTTTTTCTCTTATATTCAGCCCATATTTACTGGTTTTTTCCACTTCTTCAGAAGCTTCTTCATTCATTATGGAAACAATATCCAAAATTTTTTCAGCTTTACTCTGAAGATCAGTCCTGTTAACCTTCCATACAATCATTTTATCTTCTGATGAAAACCATTCGTATACATCATTGAAAGTAACATGGACACTATCCTCCAGCTTATATTTCTTTGTATCTTTTTTCAAATGCTGCATAAAATATGTTGTGTCTGCCCATACATTTTGTTCACAAATATACGCTACATCCGAATTTTTCCCAAAATAAAGAACCCCCATTAATAATAAATATGGACTCCTGGAATTTTTCACTACATCAGACAACTGATTTTTAAGTCCAAGTTTCTTTATATGTTTTGCTACAATCTCCACATATAATTTAAAGCATTTCCATGCCAGTTCCTCAAACCTGCCATTCATTTTCTCAGTAAAATGACTTCTACTTATCAATAGACAATCAGAGGCATTCATTCCCATAATATCCATACTCACCGGAATATATCTGGATATCAGATTGTCTTCCTTTCTATTTTTAATAGTTTTATTCCTTACCAGAACACCCTTATAACAGAACTTATCGCTTATCATCTGATCAGAAAACAATTCTGCATCATTTTCCATTTGAACAAAAACTTGTTCATCTCTCATCCAGAAACAAGCCTCACTCATGTCATTCTTTAAGATATAATCTATATTACTACCAGTGTCTCTTAATATAGTCCCGGAATCCTTATCAAGAAATTGCTGCACATAAGAATCAACTACTTCACCGGATTCAGATTTGGATAACTTTTTCGATATTATTGCCACACGAACAGGAATAAAACTATTCGGAATCACCTCACCAATATATCTTGTGAGACATTTTTTTATATCCCGTAATATTCCATCATAATCAAAAACTCCATTACCTGTATTTAAAATACTCTCATAATGTCCTGATTCCTGAAGTTTACTCAAGAAATCCGCCCAGTCAACATCCAATATCAGTTCTGTACCAACCCGATTATCTGATAAGAAAACATAATTAATCTTTCCCAGCTGTCTGGGTGAATACAACTGAATATCCAATCCATGTTTCTCATTCATGCCTCTTGTTATAATTCTGATCCGGTTTGTCATCATAAAACCAGACTGAATACCTATCCCAAAACTACCTGTTGGCTGCATCCATATCGGCATACGTCCTATCTCTTCAAAGTATTTCTTACGTCCGCTCCATCCGGTTCCAATCACAGCCAAAGCCTTAAGGCATTCTTCATCCATACCTACACCTGAATCAATAATATGGACCCTCAATACTTCAGAACAAGATTTCTTTCCTACATCTGAAACGGCATATTCATCTTCCTGAACAAGCTCCACTCCAACTTTAATGGCATAGTCTTTTAAATTAACGTAATCCAGACTAGAAAGAGTTTCATCTACATGTCCATTTTCATCAGCAGTAAAAACATGCATATTTTCTTCTTGTTTCCATTTCAACCATAACATCAGCTTCGTAGCATCCATAGCATTCTGTATATATTCTCGCAGAAATACCAATTGTTCTTCATACAGCTTATCACCGATAAGGACACTCATAAAACGTTTGTTATCAACTTCGAAACGCGCCTTTCCAAAACTCTCGTATTTTTCACCATTCAGATAAATCTCAAGATTACAATAATTGAATGTGCATCCTTCCATTTCTTTCGGTGCCACACGATTCCAGTTAGAAGTAATATTCCCGATATCCTCTCTAATATACTGAAACCACTGATCCATAATTTTGCACACTTCATAATCAGTAGTATACGCTTTTGCCTGAATCTTTCGCTCTGTGACAAGAAAATGTGAGATGGATAAATGTTTCTGCAAATGTTTCATACTTGTTTTTGGCAATGCCCCAAAATGCTGCAGAAGCATACTATCAAACCGGTTATTATCCAGGTCCAGCAAATCTCCAATACGAAGCAGTAACGCTATAAACTGCGGATGTATTCTTTCAGTTCCAAACCCAATCGTCTCCTTAGGCAGTTCCGAAAAAATATAATCCAGATCTTTACCATGAGAATATACTACTTTTCCAAGTAAATTATAAAGACGGTTTTCAGCGACTTCTATACCTATAGTTTTAGACAGATTCTCAAAAAACTTTTTACTACGTTCCTCATGATGGCATCTAATATAATCTGCCGTAATCATCATCACATTTTTCTTAACAACAACAGGCCAGTCGTTTGTCAGTTCATATATCTGAAATACGTTTTCGCTCTCATCAATTCCATCTAATTTTTCTTTATTATGCAGTACATTATGTAGCTGGCGACAATATTGGAGTGCTTCCTGCATATCAGATTCCGGATTATTACAAATATTATCCAGATAACTTTTTAGAGGATGAATATTCTGTCCAGGTATTAAATATGCCGGAAAATAAAGGGTATGCAGCAGCCTGTAATTATGCTGTTGATCACGCACGGTATGATACATTGCTGTTTATGGATTGTGATATCTATCCAACAGGTAATTGGCTACAAAACATGAAAAAAACATATGCAGATATAGGGGAAAAGGGATGTGTATCCGCGACAATCTATGAAACAGATTCCGGAAACTTATTTGGATATGGTATGGGAATTTATGAAATTGATATTCTGTTGTTTCTTCGCCATGGAAAGCCTTCTGCATTCTCCCAAAAAGACCATGATGTTCCTCTTGTGTCTTCTGGCTGCATGATGATGAATCATAATTTATACCAGGAACTTGGCGGACAGGATGAAATGTGCATGAACATTCATTGCGATGTAGACCTGGCCTTTCGTGTTCGAAAAGCTGGCTATACAAACAGAATGTGCGCAAACGCCAAAGTTTTTCACCGTGGACAGATTTCAGGACCTATTCGGACAGTACCTTTTAGACAAGATGTAAAAGCATATTTATTCAAAAAATGGGGCGATGAATTATATCAATTATGCAATGCTGAAAACTATTTAAAAGAGCTCTGGATGGAAGCAAATTATAAAAAAATATCGCAAAAAAGTGTCATTGTTGTAAGTTTTAGTAATTCGTTATACCGTGATAAATACATAAAGCTGTTCACACAATTGTTTGACATTTCCATTTTGCAATTTTTAGATATAAAAAATGTTACCGGCGCCACACACATTATTTTGCAGGAAAATGTAACCTGGGATATATGCCGATTAAATATTCCTATTGTATATTTTGCAGATGATTACAGATTATTGCTGGATAACTACTATTGGTTTACAAATCGTAATGAAGAGGATATTATTTTTGATAAAAACGGGAACCTGATGTACGGATCAGATTCCCTGGAAACTAATAGTTAAAGAATACATGTTTAAACTGTAAAGGCCAATAGCCGTCTGTCAAGATGTTTTCGCTCCCAGAGATAAGCTGGTTGTAGTAAGAAGAGAGATTATCGAAATAAGCCTTTTCAAACAGCTTATCTCTTTTTGATGTATCCCCCAAAATATTATAAATGAATAGCAAATTGTAGATTAGCGGCTTGTGTGTTATCGGGGAGACCTTGAATTTTTGATAAAGAGCATATGCCTGTTCAAGTTCTTCCTTAGCTGGCACATATTTACTTTGCAGAATGTAGGCAGCGCCTAAATTTGTATGCAGCTTTACTATTCCATCTTTATTCACCCTTTGAGCGGAAATTACAAGATCCTTTTGCCATGTGGAAAATGCAGCTTCAGCTTTATTACTGAAATATTGAATAATTCCTAATAAATTTCTGCTTTTTATTTCCATTGCTGTTCCATTAATTTCAAGTGCACGGTTCAGTGCCAAATCTGCCAGATACTCTGCATCCTCCAGCTTATCTGTTAGTAAATCCACAAAAGCTTCCTGCGCAAGAATTTCAGCACTTCGATTGATGGTTGCTTTTTCAGAAATGTGTTTTTCTACCGCTTTGCTAAAATATAGAATTGTATTTTCCTTATCTTCATAGGCACGATAATAAATATAAGCTTTGTCTGAATAAGAGACACTTTCCCACTGTGGTTCTTTACATTCTTTCGCTATTTTTAATGATTCATCAATTGACAATAATGCGTTTTCTATATCATTTATCGCTAAATATACGACAGAATACCGATTGTACATAATGAAATCATAAAAGTTATTCCGTCCTTTATACTTCTTGAAATAATCTAAGACGATTAATGCATCGTCATAATCCGCTGCTGAAATACAGGCATTTGAGTACCTGTGAAAGAAACGGCAGGTATCAATGGACGTAAATTCCGAAATACTGTATTGCTGCAATATTTTATAGGCTTTCTTATAATAATATACGCTTTGAGACAAATCCTGATAAATTCTGTATGCGTCTGCCACTGCATAGTAGACATGAAATTTTGCTCCTGCATCCATAAATTCTGCAAAGGGGTTAGGCACTGATTCTTCGGAAGCATCCTGAGTTTTCGGAACATCTTTTAATAGCTCTGTGCCAATATGTATGACTGCCTGAAAATTTCTTTTGTCACATTCGCTTGAGATAGAAGATATTCCAAACCTGACAGCTTCTTCATATTCGGAAGCGCGTATATAACAGTCAAAAATTGCTGTTGTCCTAAGGTTGGATTTGTACCAGGCATTTTCATTTAGCCACTTAATAATTTTCAGAGAAAGCGAGCGGTCATTCTGATAAAATTGGTACCCTTCAAAATATCTGTAAATATTGTCATGGTAAAATACAATTTTAGGGTATTTATCCATGTACTTAAAAAATAAAGATTGACTTAATTCAAATAACATATCACCGTCTATATTTAAACTAGCCAAAAAATCAACAGGTGTTTCTCCTCCAAAATACAATATTGACTTCACAACAACTTTAAATGCATCGAAATATCCCAATGTGGTATCAAAAGAGAATTTTTTATGCATTTGCAGTTGGAAGCGTTGATCGATAATTTCCTTGCTTTTTACAGGTACTTTATTTATAAAGTTTTCAATTTCTTCTTTTTTTGAAGGAATCACCATATTATGTGTTGATATATTAATTAAATTCTGGTCATAAAACCAGTGAATCAGCATAATAATATCAAATGGTCGTTTTCCGCTTTTGTTTAATAGCAGGCGCGTAAAATAATCAAACCCTTGCAAATTGGGAATAGCATGATAATACAATGTTTTCGCATCATTGTTCTGCATTTCACCGCAAGTATACACATACGAAGCCACGTCTTCGTATTCGTTTATTTTAGCCAAAAATTCATTTACAAATCCCTGAGAGTCAAGAGGCACAATTTCTGTATTTGTGCCTAAAGAAAAAATCACTTCAGGAAAACATTCCTGTAAATGTGCAATCAGGAAATATATGATATCCAGAGTTTCTTTATCCAGACATTGTAAATTGTCTATTGTCCAAATTAAAGAAACTCCGCCTACTATATTACAAGAGAAGAAAAGAAGTGCCTCTTTCAGATAATATAAGATATCAGGATCTAATTTCTTATGAAATACAAAAGAAAAAACTGCCTCACTTACTTTTGAGTTCCCATAATATTGCTTGATTATTTTAGAAAAATCATCTAATGTGCAGCTGATATTTCCAGTGCCATAAGGTAACCCCAGACAAGCACATAAAAATTCTCTTAAAATTTCAAATCCGTTTTGTTTTTTTGCATCGCAATATAACGTCTGAAAATTATAACTTTTAGCAGAATTTATTATTTCAGACAATAGCCGTGTTTTTCCTGTTCCTGATTTCCCAGTTATATTAAGCATATAAATTGGGCTGAATCCGTTGCCCTTCAGAAGCGGAAGAATTTTACTGCTTAAGAAATTCTGTACATTCTCTCCTACCAATGGATAGTAGATGAGTTTTGTTGGATCTATAAATCCTCCGGGAACTTTTTTGGAATATGTATGACCATTGCACTTATATTTTAAAGTAAGTGCGGGTATATGCTTCACGGTGTAAGAGCTTAATACTTCAGCGCGTATTTGTATAACACGGTTACTTCCCTGCAGCATATTAAAACAATTGTGGATTTCAGGAACATGAAATATAATATCTGCCATTTTCGGTAATGTGCAGGTTACATCTGAAACAGTTGCACTATACAAATTAGTCAGATAAATATCAATGTAAAAAATATTATCTCGTTGCAATACGAGTTCCGATTCTTCTGTATATTTTTCCGTATCTTCAAATACACTAAAAAAACGAGATATTCTTAAATCATTTTTTATTATTTCATTTGATTTTTCAAAACCATATTGAAAACGTGGAAGAATTGATAATTCCTGATACAGACGGTTCCCATATATGAAAGTGACAGAAAAATTATGCTTGGCAGCAACTATGGAAACATGTTTAACCGCATTTCTGGTAATATCACTTGTAGAGAAATAAATCAGCTCATTAATTCCTTTTGAAATAACCAAAATAACATTTTTAGATATTTTCTCAAGACCAAGGGCACGATTGTGCCTCTTGCATTCAGCCCATATTTCATAGGGGACATCCTGTGCAGTTCCTACAATGTCTTTTCCACCATCTTTTTTCAAACGCGTACCGTGTATGGTAATATTTTTGTTTTTATAATGCAAGGTCAGGTATTCCGTGCAAAGCTGTTCAAACTCCTCGTCTGTAAGGCTGTGTATATATTGCTGGATGTTCATTTGTATTCATCTCCATAGGAAGTAATGGATAACTGCTAATTATCTGCTATTCATTATACCAGATATTCCCAAGTTTTTCCATACTAACAAATACAGTACTAAAAAAATTGTTTTGATTTAGAGTATTTTCGGAAAAATGTTTGTAGTTGCAGCCTTTTCCTCAATTTGCTAGTGTGCTGGCATATTGATATTTAGCCAAATATTTCTGGCTGTTATTGCCGTTTTATGGTACAATAAAAGAAACGGCGGTGATATCCTATGGCAAGACCAAGGTATCCACAGATGATCTCTTGGTAGACAGCCTTCATCACTCTGTATCCACGGCAGACTCCGAACTCCACCGTCTGCTGCTGGACTGCAATGCTACCGAAGAGGAAATTCTCACAAGGACTGTAAAAGAGTTAAAGGCGATTTTATATGGATTAGGAATTTGAATTCTCAGGCGCACCGTCTGAACACAGCATAACTACAAAAGTTCAAACTACATAACAGAAAACTGCCCGCATAAGCGACACAGCGGCACCCTTGATTTTTCTTGGGTGCTGTCTGTGGTATAGCGGGCAGTATAAAAATAGCCCACCATGTAAGTTTCCTTCTCCGTAAAATCATTACGAAGTTGGATGCTCACATGGTGGGCTAAGATATTTTTGTACTATTTACATTTCGTATTTTTCAATCTTGCACTGATGTTCCTTAGTTTTCCTATCGTAGTTGATTCCTACAAGTAGGATATTTCCTTTGTATTCTTCCAGTGCAGTAACATATTTTTTATCTTTAATCTGGGAAATAGCACCTTCAGCACTCTTATCCCATTTCAGTTCTACAACCAATGCCGGCTTCTTTGAGGTTCGTTTGGGAATGAAAACCATATCAGCAAATCCTTCACCGGCAGGCAGTTCTCTTATGATTGTGTACTCCTTTGCTGCTGTGTAATACGCAAGCTGAATAATACTTGCCAGCGATACCTCATTGTTATACACAAGGCTGGAGCTGTTTTGCATATGAACATCCTGTAGCATTTTTGCTACTGCTGTTTCATTCATTGCAAGGGTCGCTTTTAGAAGTTTTTCTGAATTTTCGATTGCCTTGTAAACTTCATCCCAACCTCTATTTCTGATTGCAAGAACGAATGCACTGCGGACTTCTTCATTCGGAATAAATGCTTTTTCAGTTTTGCTGTCATAGGCAAGGTATCCCAGATGAATCAGTAAGGTCAAAACATCATCTGCACAGTGGAATGTGGTCATATCATTTTGGAAAGAACCTACTTCTATTTTGATTCTTGCTCCGCCCAGCATTTCCACAATTCTCTGCTTTAGGCCGTCAAAGTCCATTTCGATATAAACTTTGAGTGATTCATATGTTTCAGTTTGTGACCAATAATTTTGAAATTCTTCGTTATTGATTGCTTCCATTACAGAATTCGGACTGTATACATGACCAACCCGGTTCAAATAATAGCCATCATACCATTTCTTCATTTCTGTAAACGGCATATCATGCTCTTTGCAAAGCACTTTAACTTCTGCTTCCGTGAATCCAATATACTTTGCTATTCCTCCCGGTGAGGTCATGGTAAGTTCTCTAAAATTATTTAAAGCAGACTGTGTACCATATTTCTTGATTGGCAGAATACCTGTGATATATGCTAGTTTTACGAATCGATCAGCAGGGCCTCCCTTGAAAAGACTTCTTAGAAAATTAATATACTCAGACTGCAAAGCAAGATTTTCCTTATCTTCTCTAAATACACAATCCCACTCATCAATGATGATTATGAACTTTTTCTTAGTTTCTTGGTTGATATTCGCAAGTGTTGCCGCAACGGAATTTTCTTTTTCATTCACATATTGAGGATATTCCTGTCGAAGTTCTTTCAATATCTCGCTCTGTATATATCCTAATACAGTCGTGTTTTCTCCCTCTTGAATTTTTCCGATTGCAACGCCACGCATCCACTGAATATCAAGACTAATTACATCATACTTATTGAGATGCAGTTCAAACGATTTATCTTTTGCAATTTCAAGATTGCTAAAGACTTCACTGGAATCGCAACCTTTACTGTAATATGAAGTTAGCATTTGAGCAGCCAATGTTTTCCCGAATCTTCTCGGTCTGCTGGACGCAATCAAATGTTTTGCTTTTCCAATACAGCCATTCATATATGCAATCAAACCTGTTTTATCGACATAAATATCTGCTTGAACAAGTTCTGCAAATGTTTCATTCCCTGGATTTAAATAGAGTCCCATATTTGCACTCTCCTTTCCAGCTCGTCTGTCTCGCATAAACAGCCAAGCTGTTCGGTGCTTTACTCGGCGAAGAGTATAATACACCCATTATGTTTATAATTTACCACAACGACGCAAAAATAGCAAGCGAATTGCAAGTTTATATTCTGAACTGTCTGTAAATTCACAATTTATCAAACATCTTTATCAGTAATACACCACCCGATAACAGTCCGTGAGGAACTCCAAGAACTCCACCGACATAGTTTCCACAAAGTGCTTTCCATTTATTCTCTCGGCTACGGTTCTGCCTTTGCGGAACGCTCATCCGTGTAGGTGTAAAGCGGTGTGTTATAGCCGATTCTGAACATCGGCTCATTGCAGCCGTCCACCCCATAGGTCAGGTTTGTAAACGGGGAAGCATTGTTTGCCCGGCGCTTCTTTTCTTTTTTATCCCTGGCTTCTTCTCCTCCCAAAAGCATCATCTGTGCCTGATTCCAGGTATGCCGGTCAATGATTGCTACATGATGGTCTGTCACATAATACTTTGGTGCATCTCCTTCGTTGATACTGACTTCATGGGTCAGGAAGTTTTTTGTGACAGTTTTCTGGCTTTCGCAGTCACCCACATACTTTTCATTTCGGAGGATAAACAGCACTGCGTCTGCCCTCCAGATGCTGCCCCGCACTGTTTTCTTCCCCATCGCATTGAGTTCCTTGGCGATGGCAGTTGCGGATACACCGCACACATAGCGTTCAAAAATGTATCGAACAATCTCTGCCTGCTTCGGGTTGATGACCCATTCCCCGTTCTCTCCCTTGTCATATCCCAGCATCCGGCTTAAGTCCACCATTGCCTCACCCCGCTGGAATTTCTTCTGGATGGACCAGCGGATGTTATCCGAGATGGATCTGCTTTCATCCTGTGCCAAAGCGGAAAGGATGGTAAGGATCAGCTTAGTGCATCCAAACGACACACTGCCAAGGCAATTCCTTATGGAATTAACAGCACAAAACCAACAGAAAGGACGTTATCCTTCATACCATTCAGCATCTTGATCTCTTCATAGCGGCTTTCAGCTCCAAGCGTTTTCAGCTCACCATACCCAATCGTTGCCGTATTCCCGTCATTTTCATATTCGGAGGGAGCTTCTTCCCGCTCCGGCGGCAGATCTGCGTCATTGTTTCCGCCACCATTTTCTGGTTCTTCATTGTCAGCATCCCCCGGCTTGTCCACACTGCTATCTCCGGCATCATTGGCACTGTCATCCTCCGGGACATCATCCAGATAGAGAACGCCCCTTACATACACAGGCTTCCCGAATGGATTTTCGTCCGGACTTGTTAAAACAGCTTTTGTCAGGCTCATCTCGATTCCTCCTTAATTTCGGAGCGGCGCAGAAAACCGTCTCCACGCCGCCCCATTTTTACTTACTCCTCAGTTTTGTTGTCATCTTCCGGCTTTTCATCCTTACCCGGCAGCTTCTTTTCATCGGAAAGCTGGATGAGCATATCCCGCAGTTTTGCAGGGATAGGGATTCCGATCGCTGCGGAATTTTCCAGAATGCTGATTCCCTCATTCGCCAGATAGAAGAAAATCACTGCCGTGCAAATCGCCGTTCCGTTCTGAAGAACCTGCGTATCCAGGATATTGGCAATACCCACGAGAACGAAGATGCACACCTTCTTTGCGATGCCCTTAAAGCCCACCGCACTGGAAAGCTCCTTCTTCACGCCTGCTGCTAAAATCCCTGTAAAGTAGTCCATCACCACAAAGATGATGAGTGCGTAGAGGAAACCGTCAAGGTCACCGAAGAACCATCCCAGAAAACCATCCAGAGCTGCAAAAGTCAGCTCAATCTTGTCAATTACATTCTGCATATTACTGTCCTTTCCGCCTTTTAAGGCATAAAAATAGACAAGGCCGTTTTTAGGTCAAAGATAAATGTGTACTTATATATAAAACACAGTCCCTTCCTGTGCGCATCAGGAAAAGGCTGTGGAAAATTATTTGCCAAAAGCATGGATTACCGCACCAACAACACACTCGCCGATTCTCACATCGACAAGTATTGCCATATAACGACAAAAAGCCGGAACAAAATGCTATGATCTGCATTGATTCTCAATACATCACATAAACATTTCGCTCCGGCTCATGCTCGTTACTTTATTGGTAGTGCGGCATCGCTCAGTTGGCGACAAGATATATATTCTTTTTTCGTTATCCTCACAGGTCTGACAGCCTACATACTTGTAGAGGTGACTGTCTAGCTTTCTATGATTCTATATTTGCTTCTGTAAGCGGCGTTTCATTCCGAATGCTTCCATCCTGAAAATAGATTGTTACCATCTTTATCGGCTGATTATAAACTCCTTCTGTAAATTCAAGCGATGTCATATAATCATCTTTCTTTTTGTGGGTCACTTTTGCCACCGGACAGCCTTTTAATTCTGCTCGGTTCCCCACGTGAAGTTTATTGTGCTTAGTTCTGATTTCGTTTGATTTTTTCTCCATTAACAGCCCTCCCATTCCTGTTTAAGTCGAATAAATTCTCCCATTGTTTCTACAAACTCATCTTGAATTTCTTCAAGCTCTGCTTGTAGTTTGCTGTTTTCACACATCAAGACCTCTAAATCTGTCACACCTATCTCAAGGTCATATTCTTCTGAAACATACGCACTGGGACTAAGACGGCAGCCATTTTCTTCGGCTTCCATCGGGGTTATCAAGCAAGACACATCTCGCAGAATTTATGATATGTTCATAATGTACATTATTGTGTAGGATAAAAAAGCACCCACAGTTCAAGCCGTAACCTAAACCATGGGTGTTCTCCTCTGGCTCAAGTAGCTTTCACTACTCAAATTATGCCAGAAACCTATTCATTTGTCTGTGATAAAACGTGTGCTATTTTTCTTCTCGGTTTGTTAAGAAATTATGAACATATTCTACGGTAGCAGGTTCATCTTTAATCTGCTCCATTAACATTTCTCTCAATTCTATCTCTTCTTCAGACTCCGCATCTATGATGCAGAAAAGATTATTACACAACTGGAATTTTGCTTCTGTGTCGTTCGCCTTATACTTAACCAATATTTCAAGCAATTCTTTAAATTTCTGAATTCCTTCCTCCGGTTTGTCTAACAGTAGCAGGCACGCTGCTACGCTGTCAAGTACATCAACCTCCACATAAAAATCTTCCGCATTAAACTTTTCAGCTAATACATAATGTTCAAGAGCGTCCGCTGCATTATTCTCACTAAAGAAAATATCCGCAATTTCCTGATGTGCAAGGGCCAGTTTTCTATTTCCATCCTCAGACATTTCAGACCAGATATTGATGCATTTCAGATACTGAGCCTTCGCCTTCTCATCTTCGTCTTGATCGTGTAAGCAACGTGCATAGTTGAACAAAAAGTCTGCAACATCCGGAAGATAATCCGAACTCATTTGCTCAGAGGTTGTAATAATATACTCAAAAATATCGTCTGCATCCTGATGCTTTCCCTGTTCCCATACAACCAATGCTTTTGTGTTCAGGCTTCTCATTCGTGTGATGCTGTATTCCGCAAACAATTCTTCCTCGATACTTCGTGCCATCTCATTGTATTTTAACGCCTTGTCATAATCTCCTGCTATGTACCAAAAATATGCGAAGTCATGGTATATAACTGCTGTGTCTGCGTGGTGATTCCCCAGTTTTTCTTTTCTGAACTTGATTACCTTCATGAACGCATCATAGCCCTCTTGCACATAAGTAGTTCCAAATCCAGCATTCATCAACTCTGTACAAATTGCCGCCAAAGTACTGTAGCAAATAATCTGATCCGAATCATTAGCATCCTCATCCTCTGCATTTATGGCTCGTTTGATATAATCATAAGCTTCAAAGAAATCTCCGGCATCTACTAACATCCTCGCCATATTACTACAAGCCGTTGAAATGTCTTTGTTCCTTGTTTCACCTTCGCTCTTTTCCGCTGCATCAATACATTTTTCAAAATAACCGCGAGACTTTTTGTAATCACCCCGTATCTGATATAAAATGCCATATTGAGAATTCAAAATCTCCCTGTCTTCCTGCGGCGAATTATTCTCATCAAACAGTTCTTCTATCGCTTCAAGCACAGCAGAAGCTTCCTCAGCCCGATCAAATTGGAGAAGAAGATCAGCCTTATTCCGATAGCTATATGCCAGATCTGATACAGAAAATTTTGAGGTATCTTTCTGTATCTCTATAACAGTATCAATTAACTTTTCACAGAGCGAATAGTTACTACAGGCAAAACACACATGAAATAAACTGCTCAAAAAATCAGTGTCTTCTTCCTCACCCCAATGATTTTCCATTATGTCCGCAACAGACCATGAAAACGGAATCAGATAGGCTTTTTCATACTCTTTGCCAAACACCGGACCGGTATTTAGTTCTTCTGACAATATGGAGACAAAAGGTCTGGACAAGCTGTATAACTGCTCTTTCTGCTGTTCCCGAACCGCAGCCGCAATCACAGAATGCATCCAGTAAATATGTTTTCTGCCGTTAATGACATGCTCCAGCATACCCATATTATATAATCCGAGCAGACGGCTGTTTTTTTTTATATTAAACCATTTCTTCGCTTTGGGAAAATCAAACTGAAGGTTCGGAATAAGCGAAATAAAAGTAAGAACACGCTTATCCTCTTCACTGTAATTCACAAGAGAAAACAGGATACACATCTGTCTGATGATCGTTTCATCGTTCTGCATTTTTTCGTGTTCACAGGAGACATCTTCCTCACTCAATTTAAAACCACACTCTACCAGCTTTGCATACAGTTCATGCAAAGAAAGTTCTTCCAAATATGCCACTTTAGCGAGAAAGACAATCATAATAGTCAGTTTTGCAGTCAAATCAATAATATCATTCAGCACTTCGTTATCACGCTCTGCATACTGATAATGTTGATAAAATAAATCACGGCACTGTGCCATTTTCAATGGCGGAAGATACATGATACGATTAAATCCCCGCAGTATTTTCTGTCTGCTGGTTATGAGAACACGGCACGGAAGCATACTTAGTTTTCCAAGGAATTCGTCATTCCCGATGTTCTCAATATTGTCGATTACAAAAAGCAATCTTCCTTTGCTGTCGGCACACAAATCCTGCACAGCCTGCCACACATCTTCTAAATCACACTTCAAATGAAGTGCCTGTTTCATAGAAAGACAGATGTCATGGTTGTCATAAGGAATCCACGCAATTTTTTCAATTTGGCTTTCTTCTGTTGGAGTGTTCTGCAGCTTATTCAGGAATTGTTGAACCACTACTGTTTTACCAAGACCTCCGACACCGGTGACCATCAGCTTACCGTCACCCTCAACGATTTCCTGATAGACTTCGTTTATTTCATCTATTCTGCCAACCAGCCTGTCAACCGCTGCATTCGGAATATTTGTAATAAACTTAGGATAGGACAGCAACGGCTGTTCTTCTCCCAAACGCATAAAGTCAATATTTAAAACCGTATGTTTCCCTTTGGAAGAAGCATAATCCGCATGATTTAGAAAAATCAAAACTGCCGCAACTGCTCTGGAAATCTGATATGGTGTATCGTCATTAAAACTACTTTTGATAGTTCTACCGGTTTCTTCGGATACTTGTTCACATTGTTCAAGCAGCTTATTGGCTACATCAACAGGAGAATTAATATTTGTAAGGCAGACCCGCTCAATATCACGGCGAAACTTTTCAAATCCTTCCGGCGTATGAAGTTTCTTTACCGCTCTTAAGTGAATCGTCTGATTCCCTGATGTTATTTTACGGATTGAGTCATTATCATACAGAGCATCCCCACTCATGACGTAAATCGCCTGAAATAACTGCCGATACAGCTCTTCTTTTTGAAAAATGCCAAGTGATTCCTTTACCAAGTCATACAGAATATTAAAAGCGTTATAAAAATATTTTGTCTTCATCGTTTCATCCATCCTTTATCGTAAAAGGTCTGCCTTTAGTATATCATAAAAACTGTTTATGTCAGTGCTTTATTTTTTCTATCACCCCACACAATTCCATCACAACCCTTGCTCCCAGCTTCATGCCTTCTATATATGCAGCCTTTTCATACTCTGAAACCGCCACATTCACCTTCGCTTCTATGCTGGCTGCTTCCTCACTCCAGACTTCCTTATCATATCCAAGTGCTTCGGTCAGCTCATCCATAAAAGCTGTGTATGACTTCCTGACTGTTTCGTTCTCCACGAGGTTTGTTTCTGTGTATTGGAAGTACAGAAACTCGGCAATGGAATCTATATCTCCAAAATATCTGGGCGGATGGTTTAACAAATGAGTGCGGAAAATATCCAAAATCTGCTCTGCTGTGTCCGTGTGGACAATACCGGAGCGATATATTTTATTAGTTTTTTCTCTCATCATAACAATCACCTTCCTCTTTTTTGTATGGTGATGTTACCTCTGAACCCGCCGTTCAGCAAGTCATTTCTCCGCTACAATTGTATTTTGTGAGGTACTCTCCTGCCACCTTTTATTTATCACCCCAAGCCGCACAAACACTGGATACAGATACGATGCGCCGAACACGCCCAGTTTCTTCGGTCCAGTCGCCTTCTCTCCCAGCTCCAGTGCCTTCTGAAAAGCAATATCCACTGTGGATCTCGTGATACTCTTTTCCTTCCGGGTAAAAAACAGTTCGCCGCCCTTCACCTTATATGTAAAACTCAGTCCTTTGCTCGTCTTGAAAGGATAGCCCTGAAATGCCACAATCGCATTCCACAAATTATCTGCGGATGGTTCCTCTGCCATTTCTGCTACAGCTTTCTTCCTCTCCCGGTACAACTTCTCCCGATCAGCACCAACGCTGCTCTCCTTCATTTTGTAAATGATTTTCGTGTACGGAAGGTATGAGTTCACGGAAGCCCGAGAACGTTCCAGTGTGGACATAATCTCCTCCACACTCTTCCCCTCTTTCCACAATGAAAGCACTTCATCCACTGTGGCTGATTCATATATCTTTTTACCTTGCACTTCCCCGGCTGTGATGAGCAGCTTGCGGACTTTTAAGGGATTCAACCCACAATCAAGTTCATCCACGATTGCCTGGAGAGATGGGTGGTTCCCGTACTCATCCAGAGCTTCATATACCCCAACAACCGCTGCCAGAAGTTCTTCCGTAATTTCTTCTCTATCATAATCCGGCTTCTTCTTCGGCTTCCCGGCATGCCAGGTTCTGTTCGCTTTTTCCACACTCATCTTTATCACTTCATCTTTCTAAATCGTAACTATCTATATATAAGTCTTCAAAGAGAAGCCGATTTCTCATCGGCTGTCTCTTACGTGACAGTGACAGGATTCCCATAATACACACCCCCTATTCTTTTGGGTAGTATGATTCATTTTCGACTATCTTTTCTCACATCTTCGCCGCTTCCGGATGTGATACTCTGGCAGGTGGATTGGACACACCGAAGATTTCCAGTTCTATATTTCCACATTGCAAATCCGATTTCCAGTCATTTCTTTCCGGGCGATAGTTCTCCCGGATGACAGAAAAACCTAGCTTGTTGACATAGAAATCTTTTGAACGGTTGTAATCTGATACTATAATTGCTATGTGATGAATTGCTGTTAATTGCATAAATCTGATACCTCCCACAAGTTACCATCTAACAGTAACCCCACTTAGTCCTTCTTCATTTGTTTCGAATAATATTTACTGTCAAAATCGCTCTTTTTAATCGTATTATTTCTATAATCTGCGACTAATTGCATTAACTTATCCTGCGGTACACTCATTCCCTTTCCCAGAACAAACAGGTTAAAATGCTTAATCTTCTTTCGCTGCAACTTATCTATACTTTTTGTCAGGGCAGGATGAAGAACATAAATGCAATCATTATTTACATTTAACAAATCATTTCCTGTAATATAAGTTACTTTTGTAGAGTCTAAAAATTCCTGTGTAACATACCCTTCTCTGTTTAATGACGTTGGTATTATTCCTAGCATTCCCAGCTTGTACAACATTGAAAAAGGATGATGAATCGCATCACACTTCTTGCAATTTCCTTTACATCTGGATAAACCATTGAATTTTTTGCATACATCGTGAACATCTCGTATAAACATCAAGTTTCTATCAAACAAACTCAGCAACCGTTTGAAATTATTAGTCTGTGCCCAGAAGTTCGGTAACATACTAATCTTCTCGTAATAATAACAAACATTTCCAGATGCAAGAGAAGGGTCATTATTAAATGCAAGTTCGGCTGCCGTTTCCTCAATCAACTCCTTAACCTTTTCCCCTCGACCAAGAACTGTAGCTATTTTTTTAATCTCAGGCATATGTTCTGTTAATACTCTTCCATACTCCTGAATGTCACGAGCTCTGTCAAAAGAATGACGGAAAATACTGTCAAATACAGATTCACTAAGTGCCAGATTATACGGATGACACAGGGTTTTAACGCCCACAAATGCTTCTTCTTCCCTGCCATCCATCTTCGCCAATGATGGTTCAAATAAATAATCTGGATCCTGGTTTCCAATGCACTCATAAAAAATTTTTCTCTGCTCTTCCTTTGAATAATACAATTCAACATAATTGTTCAATGTTTTCTTGCTGTTTTGTCCAAGCAAATTTTCTTCACACGCAAATGCTTCTTTTCGAATCGTATAGTTCACTTCTATTGTACTTTGAAAATCTGTTTTTATTTGCGATGCCGCAACTAGCAGTCCCAATTGAAGATACTGCCAGATATTAACATGCCGATATTTATCATTATCTTTTGAATAAATACGTAAGCTAATATTTGCAGGTACAGTATATGTTTCACACCCATAACAGCAGTTAAACTTACATACTCTTGTTAAATCCGGCTTCGATGGCATCATGGATGGAATAGTCCATAATAATCTCATCATGTAATCCCACCGGCTCCAATTGCTTGATTCCTCCGCCGAAGCGTGAGCCGATACCGGCTGCCATAATCAGTAATGTTGTGTTTTTCATATGCTATTTCCTCCATTTGAAAATCAATCGCCAAAATGTATATCCAGCCACACCACCCAGTACATTCATAATTACATCATCTGTCTGCAGATATCCCCGCTGTGTCACAAACTGTATCAGTTCAATGCCAGCGCTAAGTCCAGTCAGCACCAGAACGGCTGTGCGAAATTCCCGCAGTCCTCTATGCAACATCGGAAGAAACACCCCTACGGGCAGGAACATAATCATATTCTCAATCTCATACGCTCTGCTCTGCGCTGTTGTTCCCCAGGTGCTGAAAGGAATCAAATCAGCGGCAGTTCTGCTTCCCGGTTCTCGTGACAGCAGTGTGACCTGAAGCAAAACCGCTCCGTAAAATGCCAGAAACATACTCTTACCTAGCAGCGAAACATAGTTGCTCCGCTTTTCCTTGTCCATGATTCGACTGTGGTTTAATACTGTTAAAGCCAGGGCAGTACAAACTGCAGCCGCCAATCCATATTTCAGATATGGAAATGTATCGCAGATATCATGCAAAATAATCTCTATCATTCCGTGTCCTCTGCCAATACTTCAACCTTGATTTTCCCCACTACCGCATCCGGAAACTGCCGACACTGATAAGCCACTTTTATATCCGCTTCTCCCACTTTCTTCGGAATCATATAAATCTTTTTAAATTCAACCATTCTTCCTTGCAGCAGCTTGTCCAAATGCAGTACAACATCTCCATCTTCCACTCTACGGTAAAAATCTTTGTTAAATGGTGTAAGCAGCGACACCGGAACATTCATCAGCTCTGACGGATACGCCAAACCGGAAGCTAAAAATACCCTGCTTGCACAGTCAAACGCATTCTGCATCTCAAGGGACGGTATCTTATGGATGGCTTTCTTCTGTCTGGCCGCATGGAACGGGTCTGAAATAGTGCTAAACTTCGAAAGAGATTCCCACTCATCCTCATCAATCACCCATACATTTTCCGGCTCGTCCATGTCCACATAGATTTCTTCCGCCATCGCCTTTCCATCATTGTGCAGCGTAATCTTTAACTCTACCGCATTTTCCATGCAAAGAGACATCTTCCATTTTCGCAGATATGTTTCCAGCTCCTCTATATCCGGAATTCTCTTTTTAAATGCAGCTAATTCCTTTTCGCTTACCCAATTCTCCAAATCATTCGGAATCTTATGATTCAAGATATCTCTGGCATCCTGTTCGAATAGTTCAAAGGTCATTTCAGGCACATCGGGGTCTGTTACGGCAAAAGACATATTTTCATCCATATACTCCACATTATCCAGGACTGGAAACTTCGGCAGAATAAGCTGAATCTCATCCGCATCATTTATCTCTATCCACAGATTGGGACGCTTTTTATCCGTTTCTTCCTTCTCATTCGATGCCAGTTTCTTACAATCCGTCACAAACGGTTCATCCGTTATCACTGCTGTACGCAACTGATTCAGCAAAAGGTTCTTTAAGTCAGCGGCCCTTTTAAAAGTATGATACAATGCCTTATTTTCTACGGACTTTCGATATTCCTTTAGTTTTTCCAACTGTGTCCTGTCCGTATCCATCGGTATGTCTCTGTCGCAAAAATAAAGCATCACCGGTTTATTCGCTTTCAGATGATATTCAATCTCCTCCACCGTGCCACTGGCAAAACCTTCTGTCGGTGTCCCAAGCCTTGTCCAGAATATCGCAATCAGCATATCACTCCGCTCACAGAGCTGGCGATTCAGCGTCTCTTGTGGCGGACATCCCATACGGGCGGCAGAATCTTCTTCCCATCTCAATGGAAGAAACACGCATTTTCTCTCCGCTGTGTTATGACGATTCCACTCCGCCAAAGCCTCCACAACCTTTGTTCGTTCCTTCGCCACATCAGATGGAGAGGCAATCATTACATTATATACATTTGCTTTATATGACATTTTCAACCTCCCACGGGGAAAAACTCACTGATTTTAATAGTACCTGACTTGTCTATCACACACCACGCAGGGATTCCCCCTTGGATGACTGCCGCACAAATAGTGCGGCGAATATTTTATAAAACTTTTAAATTTTCTTTATAGAAAATTACCGATACCTGACCCCAATGTGCACATTAGTACTGGATTTTCACTCAAACATTCCCGATTCCGCAATCTTTTTGATTGCCTCGATTGCCACATCATAATTCACACCTTCTTCCAGGATACGGGCAGTGATATTTTCGTAATCATCTTTATAAACTTCGTTCTCTATCAGAAAATTCAACATCTCAGGTACGTTCACATCCGGCTGTGCAGATGGGCAGATATTCGTCATCGCTCTCACACTCCGTACCTCTTTTACGAGTGCTTTAAACTCATCCGTCTGTGGGACAATCTGAAGCAGCTTATAGATATCGTAAATGTGGCGTGAATGCTTTTTCACCCGGTCCTGCATATAGTAATCGCAAATAGCGAAAACCTTGTCTCCCAATGTGCGGTCAAGCCCCTTCACCTTCATTTCAAAAGGTTCCAGTCCAAAATTCTCAAGTGCTTCCGGTGCTTCCTCTGCCATCATGTCGCCAATATAGCTATGAACTGGCAAAACAACAGTCGGAAAAGATACCTCTGCAAAAGATGTTTCCATCAGCACGGCAGTCTGGACGGCATCATCCGGCTCCGAAAGTACAGATTGATGCTCCAGAATATAACGGTTGTAGCTTCTCCGGCTACGTGTGTCATCAATATTCGGGATGGACAGTCCTAACTGCTCCGCAATCACCTTAATGGATTCTTTCAGCTTTTTCATCTGCCCCTGTGTCAGCTTGGAGTCTATTGTAATGTCAATGTCCTCAGAAAAACGCTTGATTGCCTTATGACATTTGGAAAGTGACGTACCACCTTTGAACACAATAAAATTCTGACGCTCCGACAGTTCTCGGAGAATCATCGTCACATAATAATCTTTCTCTGCAATGATCGGCAAGATGTGAAAGTATTCACTTGCCAGATTGACTGCGTTTGTAAATTCTTCTCGATTCTCATGCAGATACACCATTTAATAATCCCACCTCATACATATTTTTATAAATCCGTTCAGGATAGTATGGCAAAAACGGTCTCATACTTTCAAATCCGATGCTTTTCTTTTTCATGTAGCCGATCAGACGATTTGTCAGTTCTTCTCCGTCTACTTCTGAAATATCTACAATCTCCTTTAGTAAGTCCAGGAACTGGAGCGTTTCCGCATTTTTCTCGTCTATCGCACAGTATGGCTTTCGTAAAATCACACGCAGATTTGCAAGTTGAGTTTCTCGATAGTCCGTTGTAGCCTTATTTGTGTAAATCTCATATGCTCCAGGAACTTGAGTAGTCAGGCCGAGTTGGTTTGCAAAAAGAATCCCTCCAACATAACCACAGCAATTTCCCCCGTCTGCCAGATACTTTCTTCTAATAACTTCATCCACTGACAGAGTTGAACCAGAGCGAAACATCGACTTCTTAGGGATATAATATATCCCAGTATCAAAACGCTTCAGCTGTCCGGATTCCGTCAGCTTCTTCATCTGCTGCCGAACAGACACGGCTTTCATACCTGGAATGCTCAATTCTGACAAAAAGATTGGTTCATTCGGCTGGTAATTACTTTCTATATAGCTATACACATCATTCATCAATGCCATTCTTTCCGCCTCCTTTGATACTTTTTAGAAGTATATGTTTTCTTTATTGTTATTATACGTCAAAGATATCAAAATCGCAAGTCTTGTCTCCGAGTCTGCGAACTATTCACGCGCTTCATCTTCTCCTTCGCATCATCTGGCACATCGATCAGTCCGAACCGGTAGAACATATCCCCCAGCAGGATATGGTATTTCATAGTCGAGTAGACACACCAATTACTTGGTGTGCCCCTCACAGATCCGGACGTGCGGCTTTTCCGCATCCGGCTCTTTA
>PPYF01000159.1_pt1 | contig 26873 bp, 25 predicted proteins | sample 1559871 | NCBI WGS metagenome assembly PPYF01 (sample SAMN08240021, study PRJNA423297) | Human gut metagenome, whole genome shotgun sequencing project. | reverse complement strand
CTGTTTTTGTCATGTGAGTCACCTCTGACTGAGAGTTTACTCACTTAGCCGCGTGTCCACTATTGCTGGGTAAGATCACCTTTCCGACAAATGGTGAACCGTCCCTGACGAACAACAACATTAACGCATATCTCTTCATCGCCTGATCAAAGTAGCTGCCAACTATTATTCGCCTCAACAATGAGTTTTTTTACTAACGATTTCTACTACCTTCCCAAAGCGACCACAACAATCAAAAATATTGTTTACACATCAGTCTCATATCACCGGAGTAAGTTGACTATTGATAAACCATTTCAAGATATTAATAGCTGATCATACTTCCCCAAAGTGCTTATTTATAGCGAAGGCAAATAGCATAAACTGAAGGGCGAATTGTTAAATCATACCGTGAATGAGCTGAAGAACAAGCATAAAAATTATATCATTTACATGACTTATGTGTTTTAGTTAAATGATAAATAGGCAGTATAAAATCCAATTCAACAGCCGAGTTCAAGCGATTAATTTTTTGATGAGCTTATCAAGCACGAGCAGCGATACCAGCAAATCCACTTGGTTGCTTGAAGAATATGACTCCTTCAACACATAGCAGATTATCTCCGCCGTTGGTAGAGAACCGTTCACCGTTGTTAGTCAACAGTTATAAATTTATATTAATGATTAGAAGAATCTATCTCGGGGTAGATCATCAACATTACTTATTCTAAACCACGTTACACATGATCTCCGGGGCAGCGAAGTCATCAAAAAAGAGTATTATAAAACTCCGCCCTTAAGGAGAAAGGTTTCCTGGCGGTTGTAATGCCGTTGACGATACAGCGCACAACACGGATATAAACAACCATTTGATTGATTAATATCTGAAGGGCTGTTTATATTTAATCAAGCTAACGATTCATTAATCTTTACATAGAGATGAGGTAATGTGGCCTCATTGCGATTCACATCCAGATAATCCGCCCCCCACTGCAGCATCTGCCGCTCTACCGCATCTCTCGGCCATAGCCCCGACTCAATCAACGACCTACACGCCATTGCCCTGAAACCATGTCCACAAAAAGCAGCTCTCAATTTCCATTCATGCTTTATACCTTTTCTAATAGGCTTTTGCTTCAGGCTTAGCCGAACGAACCTTCACATCACTCAAAGCCATGATGAATACCCTTTCAAGGGTTTTGTGTGGGTACAAACATTATCCAATCGGGATATACCCGCAGCTGTAGCTGTACCCGCATCAGTAAGTTGATGTAGATTCGAAAAATAGCGGAAACCCTGTGTGACACTGATTTCAGGCACAAAAAAAGACGTCTGTTGACGTCTATTGATGGTGCGAAGGCCGGACTCGAACATCGCAACTATCCTTATGATTTATAATGGATAACATATAACAAAATATCAATGATACCATCACTGATACCATCAGTCCCGATTGGTGATAATCGAACATTACTAATTCAGGGCATATCCTTATATGAAAGATGAGGCAGATTTCAATCTAATCCCAAACCCAACTTGTTGTGTTAGCTCTCACGACTTACTAACTAACCTATTATGCGCAAAAATTACCTCTCTTACCAACTGACAATCGTCACAAGACTAATAACATAAATAACTGATAATAAATAATTTTATGCTCTATCTTGATTCTATGGCACGCCTACATATATTTGATTTAAATCATATTTTTATTCGTATTAAAGAGCTTTCCATTGATTCTTAGAGTTATGTAGCCATAAAGAGATAAGAACTGGAGGCGACAAGTTCCACTTACGGGAACATTGTATTGACATTCAGAATCACCACACTTATTCTGGTTCCCAAATGGAGAACATCAATGCGACTAATCGGCAAGCAAAGGCTTCAAGTGCTAAGTGGTACTAACCCTGAAACGGATGTTTGGCTTTCCGCTTGGGTTGCAGAGCTCACTAACGCTTACTGGAAAGATGCTAAGGGAGTTTTAGATGCTTTCCCCAGAGCACAACAGATTGATAATTTGTGCTATGTGTTCTTTGTTCGAGGCATTAAATCGCAGGGCATAAAAGTAACATTTCAGTTTGAAAGGAGCATTGCGGTGATTAACCAGGTGGTATCTAAATGAGTAAACTTACTGAAGTTCGGGTTATTCGAACTGAAGAACAATATCATGCGGCCCTTTCAGAAGTTGAGAGATTACTCAGATTGGAACTTCCTGCAGGTTCTGAAGAATCAGAACGTCTTGATTTACTTACAGTTGTTATTGAAAATTATGAAAATGCTAACTATCCAGTAACACCGGTAGATCCAATCGAGGCAATCAAATTCCGAATGGACGAACAGGGCTTACGCCAAGCGGATCTGACCCCATATTTTGGAACAAAAAGTCGTGTATCAGAGGTGTTATCGGGAAAACGTCCTTTAACCGTTGCTATGATCAAAGCCTTATCAATAGGTTTAGGTATGTCTCCTCAAACGTTATTGGGCTTAGAAACAGAAACTGGATATGCAAATCGTTCTCCAGTTGAGGAGGTTAATTGGTCAAAATTTCCTATAAAAGAAATGCTTTCCAAAGGTTGGATAGAAAATGTTGTCTCGCAAACAAAGACGACAACAGAAGAAAAAGTCAAAAATTTCATTGAGGGTTTGGGAGCGAATTTTTCTACAGCAGCCTTCAAGCGAACACTTAACGGAGAGTCTTACTCACCTACAACTGTTTATAAATTACATGCATGGATTGCAAGAGTTGTCCAGAAAGCTAGGGAAAAAAACCTCGCTACTAAATTTAGGCAAGATTGCATAACTAAAGATTTTTTAAAAGAGATCGCACATTTAAGTTGGTCCGAATATGGGCCTCTATTAGCGGTGGAGTTCTTAGAAAAAAATGGGATTTGTGTGATCATTGAACCTTGTCTGACTGGTACTGCTGTTGATGGGGCTGCTCTGAGGGATATTGACGGTAGACCAATTATTGCACTCACTTTAAGACAAGATCGTTTAGATAATTTCTGGTTTACACTTTTACATGAGTTAGTCCATATCTGGAAACATGCAGATTCTACTAACACATTTATCGATGATATTGAAACACTCAAGAATAGTACAGACAAAATGGAAGCAGAGGCTAATCGGATAGCCAGAGATACTCTCATTCCTCGCGTCATTTGGAAACGGAGTTCAGCTTACTTAAATCCCAGCACAATCACGATAGATGAGCTTTCAAGAGAATTGAGAATTCATCCTGCAATAATAGCAGGAAGAATTAGAAGAGAAACTGGAAAATACAATCAATTTTCTGATTTAGTTGGTCAAGGTGAAGTAAGAAAGCATTTCCCTAATCATATTTGGTAGACGAGGTGTCTATATGTACCCTAAATATATGCCGATTTTAAAAGCTAAGAAAGGTGAGTTAGATGCCATTGAGTCTATGCTTCCTTATCCCCACGTTATAAGGGACATGCTTCCGATTTTTGAAATCCCATATCTGTCGAAAAAACAGAGAGCAAATAAAAAATATTCTAACATAGGTAATCCTGTTGAGTTTTTTCTAAACAATACAATTAAAACATTGTCCGAAAGAATGCAAAAGCTCCCTATGGGGATTGACATAAGCAGATGGCCTCCAAACTCTTCTCTTGAAACAGGGGAGCATATTTTAAGTCATCTCACCAGTGCCTTAAGAAATGCTGGGTGCAATATCATTCCTGTCGTCGGTTATGACCGATGGGAAGATGATGAGTATGCAACTACTTTGCAACAATTAGGTACAAGCTATACTGACTTTGTAATTCGGTTAAACTCTTTTGCTTTTGAAGATATGATCGAAGAAGAACCGTTTATTGAAACAATAGAAGGTATTTTAACCTCGCTGGGTGCAATGCCAGAAAATTGCTCTGTCATGATAGATTTAGAAGATATTACTAAAACATCAATAGTTGATCTAAATGAAACAGTACAGAGAGCACTGGATTCATTGTACAAGTATAATTTTAAATTTATTTCAATTGCGGGAAGTTCAATAACAAGTGATATTAATGGAATGGTTCCTACCCACAATTCAGAAGGTATAGTTATTCGTAAAGAAGCTAAGGTATGGAAAGCATTCAAAAAATTCCAACCTGATTTAAATTTAGTATTTGGAGATTATGGTATCGTCAATCCCTCTATCGGAGATGACATCATTGCACCTGATGCTAACGGTAAGATTAGATATACGATAGACGATAGCCTTTTCGTTGTAAGAGGCTATTCTCGTGCTACCGGTAAAAAGGGAGCACAAATGCAAGATTTATGTAAAATACTGGTTTCATCCCCCCATTATAAAGGTGAGCAATTTAGCTGGGGTGATAAAAAGATTTATGAATGTGCCAATGAAGAATTTGTTGGTAATACTACGAATTGGGTATCAATTGATACTACACATCATGTAACTCATGTAGTTGCAGAAGTTAGAGAGTTCGAATTGATTATCCAGTATCAAAGAGAGCATCAAAATTAATAATAAAGCTTCATGGGCATTTTTTAATTAATTTACCGGATATGATACCCGATTAGCCGACAAATCAAGTAGATTAATGCGTGGCACTAATGATTTTATATTTATTGTTTTTTTAAAACGAGATGATGAATTTTTCTCCCCCCTCCTCTTTGAAAAAGAGGAGGGCATCATTATTTTTGATAAGTGACTTTTATAAATGGTCAAAACAAAATTAGCACTTACAATGTTCATCCTCCGAGTGTCTGAAAAATAAGTTTTAGAACCTATGATTTTCCCCCTGTCTTTTTCTTTGCTTTTTGGTTTTTTTGGGGAGGTTTGGTTTTTTCGTGATGGGAGTAATATATTTTTGGCTTTAAATTAAACCCTTCAACAATTTCTTTCCAAGTTTGTATAGCTAATAAAAATTGAATAGAATTAATATCTATTAAATTTTTAACTTTTTTTGTAGTGGAAATCCATAACACAACATCGGTAATGGAGCTTTTAAATTCTATTGTCCCCCTTTGTATAGTTTGGATGGTTGTTATAGACTGCTGAATATTATATATTAGATCATGAGGTTTATCGGATATTTTTACGGCAATTAACTCCCCATTTTTATATAGGTCTGCAACCTCGACATTATAATCTTTCCCTACCTCACTTATTGAAGTGATTTTTGTAAGCTGTCTGTCTAATAGCTTATAGCCTTGCTCATTGGCCATTTTCTCATTGAACCAATACTCCCTGTAATCCAATTTATCTTTAGAATTACCTTGAGTGATTTGCTGTGCTTTAATTGATTGCCATGTATTGAATTCAACTTCCTTAAGATCATCTTTAATTTCAAAAGTTATGTTTTTTAAGGAATTAGAAAGGTATTTCATAAAAGCAGTATTAAATTTATTCCAATTACCTCTTTTAAGGAAGTAGTGCTCGCTGCCTTCAGTGTAAGTAATGCTAAGAATCTCTTTCAGGGATGCAGTGTGTCCATTATTAGCATCATTGGTTATTTTAACATAAACTTTATTAATATCTTTTATGGCATTTTTATCGAAAAACTCCTTTATATCTGTTATTTTTATATCATTTACTTTATTTGTTGATTGATCATACTTGCTACTTCCCTCAATTTTTGTGTGCAACTTAAAGTGTGTCAAAGCGTTATTTATTATAATAGAGGCACCAAAAGACTGAATTTCATCTATAATAACATTTGCGTCACCTGTGAGAATTGAATTCAGAAGGCACTTGTCAAGCTCTTCTATTTTTAATTCGTCAGTTATTTTTTCGGATTTAGGAAATTCAATTATTTCCTTAGTTGCTAATGAAGAATCTATATCGTCGAATACATCAACCAATGCAGTAGGATCTCCATCTAAACTTAGTTGGATTGAGTCTGAAAAAGTAATGTTATTACTTCCCCACTTATCAGTCTCTTTCGCCTTCGTTTTAAGATGTTCAATTGATTCACCAGGAAAATATGATCCTTGCACAAATTTTGAATATGATGACGCCTCCTGACTCTTACCTCCACAAAAGAATCTGCTTTTCTTCAGCAAGATGTTCTCATCATTAGCTATACGCATTGCTACATTTAGTCCGAAGTCAGCTTCTATAAATTTGCTAAGATAAAAATGCGACTTACCAAGACTAATAAGATAACAATTTTCAGGGTCTTTTTCTTTAAATCCTATTAGCAGACCAAAATAAAATATATTATGTGGCTTTTTAGTTTTTTCGTTAAAGAAATCACTAAAAACTTCCCACCACCAAACTTCATTCCCTTTTAATTTATCAGAGAAATAAAACTTAAGTTGATAAGCCTTATGCGATATAGTTTTTTGCTCAACAAGTCCTTCTTTAGTTATTTTCTTTGTCAACTCAGTCAAGAGCTTACATGGCATCCTGTAAATATTATAACTCACTGACATTATATAGCCTTTTGTATTTTTATTGTGTTAGAGTGAAATTGTAAGTGTGCAAGTTCATAAAAATGTCTTACCGAGCCAATATATTCAATGAATTTAGCAACTGTGTATCCAAGGTTTCCCTTGCCGGTGTGGGGAGTCCGTTTGTAATTCTGTAATTCTTGATAGCAGTTCGTGTCGCAGGTCCCATGCTTCCGTCTATATTGCCGTTATAGAACCCCTTATCGAGTAACGCAAACTGTACTCGCATGATTAAACGTTTACGCTTTTCAGTATCAGAAGCCACCCCACTACTTGAACGGTTATTTCCATTCGATCCATTCGTTCCATTAGAGTTTGTGGTCGTAGAGGTATCCATGTCATTAGAGCGAAGCGAACGAATAGATGAAGAAGACGATGACGAACTTGTCCCTGAACTGGATGAACCTGATGAGCTTGGTGAACTGTATGTTTTAGGATAATAAGGAGTGCTTCCACCATAGTACCCACCACCAGACGAAGATCTATGAGAACTATGGCTTCGATGGGAGCTATGACTACGGTGCCCTGCAATGTAGAAAGGTACTTCCGTGTTAAGTGGAGCTATGACTAAATCATGCTCATTAAGAGTCATGCCGGGCAAATCACTCGCTCCAGTGGAAGAATCACTTGCCCATACAGAATTATTGAGTGCTAAAAATCCCGGAAGCAGAGCAGCGAAATTAAATTTTTTCATAAAATTGGTCTCGGTGGTTGATGAAAACGGCCTTTTGATGAACTGAAATAACCAGCACAGGAAGACTTCTGAGTACATTCATCACATTCTTTGGGATAGTAATTTTTCCAGTCAGAAATTGACTGAGTAGCAAATCTCCAAGCTCTTTCAGGAAGATGGCACAATGGGTAATTGAAGATTGTTAGGGGGATACCTGACCTTTGTGCTGTTCCTATGACAGAGAGAATTTTCTCACTATAGCTATCATGCTCAATGAAGATTGATGACCAGTTTTTACGTGCCCAGCCAATGGATTCTAACCCCATAAGAGAAATCTGGTTGATATTGGAGAACACGCGACCAGCGAACTCTATGATTTTGTCCAGTTCCATATAGTTAGCCAGTGTAGGAATGATTCTTAACTCAATGTTGATTCCTGAGTTACCGGCATTGATAAGCCCCCTAACTGTCTCATCAAATGCCCCCTCGCTTCCAACCAGATAGTCATGAACTGACGACCTTGAAGAATAAAGCGGAATACCGAAAGTTATTTTGAGCTTTTCGCTTCGCTCTTTCATCTGTTCAGTAAAACTGACATCTGCAAACTTTCGTCCATTTGTCAAAACATGCAAAGCTGTCTCAGGTGAGTTTTCGATTATGAAGTCCAGAAATTGCAGGAAATCTTCGCCATACAGTAGAGGTTCTCCCCCACTCACTCCTACTACACCATTCAGGGCGAAAGAGGCGATGGCAAGTGCTGACTGGTTAAGAAGCCAGTCATCGTTTCCTGTCTTAGGAGGCTGAGAACAAAAAAGGCAACTGTTATTGCACCTTTCAGTTACCAGAACAGTGTTATGGTTTGCTCTCCGTGACAAAATCACCCTAATCATGTTTCCGTTGTTAACAATCCCTATATCACCATCTTCTATGGAATTGAAAAGATTAGTGCTCACAACGTAGTCTGCAAAATATGCAGGAAGTCTGGAATCGAGTTCAGTTTCACTGACCAGTAAATTTGGCAGATAGAATTGAGGATTTTCGGGCTTAGATTTGCACAAGCGATAGAAACCTTGCTGAACTGGCAGATCTGCCGTAAATCTGAAAATGTCGTTTCTCAGCACCTCAGACATAAACCCACCCTTTAAGCATCTTTGCCATCGGTCCATCCTGAGAGATTTCATTCAGAAGGAAGCGGAACATGCCTTTGTGATACTGGCAGAAAGTAGAACGACTCTTGTCACCAACAGGTTCGCCATGAACACTAATGTTCTGGCAAGGATCTGCTCCACAGAAAGGCTGGTATGCACAGGTGTCACAACCTGGCATGGCGAAGTTAAATGAAGATGAGAGAGCGGAACGGTAGAATTCGTTGCTAATAAATGAGAGTGAGGCAAACTCTCCTGCACTGAAATCTGCTTCCGGGTTTACTTTCTGAAGCATACGACTTTCATCACTACCGTAGACTTTACCGTCATAATTGAACAGGATGCAGTTCAGCACGACTCCGCTTGGCGATTTTAGATCAGCATAACCACTGAAGCCTGGATTGAAAATTCGCTTGAGATGAATAGCAGCCGAGTGCTCAATGACAGGTATTCCCTTTTCATTCTGAATCAACACTTCCTGCATCAACTCTTTATAAAAAGCAAAATACTCTGGCATTGAAAAAGTGAAGCTCTGCTTCTGAGCAAACCCATAAGGGCTAACAGGCCTGATAAACATGTCTGTAAGACCCAGAGACAGATGAGCATCTACTATGGAAGCTGGCTCCTTTGTCAGTTCCTTAGTAACAGTGGTGACAGTTGCAACCCGGTTTGCTCCAAGCTCTTCTGTGATTTTCCGAATACCTGTTACTGCTTTGTTGTGAGCCTGAAAGTCAGTAAGAAGGCGATTCTTGTTATGGACGGCTTCATTCCCATCAAGAGAGACAGAGAAGGTGATATTCCGCTCTTTAACCCATGAGAGGATGCTTTCATCGAGTAATGACAGACTTGTAGCTATTACCATTTCGAAAGCACCACTACCCAATGAAATCTCGCACTCGTGATAGATTGACTGGACAAGATCGAACCGGAGAAGTGGTTCACCGCCCTGTACTTCTATTTTATAGGGAGGTGTACCCAGTTTCTTTATAGTGTTGACAATTTGCGGTATCAGTTCAGGATTGAGATCATAACCATAAGCTGTGACCGATGCCCTACTGACCTGGCAATATTTGCAAGTATGATCACAACGAAGAGTAGGTACAATCATGAAGATTGGCCTGACCGCCAATTCATTCATGAGTCGTTTGGCAAAAGCCGAACTTAGTGCATGAGGGGTAACAGATGAAGATTCCTCTCCGCAAACGAAAAGTTTGCTTTCAAGCGATGAGGACTGCTCCAGGCTGATATGACCGTTTACGAGATCGAAAAATTCTTGCTCACCTACAAAATGATGAAAGCCAGCGAGGTTGCTGATGAATACCCGGCCGTCAGGCATCCTGTCGAAGTTAAAAGGCATGAGTCTCATTTTGCAAGCCTGTCATCTATGCTTCGGAGAACCTTGCTGATAATGGCATCACGCAACTGACCAGTTTGATGGTGAAGTTTCTCACGCAGGCTAAAATCGTTTAACAGCCTTTCGAATTCAAACTCACATTCAGGATCTTCTATCTCAAAGAAGATAATCCACGAGGATGTGTTTTCTTCAAGTTTCCATGGACTTACAGGAGTCATCCAGTATAGGGTGTTTCGGATAACCCATTCAGAATAAAGATTTTTTTGTAATATCTTTTCCCACATCGCCATTACCTTATAAAAGAAATAATAACGGAAAGAAACTTATTCCATTTAGGGATTTTTCTTATAGATTAATGATATAACACCTTTCAAAACATGTTACTGAGTATGTCAAAATTCTGAGATTAAGTTCAACTAGAAATTAATCGAATCAAGCACTCACATGATGCAGCATTACTTTACTGAACATAGTTAATTGAAAATCATGACAAAAAAAACACTTCATTGGCTGTGATACACGCATGAGTTACAAGAAATGATTGAATGTTGCAATCGTATTTAAACGAATAATGCCGGGGAAGTTTAGGATTTGCAGAGAGATAGACTTAGCTGTACAAGAAAGTCAGAAGAGCTAATAATAGATACAGAAAATCGAAAAGCCTCATAAGAGGCTTTTCATGAAAAATTCGGGACGTAGCCCTATCAACTTTGATACACCTTAAATCCTGTGGTGTAAATACATCATATGTGAAACTCGTTACGATGTCAAGTGGGGAGAAAAGACATTGTTGAGTAACGAAACTTAAATATCGTAAAGCTTTGAATGGTTTAAATGTAATAGCACTTATGTCAACACATCACATTTTAAACCCATGTGTGGACATCTAGAAGTATGGATGTCTAATATGCAATCCAAAAGGTACAACCACTGCGGAATTCCAAACGTCTGTTTAGATAGTGACCTTAGTTACAGCAAACCCCCTTACAAACATATACATACCAGCAAAAAAAAGATATATAGTAGATGCACAAATATTTATATATCGTTCAAAAAATATTCAATCAATACTTGAAGGGAAGTGTAATGGATAATATTGTAAAATTAATATCACCAAAGAGATTAAATGTTTATAAAACATACTTCAATGCAACTACAGAAGAGCAATGCCTTGGTCTATATATTTGGAATCAAAAATTAAGCAATGTATTCAATTCAATCATTCATATAATTGAAGTTTCATTAAGAAATTCTATTATGAATACAATCAATGAAAAAAAACCAACCTTGAGTGGTGAGGGTTTTATATCCTACTTTCGAAGTCTTGATGAAAATAATGAATCTAGGAAACAGATTGAATACGCATACGGCAAATGTCATAAAAAAAACAATTACACTACTGACGATTTAATTGCATTACTTCCGTTTGGATTTTGGGCAAATATTTGCTCACAAGAACACAATGAATCGAACGAAGGCTCGCTACAACTATGGCCGACATATAAAGATGATATATTTCCAGATACAGATTTATCAATTGGGGAAATATATAAAAACATATCAGTAGTAAATATACTCAGAAATAGAATATCCCACCACGAAGTCATATGGAAAGATAAAAATGCATTAAACCAAGACGGACTAATAAATAAAGTCATTGATAATTATAAATCATGTCTTGAAGTAGCAAAAAGCATACACATTGATAACTTAAAACTTATAGAATTAATTGAAGGTAAAGTTTTATTAGAGGATTTATGCAAAACCTCTACAATAGATAATTATACAAAACTAATATCAGACATTACAAAGGTCAGCGTCATCGACATTCCAGAATTTGTAAAAGCAAATAGAAAAGAAACAATTTTCAAAGGGGAAGTGACATCTGTCAACTCTAATGCAACATACATTAAAAACAATAAATTAAGAGATTCCGACGATAAAAAGATAAAATTTAGAATGGATAACGAAATTAGAATAAAAATAGGCCCACTTAAAGTTGGCGATATAGTTACGTTTGAACCATTCGTGATAAGAAATGACAAAGGAAAGTTTTACATTGCAAAAAAAGTAACATTATTATAATAAGGGTAGAGTATGAACCAGATATTAAACGATTATATAGATCTAAAAAAAATCTTTACCCCAGATCTATTTCGCATAATAAACCCAATATTAGACACAACCCAAAACCGTTATTACAAAAACAATATTGACCATATGTTAGGACTTATAGTAGAAGATTTTGATGGTATTAAAGAAAGCTTTTTAATTACCGACAAACACTATATTTACAAGAGCCTATGGAAATTAGTAATTGATTCTCTTTATGATTTTTATTTACCTGAATACCACTATGAATTTACTTGGCATATAGAAACAACTCCCTATTCTTTCTTTCTTTGGTTAAGTTCAGGTCAGGAAAAAAATGAAAGAGATGTTGAGCTATTACAAGAAAAATATAACATTAATAATTCCATTCTAGAATCAGATCTTGACAAGGTTATTGAGAAACTTGCACCAGAATCAAATCAAATCATAGTTAAAGCAATACAAATGATTCCTGTAAGTTTAAGACCCAAAAAAAATAAAGAAATACTGGGCCTCATATTTAACATAATAAATATACCACCATTGGAAGAATTATTTATTTTCTTTGACCGATATCAAAAGAAAATAGAGATGGAACTGATGGAATTGAACGGTATTTTAAACCCGAAGTTTAGTGAAACTCTGAACCTAATAAATATCCCACCAATACTTAATAATGGATTTTATTACATAGACCATCATTTATTACAAGGTATAGGATGGAATAAAACATTCGAAAATGAATACTTCAAAACTCATAGAGATGAAATTTCTAAAATAGAAATAGATTCTGAAAAGTACGAAGGGGAATTAAATGACACATTCATTTGTCCGTGTTGCGGGGAGTTAAGCGATGTTAAAATACCAAAGGATGCTGTCAGAATAAAACTTCTTTGCGAGAACAAAGAACTTCATAAAATTGTTGGTCTTTTCTATTTCGAGCAGTATGTTAGCTCGTTTATGGAAAATGTAATAGAAGAGATAAACAATTTCGAAAAAACAATAAATAGTGCAAATAGACCAGATTGTCTAATTCTTGTAGAAGGTGAGAGCGAGGAAATATTTATACCTATAATAGCATTAAGAGCTGACATAAACCTTAAAGCAAAAAAAATAAAAGTATATAATTGTAAATCGAAACAAAAAGTACTTAGTGACTTTTTATCATTTAAGGAAAAATATCCAGATCTTAAAATGGTTTGCTTACTTGACTCTGATGCAGTTAAAGAAAAAGAAGAAATCCAGAGGATTATAACTGACAAACTAGACAAATATAGATTAATTTATATTGCGCATGGTGCATTCGAGGATTTATTTGATCTAGAGACATCGCTGACGGTCTTAAATGCATTACACCCTAACGGTGAAGATATTATCAAAGATGATATAGAGCAGTCTAAGGATTTTGCAAGAAGCATAAGCAAAGTATTATTTTCAAAGAAAAAAGAGAAATTTGACAAGGTTAAGTTTGCTAAAATGATGGCATTTAAATTACCAATTGATAAAATCCCTCACGAAATTAAGGATGTTTTTGATAAAGCCCTACTGCTTTGCAGCAAAAGCAAATATATAAAAAAATAAAAGACTCATAATAAAAGCAAGAGCTAACCAAAAGAAGCGGAGCTTCTTTTGGTCGTCTTGCTTTTTCCGCTCTTCGATTGAAAAAGAAATAAGCAGTAATAATATTATTTATCCTTTTCACCATTCGATATTTTTTTTCAATCTTCATCAAAATGGAAAATTTCAATTTGTGTTATTTATTAAAATGAGATAAAGCCTTTTGACAATCATTACGATTGTAAGGACGATGTTTGCAGTTACAAATATTATCAATGGAGATATTATTGTTGTTGCCCATGTAAATGTAAAACTGAAGTTAATACTAAAACCTCTAATCTTGTAATCTATAAAAACCCGGCTGTTATCTATGATTTCTGGAGTCACTGGGGGAAGAGTTGAATGTATAAAAGTTAAAACTACCAAGGCGAGTGAACATAGAATCGCATACGAAATGTTATGATATAGTTCTTTCAATAAAAGTAATTTATTTTGAGAAACTTCACCAACACTATCAGCATTATTTCTAACCTTTTCTATAGTTCTATTCTCTTGATCATAAATCAATACAATAACAGAAAGCAATAAAGCCGTAAAAATAGCCCCAAAATTCACTAAAAGGGAATCAAGATCTTTATTAAGATTAAAGTTTTTATAAGCCGAAAAGAGAGACAGTGATATTGGCAAAATAATAAACGTAGTAATATCTAACTTTGATATTCCTTTCTTTGAAATATCTTTCAATGTATTGAAGTGTGCTTTCACAATACATAATATGTTAATTTTATTACTCATTATAGAAGCCCTTTATAGACCAATTTGTTTGCGCAAGTCTTTTATTAAATCAGATGCCCAAGAATCCAATGAGTCAAACTCAGGATTACCCGCAATTACTTTAACCTTTTCTAAATCAATCTCAATTTGGCACATAGTGCTTCTTTCTGATTTTCCGACACTGAAAGTTTTAGTCCCTCCTTCCATAACAACTTTAACTTTAATTTGAGTTGATTCATCACTCAACATCTCGATCAGTTTGCCTTGCTCACTTCCTTTATTGCGGAAATTTTTAAATTTACCAAAGGTACCATTCTTTTTCGGTTTTAAGACATATTCTCTATCAATGTCACCAAGCGATGAAATACTATCTTCAATAGATCTGGGGGCAGTAAATCCAATAACTCTTATTTCTTTTGTTTCGGCTTCCAGCCAAGGAAGTACGGCTTTATCATATGTAAGTGGATTTATTTGAATGTTTTTATTTGTCTTGGCGGTGAAAAACTTAGAGAACTCTGCTTGGAAAACCGATTTTATACCATCCTTCTTATAAGCATATAATAGACAGATACCCTTCCTTGACTCTAAAGGAATATAAAACCGAAAATAATAGTTTTTGACATCAGCATGATTTTCTTCCTTTGAAAAAGCTAATTGATTATCATCAGTATTAATAATATCATTTTTAATACCATAATGACCTAAACTCATCCAGCCCGAAATGACTCTTTCTTTAGGTTTCGAAGTGACATGATGGAACTTATATGTTTCTTTGCTATCGTCAATTTTTTCAAAATCTTTATGCAACGATATAAATTGTTCGAGTAAAGAGAAAAGATCATACTGGCCTATACTGTTCAAAAAATCGTAACGTTCTTCAACATTTTTCGATTCATTATTCTTGTTGTAGCAACGGATAAAGTAAGGGGCTAACGAGTACATTATATATCCTTGTAAAGGTCATAGCTTAATAAATACAATAATGAGCAAGCTAATAATTACCAACGAGAAATATTGCGTAGTCTTTTTCAATCAAAGTATGTCAATTCTTACCAAGATGATTATTTATAACATCATTAAGATCAATGGTAAACATTTTTACTTGTACTAACCTTATCGATTGCTGTGATATGTCTCTATTGTGAATAACATACTATGAAAATAATTATGTGCTGAATTCGAAATTATCACTAAGTATAATTAATTACACATTATTGACAAGCTATTATTTAAACTATATTTTACATTACCACCACAATTAATTGGGATTATTAAAAATATAAAAAGGAGTTTATATAATGAGACAAGATAAAAATAATAAAAACAGTAATGGAAAATTTCACTTTGATAAAAAAGATAAGGATATTGAGACTAAAAGCATTACAAGTTTGAGAACTCACTGTATTAGTGTAAGGTTGAATGAAAAAGAATTAGATATACTCAACTCTCAGCGTAAAATATACAGTAAAGGTGAATGGCTCCGTATGGTATTACTTCAAAACTTGCCTCCTGTTATACCGGCTATTAATACCGAAGCCTGGAAAGCCTTAACTGTCATATCACAGAAGCTAAATCGAATTGCGACCCATATAGATTGTAAAAGCAAAGACAGTCAGCTTACTCATACCGAATTGTTCGCGGTGAAGCGACAACTTGAAGAGCTTCGTCACAACTTGTTAAGAACAGATTTTTGGAGTGTACCTCGTGAAGGGAATGCAGAAGATCAAGAGGGGTAAGAGCTTCGCTGGTGTTGTTCAATATGCATTGAAACCTGGAACACATCATAAATGCGATCCAGTCGTAATCGGGGGCAATATGCTTGGAGATTCAGCCCTTGAACTGATCGCTGAATTTGATAGCAGCAAACAACTTCGCCCTGATGTTCAGAAGGCCGTTTGGCACAACTCGCTTCGCTTACCTGATGGTGAATCACTAACGAATGAACAGTGGTCGAGTATCGCAGATGACTATATGGAACGAATGGGATTCAGTGATACCCATCTCCGTTGCTATGTCTTACATGACGACGACGGTCAGCACATACACATTATCGCCAGCAGAATCGACATGGCCGGTGGGAAGCTTTACTTAGGTAGGAATGAAAACCTTATCAGCACCCGGATTATCAGTGAACTTGAAATCGATTATAACCTGACAGTTACCAAGACTGCTCCTGCGATTGCACCAAAGCAACCGAAGCGGAAAAAAATCTCTCGCAACGAACAGATGCTATCGGCTCGCACTGGTGTTCCCTCCCCTAAGGAAGCTCTCCAACATATCATTGATAAAAGTTTGACAGATACACCTGACCTTTTAACTTTTATCAAGAGACTTGAAGAAGCAGAGGTCGGCTGGACAGCTTACATTGCTTCTACCGGTAAGATGAACGGCTTCTCATTCGAATACCGCGATATCGCTTTCAAGGCATCCAAACTTGGAAAGGCATACTCTTGGGTAAATCTTCAAAAGCAGCTTAACTACAACCCAGATCACTTAGAAGCTCTGCGAACAACAAAGGGAGTTATCCCTGCTCCTGCTCCTGCTCCTGCAAACGATGTTGCTGCAACGGATTTACCAAGGGAAAGCATAAGTGAAAAGATTGCTGAAATTGAATTAAGGCTCAGAGAAGACAGACGAAACGAAATTGTAGAAAAGATTCTTCAAAAAAACGCAGTACAACAGCAAAAGCATCTCAGGCTTATCGGCTGGATTCCATTTCTCAGAAGGCTCGCAGATCTTCTCAGAAGCTATGGGAAGTCCATTCTTCACAAAACCCACACACACTTCTCAAAAATTCATGTAATGCAACCTTTAATCAAGGCGAGAAAAATTCGTTTATAGACAGCTAGTTGTAAACACCTTTCGTAACCACACTCTATTCTCTAGTAATAGATTTGTGTTTAGTCAAGAAAACATTGATCGTTATTACAGATCGATAAACTAGTTATGATAGATAGCACCTATCAAGCAGCAACCATCGATCGGTACAAGCAATTTTACTAAAGCGAGTCGGTCATCGAGAATCTCTGTAAACGCACCATTTAATCTTCCAGATTGGGATAGCTATGGAAAACGAAACAATAAAGTGCCCGTTCTGCTTTACACAAAGTCCTCACGGTGTGCGGATTTGTAAAGGCTGCCATGCAAAGATCGCTTACGGTGAAAGCCCGCTCAGTGTGGCATTCCTGTTTCAATTCGTGGCATTTGGTCTCGCGTGGTTAGCATTTTCGTGGACCGGCAGCACTCTTGTATCAGTCATTACGTTTTTCGTAAGCATCATTATTCTTATCTATAAAATTAAAAAGACGTATGCAGACAGAGTTGTTTTTATACGGTGAAATTAATTTCACACAACCGCAAACATAAAATGAGAAAGCAAATGAACCGATTTATAACGGCCTCTTTTTTTATTATTGTCTTTCTGCTTTCTGGCTGTTCAATATCAGGGAACCAGAACCTTAAAAACGAAACACCACAAAGCCTCCAGTCAAAGATCATTAAAAACAAAACAACTAAGACGGAATTACTCACTAAGTTAGGTGAGCCTGATACAAGAACCACACTCGATGACGGAAAGGAGCAGTGGAAATATTTCATGTCTAACAATCAGTTCAATGCAACGACTTTCATTCCAGTTGTCGGTTTGCTAACTGGCGGTTCCCAAACTCAGTCTAAAACTCTTGAAATCGACTTCAAGGGAGAGACTGTAAGTAAATGGACTTTTTCCTCTGACAATAACAACACCAAAACTGGCATTCTTAATTAATTATTTTTGGATAAGAAAATGAAAATATACTCAATTATCACAGTTATCATTACCTCATTCCTTCTAACCGCATGTAACAATGAACCTTCGCAAGACGATATATACAATGTTTTCGAAAGTGTTGTTGATAGAACAAATACAAGTATGAAAGCTCTTGATTCAAGAGTTTCAGAAAAAGATCTTTTAAGAATCGATTATGTGAAGAAAGTTAGCTGCACAGAAGAAGCAAATAATGTTTATAACTGCATTGTCGATGCCTCTATTAGTAATATGAAACAGACAAAGCCTGTTAAGCTTGTGAAAGCAGATGGTATCTGGAAAGAAGTTCAGTAGTAGCCTGTATCAATAAGTCTTTTTTAGCCCCTGCTTAGGGGCTTTTTATTGCCTATAACCTGACGGTTCTTACGCGAACTTCATGGGTTAACTCTTTCTCAATTACTTTCATTTCATATTGTGCTCTGACAGTAGCATAGATTTCCTCTGCTTTTTCTTGATTGTTATCTATGTAATTAACAAGCGAGTTTAGTTCCCTAATAACTCCTTCTTTGTTATTTAATCGTTGTAGAAGATTGCTTGTCAGACTTTTGTATACAGAGCTAAACATAGTCATTATGTTATCAATATTACGATTGGATTTGGAATAAATCCTTTCAGGGTAGAAATACTTCAAATGGTATCCCACAAAAATTAAGTAAAGCTGGTATGAGAAACTTTTATCACCTGGCTGGTATCGTTTTGAGATATATTTATCGACGATAATGATAAGTTGCTCTTCCAGAGTAAACTCTGGATAGATAATGTTTTTGTCCATAAAATGCATCCTTGCATTAGTTAAATAGTCTTCCTGACCATATATTTATATTTATCGCATTTATTAAACTTGTCAATAGGTGTAACCTATCAAATATTATTTTTTATTAAATGGCCTATTCAACTGTTCCATAGTAAGACCGTGTCTATAAGCATTATACTGCCAATAGCTAAATTGCTCTTTGTATCTATTGTTCTGTTTTTTCAACATTTCGTTTTCGGCTTTAAGGTTTATTATTTGTTGTGCCGCAATAGTTAAGTTAGCTGGTTTCTTTAGACCAGATTTTTTCAAATTGGACAAACTTTTCTTTATTCTATATGCTTCAACAACTTCATCATGAGCACTTAAAGATTGCCTTGTGATAGTTCTGTTTAGATTCTTATACACTGATTCACATAAATCACTCCATGTGATTTTACCGTCCCAAGTCAGTATAATGTGTTTAATTGCTTTTATTTCACTCCTGTTCAAATGTTTTGCCATAAGTATCTCCTGTTTTAATTATTCAAAAGCTTATTAATTCTTTCCAAATTTTTTTCATGGTGTTGCAACCATTTGTCTGCACCATAATCACCATTTTCATAAGCGATCTGAGTTATTCTCTTTAATTGCATTACTTTCTCTCGGACAGATTGCAGTCTAATTCTATCTACTGAGTTAATGTCCGGTGTTTCATTATCACATCCAATAAGATGATTAATTTTTGTACAAGGCTTGATTAAATAGTTATGTACACAGTAACCAAATTCAGTTAAGTGTATTGCACCTTGATTAAGGTTATCAAAATCAATTGTCAATTCATTTGTGGCTATTGACTCCCTTTGACAGTAATTACTCCTATTCAATTTAATAGCTTTGATTTTATCTAACATATCTTCTTCTGACACATGGTTATAAACTCTGTTCTGATTCGCATTGATACGACCAGACCATTTAGCTATATCCAGTTCAGACATTTCACCATAATGGGCTATTGTGTTTAAAAGGTGCCGTGGCTGGTGTGAGCGAATAAGTAGTGGTTTACCTTCATCATCATAATACCCATATCGGGAAAATATATTTTTATAATTCATCTCATAGCTTTTTTTTCTTTGTATGTCACTGAAAAAGAAACTTTTAGTAGGTTTGTAAAATGTGAAAATTGAAGTCATTCTTGATAAAGAAAATTGATCAGTATTGAGCAAGCATAAAGCATTACTAAATTTTATGGATTTTTCTTTATCATACCATGGAAAATCTCTGCTAAAATTAGAACTAATAATTTCCCACAAATTACTCAATGAATAGTTGTAATCATTGTGGTTTAAGAAACTTTTCCCACCATCCAAACTCGTTCTTTTAATTTTTAAAACACATGATTTATGATCAAATAAATTATACCCCAGTGCATGGCAAACTTGTACAACGGTCAATTTAGCTTTTTCATCAACTGTTGGGCAAAGCTCATGTCGGTAAAATTTATCCGGGTACTTTTCGCACCAGTGAGCAAGTGCTCTTGCATTTTGTGATAAGGAAAGTAATCTTCTAATCGCTTTCTTTGCAACTGGTATCATAACCCGTGGAATCCATTTGATATTAGGGCCATACCCTTTTACCGAATAAAATCTCAAACCATATCTTTCGATACCCTTGCCATCTATTTGTGTAATCTCACAATCAGCAGGTAAGGCTAAAATTTCAGAAATTCTGCTCGGACAACAAAGTAGAAGTGCAAATACTGAACTGGTGAACTTATCCCTTGGACTCAGTAACTCATCATTTTGAGAAAAAATATCAGCAATAGCGAGCAATGCTTCTTCATCTGGTAACTTATCGCTTCGGTGATAATCCTCAATCTCAGGAAGATAATTGTTTTTGACTTTCTGTTTTACATGGTTTTTCCATGAGATATATCCTGACTTCACAAGATTATGTTCACACAGAAACTTTGATATTTTTTCAAGCTGTATTCCACATTTAGCCAAAACGTTACCTTCAAAATATTTACTCCCGATCTGCATTGCCTCATCGAAAACAACGGCTGTAACATTATAAATGAGACCAGTGTTCTGAACCTGCAAAAGGGCCTGTTCGAGACATCGCAAGGCCATCATAATAACCCCATAATTTTTCAATGGTTTCAATGTGTGTTGATATCTGATATATGCTTTCGCAAAATTGATATAATCTTCGTGCATTGCATCAATGGAATCAAAGATTTTATTTCCAATCCCTATTTTTCTAAATGTGACATATCCTTTCCAGGCATACTGCTCCCAATCCTGAGTTTGGGTTAGTCCGGACAGTTGATAGCGACAAAATTTTATGAACTCATTATAATTTTCTTCTACAATAATATGTTTTTTTGATTTGAACAAAATAATATTATTCATAGTTGATTCACCTCACTGCGATCAATCGGAATAAAAAACATACATTGATTGCAAGGAAATCCTGAATTCTGACTCTGGCATCTACTTGAAGAAAAAAATTTGAAATGACTACTCTTTTTCGATTTGATTCCGTTCATAAAAATATCAGCGACAAATGACAATTGTTCTGAAACAGCGGAATCAATCCTTTCAACACTGTCAGCATGATTTTTAATATAAAACCCCGCACTTGAAGTAGATGAATGATCCAATAATTCAGCTATAGTATTAACATTATGCCCATTCTTAGCCAGCATAGTTGCTATTGTATAACGAAGCCTACGAGGAGTAATATTTAGTATCGAACCGGTACGGTTGGATATTACATTCCCATTATTAACAATACTTTTCAATGCTACATTAGCAATTGTAGGCTTCGCATATAATTTATTATATTCCAGAAGAATTGAACCTGTTATGGATAAATCTGAGAGTTTTTCCTCATTTAAGAAAATAGGAACTTCTTGTTTAGAATAATCATCAAGAGTTTTTCCAAGAGCTTGCTCAACAAGTTTCACTGATTGATTAGCTTGCAATTGAACAATTGATGCAACCTCTGATATTATTGCAAGTTCTCGATATCGTAGTTCTTTACCCCGTTGTTTTACTCGTGGCACTGAAATTACATATTCTACTTTGCCATTATCTAAGTTCTTTTGAAGAAGGTCTTTATATTTCAACATAACTAACTGCTGAGGTCTTCTACCTGTAAGACTGATCAATAGTGATATTGCATAATGTGGCAGTGACAGTTCACCTTTTCTATATGCATGATTCATAGCCTTAATCAAAGAAGTATGTTCTTCTTTATTTAATGGTCCCTCTGTTGGATCATCTTGAAGCACAGACTGACCAGATTTTTTTATTTTTAGGTCCAAATGCTTTAACAGTTCTACCGCACTTTCATCTATTCCCGGATATCCTAACTCAAACCATTTAATCAAAAATGGTCGTAAAACGCGAAATGATGCTGGGGCTTTTGATAATTTCTTATTTTGATATTCAATTAGAACCTTATCATCAATATGAGTAGGAGATAGTTTACGGATAAGACTCTCCATATTTCTAACAATATTTTTCACATACAAATAGCTGTTGCTATTAAAATAATATTGTACTGTATATACAAACCCACAAACCAAATTTTCGTTCATAGCATATATTAAGTTTGTAAGATTGATTCCGTTATTTTCAATCGAACTGACGATTTTATGTTCATGCAAAGACATTTTATCAGATTTATTTTTAATTAAATTATTCATCAAATTCTCCTTTGAATAGTTGCTCTTGTTGTTCAAGTGCAGTTTTTTTCGATAGCTCATAAATATGCCTGCGATTATAAATCATTGAAGTTTCTGAACCCGGTCGCCATCCCATGAGATAAGAACGGATTTGTTGCTCTTTTTCATCGGATATGTCCTGATTCTTGTCTATTGCTTTCGAAAACTCATAATTCCATGTATGTCTGAGTTTGTGACCTGTCAATCCCCCTAGAAGTGAGGAGGATTGACGAACAACACTCACCACTTTGTGATATGAAGAAAATGAAATAGGTTGCCCTTGAGTTTTTCCTTCCTTATAAGTAATAAACAGGAAATCATGTTTGTTAGAATTTTTTATGTTTCTTCGATCATTCAGAATATAATCTGAAATTTCAAACATGAGCTTTTTATCAGCAATTAATTTCCTCTCACAAGTTTTAACTAAAGGCTGATACACTCGCGGATCTGTTTTATCATTTGCTCTTCTTCTTATTGCAATTGTCGATTCTGCAAAATCTATATCACCAATTCGCAGATTCAAGAGTTCACCTGCTCTCAGGCCAAAGCAGTGTAATAGCAGGAATATTAGATTGTTTCTTTTTTGCACTTTTTCTGAAAAAGGATTTAATTTGCTACCCGGTGCAAGAATGCTAAACAAAGAATCCAATTGTTCATTATTTAAACTTTTTTCTATATCCATATTATATTTATCATTATTTCTCGGTTTCTTTCGTTTTATGTTGTTAATGAAATCTAAAATATATTTGAGAGTATCCTTCTGTCCTGTATGAGAAAGATGTATTTTGCACAGCCATTCCAGATAGTTAGCTATGGTTGTTATCCGAAAGTACTTAGTTGGTTTTTTGACATTTGAACTTCTAAAATTATCATTCTCGCCATCTCGAAAATTGAATGAAGTGAATTCGATCAAATCTTCAATTTCATGAGGAGCCAGAAATATCCTTTTCTGAATTCTTTCATCAATATTGATCTCTTTCCTCATAAAGAATCGATATAACAATGAAATGCTACCGGCAATAACCTTCATTGTTGATATAGACTCTGACCGATTCCTGACCTGTGTTGTTATATACAAGTTAGGATAATACAATGGTTCACCAGTATTTTTATTTACGATATGACAATATCTCTCACCATTTTCGAACATAAAAGAATCCACACAAATACTACGCATATTTTCCTCCTAAACTTTACAAAAAGTATAATTCCAATATATTAATAATAAGCATTTCGTAGATTTACAAATTTATTTGAATTGATTAAGCCATTTAGTTAAATTAAAACAGTGAGATAGATGTTTATTCCTGTCAAATTATCATCTGGTAGATCTAGTTAATATTATGTACACCTAATACCTCGAAAACTATCTCACTGCCTTGCTAATAAACGATCATAAAAATAATGTAAGTTATTCTGTAAAGTTTTAAGCAAAAATATGCAGCCAAACTTTACATTTTCATAAATATTTCTTAATCCAACAGATATAGAATTATCCGCTTCGCCAAGAGTTTCATTTCATCAGGGCATTTAATTAGCGAGAACCAGGTCTCGTAAACATATATCTGTTTGGAAGCATTAAGCTCAGAGATCGAGTCTAAAGGTTCTCTCAAATTTCCTACAAGGTACTGACTGAGCCAGTAAATTATTTCTTTATTAAACTCGTTATTGGGTAAGTCATAAATCACTTCTTGGTCAAAGATCTTGTAAAACCGATCTCCGCATAAATTGCACATATGGTTATCTTCACTCACAAATTCTTCGATATTCATAAAAATCTCTCCCAGGTTTAATTAAGCAACATTAATTCTGCTTGATTCGATAACTGATTGAATCCACTCGTCAACTTCACTCTCGACAAAAGCAACGACACGAACACCGATCTTAACGGGGGCCGGAAACCGACCTTCACTGATCAGACGATAAATCCAGGCCTTGCCGAAACCAGTTCGTTTCAAGACTTCTGGTAAACGAATTAAGCTTTGATTAGTTGTACTCATTTGGCTGTCTCCTCCGCTTCCGTTACGAAGATATTAGCCACACAGATTCGTATCTATGAAGGGAATGCTGATAACTGAAAAGTTAGATGAGGGAAGAATGAAAGGAAATTCCGGGGAAGAAAAATATTTACGCCCTCCCCTTGACAATTAACATGATGATTTACAACTAGAAAGATCCGAGTTCCGAAATCGGTATGTTGCGGAGATGGCTGTTTTTGCTGATAAAATATTCCAGACTACGGGTTGTTTCGCCATTCAATGACTTCTCTGCAACAGGCCTGTCTGTATCTTTAATGTGATCTTCTCCTCTGATCTCATTTGTAAAGTCGGGATACAAGACACGAGACAAGACCATATTTGAGATTTTTACTTTTTTAAACTTTGCCCAAATCAATAAATCCATCATTGGGATAATATTGTAATCGACAAGTTTTCTTATTTTTGCAAGTCCAATTTTTTCTGTTTTCACTGGCTCAATTTCATATTCTTTTCTAAGATCTGGTAGCATCGTTTGTAAGGCTGTTATAATTTCTTCATCGCTGGACATTCCTAAATCAAATGAAACATACATCTTGCTGCTATTTTGGTTAAGAAAAAAGTCCCTCATAGTTTTTGTAATTGGCTTCTTTTTCAACTCTTTTTTGAAATCGCCATTTTCTTCAAAAAAATCCATGCTAAACATTATTAACTTGTTCTCTAATTTTTTTATATCACCAAAGCTAACCTGCGCAACATGTCTTTGGCCCTTGCCAAAATGACCATGATTATTATCTTGTATGCTTAAAATAGGATTACCTTCAAGGATAGACCTTAAATTTTGATTATCATCTTCCCAACCAAAATTTACACTGTCGAAAATCGCTTCTCTAAAGGCAAGCTCTGTATGCAGTTCTTTGATTGTAAGTGATTTTAACTGCTCATAGTTTTCAAGACTAAACCAGCTTTTTAATTCTTCATAAGGGCTTACTACTTTCATTAATCCCTCCACTGTATTCAAAGCTTGAATGAGTTAACACTGCTTATTTGAATTAATTCTCCCTTAACAAGGTTGATAAGGGAGAACGATTAATTAACTACTTATTCATAGTTAAGTCTTTTTAAAATCAAATGGTGAAACTTGTCGTATTCTAAGGAGGTCAAGGTAATCGGCCCACCACTGCAACATAAGCTTTCTCTCATCAAGGTGCTCTGCTTTATGTATGTAGGCAGCACGAACTGAGTTCCGCTCCTGATGGCTCATTTGCCGTTCAACAGCATCTTTCGACCACAAGCCGGATTCAATCAAGGCACTACAAGCCATAGCCCTGAATCCATGTCCACAGACCTCCACGGTTGTGTCATAGCCCATAGCTCGCAAAGCTTTATTAACTGTGTTCTCGCTCATAGGTTTGCGGAAATTATGATCGCCAATAAATACGAGTTCATGGTCACCACTGATCTCTTTGATTTTCGTCAGCACAGCCAATGCCTGACAACTCAAAGGAACAAGATGTGGAGTTCGCATTTTCGAACCACGGTGCGAATGTTTGACCCCTGGCAATGGTTCGCGTTCTCCAGGGATAGTCCACATCGCATTTTCAAAGTCGATCTCCGACCATCTTGCGAATCTGAGTTCACTGGAACGAATGAAAATGAGCAATGTAAGCTTTACGGCTAACTTAGTGAGTTTTCTACCCTTGAAGCTATCTATTCGTTCTAAAAGTTCTGAGAATCGTTCGAATGGCAAAGCTGGCCTGTGGACTCTTTTAGCTACCGCAATAGCTCCTGCCATCTCTTGAGCAGGGTTGTAATCTATCAGCCCGTTCTGGACAGCATATCGCATCACTGCCGTTGTTCTTTGCTGTAGGCGGGAAGCAACTTCCAGTCGCCCAGAAGCTTCAACAGCCTTGATAGGGGCAAGAAGATCTCTGGTATTAAGCTCGGATATTTTTCTTTTACCAATAGCAGTAAAGAGACCATCTTCCATGCTTTTTAGAACTCTCTCGCTATGGGAATCTGACCATTTCCTTTTACAAGCCTTATGCCAGTCCCTGGCAACAGATTCAAAAGTAAGAGCTTCGCTCTGCTCGATCTTGTCTGCCTTTTTCTTCTCGGAAGGGTCGATACCATCAGATACCAACTTTTTAGCCTCATCTCGTTTCCTGCGAGCTTCACCAAGAGAGACCATTGGATAAACACCCAATGCTAAAACTTTCTGTTTGCCATCGAAACGGTATTGGAGTCGCCAGTATTTTGAACCATTGGGGTTGATCAGCAGGTGCATACCCTGCCCATCTGTGAGTTTGAAAGGTTTGTCGGAGGGCTTGGTAGTCCTAACTTTGATATCGGTGAGAGCCATCAGTTGATACCTCCAGTGTTGGTACCAAAATCAATCGAACCGGGAATACCATCAGTTATACCATCATCGGTTGGTATATGTTCAAGGAACTGAGTAGACGTGAACAGACTAAGCCAAGTTAGAAACCTGCTTAACTTACTGTTTTTATGGACTAAAGTAGACGTTAGTAGACTTAAAAAAAGCTTTGTATGGTGCCGAAGGCCGGACTCGAACCGGCACGTATTTCTACGGTTGATTTTGAATCAACTGCGTCTACCGATTTCGCCAC
>PPYF01129687.1_pt1 | contig 26894 bp, 18 predicted proteins | sample 1559871 | NCBI WGS metagenome assembly PPYF01 (sample SAMN08240021, study PRJNA423297) | Human gut metagenome, whole genome shotgun sequencing project. | reverse complement strand
CGAAGCATATAGCGGCTCAAATTGTGCGTCTTTCGATATCCTTCTGTAATCAAAAAAGTAAAAATAGGAAGCGCGGCACAGCCCAAAATCCCCAGCAGGCATTGAACATAAGAATTCTTGATCAGACCGGAAAACGCCACGCTGGATAAGGTAAGCGCCGCAAAACCAATTATTTTCAGCTGAAATCCATTGAACTGACGAGTCTTCATGATACGGTCGATTCCCTTCTCTTATCCCTTATTTTCTTTGCTGCGATAGGAATACGTCTTCTTACGGTATAGAAAGGATTCCAAAACAGTACACAAACAGCAAACAACGTAATAGACACCGCAAAGCATCAGCAACGATGCCATAGAAGAAAATGGCCGAATAAGATAGACAATTCCCACAGCCAAATTAAAGATACCAAAGGTCAGCATCCACCACCAATTCCGCACTTCCAACGCTTTCAGCTGAATGGAGGCCGTAATCTGCGTCACTGCAGTAAAAGCTGCCCAGAAACCGAATACCAGGAAACAATCTTTATAATTCAGCTCATCATAGGTCACAAACAGCAGCCAACAGCCAAACAACAACTCAATCAGGCCCTGATTCAACACCCAGCCAGGACGGAAATACCCTCTCTTATTTTCAAAAAAAGCAATCAAATAGAAGGCTCCGCAAAACAGCAGCGTGACGCCGCTCACCACCCAATACGTGCGGAAATGATTAAAAAAGGAAAAGAAAAAAACAAACGCCAGAACAAGAAAGGCAATGCCTATCAGGATATATAAGATAGAACTTGTCCTTTTCTTCTCCATAATCTGCGTTTTCTCCTCCTTCCCTTTTAGTCAAACGGCCCTACTTTTCGTTCTTCTGCGATTGGGAAAGATAGCACTCCCAGCTGTCTCGGCACATCTGTTCCAACCCCAGTTCCGCTTTCCAATGAAGCAGCTCGGCCGCTTTGCCGGGATCCGCATAACAAGCAGCAATGTCGCCGGGTCTTCTATCCACAATACGATAGGGAACCGCTACGTGATTGACCCGAGAAAACGTTTCGACCATTTCCAAAACGGAATACCCTGTTCCCGTTCCCAGGTTAATGGCTTCCACGCAAGGCCTGCCTTGTAAATAAGCCAATGCCTGGACATGCCCCTTTGCCAGATCCACCACGTGGATGTAATCCCGAACACCCGTACCGTCTTTTGTTGGATAATCCTTTCCAAACACGGTCAAATATTCCATTGACCCTTTGGCCGCCTGCATCAGCCTCGGCATCAGATTATTGGGAATGCCTTTGGGATTCTCACCCATCAAATGGCTGCTGTGAGCACCCACCGGATTGAAATACCGTAAAAGGGCAATGGCCCAATGTGGATCGGCTCTCCAGACATCCCGCAGCATGTCTTCTATGATCAGTTTGGTACGGCCATAAGGATTGGTAGCCGAAAGAGGAAACTCTTCCCGAATCGGAACACTGGCCGGATCGCCGTATACGGTAGCCGAAGAGCTAAAAACAAGAATCTCTACCCGATGCTTTTGCATTGCCTCCAACAAACAAAGCGTACCGGTGATGTTGTTCCGATAGTAGAGCAGCGGTTTCTCAACCGACTCCCCTACCGCTTTGTATCCGGCAAAATGAATGACCGCATCGATGGCATTCTCCCCGAAGATACGCTCCATTGCTGCCGGGTCGCACATATCGCACTCGTAAAAAGGGAAGTCCTTTCCGGTAATGCGGCGGATGTTTTCCAGCGCGCTGGCGTCGCTGTTATAAAAATTATCAAAAACCACGATTTCATGTCCCGCGTTCAAAAGCTCCACGCAGGTGTGACTTCCAATGTATCCCGCTCCGCCTGTTACCAATACCTTCACGAAGACAACACCCCTTTTACAAAAATTTCATCCGGCCGCAAACGGACGATACGCTGCCAAGGCAAGAAACTCCGGCAAAGAATCCGCGGCAAAACAACTACATGCTAGATAGTCTTTCTCAATCACATTGCAAACTGCACCGTCATCCCTTTCGATGGCCTCGGAATAGGCGCTTCGTTCCGAGGAAGTATTTTGCCAATGGCTTGGAGGGATCACTTCGGACTTATTTTACCACAATATACCGAAATTTACAAGATTGTTATCAGGTGCTTGGCCAGATTACCTACTTTGACAGACTTGTTTAACACATTGCTGTCCAAGCCGCCTGCCATGGAAGAGATCACAACGGTCGCCTCTCCGTTCAAGCCATGGCCTTTTACCAGCAGCACATCGCCTCTTTTTACCTTGATGTTTTGAGGATCACTGGTAGTCAAATTCAATTTCACCACGCCGTTGAGATACACGTAAACCCCACCGCCGCCCATTCCCGTACAGGAAAGAGACAGAATACCCTGTCCTTCTTTGTACGAGGCCGAAACATCCTGCAAATAGGCCAATTCCGTCTCTGGAAAAACGAATTCACCGCTTACTTCCGTACTGCCGTCCGCCTGGATGGCCAGAACAATTTGGGAAACAATCACCCCGGCGGCCAACACGGCCAGTAGACCGCAACATACCTTTTTTACCACTTTTAAGCACACCCTTTCCCGGCTGTATGCTTATTATATATTCCTTTCCGGTAAAAACTATACTTATTCTTGTCCCATTCCAGCAACGGAAAATGGTAAAAAATGATCGCCGGCGGAGAATCCCGTGGAAAAAGCAATCGTTAGATTAAACCCGCCGGTATAGCCATCTACGTCAATCAATTCTCCGGCGAAAAACAACCCCCGGCATAGCTTGGACTCCATGGTTTTGGGCTGAATTTCCTTGATAGAAATACCGCCTGCCGTCACAATGGCCTGTGAGAAGTCCTCACTCCCCTCGATCCGCAAAGTAAACTGTTTTAACAACCGTACCAGCTGTCTGCGCTCCTCTTTCGTGATCTGATTCACTTGTTTCCCCGACGGGATACCGGAACGGGAAAGTACCACGGGAATCAATTTTGCAGGCAGAAGCTCTCCCAAAGAGTTGGAAAACTGGCGTCGATCAAATTTGGCAAAATCCCGCTGAAGCCGTTCCTCCAGCTTGGATTCCGATAAAGCTGGTTTCAAGTCAATCGAAGCAAGAATTCCCCGATAATCCCGTTCCAGAGCATGCCTGCTCCCACTCAGAACAAGGGGACCGGAAATCCCTCTGGCGGTAAACAGCAGTTCCCCGAACTCTTCAAATAAAACCTGTTTGCCGGCGGACAAAGTCAGCCGAACATTGCGCAAAGAAAGCCCTTCCAACCGCTTTATCCAGGTCTCCGGGGAACATAGCGCCACCAAAGACGGCTTGGGCGAAACCACCGTATGACCCACTTTGCCGGCCAATCGGTAACCGTCCCCGTTGGAACCGGTTCGGGGATAGGAAAGTCCGCCCGTTGCCAGCAGCACCTGCGAAGCGAAAAAAGGGGCCTCACCACACAAAACACCCTGAATCCGCTTCCCTCCCTGCGTATCCCGCCAGATCAAATCCGACGCTTCTTTCCCAAAGAGAAATCGTATTCCCAGCCGCTCTGCTTTTTTTTGCAGAGCAGCCGCGACGTCGGCTGCCTGGCTGCTGGCAGGAAAAACACGGTTTCCCCGCTCCACAACCAGAGGTACGCCCGCTTCTTCAAAAAAATGCATAATGTCCTGATTGGAAAAACGCCGCAGCGCAGAATACAGAAATTTCCCGTTGCCCGGTATATTAGCCAGCAATTCCTCAAAATCACAGGCATTGGTCAGGTTGCACCTTCCCTTTCCCGTAATGCGCAATTTTCGGCCGGACATACTGTTTTTCTCCAAAACAAGGACCGAACAGCCTTTCTGGGCCGCCCGGATCGCCGCCATCATACCGGCGGGGCCGGCGCCCACCACAATCACATCAGCAGATTGTTCTTTTCGAGACATGTTCTGTTCTCCTCCTCATAGAAGTCCCGGAGCAGTGTCAAACCTTCCTCTCTGCTCCGACAGTATCGTGTATTCCAATCCTCCGGAAGCAGCATCCGGTAACCACGCATATGGTACCGCTCATCCAGCAGCAGAATAAAACCTCTGTCCTCCATGGTACGGATTACTCGTCCTGCTGCCTGCAGTACCTTATTTATACCGGGATAGACATACGCGTAGTCAAAACCCTGTCCCTCATCCAGACGATCGAATACCCCCCGAATGATCTCTCGCTCCAGACAAACCATCGGCAATCCCACGCCCACTACCACCACGCCGGAAAGCCGGTCGCCAACCAGATCGATTCCCTCCGAATAAATTCCGCCCAATACGCATAGGCCAATGTGGACCTTCTTGGGCTGTGAAACAAACGCCTCCAAAAAAGCTTCCCGCACGACAGGATCCTGGGATTGTGGCTGCATGAAGAGAATATCGTCCTGCCATTCTTCCGGCAGATAGGCCAGAACCGCCCGCAAAAACTGGTAAGAACTGAAAAACACCATGAAATTTCCTTTAGGCAATCCCGCAAGTGCCTTGATGTACTCCGCTACTTCAGGATAGTATTGTTCTCGCTTCTTGTAGGTAGTCGCCACATTGGATACAGCCGCTACCAGCCGATTCTCCCTCGGAAACGGAGATGGTACCGCAAACAATTTGTCCGTTTCCCGGCAGCCTCCCAGCGCCCGGAAAAAAAAGGATAACGGCTGCAACGTTCCGGAAAACAAAACCGCCGCTCTGCCCTTTTGGAAAACAGATGCCAAAATACCAGAGGGATCGGCGCAATAGAGGGAGATTACCAGGTCGTTTCCCTTTCTTTCCGTACAAAAACAAAAACCTTTGTCGTACATGACGCTAATGCGGCAGAAAAACAACGCCTTGAAATAAATCTCCAGCAATTCTTTCTCTTCCGGAATCCGAAAAGTTCCGCCCCAATACTCTTCGATTGCCCGGCAAAACGGTTCCAGCAGCTCCGGCAGAACAGGGTTTTGTTCCTCCTCCACCTGGTAGGACAGATCGCCCAGCAGCTTGCGCTGGGTGATGCAAAATTGATTCAAAACGTTAGCGCAGGTTCGAATTTTTTTACAAGGTTCCTGAGGAAGGCCCTTCATCCATCTGGTCACTTGCAAAAAATCCTGTTTTTCCAAACGTGCCGTATACATTTCCCGCGCTCGGTCCGGCAGGTTATGCGCCTCGTCCACCAGAAATACGTAATCCCCTTTTTTGTCTGCTCCAAAAAAACGTTTGAGCTGAATCTGCGGATCAAACAAATAATTGTAATCGCATACGAGAATATCCGCCCATAGAGACAAATCCAAGGCAAACTCGTGGGGACAAACCTGGTATTGCTCCGCTCGCTGCCGGATTACCTCTCTTGTAAAATGCCGCTCCTGTTCCAGACTTTCCCGCAAGGCTTGGTTGATCCGGTCGTAATGACCTTTGGCCCGAGGACAAACCAGCGGGTCACACTGGTTGGAAGAAGGACAAATTTTCTCCTGTGCCGTTAAGGTCACAGACAGCAAGTCCGGCAACTGCCCGGCTAACCGTTCCAATGAGTCCTGCGGCGCCAGAATGCCTGCCGTTCGGGCGGTCAAATAAAAAATGGTCGAACCGCAGCCTTCCCGCATAGCCATCAGCGCGGGAAACAGAACGGACATCGTTTTTCCAATTCCGGTCGGCGCCTGAACAAACAGCTTATAGCTGGAAACGATAGAACGGTACACCGCTACTGCCAATTCCCGCTGGCCGGCCCGATAGCTTGGAAAGGGAAAGCTGGCCTGCCGCAGCTCTTCTGATAAATCACGCCGCCGCGTCTGATCCAGATGGACCCATTTGGCATACTCCTGTACCAGATCCAGAAAAAACGCTTCCAACTCGGAAAAAGAAAACCGGTTCGTCACACGTTTTCTCTCTTCCGTATGGATATTATAGTAGATAACAGAAATTTCCGCTTGCTTCGTCCCGGACTCCAGGGCGAGCAAATAGGCATATCCTTCGGCTTGTGCCAAATGAAGAATTTCACTCTCCTCGTATCGGGACAGATCCTCCTCCACCGTCTTGATCTCATCCAAATAGAGCGTTGTATCTCGTATCCAATAGCCATCCGCCCGGCCGGTCACCAGCACATCCGCCAGTTCAGTCTGCCACAGATATCGAACCGACGCTTCCGCATGATATCCTTCTTGTTGTTCTGCAAATTCTTTTTGTAATTTCCGGTGAATGCGCGACCCCAGCTGCGCCCGTTCCGGCCGCAGCCCTCCTCCGCTTCCCGGTGTAATATCCCCATGGCGGAGCAAAAATTCCACCAAAGTCCGCATACTGATTTCGATCTGCCGGCGCGCCTGCTCTGCCATGTCCCTCACCTCACAAAAATTCCAGGAACACCTGGTTGGCAAAATCTTGACCCAATAAGGAAAGCTTCCAACGATTTCCAATTCTCTGTACCAGACCGCGCCGTTCCAGCTGACAAAGGATGTCACCAAATCGGTCTTCCGGGGACTCGTGGAAGCGTCTGGTATATTCTTCCGAATCCGGTCCTGCTGACAAACGGAAGCCCAGCATCATAAATTCCTTCTTCTGTTCTTCTTCCGTCAGCCGGACGACTTCCTCCCACCGATCCTTCTCTTCTGGAAAGCCTCGTTCCGCCAAAGAAAGATACTGCTCCATCCCCGACGGATTTTTCAGTCGAAGACAGCTTTTTTGCTCCGATACGGAGAGATAAGAAGACGCCCCCAATCCAATCCCGATATAATCCTGACAAGTCCAATATAACAGGTTGTGCCGGCATTCCCAGCCTGGCAGGGAAAAGTTGGACAGCTCATCCTGCACATAACCATGATGGCGCAAGAGCGCCTGGCCTTCCCAATACATCAGCCGGTCCAGCTCGTCGTCCGGTTCCGGAACAGCGCCTTGCCGGATTCCCTCATACAAAGGAGTACCCGGTTCCACGATCAAACTATAAGCGGAAATATGAGGAATATCCAGAAAAATAAACTGTTTCAGGGAATCCAGATAAGAAGCAACACTTTGACCCGGCACACCTAGGATCAGATCCGCATTCAGGTTACGGAAACCAGCCTGCGCCGCTTGTTCTCTGGCCCGATAAAAGTCTTCCGGCGTATGAATTCTGCCCAGGAACCGCAATACTGCCGGATCCAGGGACTGTACCCCAAAACTAACACGATTGATACCGCACTGACGATAGACCCGGAAAGCGTCTTGGGAAACCGTCCCCGGATTCACCTCCACCGTCACTTCCGCATCGGAACAAAAAGAGAATTCCCGTGCAGCAAGATTAAGAAACGCATCCAGATGGCTGGGATCCAGAGAGGAAGGGGTCCCCCCTCCTATAAAAATGGAAAAAACTTCAAAAGATGCGGTTTGGGTCTTTTTCCAGGCAAGCAATTCTGTTCGAACGGCGTTCATATAGCCGGCCTTCCGTTCATCCGAGCAGCCGACGAACGATAAAAAATCGCAATAGGAACACTTTTTTACGCAAAAAGGAATATGAACGTATAGGCCAACACGCCGTTTCACCATGTCCTACCTTACGTATCCAGCTTCAGAACGCTTAAGAAAGCTTCCTGCGGAACTTCCACGCTTCCAAACTGGCGCATACGCTTTTTTCCTTCCTTTTGCTTCTCCAATAATTTCTTTTTCCGGGTAATATCGCCGCCATAGCACTTTGCCAAAACATCCTTCCGGTACGCCTTGACCGTCTCCCGGGCAATGATTTTGCCGCCGATACAGGCTTGAATGGGTACTTCAAATTGATGACGCGGAATGGTATCTTTCAGCTTCTCCGCAATTCTTCGCCCTCTTGCATAAGCCTTGTCCGCATGGACGATAAAGGAAAGAGCATCCACCACTTCCCCGTTCAAATAGATATCCAGCTTCACCAAATCAGACCGTTTGTATCCGTCCATCTCGTAATCCAGAGACGCATAGCCCCTTGTCCGGGATTTCAATGCGTCAAAATAATCGTAAATCACTTCGTTCAACGGAATTTCATAGGTAAGGATGACCCGCGTTTCTTCCAAGTAGTCCATATTCAGAAAAACACCCCGCCTATCGGTAGTCAGTTCCATAATATTTCCTACGTATTCCGTGGGAGTCATGATGGAAGCCTTCACCATGGGTTCTTCCATGTAGTCAATTTCAGTCACAGGAGGCATATTGGTGGGATTGTCCAGCAGGTACAGACTGCCATCGGTCTTGTAAATATGATAAATAACACTGGGCGTGGTACTAATGATATCCAAATGAAATTCCCGGGATAATCGCTCCTGGATGATTTCCATATGAAGCAGTCCCAAAAAGCCGCAGCGGAATCCAAATCCCAGAGCCTGAGAGGTCTCCGGCTCGTAAATCAGCGAGGCGTCATTTAACTGCAGCTTTCCCAACGCGTCCCTCAGTGCTTCAAAATCGCCGCCATCAATGGGATACATCCCACAAAAAACCATGGGTTGGACCTGTTTGTAGCCAGGAAGCGGCTGCTGTGCCGGACAGTTGGCCAGTGTTACCGTATCCCCCACCATAGCATCCCGGACATTTTTGATACTAGCGGCAAGGTAACCCACTTCCCCGGCGTAGAGACCTTCCGCCGGTACCAACACGCCCGGTTTGAACCAGCCAAGCTCCGTAACCAGATATTCCGCGCCGGTAGACATCATCCGAATGAAATCTCCCGGTTTCACTTTTCCGTCCATTACCCGCACATGAATGATAACCCCTTTGTACGTGTCGTAAAAAGAATCAAAGATCAACGCCTTTAAAGGTGCGCTCTCATCCCCCGACGGCGCGGGTACCTTCTGGGCAATGGCCTCCAGCACCGCGTCGATACCAATGCCCGCTTTAGCAGAAACCAAGGGAGCATCCTGGGCGGGAATCCCGATCACATCCTCAATCTCCCGAATAACCACATCCGGCTGGGCAGACGGCAAATCAATCTTATTGATCACCGGCAGAATCTCAAGATTGTGATCCACCGCCTGATACACGTTAGCCAGCGTCTGCGCTTCGATCCCTTGCGCGGCATCCACCACCAAAACCGCACCCTCACACGCCGCCAGAGTACGGGACACCTCGTAATGGAAGTCCACATGTCCTGGGGTATCGATCAAATTATACACATAGGTGCGTCCATCCCGTGCTGTATAATTCAGCCGGACGGACTGCGCCTTAATCGTAATGCCCCGCTCCCGCTCCAGTTCCATGTTATCCAGGACTTGATCTTCCATTTCCCGTTTGGTTAAAACGCCTGTCTGTTCCAGAATCCGATCCGCCAAGGTAGATTTGCCATGGTCGATGTGAGCAATGATGCAGAAATTACGTATGGTTGATTGTCTCTCCATAGAGTCGCCTTTCGTGTTAAAAAGAATAGATTTCTCCCAGGACCTCCGCCAGGAGCTGGGAGGAGGCGCGCACCTCATCTAAGTAATTCCCATTGAAACCAATTTCAACCAAGAGCGCGTTGTCCGTGATGTTTTGATTATACGGATCTTCCCTGGTCGCAATGCCCCGGGAAATCCCAGGCACCCGCTCTTCCAGCCGGGACAAAACCAGCATAGCCAGCTTGAAATTCTCTTTCCAATTGGGATGGGTTCCGCCGCTGTCTGTGGACGCAACCACAAATTGTATCGGCGCGTATTTGGTTCCGTCTTTGGTAACCGTCGGACCATATTTGGGCGTCCCGTCAATAGCGTTCCGATGAATGTCCACCGTCAGGCGAACCGTAGGATTGGCCTCCAGTAGCCCTGTCACCGTCCGGAGGGATGCATTGTACGTATTGTGCGTTGTGGTATCATGCAGAACAGGCAAGGAATAATTCTGTTGCAGGACATTCTGAAGAGTCCTGCCGGCAAACACCACGTTCTTGGTGGGATCTTTGCTGTAGCTGGTATTGCTGTTCTTGTCCGCCTCCGTTACACAATAACTTTCTTCGGTATGCGTATGATACAGCAGAATCTGCGGCGTATCTTTCTGCATGGAGGGAATCACCAAAGGAGCTTCCAGCACGTCCTGCAAATAGAACGTAGGAACAAACGCATTGTTCGCTATCTTCAGAAATCCATATTTTAATTCCGAACGATTTTCAATGGCCAGGCGCTTTCCGGACAGATCCTCCTGGATACCGGACCCCGCCGGGATGGAATCCCCCTTTTGTTCGCTGACCGAGAAGCCATCCGTTCCCAAAAGGAATCGGAAGATTTTGTATTCCCTCGTATCGGCAGGAACGGTAGGCAGCGGAGCGGGCGATCCGGTCTGGTTCGTCCCCGGAGCCTTGCTCTGTTCCAGGTAACAAGAAATCCACTGTTCATGACGCAGATAATTCGAAAAAAGAGGCGATGCAAAATTCAGAAAAAACGTCCCTTTCCGATCCGTTGCCTGAGGAAAGGCCAAGCCGTCAAAATACTCCGCCCGATTGGCCAGCAGCGATGCCTCACTTTCCTGAAACTGGACAGAAAGAAGCTGTGGAAAGAAAAAGCTTTGCGGCTCTGTCTTCTTTTGGCTCCCTGCCAAGACAAATAACGCCGCTAACAGACAAAGCTCTACGGCAAACATTCCCGCAATCGTCTTCCGATGAAAGCTGCATTGCTTCCGAAAGGCCCGACGCCGGGGAGAAGTCCGCTTACGGCTTCCTTTGTTAGAAGGAGACTGACGAGAGGAATCCTTCTGCCAATCCTCTTCGTAATTTTCACCGGAATGATCTGAATAAAGCATTGCCAAACCTCCTTACTCGCTCTCACTCTCTAAATTTTTAAAAGCCGCAGATAACATCAGTCGGATCCGATTCAATTGGTTCACCTCGCTGGCACCGGGATCGTAATCCACCGCCACAATGTTGGATTGCGGATATTGCTTGCGCAAAGCCTTGATCATACCCTTCCCTGTTACATGATTAGGAAGACAGGCAAAAGGCTGCATGCAAACAATGTTGGATGCGCCCTCATGAATCAATTCAATCATCTCCGCTGTGAGGAACCAGCCTTCCCCGGTACAGTTTCCGGTAGACAAAATCTCCTTAGCATAGTCCGCAAGCCGGTAAATATCGCTGGGCGGCGTAAAATGACGACTTTCAAGCAAGTACTTTTTCATTGGCTTCCGATACCATTCGATTGCCGCAATGATCGCCTTGGAAACCCACTTTCCTCTGGCGCTTCCCGCCAATTCCTCATAGGCGAAGATGTTGTTGTGGCAGCAGTACAGCAGGAAATCAATCAAATCCGGCATCACCGCTTCCGCGCCTTCCTTTTCAATCAGGTCCACAACAAAATTATTGGCAGTGGGATGGAACTTCACCAGAATTTCCCCCACCAGCCCCACTCTGGGTTTCCGGACAGCGCGCATGGGGAAGCAATCGAACTCCCGGATAATCTCCCGGACGTTTCGTTTGTATTCGCCCATCTTGCCTTTTCGGATGGCCTTTTTGCAAACGGCGTTCCATTTTTCATACAGGGCATTGGCGCTGCCCGGCACCTCCTCGTAAGGGCGGACGCGGTACAGCAAGCGCATAAACAAATCACCATAGCAAAGCGCCATCATACAGCTGTTAATCAGCGGAAGCGTAATTTGGAAGCCGGGATTGCTTTCCAATCCGGAGGCGCTGAGCGAAATAACCGGAATGTGTTCGTAGCCCGCATCCCGCAGCGCTTTGCGAATAAACGCAATGTAATTTGTGGCCCGGCATCCGCCCCCGGTCTGCGTAATCATAATGGACGTGTTATCCAAATCATATTCGCCGGACTTCAGCGCTTCCATAAACTGTCCGACTACCAGGATAGAAGGATAACAAGCATCATTGTTTACGTATTTCAATCCCACGTCCACCGCATGCCGGTCATGTGACGGCAGAATCACCAGTCGATAACCATGCTCGCGGAACGCCTCTTCCAACAATTCAAAATGAATCGGCGACATTTGCGGCGCCAAAATCGTATGCTTCTGCCGCATCTCTTTGGTAAAAACCACTTTGGGCGACACATAACTGCTTTCTTCCTTTAATTGGAACCCATTCTGTTCCCTTGCTTCCATTGCTGCTTTCAGCGATCGGATTCGAATCCGAATAGCGCCTAGATTGGTGCCTTCATCGATTTTCAGGCAGGTATAAATCTTGCCGCTGGATTCCAGAATCTCATCCACCTGATCCGTGGTTACCGCATCCAGCCCGCAGCCAAACGAATTCAGCTGGATCAACTCTACGTCCCGTTGTGTCCGGACAAAATCCGCCGCCCGATACAATCTGGCGTGATACATCCACTGATTGACGACCCGGATCGGCTTTTGCAATCCGCCCAAATGGGCAACCGAATCCTCCGTCAGCACCGCAATATGGTACGATGTTATCAGCTCCGGAATTCCGTGATGGATCTCCGGATCCAAGTGGTACGGCCTCCCTGCCAGCACCACGCATTTCATGCCCTGTTCCTGGACATACTGCAGAATTTCCTCGCCTTTCTTTCGGATCTCCCCCTGAAACGTTTCCAGCTCCCGGTAAGCCGCTTTCACTGCAATTTGGATTTCCTGCTGAGAAATAGCAAACGACCCAAATTCTTCAAACAGCCGGACTGCCATCCGATCCGGGTCGTAGATCGGCAAAAACGGATTGAGATACCGGATATTTTTCTCATTTAAAATATCCATATTGGAGCGGATAACCTCCGGATACGATGTCACAATCGGGCAATTGTAATGGTTGTCCGCCAGCCGGTCTTCTTTCCTCTCATAAGGAATACAAGGATAAAAAATAATGGGGACGCCCTTCTCGACCAAATTCATGATATGTCCGTGAACCAGCTTGGCCGGATAACAAACCGACTCCGACGGCATCGTCTCCATCCCCGACTCATACAGTTCGCGGGAGCTTTTGTCCGATAACACCACGCGAAATCCTAATTTGCTAAAGAAGGTGTGCCAAAACGGATAGTTTTCATACATATTCAGTACCCGGGGAATACCGATTATCCCTCTCGGCGCCTGATCCTCCGGCAGCGGCTCATAGGAAAACAGCCTCTGGTATTTGTATGCAAACAAATTAGGCACATCGTTTTTCGTCTGTTCCACACCCGCTCCACGTTCGCAACGGTTGCCAGAAACAAACCGCTTGCCATTGGAAAACAGGTTAATGGTCAGCAAGCAATGGTTGGTACATTTTCCGCACCGTACCTGCCGCGTTTCCGCCTGAATCGATTCCGTCAGTTCCGGTGTCAGCAGCGTCGAGGTCTGCCCTTCCCGATAATGGCTCTTAGCCAGCAACGCACAGCCATACGCGCCCATCAAACCCGCAATGTCCGGACGGACGGCCTCCCGTTCTGCAATCAATTCAAAACACCTCAAAATAGCATCATTATAAAACGTTCCGCCCTGCACAATGATTTTGTCTCCCATTTCCTCAGGAGACTTGATCTTGATAACTTTCGTCAACGCGTTTTTGACCACCGAGTAGGACAAGCCGGCAGAAATATCCCCTACACAGGCTCCCTCTTTCTGCGCTTGTTTCACCCGGGAATTCATGAAGACGGTGCAACGGGATCCCAAATCCACCGGTTTTTCCGCATGAAGCGCCTCTTGAGAGAACGCCGTCACATCCATGCTGAGGGATGTGGCAAATGCCTCGATAAAGGATCCGCAACCGGACGAACAAGCTTCGTTCAGCATAATGCTTTGGATCACGCCATCCTTTACTTTCAGACACTTCATGTCCTGGCCGCCGATGTCCAAAATGAACTCCACACCAGGTAAAAATTTTTCCGCAGCGGTATAGTGGGCAATGGTCTCGATTTCTCCCATGTCCACTCCCAGAGAAGTTTGGATCAGCCCCTCTCCATAGCCGGTAACAGCAGACCAGGCAATGCGGGCTGTCGAGGGCAATTTACTATATAAGTCCTTCAAAATCCGGATCGCAGAAGAAAACGGACTGCCATAATTGCTTCCATACCAGGAATACAGTATTTCATCCTGAGCGCCAATCAAAACCGCCTTCGTCGTGGTAGATCCGGCGTCAATTCCCAAAAAACAATCGCCGGAATACGTCGTCAAATCCCCCCGCAGCGCAACAGCCTTCTGATGTCTCTGTTGAAACTCCAATCGTTCCTGTTCATCCCGGAACAGCGGCCGCAAACGTCCAATCTCATCCGATTCGATCTCCAGAATAGCCGACAACTTCTCCGCCAGGCGATCCAATTCAAAAATCTCTTTGCCAACGGACACGTAAGCCGCTCCCATCGCCACAAACAAATGAGAATGCAGCGGAAACAACACCTGCTCATCCGACAGTTCCAGCGTCTCAATGAAGCGCGCGCGCAATTCCGATAAATAGTTGAGAGGTCCTCCCAAGAAGGCCACGTTCCCCCGGATCGGGCGGCCGCAGGCCAGGCCGCTGATGGTCTGGCTCACAACCGACTGGAAAACCGACGCGGCAATATCCTCTTTCGCCGCTCCTTCGTTGAGCAGCGGCTGGATATCCGTCTTCGCGAACACGCCGCAGCGAGCCGCAATGGGGTAAATAGTGGTATGCTTCTTGGCTAATTCATTCAGGCCTGTGGCATCGGTCTGCAGCAAAATTGCCATTTGATCGATAAATGCTCCGGTTCCGCCGGCACAGGTACCATTCATCCGCTGTTCCACCGGATTCTCGAAATAGGTGATCTTCGCATCCTCGCCGCCCAACTCAATGGCGACGGAGGCCGTCGGGATCAACCGCTGAACCGCTTCCGTGGAAGCAACCACCTCTTGTACAAAGGGCAAGCCAAGCCATTGAGAAACCAACATGCCTCCCGATCCGGTCACCATGACAGTAGCCTGTGCCCCGGAAAATTCGGCAAACGCCTGCTGCAGCATCTCAAAAATAGTCTTTCGGATATCAGAATAATGTCGCTGGTATCGATTGTACAACAAAACATAATCCGCATCCAATACCGCAATTTTAACCGTAGTCGAACCAACGTCCAAACCAATATGTAATAATGTCTTTTTACCCATATATCCTACTCTTTTCTAAACGGTAATCTGTGCCGGCATTACTCCTTCCCGGTCACGTTTAGTGACAATTCATCCAGCTGCTTCTGCTCCACGAAGTCCGGCGCGCCTGTCATGAGGCAAGAAGCATTTTGTACCTTGGGGAAGGCAATGGTATCCCGAATGCTGTCGCAGCCAGCCATCAGCATCACCATACGGTCCAATCCATAGGCCATTCCGCCATGCGGAGGAGTCCCGTACCGGAACGCTTCCAGCAAAAAACCAAACCGTTCTTTTGCCGCTTCATCCGTAAAACCCAATGCGCGGAACATTCTGGCCTGCAAGTCTTTCTGGTAAATCCGGAGACTGCCGCCGCCCAGTTCCACACCGTTTAATATGATATCATATGCCTTGGCCCGGACGCTACCGGGATCGGTTTCCATCTTGTCCATATCTTCTTCTTTTGGCATCGTAAATGGATGATGCTTTGCCACATAACGGTTTTCTTCTTCGGAATATTCAAACAGCGGGAAGTCCACCACCCACAAAAAAGCAAATTCATCCTGTGGGATCAATTGCAGTTTCGCTCCCAATTCACAGCGCAGTGCCCCCAGTACCGTATACACTTCGTCGCTTTTCCCCGAAACCAGACAGATCAGATCTCCCGGCCGGCCATTGGCCAAACGGATCATTTCCTGAATTTCCTCCGGCGTCAGAACTTTTCCCAAGGAGGAACGGTGTTCCGACTCTCCTACGGCAATCCATGCCATCCCCTTGCCGCCATGGGTTTTAACAAACTCCGTGAGACCGTCGATCTCCTTCCGGCTAAACGTTCCCGCGCCCGGCGCACAAACCAATCTCACCGCGCCGCCATCCCGGACGGTTCCTGCGAAAACCTGGAACGAACAGTTCGCTGCAAACGAACTAATATCAACCAATTCCAACCCAAACCGGACATCAGGCTTGTCCGAACCAAACCGGCTCATTGCCTCCTGGTAAGACATCCTCGGAAAAGGCGTTTCGATTTCCCGTCCCAATGTCTTCCGAAAGACCTCTTTCAGAAATCCCTCGTTGATTTCCAGGATATCATCCAGGTTGACAAAAGACATCTCCAAGTCGATTTGAGTAAATTCCGGCTGACGGTCGGCCCGCAGATCTTCATCCCGAAAACATTTCACAATCTGCATATATCGGTCGTATCCCGCTACCATCAAAAGCTGCTTGAACAATTGAGGCGACTGGGGCAGCGCATAGAATTTTCCTGCATGCACCCGGCTGGGAACCAAATAGTCCCGGGCACCCTCCGGGGTGCTTTTCGTCAGAACCGGAGTCTCAATTTCCAAAAAACCATTCCGATCAAAATAATCTCGGGCGCATTTGGCAATCTGATGCCGTAAAATAATATTTTTTTGCATGGATAACCGCCGCAGATCCAAATAACGGTACTTCAGACGGTTCACATCGCTGACCGAGGCCTTGTCATCTATCGGAATCGGGGGCGTTTCCGACTCGTTCAAAATCCGCAGTTCGGAAACCAGTACTTCCACCGAACCCGTGTCCAAATTGGCGTTGACGGCCTCCGAGGCCCGCGGACGGACCGTTCCCCGTACCGCCAGGACAAACTCCGCCCGGATCGTTTTGGCTTTTTCAAATACCTCCGGATAGTCCACACTGTCGAAAACCAGCTGAATCAACCCGGTTCGATCTCGTAAGTCAACAAAAATCAAGCTTCCCAAATTTCGGTTTTTTGCTGCCCATCCGGTCAGCGTAACCAATTGTCCAATATCGCTTTCACGGAGAATTCCGTTCATTTTTGTTCGTTTCCAGCCCTGCATGGTATCGCTCAAACTAACACACCTCCAATTGCAGTATTTTACGATTTTTTCCCGAAAAAGTCAAATGGATCTTCGGGCCAGTTCTCTCTGGCCAGGTCTGCAAAAACCTTAAATGCAGAGGGGAGAGAAATCGTCCGTTCGAATTCTTCCCGGGTCACCCAGCGTAGTCCGTTTCCCTCCGTCCGGTTACTGCACAAGCCGCAGTACCCCACCATATGCCATTCTATATGGGAAAAAATATGTTTGGCATCCCCGCAGTACGACAGCTCCGGCACGCCGATTCCTGCTGTGGCCAGTGCCTCCGACGCTGCAACACCGGATAATTGACCCGGCACATTGGGGAACTCCCACAATCCTGCCAAAAGACCTTGATCCGACCGTTTCCGTACCGCCACACGATCTCCGCTAAACAACAGGAATACCGTTTTGTCTTCCTGTTTCCGAGCCGTCTTCGGCCGCTTCACCGGCAGCGACAAGGCAATTCCTTGTGCGTGTGCCAGACACAAATCCGCTACCGGGCAAAGGTCGCATTTGGGCTGACCGTTGGGCAGACAAACAACGGCGCCCAGTTCCATCAGGCTTTGATTGAAATCTCCGCAGCGTTCCGGCGGCTGAACGGCTAGGACAGCCTCACCTACCGCACGTTTCACCTCTTTGTCCTGAATGTTGCAATCATCTGCCGCCAATCTGGCATAAACCCGCAGAACGTTCCCATCCACTGCGGGGACGGGAAGCCGATACGCAATGGAGGCAATGGCTCCCGCGGTATATTCGCCAATGCCCGGAAGGGTCTGCAATAAGGCGTAATCCGCCGGCAATTCACCATGATACCGTTCCATAATGATCTTCGCCGCTTTTTGCAGATTCCGGACCCGGTTGTAATAACCAAGTCCTTCCCACAACTTCAGCAGCAATTCTTCCGGTGCGTTGGCCAATGCCTCAATGGTTGGCAAGACGGATACAAATCGTTGAAAATAGGGTCTTCCTGCTTCCACGCGGGTCTGTTGGAGCATAATCTCGGACAGCCAAACAAAATAAGGCTCCGGATTCTCGCGCCAAGGCAGAATACGCGCCTGTTTATCATACCAATCCAGCAGAGGCTTCGTTATGGGAGGGAACTGTTTTATCATCGTATGTTATCTCTTTCTTTTTCCGCATAATTGGATGGGAAACCGGAACTTTGCATCAAGTTTTCCTATTTTCCCTTATTTATTATAGGACAGCCTTCCGGGAAAGACAAGTCAGCCGCAGGGATTTTCTTTTTCCAGTCGTCTTATCTTACGGCAGCACAAAAAGGAGGAACATTCATGCGGAAACGCTTTTTGCAAAAATATCGTATTCTACGTTGGGTTCTATTGCTTCCGATTCTGTGCCTCTGCGGCGCCATGTTCCTGAGTCAATACAAACCGGACTGGATCTTTCTGTTCAAAGAAACGGTATTGGATCGGGCGGAAACGGTATCCCGACGGGAAATCATTCCGCAGAGCAAAGAATATGAGGCGCTAAGCTTGGGCCTGGTTCCTTTGGAAGAGATTCGCAGGAATTCAAAATACGGATATAACCAATCGTTGTTCCTCATCAACGAAGAATTCCCCCTGCCGGAAGACGCCGACTGGAAACTTGTTCTTTACCGGGACACGCAATTGTCCATGACCAAGGAGACGGCGGACGCGTTCGCCGGACTGGCAGATACCGTTTTTCAGAAGTATGGGCAAAAATTGCTGATCACAAGCAGCTATCGCACAGCAGAGGAACAAAAAGAATTGTTCCGGGATGATCCTGTTCTTGCCGCTCAGCCGGGAAACAGCGAGCATCAAACCGGTTTGGCATTGGATGTAGCACTTCCCTATTATGGAGGCGCGGCAATTCTGAAAACCGAGGCGGGACAATACGTCTACCGATCCTGTTGGGAAAACGGCTTCATCATCCGCTACCCCTATGGGCAAGCATCTGCCACCGGGATTCCGTTTGAGCCCTGGCATCTTCGTTATGTGGGATACCCGCATGCGGAAATCATTCGTAAAAACCGCATGACATTGGAGGAATACATCGTATGGCTGGAACCGGGGCGGGTTTACCAAATGGCTGGTTACTTGGTGAGCCGCCAGCAGGCAGAAAACGGTGCCATTCTCCTGCCGGAATTATGCGGCGGCATCACGGTTTCATCGGATAATACCGGATACTTTATTTGGTCTTTGCCTCTACCGTCAGCCTAATTCTGTCTTCTTCGCCCATATCCCATCTCTTGGAGCATATTGGCCAAAACATGAAGCCGTTCGCTCAGCAATTCGTCGTCTTCACTCAGTCCTTTTGCAAATAGCTGGATGTCCTCTTCCAGCATTGGATTATCCTCGCAGATGGAAACCGTCATGGCATCCCCCTGGAGTCCAATCCGGTCAAGTATGGGGTTGACCGGGTCATATAGTTTGGGATACCGATACGCATCTTGAAAGTGCTGTTTTGCCCGGCAGACTAGAATAGCCAAATCGAGAACCCGATGTATGGGCAGTTCCTCCGACTGTCTTGACCATTTTTCTCCGGTATAGCGCCAAACTTTCGCAGATATGTCAACCTTTCCTCTGTCGTTCCATTGGGCAAGGCCCAAAGACAACCCTTTTGCTTCCGAGTGATACGCACTCCGGCCATCAATGTTTTCGTAATTTTCTGATACAATAACTGGTTTGTGCTTCAACGTAGTTGGAATGTCCATTTTGCCGCCTCTTTCTGTTAGCATAAATAATTGCCCGGTAGTTGACCGGATCGCAGAAATATTTTACTTAGTAAATTACTAAATTAGTATAACATGATTAAAAAGAAAGTCAAGAGAAGCCGGAAATAACTGTTCACCAAGAAATACGGCATCATAGTCGCGGAAGATGGCTTCCGCGCCCTTGGCAAAATGCTTCGTTGGAACAGAAAGGGCATGTTCCAACGACGTCGAATGCGGTTGTTTTATTGGTTTTTACTATCTTCCATTGATCGTAATTCGTTCTCTAACACATCAGCAAATCGCGGTATTGGCTCTGCAAGCGTTCCTGCGTAATCGAAAATCGTTTTGTCTTCCTTGTATTTCAACGGCGTTCTGCGAACCGCTAAAGGCTGTTCGCAGTACATCCGGAACAAGACAGAGGTTGTTTTTCAATGCCCATTCTGCCGCGTCGGTCTTTGCTATGATTTTACCGGTGCGCAGCAGGTATATACAGCGTGCAATATCGAGCATCCAGCCGAACGAATGGATGCTGCGGCCCGTCTTCTGCACATACTTCCTTATCGTTTCATAGCGGCTTTTTACATCAGCATAAAGTTGACTGAAAGACGGCGCCTTCAACTGCGCACGAATATCGTTTCCGTATAGTAAAATGCTGCTTTCCATCACATGTCGAAACTGTGAAAGGCATAACCATCGGTTATTCTTTCACCGCTGGTACCCCGGTACCCCAGCACGATTTTGTTAATAGACAATTGTCTGACTTTCTTAGCTTGCTATTCTTCGGGTGTAATAAGAAAGGGTACGAATCCTTCTCGACGATACCGTTCGGTGAACCCGACATTCCAGTGAATGTTGATAGCAGCCGACCTACCATAAAACATAGGATTATTCAACGGAGAGCAATCATCAAACCTTTACAGTTATATTTTTCTTACTGTTTGAAGTGGCCTGCGTATTACCTGCCGCTCCAGACGCTCTCCCAACCGGCTCAGAATTTCGTTGCTGATGGTTCCGGCCTGTTCCGCTATATCGCAGGCGGTGATGGTTTTGCCGCCGCAGGTACCGATCAGCACCGCGATGTCTCCTGTTTTTACAGTTGGCACACCAGTCACGTCAACAAGAGTTTGATCCATGCAGACGCGTCCGATAATCGGAGCCACAAAACCATCAACCAACACGCAGCCTGCGCCGTTGGACAAATTGCGCGGCACACCATCCGCATAGCCGATGGCCAGCACGGCGATGACCCGGTCCTGATCCGCCACAAAATCCAGCCCATACCCAGCCGCTTCGCCGCAATACAACTTTTTCACAGCGGCGATTCGAGCCTTGACGGACAAAACGGGACGAAGCGACTTCGGACAATTCTCCGTGTCCTTCTTGGTGCTCAGCATCCCGTACAAGGCAATGCCCACCCGGGCATAATCACCGGACAGCTCCGGATAATTCAGTACGCCATAGCTGGCCTGCAAATGTATCTTAGGACAGGAAAACCCGTTCTCCTGCAATGCCGTCAGAAGCTCGTAAAAAGCAAATCCCTGCGCCTCGGTAAACTGCTTTTGAACGGGATCCCGTGTATCGTCCGCGCAAAGATGGGTAAAGATCCCTTGTACTTTCAAATTTTTCATCCGGAAGATCGTACAAAGAGCCGCAACGTTTTCACAGCGTTCCCCCAAACGATGCATACCGGTATCCACGCCAACGTGTACCCGGATTTTCCGTCCATACTGCTGCAGCAGCCTGGCATAGGAAAGGTCAACCACAGTTTGCGCCAGGCGGTAACGCCGCAGCAGAAAAAACAGTTCCGGATGCGTGTACCCCAGAACCAAAATATCCCCTTTTATCCCTTTTCGGCGCAGCGCTGCGCCTTCCTTCGCCGTAGCCACACAAAATGCTCTGATACCCAAGTCGTTCAATTCCCGGCAAATCAAAACCGCCCCATGGCCATAGGCGTTGGCTTTCACTGCCGGCATCAGTTCACAACGTGCCGGCAGCAGCGACCGGAGAACGTCCACATTATGCCGCAGCGCATCCTGATCCAGCTCAATCCAAGCGCGGTCCTGCGGAAACGTCTTTTTCCTGCTTCGCCGCCAGTGAAAAAATACGGTGACAGCGATGGCGAGCACCGAAGAAATCAGACAAACAGTCAGATAATGAATCAGGCTATTCTCCACCAGCAGCGTTGTTAACCCGACTGCTTTGGCCGCTCCTCTGACCAAAACGATGGCCAAAGGATGAAGAAGATAAATCCAGGCGGAAACAGGACGAACCCATTTCGCCGCGCGGACCGGCCAGGATAACATCAGCTGGTACAAAAACAGCATGCACGGCAGCAGGAAAAGATACATACTGTCGTGACGCTGCCAGGCAGCATACCGCAGCAGAAACCCTTCTCCGGTCAGAAGCAGCAAGGAAAGCGTGAAACCGGCCAGACTGACACCCCATTTACACACCTTCCCCCGATGAGCAAGCCAAGCCCCCATGGCTAGAAACACCGGTGCATAGAACGCGCCGTTTCGGGTATAGGAAAACACACAAAAGAGGTCATCGAAAAAAGAAGAAATCACAGGAACGTCGGCAATCAGGCCAAAATAACTGTCTCCCAACAGTCCGAGCACATACCCTGCCGCAGCGCAAATCATCACTGCGGGAAACGGCATACGGCGGCTGATCCAAGTAAGAAGCAGCACGCCAAGAACCGACGCCGGCAAATACCAAAGGTGGTAAAACGTCCCGTCAAACAGGATCATCCGAAAAAAAGACCAGCCATCCAGGTCGTTGTAATGACCGGCGTAGATTCCAACCGGCAGATAAAGTAAGATCGCCGCGCCATATAAGAGCAGGTTTTTTTTCACGAAACGCCAAACCGGTAAATATTCTTTTTTGTGGTCGAACAGATAGTCCGGCAGAAGAAAAAAACCGGTTGTCATAAGGAAAAACGGTACGGCAAGGCGAGCAACCACGCGGGTAAGAAAGAAGTCCGCCTCCGGGCTATAAGAAGACAAAGGAGAGGTATGAATTGCTACGACCAGGAAGGCCGCTAGGATTTTAAAACAGTCAAGCCCTCCGTAATTCTTGTTCGTATCCATATTTTGTTCTCCATTCCGTGATAATAAATCCATCCATGTTGTTACCGGACACGGACCAAGGCGCCCGAATCGCTTCCGGCAACCACTCCTCTCTGCGGTCGGCCGCCAGATAACACACGGCGATCCGGCAGCCAGCCTGCTGGTACTCATACCATTTGTCTCCGTAGGGAAACGATTCCAAAAAGAAAAGGTACTCCTCAAGGGTGAAATTTTTTTCTGTCATAATTGCGGCATGCGGCATCCCGACATAGCGGAAATGCCAGGGTTCGTGTGAAATTCCGGTAATCTGTTCTTTTCCTTGCGGATATCGCTGAATAAAACCATACGATGCCGCCTTCTCGCGAAAGGTCTGACAAATACCGGAATACGGAAAGTCCGGACAAATAAAATCAATCTGAGACTGTTTCAGCCCTAGGTCAATGGCTAAGCCGGTCTGATGCTCACTGTGTCCGGGAACCGCAACATACTGTTCTGTAAATGCCCTGCCGTGTTCGGCCATGGACTGATTCCAAATATCCTGTTGTTCCAGCGCAGAGCGCCAGCCGCTAACCGGAACGATCTGGGACCATCCGCTAATATCGTTCATCAGCTGCGTGAGAAGAACGGCAGCCCGGCGTTCCAGCAGAACTTCTTCGTTCTGTTCCTGTGCCGGGACCAGGAACGGTCTTTCCCGCCCCTCCCTCCAGGGATAGCGGCGGTTCACCAGGATAAGACTTCCGGAATGGATGGAGGATAAAGAGAATCCGTTCTTCAGCATGCTTCCACCGCCAATTCGATGACATGGCAAAGAATTTCTTCAAATGAAATCCCGGCAGCACACATCATACTGGGGAAGCGGCTGTGGGAAGTAAACCCGGGAATGGTATTCACCTCATTAAATACAATTCTTCCGGATGGCGTCAGGAACAGGTCCACCCTAGCAAACCCGCGGCATCCAAGCACCCGATAAATGAGTTTCGCCGTCTCCTTGATTTTTGCTGATTGTTCCGGACCGATTCGGGCAGGCACATGAATGGAAGACGTTTTCAGCGTGTATTTTTCCGTAAAGTCAAAAAAGCCGCCGGATAGCTGAATCTCATCCACTTCCCCTACCGTCAGATTCCGATTGCCCATTACGGCGCATCCCACTTCAAAACCGGGTATGTTCTGTTCCAAAATAACCTGATCATCATACTGAAAGGCACAGCGAATCGCCGCGGGAAGTTCCTTGGCGTTATCTACTTTTGTCACCCCATAGGAGGACCCGGCGCGCACTGGTTTCACAAACAGAGGATACCCCAGCTTGTCCCCTTGCAGGAATACCGTTTCTTCCTGCAAAGGCTTGTCCAGCACCACTGCTTCCGGAACAAGGATTCCCGCTGCCCGAACAAGACGATGCGCCCGGTCTTTGTCCATGCAGAGAGCAGAGGAAAGCGTACCGCATCCAACCAGAGGGATTCCTGTCAGTTCCAGCAATCCCTGAACCGTACCATCCTCCCCATTCTTACCATGTAAAATAGGAAAAACCACATCCACCGAAATGGTCTCGGTCCCGTCCGGCCCAAAGACCAGCAAGGCCCGATCCCGCCGATTCGGAGAAAAACAAGCCGGTTTGCAATCCATCGGATTGCACCAGCGATCCTCCGCAAGCTTCTCCGGCGTACCGTCATAATAAAACCAGTCTCCCTCCTGTGAAATGCCGACCAGTAAAGGTAGGTATCGGCTGCGGTCAAGATGACAAAGAACCGAGTAAGCCGAGGCAAGGGAAACACTATATTCCGGCGAACATCCTCCAAACAAAATAGCAATGCGTCGTTTTCTCATAGACTCTCCTTTCTTGGGGAGCGATAAAAAAGTCCCCGTTTGATACGGTTATCGTACCAAAACGGGGAATCGAGTGTTTTCGTTTTCCATAAGGAAAATCTTATGGTTTTCTTTACAAAATCATACGTTTTTCTGACAATTTACCGGAAGCAAGACGGTAAAAGCAACGGTCTCTCCCATGCATTCGGCAGTGATGGCGCCGCTGTGAAGCTCTATGATTTCTTTCGCAATAGCCAAGCCCAGACCCGCGCCTCCCGTAGTCGTGGCACGGGACGCGTCCAGCCGAAAGAATTGGTCAAAAATTCGTTCCAATTTTTCCGCTGGAATGGTCTGCCCCTGATTTTGAACCCGGATCTGCACGCCTTTCTGTACCGTTTCCAGAGAAACACCTATCACGCTGGCAGGAAAGCTGTAGTGAACCGCATTGCGCAATAGGTTATCCAGAACACGTTCCAGCTTTGCCGGATCGCAGACCACCCAAATATCCGGCGCCAGCCGTAAATCCCAGCTGAGACTTTTCTCTGTCAGAATCGGCAGAAACTCATAGGTTACCTGCTCCAGCAGACGGCTCAGATTGACCCGTTCCAATTCCAGCGACAGGTTGGATAAGCTGAAGCGGGTAATATCAAAAAACTCATTGATCAAGTCTTCCAGCCGCTCCGCTTTGTCTAAGGCAATGCCGGTGTATTTGGCCCGCAGCTCCTGGGACACCTGAGGCTCATCACGCAGCAGCGTCAGATACCCAATCACACTGGTCAGCGGCGTTTTCAGATCGTGTGCCAGATACACGATCAAATCGTTTTTCCTTTTCTCCGCATCTTTGGCCAGCAAGGCATTCCGCAGGGCCTGTTCCCGCACCAGGTTCAATTCATCCTGCACGGTCTTCATGGCGTCCGGCAAGAGAATCGGCGACTCGCTAGGCTGAGCAAGCTGCTCCGACGCCGTCACCAGCTCGTCAAGATAGCGCAGTGGCTTTGCCATAAAATGGTAGGTAATGACCACCCAGCCTGCCAACAGGATCAGGCCGGTCCAGAGCAAGAGGTATTCCTTGATCCAGTTTAACACCCGGTAAAGCGGATCGCTTTCCTGCCAAGCGATGCCGGCGCAAAACTGCCAAGCAACCAGAATGAGGACGACGAATCCCACTGCGAAGCCCACGATAGACAAAAGGTATTGCAGCAGAAGGCGTCTGGTTATCTGGCTGCGGTAAGGATGGCGCCGATCCGATTGTCGCGTTGAATTATTCAATGGCATACCCCACTCCCCAAACGGTTTTGATGTATTTTGGCTTCCGTGCCGGCTCACGCAACTTCTCCCGGAGCCTGGCAATATGCGCCATAACCGTATTATTGTTATCCAGATATTTCTCTCCCCAAACGGCCTCAAACAATTCTTCGGAAGACACCACGCAGCCCCGGTGCTCACAGAGATACCAAAGAATATTGAACTCCATCGGCGTCAAGCTGATTTCTTCTCCATTGAGCGTACACTTGTGGTTGTCCCTGCAAATGGAAAGGCCCTTAATATCGAATTCCTGCCTGCCGGAAAAGCTTTCCGCCAAACGATCCGCCTTGTTGTAGCGCATGTAGCGGCGAAGCTGCGTTTTCACACGCGCCATCAATTCCAGAGGATGAAAAGGCTTTGTGATGTAATCGTCCGCGCCCAGCGTCAGTCCGGTAATCTTATCCATGTCTTCCACTTTGGCCGTCAACATGATAATCGGAAAAAAATATTGTTCCCGAATCCGTTGGCAAAGAGCAAAACCATCCATGTCCGGCAACATCACATCCAGTATGGCCAAACTTACCGGCTCTCGCTCAACACAAGCCAGCGCCTCCCTTGCGTTATAGTATTTGCATACCCGAAAGTTTTCGTTACGAAGATAAACTTCCACCAAATCCGCGATTTCTCGCTCATCATCCACAATCAGTACGGTTTCATCCATTTCTCAGCACTCCTTTGTCCTCTTTCATTATACGTGCTCTTTTTTCAGAAAACAAGCGCCCGCTCGGATACGGTAAAAAGAATCGCAACAGAAATTTAGGTTGACAGTTTGTGTAAAAAACAATATAGTGTACTTCATATATCAATGACAGGAGGTTTCCTATGAAAAAAAAGAAGCTGATTCCCCTTCTGGCAGCGTTTTTGCTGCTGTCGCTCGTCCATACTTCGGTTATGGCAGAAACCACCGTTCTCGAAATCGATCAGGAAAACGATCTGTTCAAAACGGAAGTATGGCAGAACGATGGGGATAAAAACGTTTGGCCGCTGCGCTACGCAACCGAAATTTCCCCATTAAGCGGCGACGCGTCAAAAGAAGAAGGTGTGATAAAACGGTTTTGCGGTACGGTTATGCAGGGCGACGTCGGTGTGGAAGGATCGCCTGTTCTGACGGACGGCGTATCAAATTTCAGCGTGTATTTCCCGCTGAAGCAGGCATCCAGCCTCAACAAAATCACGCTCAAGTTTCCGGTAGGCGCCCGCCGTTACTTCTTTCGTCTTTTTACTTCGGCCGATGGAACCAGCTGGAACGAAGCCGTCATTCGAAGCGGCGCGGACAAAATAACGGTTACCA
>PPYF01268449.1_pt1 | contig 26909 bp, 19 predicted proteins | sample 1559871 | NCBI WGS metagenome assembly PPYF01 (sample SAMN08240021, study PRJNA423297) | Human gut metagenome, whole genome shotgun sequencing project. | reverse complement strand
TAAAAACAAATAGTAATGAAACGGAAAATTACGATTCTGACGATAGCCTTTTTGTCGTCGGTGCTAATGTGTGCCAATGTATTTGCCGCAGTAACCGGGAGTTGTGGAAATTCAATAAAATGGACTCTCGACGATTCAGGCAACCTTACGTTGTCAGGAATTGGCAAAATGAGAGACAATGGCTTTGGTTATAACAATTTGACTTTTAGGTATTATGGAACAAAAACAGTGACAATCGGAGATGGCATCACGAGCATCGGGGATAATGCTTTCGAAGGTTGCAACGGCATGACCAAGCTGACATTACCTAACAGCTTGGAGCGCATCGGGGAATCTGCTTTCAGTGGTTGCAGCGGCTTGACCGAACTGACATTGCCGAGCAGCGTGTGGGACATATTGGATTATGCGTTCTATGGTTGCTCTGGCTTGACCGAACTGACATTGCCCAACAGCTTGAAGAGCATCGGGAAATATGCTTTCAGTGGTTGCAGTGGCTTGACCGAACTGACATTGCCGAACAGCGTGACGAGCATCGGGGATTATGTTCTCAAGGGTTGCAACGGCTTGACCGAACTGACATTGCCAAACAGCATTACGAGCATCGGGTGGTATGCTTTCCAGGGTTGCAGCGGCTTGACTGAGCTGACATTGCCAAACAGCATTACGAGCATCGGGAATTCTGCTTTCGAAGGTTGCACAGGCATGACCAAGCTGACATTACCTAACAGCTTGGTGAGCATCGGAAGTGGTGCTTTCCAGGGTTGCAGCGGCTTGACCAAGCTGACATTACCTAACAGCTTGGTGAGCATCGGAAGTGGTGCTTTCCAGGGTTGCAGCGGCTTGACCGAACTGACATTACCGAACAGCATTACGAGTATCGTTCTGCTTTCGAAGGTTGCAGCGGCTTGACCGAACTGACATTGCCTAACAGCGTGATGAGCATCGGGCGGTCTGCTTTCGGCGGTTGCAGCGGCTTGACCGAACTGACATTGCCTAACAGCGTGACGAGCATTGGGGGATATGCTTTCGCATATTGCAGCGGCTTGTCGAAGATAACATCGTTGGCTGAAATTCCGCCAGTGTGCGGTTACGGTGTGTTTGACGGAGTCAATAAAACTAACTGCGAGTTGATTGTCCCGAAAGAATCAGTTGCCGCCTATAAACAGGCGTATGGCTGGAACGGATTCAGCAACATAAGGGGCTTTTCGGAGTAGAGGTCACCTTGGCTGGCAAGACACGGAAGATAGTGGTAGAATAACCGCATCGCGCGTTGACATTGTTTCGTGGCGCAGAGCTCACGTATTCCGTCTTTTTTACGTTGAGCATATATAACCAAAAAGGACTGGCACGGGGTGTCAGTCCTTTTGGTTATAAAAGTATTGCCGCAGGGCAATAGTCAGAATTATTTCTTGCGTTTCTGCTGTTCGCGGAGCATCGCCTCCTGTCGTTTCTGGGCAGCCTCGAGGCGAGCCATGAATCCGCTCTTCTTGCGCGGTTTCTTGGCGTTTTCAGCCATCTTGGCGCGCACCTTGTCTTCCTTGATGATGAATCGGAAAGCGTATGTCTGAGCGATTGTGATGAGCAGAGAGATGAAGTAGTAGTAGCTCAAACCGGCTCCATAGTCGTTGAAGAACACGAGGAACATCACCGGCATCAGGTACATCATCCACTTCATTCCCGGCATCTGGTTGTTGCTCGGGTTTGCCTGCATGTTGAGGTAGGTGTAGATGATGTTCACACCCGTCATCAGCAAGCAGAAGAGACTCAGATGGTGTCCGAAAATCCAGTTGATGACAGGGATGTTTGCATCCCATTCGAGAATCATGTCGGGCGCCGACAAGTCGGGAGCCCAAAGGAACGACTCTCCGCGCAGCTCGATGCATGAAGGCAGGAATGAGAACATAGCCACGTAGACCGGCAATTGCAGAATCATCGGCAGACATCCGCTCATCGGGTTGGCACCCGCGCGGTTGTAAAGCTCCATCATCTTCTGCTGGCGCTTCATCGCGTTTTCGTTGCCAGGGTATTTATCGTTGATTTCCTTGATGTCGGGAGCGAGCACGCGCATCTTCGCCTGTGAAGAGAAGCTCTTATAGGTGAGCGGGAAGAGCACGAGTTTGATGAAGATTGTGAGCAGCAGGATGATGATTCCGTAGTTCAAGTTCATCGTTCCCAAGAAGTTGAAGATAGGGATGATGATGCAAGTGTTTATCCAGCGGAACATTGACCATCCAAGCGGAATCAGGCGAGTGAGTTCCAAATCCTCATCGGGCGAGATCTTGTCGTCAAACGACGAGAGCAGTTTGTACTCGTTCGGGCCGAGGAAGAAGTTGAACGCCGCCGGTTTCGGATTGTTCACGTTGTATTCAAGCGAGCTGTTGAACGACACGTCTTTGAGGAAGTCGTTGTGCTCCTCGCTGTTCTTGTCGATGACAGCGCTTTTCATAGGAGCGGCTCCGATGAAGTGCTGGTCGGCGATAAGCACGCAAGAGAAGAACTGGTATTTGAACGCCACCCATTTCAAGTGGTTGTTGGTCTTATCCTCGTCGTTGCTTGTCTCGCTGAGGTTCTCCACGTTGTCGCCCGAAAATTTGTAGAACACACCACTGTTGCGTTCCTCGAAAGTCTGACCTTTCTCGTGGCGCATCATCTTCTGGCTCCATTCAAAGTCCATAGTCGACACGTTGGAAGAGATAACGGCAGCCATGTTCTGCTGCACCACCTCCATACGCACGAGATAGCTGTTTTTAGGAAGCGTATATCGGATGCCGAAGTAAACGCCCTTTCCGAAGTCGAGTTTCATCAGCACCGTAGAGTCGTTTTCCTGCACCGGAGTGAAGTTGAACTCCTTGGTGTCGAAACGGTGTGTGTCGGTGTTGATGGCGAAGCCGTAAGAGTTGTGCTTGCTGTCGAAAAGCACGCAGTTGCCATCTTTTCCATGTTGGAAAGCGTTGTATTTCTTCAGCGTAGCCTTCGCTATTTGACCGCCTTTCGAAGAGAGGTCGAGCGTCAGCAGCTCGTTCTCAAGTTTTACGATCTTGTTTCCACCGCCAACAAACTGCACGAAGTCGGAGTATTTAGCCACATTTTCGGCGGCGTCGCGCACCTTCTTCATCGCCGCGTTGTAGAGCAGGCGGTTGTCGGCCGACGGAGCGTGCTGCAAATCAGAGAGAGCCACGGTCATATTGCCGTCCATCATAACCGAGCCGGTAAGGCTGTCGGAAGCGACGGTGAAACTCACATTGTCGTTTGTCAGCACCATCTTGTCGCCGTCCTGCTTGCCGTATTGGCGCACGATGGTCTTGATGCGGGCAAGCTCGTTGGCGTTGAGGCTGTCGGCAATGTCGGTTGTGGCCTGTTTTGCGTCAGCCTTTTCAGTCTTTTCGGTTGTCGGCTGGTTGCTTTGGTCGTCGCCCGAGTTGAGCATTGAGAATCCGAAGATTACCACACCCATCAGCAACAAGCCGAGAATCGTGTTTTTGTCCATTATTTTATTCTGTTATTTATTTTATTTCTTTTGATTGTCGATGGCGGCTTTCACGAAGCTGAGGAACAGCGGGTTTGGAGAAAGCACCGTGCTGCTGTACTCAGGGTGATACTGTGTGCCGATATACCATTTCTTTTCTGGAATCTCAACGACTTCAACCAAGTGTGTGTCAGGGTTTTCGCCAACACATTTCATGCCGGCGTCCTCAAATTGCTTGCGGAATTCCTCGTTGAATTCAAAGCGGTGGCGATGACGCTCGCTGATGTGTGTTGAGCCGTAAGCCTCAGCCGCTTTCGAACCGGCTTTGAGCACGCAGTCGTATGCGCCCAGACGCATAGTGCCGCCCATGTTGGATATGCTCTTCTGTTCCTCCATAAGGTCGATGACGTTGTAAGGAGTCTGCGGGTTCATCTCGGTGCTGTTTGCATCCTTCAGTCCGAGCACGTTGCGAGCGTACTCAATTACCATGCACTGCATGCCCAGGCAGATGCCGAATGTAGGCTTGTCGTGCTCGCGGCACCATTTAAGCGCAGAGAATTTGCCTTCGATGCCACGCTGACCGAATCCCGGAGCCACAATCACGCCGTCCATGTCCTTGAGCAGCGACTCCACGTTGTCGTCGTTCACCTTCTCGGAGTGGATGCTCACGAGCTTGAGACGGCGGTTGTTGTAGGTGGCTGCTTGGAACAACGCTTCGTTGATTGACTTGTATGCGTCCTGAAGCTCGACATATTTGCCCACAAGACCGATTGTGACAGTCTCTGTGGCATTGTTCATCTTGTCGAGGAAGTTTTTCCACTGACTCATGTCGGGCTCGCCCTCGTATGGAGTGTTGGTTTTTTTCAGGATAATCTCGTCGAGATGCTGGTCGTGCATGCCCATCGGCACCTCGTAGATGCTCGGCATGTCGATGGATTGGATGACAGCGTCGGGCGACACGTTGCAGAACAATGCCACCTTGCGGCGCATTGCTGTCGGGATTTCCTTTTCTGTGCGCAGGATAAGCACGTCGGGCTGGATGCCCACCTCCTGCAGTTGCTTTACAGAGTGTTGCGTAGGCTTCGTCTTCAACTCCTTTGCGGCGTTGAGAAACGGCACATATGTCAAGTGGATGCAGATGCAGTTAGAGCCAAGCTCCCATTTCAGCTGACGCATGCTCTCGAGGAACGGCAGCGACTCGATGTCGCCCACGGTGCCGCCGATTTCCGTGATTACGAAATCGTATTTGCCGGTGTTTCCGAGCAATTTCACGTTGCGTTTGATTTCATCGGTGATGTGAGGGATAATCTGCACCGTCTTGCCGAGATAGTCTCCGCGGCGCTCCTTGTCGATGACGCTTTGGTAGATACGTCCGGTGGTGATGTTGTTCGCGCGAGTAGTGTGGACGTTGGTGAAACGCTCATAGTGACCGAGGTCGAGGTCGGCTTCGTGGCCGTCGACAGTCACATAGCATTCACCATGCTCGTAGGGGTTCAATGTACCCGGATCGATGTTGATATACGGGTCAAACTTTTGGATAGTCACTCTAAAACCGCGCGAAAGCAGCAATCGCGCCAATGAGGAAGAAATGATTCCTTTTCCAAGCGAAGAAACCACGCCTCCCGTTACGAAGATATATTTCGTTTCCACTCTGATTATTAATTTTTTTGCAAAGATAGTGCAAGGCGAGAGAAAAACAAAATCAAGCATGCTTGAAATTTTGATTTTCCGAGCCGCAGCCTGCGTCGTGGGAGTGCCGTCGCTCTGCGACGATAGCCCGCCAACGTTGCCATTGTTTAATGTCGTAAAGTTCGACATATTCCGCTTCTTTAACAACGTCTTTTTTACATTGAGCCGAGAAACCGAGCGAAAAAAGGAGATTTCTTCACTATCTTATGGAATAGATACGAGCAATATTTTGGAATAACGTCGCAAATTATGCGACAAAAATGGGCAAATTTTGTCGCATAACCAAGGGAAGTCATCTAAAAAATGCACTGTTTTGCTTGAAATTTTGATTTTCCGGCTTATGCCTTGTCCAAATCATCGTCGGCCACACGGATGCGGTTGTCGTATGTCAGCATGTCGGCGCGCTGGTAGCAATAGTCGGCTGACGCCAGCGACTGCGAAGGGTCGTAGTGGTTTGACCGGATGTCGAAGATGCCGCACATAAGGTCGTAGAGCAAGTCGTTGGTGAAATATCGGTCGCGGTTGTCGGCGAGAGCCTTCGCCACGGCGGGATGGCGGTCGATGTAACTGTCGGACAGGTAGGTCCATAGCGGGATGCGCACCATCTTGAATCCGAGGAAGCGCGGCGACCGTCGCATGTCGGGAATGCCTCCGTGGTCGGAGCAGTAGACCATCGCTTCGAGGTTGAGGCGTTGGCTCGCTTTTTCAAAGGCTTTCTGCAATACGCTGTCAGTGAAGTGGATGGAGTTGCGGTAGCATTCCACATCGCCCAAGTCGGTGCGCAGTCCGTTGGCTTTGGCGTAAGATTCCGGATAGCGGTTCTCATAGTTGAAATGGCTGCCTATCAGGTGCAGCACAACGAAATTGTCGACCGTGGGGTCAATCGTGTCGAGAAAGTCGATGAGTGAAGAGTCATATTGCGCCTCGACCGAACTAAGAGTCCACTCGGCGCGGTCGGAGGTTGAAGCCACGAGAGTTGCCGACGTGTCGTTCATTCCGATATGCCCCTGATTGCTGAACCAGCTTGTGCGGTAACCTGCCTTGCGCGCGATGTCGATAACCGACACAGAGTCGGAAAACTCACGGTTGTTGTATTGGCTGCGTTCGGTCAAAGCCCGTTCCAGCGCCGGGACGGTCTGCATGGCGCATGAGTATGCGTTGCGGAAAAACGAGAAATGACGCCTGTCGCGGCTCATAGCCGTTTCCCATGGGGTTGTTTCCCACGGCTGGTCGGGTTCGAACGCGCTCATATAGTCGCGGCATGCCGACTCGCCGATCACCAGCAGCACGGTGTGTGGCTTTCCGCCTTCGGCATTGCGCGTCACCGAGAGGTCGCTCAGGCGTTGCTCCATACCGGTGCGGTATCGGCGCGAGCCACGGAAGTAGTCGCGCACGTCGATATACAGATTGACCACACCGGTGCGCACAAACAGTCCGTGGCGCGGTTTCCAGATGTAGATGGAGAAATAGGCGAAGACCGCAGCGGTGATGGCATAGAGCCACCATGTGGTGTCGGCAGGCGATGCCGTCTGCCAGTTGGCTGCCACAAGAGCGACAGTCAAGCCAATAAATCCGGCTACTACAACCACAACTTTCACAATGCCGAGCGACCGCACATATTCGACCGTTTCCGATGCGTATGTGTCGAGCATGGGAATCATTCCTGCATCGTCGATGCATGTGCGGTAAACGGAATAGTAGCCGATATGAGCCAGCGGAATTATCAGAATTGCCGCTTCGGCAAGTCCTGTGACGATGCCTGCTGCCGCTGGCGACAATGCTGCTGTGATGCCTTGCAGAGCCGACAGCCATCCGAAAATATAGATACCGAAAGCGATGTCCATGTGGTTGTCGTAGTCGGGCGACGTCTGCCGGTTGGTTTTGTCAAACAAGACGTTGTAGGTGACAATCCACAGCGTGGCAGTCAGCAGTGCGCAGACAGCCGGCAGGGAGAATGAGCTTTGGCGCATGAGCAGCATCGGAATGACAACCTGTACGGCTGCGATGAGGTAGCGCCGCAGTTGCTGACCTCGGGAGTTGCGTGCCAGTCCCATGTTGAAACGTCGGAAGATGCCGTATCCTACGGCGAAAAGATAGATGGCTATGATTGTTGGAATCATCTCTGCATTGGGGAAAACAAAAGGGTGTGGGAATGCTTAGTTCTCACACCCCTTGGATATCTGTAAAATGGTTTATGAATTGAGTTGGTCGATTAGGGCTTGTTCGGCATCCTGCAGTTGTTTGAGCTGTTTTTTCATTCTTGTCAGGTCGTTGCCGAGTTGTGCCTGATTCTTTTCTTTGAAAATTTTCTCAGCCTTGTCGGCGTCGTCGGAATATACAGCCATATAGCAGTCGAGCGACTTCTCGATATAGTCGGAAAGGTAGGTAGCGTCTTTTCTGACCGACGACTCTTTCTGTGCAAGATAGTGGAATGCGATGGCGAGGTCTGACAGGTTATCGATGCTGAGGTCATCTTTCTGCGAATAGAGCTCGGCGGCAGTTTTTGCAACGGCATCGACTTTGCCGTCTTTCATGTTTTTTGCCATTTCGGAGCAAGCCTTGTCGGCATCGGTCTGGCAAGAAGCCATCAGCAGACACACAGCAAGCATTGAAAGGATTGAAAGGATTTTTTTCATTGTTATGTTTTAATTTAAAAGTTCATTGAGTCTGACACCGCCTGCTGGAATTTCGACAGGTTGGCATTGTAGTTTTTCGCCACGGCATCCATGTCCACCCTTTTTTCTGTGAACCGTGCGCGTGCAGCGTTCGAGTCTTTGTCCACAGCGCTGTTGTAGCAGTCGATGGTTTTCAGCACATAGTCGTAGCGCGTCACGGCATCCGATGACTTGTCGACCAACTGGTGGTAGATTATCGCCAGGTCGGCAAGGTTTGTGGCCGAGCACGCACTTTTCTGTGCGTATACTTTCGAAGCGGCATCCTCTGCCTTTGAGATATCGCCGGCAATAATGCTGTCGTAGATGGTTGAGCAATTGTCGTCGATCGGGCCGGCGAATGCCGCCAAGTTGGCGAGCAGTATGCTGAAAACTAAAAATAATCGTTTCATAATATTCCTCCTTTTGATTCTGCAAAATTACATAAATTTATCTGTTTATGTGGTTTTGACTTGGAAAAACGTGAAAAGATTAATTCCAGTGATGATTTGTTCGCCGCATAGTGACAGCCTTGTTATGAAGAAATAATAACATTTTGGAAATAAAAAGATAAAACACTTGCATTCTTAATCGTTTTGACATACATTTGCAATGATGAAGAAACCACTTTAAAACAACACGCATAGAGCAGATAAAAATAGACTAAAACAACATAAACAAAACTTTTATGAAAAAACTGTATCTATTCATTATGTTCGCAGTGCTGGCGTCATTGGGTTTTGCCAACGCCGCAACTGTGACGGATGTGCTTACCGCCAAATTGTTTACGGCGACAGGAAGCTCGTACACGGATTTCTCCAACGTGACAGTCACATCGTCGGCTGTGTATGCCGGCAATTCCGCCAAGTCTGATGCTGGCGCAATTCAGCTGCGCTCAAAGAAAAACAACAGCGGAATCGTTACGACGGCTTCTGCCGGAACTGTGAGAAAAATCACTGTAGTTTGGGACGACGCTACAGCCAGTGGGCGCACCATCGATGTGTATGGCAAATCGACAGCCTACTCTTCTGACACCGACCTTTTCGGTTCAGCTGACGTTCAGGGCGTGTTGATTGGCTCGATTGCCAAAGGAAAGTCTGAACTGGTCGTTGAGGACGATTATCAGTTTATCGGAATCCGTTCCAATTTCGGTGCTATCTATGTGACAAGCATCTCGGTGGAGTGGGAAGCAGGCAGCACTCCTGCGAAGCTCAAGGCTCCGGTGGTTTCCGGTGTGGAGAACGGCGTTGAGTATAAGTCGGCAAAAGTCGCAATCTCATATCCAGCAGGCGCCACTTCGATGACATGGGCAGTGACCAAGGACGGCGCTGCGTGGAAGGGCGGCGACGCAACGTCGGCAGTTTCGGTCGACGTGACCGAGGACGGCTCTTATGAGGTCAGCGCATCGGCAACCGACGGTGCAACAACCAAGACTGCTGAAAACGTTACGTTCACAATCAAGGCTCCTGCAGCTCCGACAGTCGGCTACGAGGCAATGGATGTGGCAAACGTCAAGGAAGGCAACTACATCATTGTCGGCGAGAACGACGGCAAGTTCTACATGATGAAGAACGAAACCTATAGCGTCAACTATGTGGCTGCTACCGAGACCACACTCAACGGCACAGAAAGTTTCTCTTCAGCCAACTTGTTCACAATCAAGAAACATGGCGAAGGCTACACCATCCAGAGTGCCGACGGCAAGTATGTGACAGTTGAAAAGTCGACCAACGGCACTAAGACATACTACAACCTCCGTGTGGGCAAAGACGTGTCAGATGCGGTTTGGAAATTTGCCGACGCAACGGGTGGCAAGGTTCAGGCTACATACGGCGAGTTCACCAATTTCATGTCGTTTATATGGTATGCGAAGGTTGAACCGGGTGTTCCGGAATTCTCTACAGGCTATCAGGACAGCCATATCCGTCCGGCATTCTACTATGTGGGCGATGTGACACCGGTAGAACCGGAGGCTGTCAAGGTGGCGTCGATTGCTGAATTCTATACAAAAGGTCTGGCTGATGCCGAGCCGGAATATGAGTTTACTTGCCCGCTGACGGCTACATATCAGTCGGGAAAGAATCTTTATGTTACCGACGGCACCGACGGTATGCTTATCTACGGACAGCCAGACAAAGTCTGCGTGAACGGCTTTGTGCTTGCTCCGGGTGTCAAGGGTAAATTCAGCAATTTCAATGGCTCTTATCAACTCACTAATGCCGTTCTCACAGAAATCACCGATAATGGTAAGGGTGTGGCTCCTGAGGAAATGACCATAGATGGAATCACTGCCGAAAAGCAGAACCGCTATGTCGTGATCCGCAACGCGATGCTCGACACGGAAGATGGTGTCACTACGCTTTTTGACGACACGGGCACCATCGTTGCCTTTGACAAAGGATTTATCGTATTCCCTGCGGATGAAAGCAAAATCTATGACGTGACGGCCATGACGGCGTATTTCAAGGGTCAAGTTCAGGTTTATCCTGTCAACTTCACTGAAATTCCGAAAGATGTAGTTCAGGAGCCGGGCATCGGAATCTCTGGATATCCATTGAATCCGGACTCTGATGAACACATTTATTACGGCGAAGTCGAAGTCATTGTCATGAAGTCAGACGACGTGGCTTCAATTCATGCCGTAGTGACAAAAGACGGTGTTGAGGTAGACAACGTCACCGCAACAGAGGAGTGGAGGAAAACATATTCGGAAGTGGGCAAGTATCTTATATCTGCCACGGCGACAAACGGCTCTTTGACTTCTGCGCCTATTGAGGCGGAGTTTGAGATTGTGCCGGAACCGGTGATTACCGCTCCTACATTCTCATTGGCTGAGGGCACATACACAGGCACTCAGATTGTTACAATTGAGGGCTATCGCGGCTCGATGATTGTGGGAACTTGCAATGCCGACGATGTCTACGACTATTCTCCATGTGACGTGACCCTTGCCGCTCCTGCGACAGGCGAGATTACATATGTGCTGACCGTGCATTCAGAACTCGGTGAGAAGCAGGGCGAGGAGTCGACAGCCACTTATGTAATCAAGGCTGGCGAGCCTGCTGCCGAAGGTGCGTTCCAACTCGTCACTTCCGCTGAAATGCTCAAGGAAGGCGCGAAGGTGATTTTGGTTAGCGAAACCAACGCAATGTCGACAGTGCAGAACGTGAAGAACGCTGCAAAGCAGTACCGTCAGAGTACTACAGTCGTTGTCGACGGCAATGTGGTGCCGTCAGTCGGCACAGATGTGGCTGTGTTTACAGTGGGCAAGGACGGCGACAACTACACATTCTACAACGCAGCGACGAAAACAGAGACTGGTGCCGCTATGCCGGGCTACCTCTGCGCTGTAAGCAACGAGAAAAATGCTCTTGGCGTTGAGTCGACACTCAGCGACAACGGCAAGTGGAGTGTAGAGTTTGACGGCAGCGCTGTCAAGATGCTTGCACAAGGAGGATTCACCCGCAATCTGCTCCAATTCAACTATAATGGTTTCCGTTGCTACAATCCGTCGACCACAACCGTCGACACCAAATTGTCAATCTATTGTCAATTGGAGTCGGGAGTGGACGATGCAACGGCCGATATGGTCAAGATTATAGGCGAAGAGGGCGCAATCCGTGTTGTCGCAGAGTCGGCCGATGTGACTGTCTACACAATGACAGGTCAGACTGTGGCTGTGGCTGCGGTCGACGGCGAGGCTACAATCCGTCTTGCTGCTGGATTCTACATTGTGCGTGTAGGCGGCACAACAGTCAAAGTTGTGGTTAAATAATCAGCACACACATTGAAAATATTGAGCCGGGGCGACTTATTCATCGTCTCGGCTCTTTTTTCTCGTGTTTATTCATTAACTTTGCAAACTAATTTTTTAATCAGACAGAGATATAATGAGAAGATGGCGTATTGAGGACAGTGCCGAACTCTACAATATTACGGGCTGGGGACTGAAGTATTTCTCAATCAACGACAATGGTCACGTTCAGGTGACTCCGCGTGAAGGTTGTGCATCCGTCGATTTGAAAGAATTGATGGACGAGTTGCAGATTCGTGACATTACCGCTCCGGTGCTGTTGCGTTTTCCCGATATCCTCGACAATCGCATCGAGAAGATTTCGCGATGCTTCAAGCAAGCCGCCGAGGAATATAAATATGGCGCGCAAAACTTTATCATCTATCCGATAAAGGTGAACCAGATGCGTCAGGTGGTCGACGAAATCGTGAGCCACGGCAAGAAATTCAACATCGGGCTGGAGGCCGGCTCGAAGCCTGAGCTGCACGCTGTGCTCGCTACGAATATCGATGAGCACAATCTCATTATCTGCAATGGATACAAGGACGAGAACTATGTGGAGCTGGCTTTGCTGGCGCAGAAGATGGGACGCAGAATATTCCTCGTTGTGGAAAAGCTCAACGAGCTGCACTTGATTGCCCGCCTTGCAAAGCGGATCGGTGTGCGTCCGAACATCGGAATCCGCATCAAACTGTCGAGCTCGGGCAGCGGAAAATGGGAAGAGTCGGGCGGCGACCACAGCAAGTTTGGCTTGAACTCGAGCGAACTGCTGGAAGCTGTCGACGCTTTGGCTAAATACAAGATGGAGGACTGCCTGAAACTCATCCATTTCCATATAGGCAGTCAAATCACCAAAATACGCCGCATCAAGAATGCCCTGCGCGAGGCTACTCAGTTCTATGTGCAGCTCACGAAGATGGGCTTCTCAATCGACTTTATCGACATCGGCGGCGGACTTGGTGTGGACTACGACGGCACGCGTTCAAGCGCAAGCGAGAACAGCATGAACTATTCAATTCAGGAGTATGCCAACGATGCCATCTCTGCCATCGTCGACGCATGCGAGAAAAACGGGCTCAAGCAGCCTAACGTCATAACCGAGTCGGGACGCTCGCTCTCCGCCCACCATTCAATATTGATAATAGAAACGCTCGAAACCACCCAGTTGCCCGTGTGGAACGACAATGAGGAGGTGAGCGACTCAGACCATGAGCTGGCGCGCGAGCTGTATCAGATATGGGACCGCCTCGGACAGCAGTCGCTGCTCGAAAGCTGGCACGACGCCTTGCAGATACGCGAGGAGGCGCTCGACCGCTTCAGCCTCGGCATGCTCGACCTGCACACCCGTGCGCAGATTGAAAAACTGTTCTGGTCGGTGGCGCGCGAGGTCAACGACATTGCCAAGACAATGAAACATGTGCCTGAGGAGCTGCGCATCTCAAAAATGTTGCCCGACAAGTATTTCTGCAACTTCTCGTTGTTCCAGTCGCTTCCCGACTCATGGGCAATCGACCAGATGTTCCCGATAATGCCGATTTCACGTCTTGACGAGAAGCCTACCCGCACGGCTACGATTCAGGACGTCACCTGCGACTCCGACGGCAAAATAAACTGTTTCATATCGAGCCACGGCTTCTCCAACGCCTTGCCTATCCATCCGATAAAAAATGGCGAGTCGTATTATCTTGGTGTGTTCCTTGTGGGTGCATATCAGGAAATCCTCGGCGATATGCACAATCTGTTTGGCGACACCAATACGGTGCATGTCAGCGTGCATAAGGACGGCTACGAGATTGAGCAGATAATCGACGGCGAAACGGTGGCTGAGGTGCTCGACTATGTGCAGTACAACCCGAAAAAACTGGTGCGCAACGTCGAGACATGGGTTACACGCTCAATGAAGAGCGGAAAGATTACGCCGGAGGAGGGACGCGAGTTCCTTAGCAACTATCGTTCGGGTCTCTACGGATACACTTATTTGGAGAAAGACTGATGGCTTGCCGCTACTTCATGCGATTGGCTTATAACGGCACTCCGTTTCATGGATGGCAGCGCCAGCCGAATGCCGTAAGCGTGCAGGAGGAGCTGGAACGCGCGCTGTCGATGGTGTTGCGCCAGCCAGTGGCGGTTACTGGTGCCGGACGCACCGACACGGGCGTGAACGCTCGATGCATGTGGGCACACTTCGACACTGCGGAGGAAATCGCCGACGTGAAGCGCTTGGTGTGCTCGCTCAACAGCATCGTGGGCCGCGACATTGCCGTCTATTCGGTTGTGCGTGTGGCTGACGACGCCCATGCGCGTTTCGACGCAACAAGCCGCACGTATAAGTATTTCATTGGCAAACGCAAGTCGCCGTTTGACTACCATTTTTCGTGGACTCCTCCGTATGCGCTCGACGTGGAGGCGATGAACGAGGCGGCTTCCAAGCTGTTTGACTATAGCGATTTCACAAGCTTCAGCAAGCTGCACACCGATGCTAAGACCAACATCTGCCGCATCGACCATGCCCGTTGGGAGGATGAGGGCGAGAGGTTGGTGTTTACAATCACCGCCGACCGCTTTTTGCGCAACATGGTGCGCGCCATCGTCGGGACTCTTGTCGATGTGGGGCGCGGAAAGATTACCGTAGGGCAGTTTTGCGAAATCATCGAAAAGAAAGACCGTTGCGAGGCGGGCACATCGGTGCCTGGCAACGCATTGTTTCTGTGGGACATAACTTATCCTTATATTTCATGACGGGGCATCGCGCATTGGATAGGCTTATGCGCTGCACGATGCTGCTGTCGATTGTGGTGCTTGGCGCGTGCTCGTGGATGCCGCGGCAGGGCGATTTGGTGTTTCAGGTGGCTGGCGGCGGCGATATGTCGCAGGCTATTGTCGATGCCACAACAAATGTCGACTCCTTGCAGTTCGACCATGTGGCGGTGTTTGCCGGCTCGCGCTGCAACCCTTTTGTCGTGGAGGCTTCGCCTGAAAAGGGCGTGGTGAAGACGCCTTGGCGCGAATTTCTGAATAGGTCGGGCGGCGGTGTGGTCGTGAAGCGTCTTGATGCCGACTATCCAAAGCAGGAGGCGGTAGAGCGGGTGTTGGCGCATCTTGGACAGCCCTACGACTGGTATTATCTACCTGGCAACGGCAGGACATATTGCTCTGAATTGGTCGAGGAGTCTTATCTCTATGCCGACAGCACGCGCATCTTTCCCGCAAAGCCTATGCGCTTCCGTGCCGCCGATGGCACAATGCCGCAGTTTTGGACCGACTTGTTTCATCGGCTTGGGGCAAGTGTGCCTGAAGGAGAGCCCGGAACAAATCCAAACGACATGTCGAGGTTTCGTTTGCTCCACACTGTCAGGGTGTTCCGTTGAACGGCGAAAAAATATTTTCTAAAATAGTTGGCGGTTCAGAAAAAGTTTGTACCTTTGCAGCCGGGTAAGTCCTATACGGCCAGCTCCTTGTCAACTTCTTTAGCTCAGTTGGCCAGAGCACGTGATTTGTAATCTCGGGGTCGTTGGTTCGAATCCGACAAGAGGCTCAAAAAAAAGTTGCAGAAAAATTTGGAGAATTAAAAAAACCTTCGTACCTTTGCAACGCTTTTCCGATAAAGGAAGACATTCGGGGTGTAGCGCAGTCCGGTTAGCGCACCTGCTTTGGGAGCAGGGGGTCCCAAGTTCGAATCTTGGTACCCCGACAAAAAGAAGACTTAAGCACAATGCTTGAGTCTTCTTTTGTTTCCGTCACTCCCGGCATCGGGGGGCAGTGGCAAAACTTGGTTGGAATGTTGAAACCGGCATCTGACCGCATGCTGCGTCGCCGGTGGGCTGTGTTTGATTGGAGATTTGTTGATTATTTTCCCAGAGATTGAAAATTCAGTCGTTTTCTGGAATGGATTTGCATAAAAAGCAGTAATTTAGCGGTCAAATTCAGAACAAGACTAAAAATGAAAATCAGATCAAGATATTTTGTTGCGGCGGCGCTTTTGGCGCTTGTCGCGCCGTCGGTGTTTATGGCGGCTTCGGGGAAGAATGATATGGCTGCTACGGCACGCGACATCTCTGTGATCAACGCAGTGTTTAAGGAGATGAACACGCGCTATGTCGACTCTGTCGATGTCGACAGGGCTATGACCACCGCCATCGACGCGATGCTCAACGATCTCGACCCTTACACGGAGTTTATCTCAGCGGAAGAGGCGGAGGATTTTATGGCGATGTCGACCACCGGTGAGTATGGAGGCATCGGCTCTGTGATTATGATGCGCAAGGGCGGCGGTGTGCAGATAAGCGACCCTTACGAAGGCAGCCCTGCGGCTCTGGCTGGTTTGCGCCCGGGCGACCGCATCGTGAAAATCGACACGATGGACACCCGCACGTGGGACACGAAGCAGGTGAGCGACCATCTGAAGGGGCAGGCAAACACTACAGTGCATGTGGTGGTGGAGCGTCCGTATGTGCAGGACAGCGTGCTGACGTTCGACATCGTGCGCCGGAAAATCCAGATGCCGTCAGTGCCTTACTTCACTGCGCTCGACGGCGGCATCGGCTACATTCAGCTGACCAAGTTTACCGAGACATCAGCCGACGAGGTGCGCGACGCATTGTTGTCGCTGAAACGCGACAAGGCGATAAAGTCGCTTATCCTCGACCTGCGTGGCAATGGTGGAGGCTTGGTTGAGAGTGCCATCAAGATTGCCAACTTCTTCGTGCCGAAAAACACGGAGATTATACGCACAAAGGGACGGTTGAAGACGGAAGAGAAGATTTACAAGACCACGCAGAAGCCTATCGACACGGAGATTCCTTTGTGCATCCTTGTTGACGGCGGTTCGGCATCGGCGTCGGAGATTGTTGCCGGCTCGATGCAGGATCTTGACCGCGCCGTGGTGGTTGGAAGCCGCTCGTTTGGAAAAGGACTGGTGCAGACCACAGTGTCGCTGCCGTTTGACAATATGCTCAAGGTTACCACCGCGAAATATTACATTCCGAGCGGACGCCTGATTCAAGCCATCGACTATTCGCACCGCGACGCAGACGGCAACATCCAGCGCACGCCCGACAGCCTTACCAACGTGTTTCATACGGTACACGGACGCGAGGTGCGCGACGGTGGAGGCATAACGCCCGACGTGACAGTGGATTGGGGCAAGGCAAGCCGCCTGACATACAATATCTTTGCCGACAACTGGGCGTTTGACTTCGCCAACAAGTACCGCGCCGAGCATCCTTCGATATGCGCTGCCGAGGATTTCGTGGTGACCGACAGCATTTTCGCCGAGTTCAAGCGGTCAATCGACCCCGCACGGTTCAACTACGACAAGGTGTGTGAAACGGGTCTTGCCGCTTTGCGCGACGCCGCGAAGATTGAGGGCTATATGAACGACTCTACGAAGCAGGCCTTCGACGTGCTGGAAAAACTGCTGAAACACAACCTGTCGCAGGATCTTGACAACAACCGCAAGGCGATAGAGGAGATTCTCGCCCCTGAGATCGTAAGCCGCTACTATTACGAGCGTGGACGCATCGTGCAGACGATGAAGAGCGACAACGGACTTGATGCGGCAGTGAAGGTGCTCAACGACATGGCAGAGTACCGACGTCTCCTTGCTCCGGCAGACAAGAAGTCGAAAAAGAAGAAATAGCAAAAATCAACGTTTGCGGCGGAAGAATTCCGTCATCAGTGCGGCGCAGTCGTCAGCGAGTACGCCGCCCACCACTTCTGTCTTCGGATGAAACGGCTGAGGGCAGAAGGTGTGGTATCCGCGCTTGTCGTCGGCAGCGCCGTAGACAATGCGGCTTATCTGGCTCCAGCCGAGTGCCCCGGCACACATCAAGCACGGCTCTACGGTCACGTAGAGCGTGCATCCTGTAAGATATTTTCCACCGAGATATGCCGCTGCCGACGTCACGGCCTGCATCTCTGCGTGCGCCGTGCAGTCGGTCAGCGTCTCTGTGAGGTTGTGTGCGCGTGCAATCACCTTTCCGCCGCACACCACGACGGCGCCCACCGGCACCTCGTCGTCGGCAGCAGCCTGACGGGCTTCGGCAAGCGCCATCTGCATGTATAGTTCGTCTTGGGTCATAGTCGTTTTTTTCAGCTTAATATTTCAACCATTTGAGCATTTCCTTCAGCGATGGTTTTTTGCCGTACATAAGGATGCCCACGCGATAGATTTTGCCCGACAGATAGGACAATGCCAGCGCGGTGCCGAAAAGCAGAGCCACCGACAGCGCTTCCTGCCACAGAGGCACGCCGAACGGGATGCGTATCATCATCACCATAGGCGACGTGAGCGGGATAAACGAGCACCACACTGCCAGCGGTCCGTCGGGATTCATGGCGCTGTAGAAGCCGGCGTAGAACGCAAACAGCATTATAACGGCGATAGGCATCATAAACTGCTGCGTGTCCTGCGGGTCGTTGACCGCCGCGCCAAATCCGGCAAGCACGGAGGCATAGAGAAGATAGCCGCCGATGAAGTACAGCACGAACAGCACTGCGATTTCTGCGAGCGGAAGGCTCGACACCACCGACAATATCTGCATCGACAAATCGGCGTCGGGCATCTGCGACGCGGCAGAGATGGCTGCGGCCTGCGAGGGGTCGAACATGGCCACTCCGCTGACCACCCCGGCAATACTTATAATAGCGACGAGCAGTATGCCCCAGATGAGCATCTGCGTGATTCCGACAAGTCCGATGCCTATGATTTTGCCAGTCATCAACTGGAATGGCTTCACACTCGACACCATAAGCTCGACGATGCGGTTTGTCTTCTCTTCGGTGACGCTCTGCATCACCATCGCGCCGTAGCTCATCACGAAGAAATAAATCAGCGTGGTGAGCACCATTCCTACTGCTGAGAATATCTCAGTCATCGACTCGCGTTCGCCCTCGTCGGTCCATCTCACCGTCGCCACTTCGACGGGAGTCTGCACGTCTTCCACAATCTCGTTGAGAGCGGGGATGTTGTAGCGTTCGAATTTCTGTTTCTGCACAGCCTTTGTCAGGGCGTTGTTGACATAGTCGGACATGTCGCGCTTCACCTCGTCGCGCGAATAGATTGCCGCGGCGGTGGGGTTGTCGACAAGATTGTCGGTAATCATCAGCACTGCCGCCACGTCGGTGGAGTCGGAGCGCAGCGCCGGCGTCATCTTGTCGGTGGGCACGAAGAGATAGTCGTCGTTGCTCTGCAGGGCATTGGCATAAAGTCCGGTGTTGTCGATCACAGCCACCGTCTTGCGTCCGCTGTCGCCTATTACCGACAACAGCAGCGGAACGAAAATCATTGCCGCCATAAGGAACGGCATGAGTATTGTGAGGATGATGAATGAGCGTTTTTTCACGCGTGTGGCATATTCCCGTTGCGCCACAATCCAGATTTTGTTTTTCATTGTTGTTCCTCCTTGTCATTGTTGCCCACACCGCCTACGGCGCGCAGGAATATATCGTTCATTGTTGGCAATTGCTCTGCAAACGAGCGGATTTCCACCTGTTGCGACAACATTGCTATGAATTCTGAGTTTGTTGCGTCACACGTCTTGCGCAGCGTGTATGTCACGTTGTCGCCAGCTTGCTTTATCGACGTGATGTCGTATTTCTCGGGGTTTTCGGCAAGCATCCTGCCGCTTTCAGCCACAAGGCTGTAAAGGCCGCTGCGATAGCGTGAGCGCACGTCGCCCACTGTGCCGCTGAGCACCACGTGCGAGTCGTTTATCAGCGCGATGTCGTCGCAGATTTCCTCCACGGAGCTCATGTTGTGGGTCGAGAAGATTATGGTGTGCCCTTTGTCGCGCAACTCGAGGATTTCCTTTTTCAGCAGTTCGGCGTTGACTGGGTCGAAGCCCGAAAAAGGCTCGTCGAAGATGAGAAACTCTGGCTCGTGAAGCACGGTTATTACAAACTGCACCTTCTGCTGCATGCCTTTCGACAGCTCCTCAAGTTTCTTGTTCCACCACGGATTGATGTCAAACTTGTCGAACCATTGGCGCAGGCGTTTCTCGGCGGTAGCTTTGTCCAGACCTTTCAGCTGGGCAAGGTAAAGAGCCTGTTCGCCCACCTTCATTTTTTTGTAAAGTCCGCGTTCTTCCGGGAGATAGCCTATGCGGCGCACGTCGGCGTCGGTCATCAGGTGTCCGCCCATCATCACTTCGCCCTCGTCGGGCATCGTGATGCGGTTTATGATTCTTATGAGAGTGGTCTTGCCTGCTCCGTTGGGTCCGAGCAGCCCGAACACCCGTCCGGGGCGCACTTCAACGCTTACTCCGTCAAGGGCCGTGTGTCCGGCAAAGCGTTTCACCACGCCGCTCGCTTCCAATGTATTATCCATATTCTTTTTTTGTTTGAGTTTTTTGTTTATCGTTTGTCTACGGGATCGACGGTGTAGCCCGACTGCCGCAGCAGGCTGAGCAGACCTTCGTCGCCGACAAGGTGGGCGGCGCCTACAACAACCAGTGTGGGCGCGTCGGCAAGCATCTTTGGCATTTGCTCCATCCAAGCGCGGTTGCGGTCGGAGAGCAACATGGCGTCTTCCTCCGGGGTAGAGTCGCAGTCGTCGCCGAGTTTCTGATTGGTGACTTCTTTCAGTGTCTCAATGTCGCGGTGCATATAGGCGTCGGTAGCCATCTCGATCATCGAGGCGTTCCATTCGGTGTTTTCTGCCAGGCAGACGAGCATCTTGCCCTGCCGTGCCGGCGGTTGGCTGAACAGCATCTTCAGCTGGTCCTGGACGGTTTCCAGGGCAAGCACTTTCTTGCCGGCTTTGTCGGCTTTTATCTGAAAATACGTGTCAAGCTGCTGGTCGAGCGACACCTTTGGCAAATATTTGGTTACAATGGCTGCAATCAGCTGGTTGCTTATCGCTGCCGGACACATTCGTTGCACTGCCGGGTTGTCGAGACCGAAGCCGATGAGCGACCGCATTGCTTTGTCGACGGTAGGGCGGTCGGCGTCGGGGATGAAGTCGTTGAGCGACGAGCCTGGAGGCAGCATTATCGCCTCTGCTGTCAGCCGAGGCAAGTCGCGTGTGTTGAGCATGTCTACCTCGCCGCACACCTGCTCCACGTCGTTCTGCACCTGGCGTATCTGAGGCACGCTGTCGAGCACCGTCAGCGGTGCGTAATGGTGTGTGCCGAAGATGTAACTCGGCTTCTGCAAGCCGTTGCCGCTCACTTTCCACAACAGTTGTGCCTGGGCGCTTATGCCCACAACTGCCATTGCAATAATCAATAATATCTTTTTCATGTCGCAAATATAGTGTTATTTTCCCATTCCGCCTTGCTTCGACAGGCGGGAAGCGTCGTTGTTGCTGTCCACGCGGCGCGTCTGGAACGCTTTGCCGAGGCTGAAATTGTAGGTGAGCGAGCAGGAGAACGACGCAGGGTTGCTGAATTTGCTTTTCGTGTGGTAGCCCGAGGCGGAGTCGATCGAGAAATCCACGCCGCGGCCGAGAATGTTGTCCACGCCCACCGAGGCTGTCCAGCGTCGCTTTGCAAACGACTTTTTCAGACTTGCGTTGAGGTTGTGGGTCGGTGTCACCGTAATTTCGCCCATCGTGATTTTGTTCTGTCCGTAATATGAGATTTCAAAGTAGAAATCTTTCGGCAGCTGGAATCCGGAGTTGGCATACCAGTTCAGGAAGTTGTGGTATGTCAGACTGCCTTTCTGTTCACGGCGCTCGCCGTTGGCAAGATATGTGAGATTGGCTGTCAGCGTCCACCAGTCCTTGATTTGAAACGGAAGGTTGAGTGATGCGCCAAACATATATTGCTTGTCGAAGTTGACCATTGTCAGCAGCACGTTTTTCGGGTTGTCCTTGTCGGGCATCGAGGCTTTTATGATTTGGTCGTGGTTGATGTTGGCAAACAGGGTCAGCGAGTATTTGTATTTAACCACACCGGTAAGGCTGACGTTGTCGCTGTATGACGGCTTCAGGTCGGAGTTGCCCGACTGATAGAACATGTCGGAAACCTGATGACGCTCGGGATTGAGTGCCCAGAACGATGGGCGCGCTATGGAGCGTGAGTACTGTGCCGTCAGCACGTTGGAGCCGTTTGGCGACAACAGATATGTGACATTGGCATTTGGAAACAAGTCGAAATATCGCTGAGCTACGATGTTGCCGCGGCTGCTGGCGTCGGTCAGTTCGCCGCGCAGTCCTGCCGACGCCATAAAGCGTCCGAGTTTGGCTGAGGCTTTTACATAGGCGGCATAGATATTTTCTTTAAACACCACGTCATAGTCGCGTCCGTCGGGCGTAAGCCATTCATGGTCTTCCAGATAGAGGTATGACGCGTCGTTGTCCATACGGTTGAGGTTGTATTTCAAGCCGGTCGACAGACTCCAGCGGCTGTTGAATGTCTTGTCGTAGTCGTAGCTGACGTTGACCACGTCGAAAACCGAGTTTTCGCGGCTTGTCGATATCGAATCGGCGGAGAGAGCGAGAAACTCCGAATGACGATGGTTGTCGGCGACGCTGCGTCCTTTTGTGTGGTTGTAGTTGGCAATCACCTTCATTTGCGAGCCTATGGAGTCGAGCCGGTGCACGTAGTTGAACGTGGCATCGATATTCCTGTGGCGCGATGTCGACATATAGTTTCCGTTCATCGTCTCGATGCCTATGTCGGTGTGGTTGAACGCCGCGTTGGTCGTCACGTCCGACGGTGAGAGAAATTGGTTGTAAGCCACCTCGATGCCCAGCGAATTGCGCGCGTTGGGATCGAAATAAATGCCTGCCATGCCGTAGCCGAAAAGCGACTTGTGTAGGTCCATCTTTGTGTCGGTCGTATACCGGTCGCCGTTGGCATAGTCGGTGGTTTCGCCGGTGTCGAAATAGGATTTCGGAGAGGCGGAGAGATTGCTGTTGGCACTGAATGTCCATTTGCCGTTCTTCACGTTGACTGATGCCGAAGGAGTGACCGTCGCGGATGTTTTGCTGACAGAGCCGATGAGGCTCACGTTGCCCATCACGCCGTCGGCACGGTTGCGTTTAAGAGTGATTTTGATGATTCCACCTGCGGTGTCGGCGCTGTATTCCGCTCCTGCCTGGGGAATTACCTCTATTTTGCTCACGTCCTCCGCCTTGAGCGAGCGCAGATAGGTGAGCAGCTGTGATTGGTCCATGCGCAGCTCGCGGTCGTTGACCATCACTTTCGCGCCCGACTTGCCGTTGATGGCGATTTTATTGTCGTCGATCCACACGCCGGGAGCCGCCTGCAGCAGTTCCTTTCCGTCTTTGCCTATGGCGGCTGGCATATCCTCCACCCTGACCACAAAACGGTCTGGCAGACGGCGTATGGCTGAGGCTTTCACCTCTACGCCATGCAGTGCCACGGCATTTGTTGTCATCGTGACGTCAAGACGCGTTTCTCCGCTGACGGTCACTGCCTTTTCGGCATTGTCGTATCCCACGAGGGTAAATGTCACGTTATATTGTCCTTTCGGAAGCTCGATTCTGTAGTTGCCGATGCTGTCGGTGACGGCTCCTCCTTGCTCATGGTTGGCGCTTAGTGCCACCACGGTTGCAAATTCAACCGGGTTGCCTTCGCTGTCGGCCACGCGTCCGAGCAAAGTGTCGGCTGTCGCGATGCTGCCGCCCGAAATGGCAAGCAGCGCCGCAAGAAACATCTTATTCATTGTGTGTATTATAAATTGGTTATTTTCCAGAGTCGATGAATTGTTTGTATAGACGGTCGATGTCGTCGGCAGTGATGCCGAGCATCTGCATTTTGCGGAACATTTCCGGAAGTTCCTCTTCTTCAAATTCCCGTCGGCGCAGTCTGGAGATTGTGCCGCATGCGCCTTCGCTGACGAAATAACCTATGCCGCGGCGGTTGAAGATTATCTCTTGCTGCTGCAGCCAGTCGAAAGAGCGCACCACGGTGTTGGCGTTGACTTCAACGGTTGCCGCATATTCGCGCACCGACGGGATGCGGCCGCCTTCGGAATAGGCATGCTGCATAATCTCGTCCATGATGCGGTCTGCTATCTGCAGGTAGATTGGTCGGCTTTCCTTGAAGTTCATAACAGGCGTTTTTTGGTTTCAACAATCTGCTTGCCGACAAACAACCGGTAGGCAACTGCCCAATTGACCACTGCAAATGCTAGGCAGAGGCTGCCCGTGGTGACGAGAAACACGGGATAGGTCGAGTAGAACTCCTCCGTCGTGGCTGGATGCCAAGCCTGCACCAGCACAATCGAGAAGACGATGCCCAAAACGAGAGTTATGCCGAGAGTCTTGACGAAAGCAAACTTGCGCCACACGGTGCCGCCAAGCACAAACAGAGACTGCATCCACAGCAGCGAGCCCCATGCGAGCAGCTGTCCGCGCCACTGCCAAGTCATAACAACGATTTGGTTCTCAACCGACACCTGCGTATTGATATTATCAAACGTCGGGGCGAAGAACGACTGCGTGCAGTATGCCGTCAGCGACCCGTAGCTGTCGATGCCGAAAATAAAGGCGAGCGGATAATAGAGCACACCGACAACAACGAGGGCGGCAAGCGCCGAGATAGTGTAGCCGACAGTGACCATCAGAGCGCGCTCCACAAACTTCTCGGCGTTGGTGGCGGGCAACGTCAGCAGACTGATGCTGCCTGTCTTGTCGCTGATAGGTTTGAGCATCGACGAGGCGGCGATGAGGCCACCCACAGTGAGCACCAACGAGAACCACGAATAGAAGGTGTCGGCGATGACATTAAACGAGTTTCCATCGGTCTTTGCCGGGAGCATGATGATCACAAGTCCGGCAAGCAGCGCTCCGGCAAACTCAAGAAAATGAGCGAGGTTGGTTTTCCAGTCAAGAGCGGCGTCGCGCTTAGCCACAGTCCACAGGCGCCGCACGCTGAATCTGTTTATTGTAGTTGTCATAATTGTTTATCTGATTTGAGTTTTGGCAAAAATTTTGTAAACTATCACATAGTTGACCACGGTTAAGAGCGTCGTCAAAAGATTTATGGTGGAATGACTCAATTGCAGCGATGTGGTCACTAAATATGCCGGGACAGCCACGACGACAAGGAGCGCAATGCCCTTGACCATCGTCTTGCGGCGCCACAACGCGCTGGCTATCATCATCACCGACTGAAGCCACACGACTACTGCCGTCCATGGCAGCACGTCGCTGACAAACGCTTGCGGCAGAAGCATCACGCAGAATTGCGGATCGCTGCCGAGCATTATGCTGAACGCCACCCGAACGGCGTCGGCGGCGACCATCCCGACAACAAAAGCTCCGAACGTTGCCACAACCGTCTCCAACCAGTTGACGAGATATTTCTCGAATGCCGTGGCGGGAAGCGTGAGATAAGCAATCTGCCCATGACGGGTCTGCATCTTGTCGAACATCATCGACCCCATCACGACCATCGCCAAAACGTAGAATGCCCTCAGTACTATTGCGAATGTCTCGACAAAGTAGTGGGCATCGGTGCTGTGTTCGGACATCAGGAATGCAGCCTCGCCGGCAAGCACACCGGCAAGCACACCGAGCGGCAGTCCTATCCACGATGCGATGTTGTGGTAGTCGTGGCGGAGCATTGTCCAAAATCTCCGCATGTTGAACCTATCGGTCATTGTCGTCAGCATTTAAGGCTTCATTGATTGCGGCGCCGTTAGCAAGCATTGCGTTGAACAGCGTTTCAAGATTGATTACGCTCTCGTCGCCGAAGCGGTTGGCATAAATTGCGCTGTTGCCTTGGAGAGAGGGCTGCACATAGATGGCTCCTTCGGTGGGTTCCGACATCGGTTGGTCGGTGAAAAGGAGCTTGGATGCCAGCGTGGCGTAGCTGCTGTCGAGCAACAGTTTGCCGCTGTCGACCATCAGCACGTGGTCGAGCAGATTCTCTACGTCGCGCACTTGGTGGGTCGATACGACTATCGTTTTTTCATCGCTCATGTTTGACGCTATCACCTTGCGCATCTGGCTTTTCGACGGGATGTCGAAGCCGTTGGTCGGTTCGTCCATCAGAAGCAGACGGGTGTTTGTGGCGAGAGCGAAACTCATAAACGCCTTCTTCTTCTGTCCCATCGACAATTCGTTGAGACGCAGGTTGCTGTCCATCTCGAAATCACGCAGACAGTTGTTGAGAATCTCGTTGGAGAAACGCGGATAAAACTGCGCGTTGTATTTCACGTATTGGGCGAGGGTGACGGCTGGAAGCGTAAATTCCTCGGGAACGATAAAAATCTCCTGAAGAGCTGACGGCTGGCGGCGCGACATCTCGCTGCCGCAGAAAGTAACCGACCCTGATTTCGGACGGAGCAGACCGCACATTAGATAGAGCAGTGTGGACTTGCCCGTTCCGTTCTTGCCGAGCAGTCCATACACCGCGCCTGGTTGCAATGTCAGCGAAAAATCGCTGAAAATGTCAGGCTTTTTGAAGCCATAACTAAATTTCAATTCCTTGATTTCCATCATATAAGTTTTCATTTTTCGTATACCAGTTTGAGTGTATTAGTTGATTAGTACACTGCAAAGCTATGTCAATTTTTTGGGAAAACAATAGCGAATCTGATATTTAACACAAATTAATACTTTCTAAAATCTTCGACACCCAGCAAAATCGCCGAAGCGCGGTTCCAGAAGTCAGCCCGTGGTTGCCCACCCGAGACAAAGGTGACATGCCGCTACCGCCGAAGCGCGGTTCCAGAAGTTAGCACGGGGTTGGCTTGCCTACCCCGAGACAATGGTGACATGCGCCGCTACCGCCGAAGAGCGGTTGTAGAAGGAGCATGCAGACAGGTGACATGCGTGACGACAATGTCGGCTTGGATGTATATGGATGAGGAGAATTTTGCTGCAGCCCAAAATTTCTACTGAGCCCGAATATGAATAGTAAACAACCGCAAAATAAAATAGGAGATACAAACGTACCCCCTACTAAAGTGGAAAGGCAAAGGAGTTGAACCTCGCAATATCACCGCTGTTAACGCTGCTCGCTACCGATGCGACCATCAATCCACACTGCAAATATAGAGAACAAATTGAAAATAACAAAATAAAACAACAACAAAATGGCAAGACTAAAGAAATTTGATTACGATTCCGATGATTTCTACGATGAAATCATCGGAATCGCTATGCAGGGATTGACGGACGCTGAAATCGTCGACAGCCTTGCCGACAAACTCGGCGTGTCTTTGTCTCCGGAGGCTTTCTCCTCAATGAAGAACGGTTGTTATGTGAATTGGACAGAGACGGAGAACCAAAGACGATCCGCTCGTTTTATTAAAGTCTTAGCGCGTGGACGCAGAAAAATCACTTCCATAGTCCGCGGCGCATACCTTAAAGGCGCCCTCGGTGGCAAGAAAA
>PPYF01620961.1_pt1 | contig 26922 bp, 21 predicted proteins | sample 1559871 | NCBI WGS metagenome assembly PPYF01 (sample SAMN08240021, study PRJNA423297) | Human gut metagenome, whole genome shotgun sequencing project. | reverse complement strand
GCATACGCTCTACAACCTCGGGCCGGCTCCGGAGCCGAACTTGACGGTGCTGTGGGCGGACAAATTGCCGGAGAACTGGAAGAAGTTCTGTGCCAAAGTTTCTATCGACACTTCGGCCATCCAGTATGAGAACGACGACCTGATGCGTGTGGATTACGGTGACGACTATGGCATTGCCTGCTGCGTGTCTCCGATGAAAATCGGCAAGCAAATGCAGTTCTTCGGTGCTCGTGCCAATCTGGCCAAGTGCTTGCTTTATGCCATTAACGGCGGGCGCGACGAGCGTACCGGTGTGCAGGTGGCTCCCAAGTTCGAGCCGATTACGAGCGAATATCTCGACTATAACGAGGTGATGGAGAAATACGAGCAGATGATGCGTTGGTTGGCCAAGGTGTACGTGAATGCCTTGAAGATTATCCACTATATGCACGACAAGTATGACTATGAGGCATACGAAATGGCCCTGCACGACGGCGACGTGCAACGTATCCGCGCTACCGGTATTGCCGGTTTGTCCATCGTGGCCGACTCTTTGGCTGCCATCCGCGATTGCAAGGTGAAGGTGATTCGTGACGAGCGCGGCCTGGCCGTGGACTTCGAGCGTGAAGGCGAGTATGTTCCTTACGGCAACAATGACGACCGCACGGATGCCATCGCAGTGGAAATCACGGAGAAATTCATGAATTACCTCCGTCAGCACGAGACTTACCGCAATGCGGTTGCCACGCAGTCCATCCTGACGATTACCAGCAATGTGGTGTATGGAAAGAAAACCGGTACGACTCCCGACGGCCGCCAGGGCGGTACTCCGTTTGCACCGGGGGCTAACCCGATGAACGGGCGTGATGTGAAAGGAGCCGTTGCGGCGTTGGCTTCGGTGGCCAAGCTTCCGTTCCATCATGCACATGACGGTATTTCTTATACCTTTGCCATTTCTCCGGCTACGTTAGGTAAGGAACGTGACATTCAGGTAAGCAATCTGGTCGGACTGTTGGATGGTTATTTCACTCCGGACGGTGGCCAGCATCTCAACGTCAATGTGTTCGACAAGGATCTGTTGGTGGATGCGATGGAACATCCTGAGAAATATCCGCAGTTGACCATCCGCGTGTCCGGCTATGCCGTGAACTTTGTGAAGCTGACGCGTGAACAACAGTTGGACGTCATTTCGCGTACCATCAACCACTCTTTGTAATATAAAGGATATGGAAAAACCATTAGTGGGTAAAATACATTCACTTGAGAGTTTCGGGACCGTTGACGGTCCCGGAATTCGTTTTGTGACCTTCCTGCAAGGTTGTCCGCTTCGTTGTCTGTATTGCCATAATCCGGACACTTGGGATGCCGGTCGTCCGGCACGTTATCAAATGACTCCGGAGGAATTGCTTGCCGAAGTGCTCAAGGTGCGCAGTTTCATAGCCCGTGGAGGGGTGACGTTGACGGGGGGCGAACCTTTATTGCAGGCTGATTTCTGTCGTGAGTTTTTTCGTCTCTGCCGTGAGGAAGGTCTTCATACGGCATTGGACACTTCAGGAGCCGTGTTCAATGAGCGCGTATGTGCTGTGCTGGATTATACGAATCTGGTGCTTCTCGACATTAAGGCGCTTCGCCCTGAACTTTGCAGGAAAGTCAGCGGAAGTGACGGACGGAATGCCCGGGCGTTGCTTGACGAGTTGGAAAGGAGGGGGACGGAGGTTTGGATTCGTCATGTGGTAGTACCCGGTCTGACGGACGACGACACGCTGCTGGATGAACTGGTCGAGTTTGTACGACATTACAAGGTTGTGCGCAAAATAGAATGGTTGCCTTATCATACAATGGGGGTATTTAAGTATAAGGAACTCGGGTTGGACTATCCGTTGACTGACGTGCCTCCTCTTGCCCGGGAAAGGATAGAAGCCATTAAAAAACGTTATAAGGGCATCTTCCCGTGCTGATGTGTGCAGTGACGATGTATGATTTCTTTATTTCTATACTCCTTTGCGTAACATGTTGTAATTCATGCTGGTAAGTGCAGCGAATCATTCTGCGCCAAAACGAAAATCAATCACAGCCAAATGAAAAATCGTTTGGCTGTGATTGATTTTTCATTTGGCTGAGATTGATTTCAGGGCTTCTGTGAGGCTGTCCCCTGTTGTGCTTTTTTCTTGTAGTATATGCCTTGGCAGTTGTTCTAAAAGTAGGGATTATTTTTCCAAATAGTCTGAAACGGACCTTTTGTGTGTTTCGTATTGCTTCTTTTTCTATCTTTGATATTCAAAAGCGTTTTTTATGAGCAGAATATACAATTCCGTCGTTGGCCTACTTTGCGGGATGGGGATATTGTCTTCTTGCGAAATCATCGAATATCATCCCTATGATACGCGTATAGAAGGAGAGACCGGGCTGACGGAGAAGAACATCCGTTTGATTGAAGACAAGATGAGGGGAAGGCGTGAGTTCCGCTTCGCCATGATCAGCGACACCCAACGTCGGTATGACGAGACGAAAGAAGTCGTGAATATCATCAATAACCGCGGTGATATTGATTTTGTGTTGCATGGCGGCGACGTGGCGGATTTCGGCGAGACGAAAGAATTTTTATGGGCACGGGATTTCTTGAATAAGTTGCGGGTGCCGTATGTTTGCTTGTTGGGGAACCATGATTGTCTGGGGACGGGTTTCGATGTATATCTGAAAGTTTTCGGAGAGGATAATTTTGCTTTTACGGTGGGCAACGTGCGTTTTATCTGTTTGAATACCAACGCGCTTGAATATGATTACAGTCATCCGGTGCCCGATTTCAATTTTATGGAGGATGAATTGAGGAATATGCCGGCGGGCATAGAGAAAACCATTGTAGCCATGCACGTGCCGCCCGGCGACGGGGAGTTCAACAACAATGTGGGGCGTGCCTTTGAACACTATGTGACCAGTTTCCCCCATGTACAGTTTTGTCTGTTCGGCCACATCCACCGTTGGGCAGAAGAGGAGTTTTTTGAGGATGGAGTCGTATATTACGGATGTACGACAGTCGGGAAGCGAGGGTATTACGTCATTACCATAAAAGAAGAAGGATATGAAATTGAACGTTGCGATTTTTAGTATATGGCTTTCGGCTGGCATGCCTTCTTGGGTAATGGGGCAGAGTGTGACGGAAGCGACATCAGATACAGTTCCGACACGCTATGAGAAAATGATGACACGCCGTATGGAAGGGTGGAAACGTTTGATTCCCGACCATTACAAGATACAGTTTGCGGGAAGCATCGGTGTCGTTTCAATCGGTACGGGATGGACCTACGGGAAGAAGCAGCAGTGGGAGACAGATATCATGTTGGGCTTTTTGCCTAAATTTGAAAGTGAACATAATAAGGCCGTTTTCACTCTGAAACAGTCGTATTTGCCTTGGCGGTTACGCGTGAAAGAGAGTGCGTGGGTGATTCAGCCTTTGTCATGCAGTTTGTTCTTGTCCTCCGTATTGAGCGATAAGTTTTGGACGCATGAGCCAGACCGTTATCCTAAAGGATATTACGGTTTTTCTACCCGTATTCGTGCCAATCTTTCTTTGGGTCAGCGTGTGATGTACGATGTGCCGGATGTATCTAATTGGTGGATACAGGACATTTCTTTGTATTATGAATTAGGAGCTTGCGATACTGATTTCTGTACCTTTTTTGGTGACCGCAGTATCAAATTTAAAGAAATTTTAAGTCTAGCTGTCGGTATAAAACTGCATATTTAACTTCTCCCGTTTGCGGGCATACTTAAAAGTCAGTATCTTGCGTCTTGTTAGAATCCCTTTTTTCAGGTATTGTACGAATGGCGGAAAGTGATGAACTTTGCCATAGAAAAAGATGTTTAATTAAAAACAAAAGTAAATATGAAAATCAAATCAATTAAAGGACGTGAGATATTGGACTCCCGTGGTAATCCGACAGTAGAAGTAGAGGTGGAGTTGGAATGCGGCGTGGTGGGCCGTGCATCAGTTCCTTCGGGAGCTTCTACGGGCGAGCACGAAGCCTTGGAATTGCGCGACGGAGATAAAAAACGTTACGGAGGTAAAGGCGTGTTGAAGGCTGTGGAAAATGTGAATAAGGTAATTGCTCCGGCCTTGGTGGGCTATAGTGCTTTGGAACAGCGTGCCATCGACCACAAGATGTTGGCACTCGACGGCACGAAGACAAAGTCTAATTTAGGTGCCAATGCCATTCTCGGGGTGTCGTTGGCTGTGGCTAAGGCCGCTGCGGAATATTTGGACATTCCTTTATATCGTTATATTGGCGGCGTGAACACATACGTGATGCCCGTCCCGATGATGAATATTATTAACGGAGGTTCGCATAGCGATGCGCCGATAGCTTTTCAGGAATTCATGATTCGTCCGGTGGGTGCTCCTTCTTTCCGTGAGGGCTTGCGGATGGGGGCTGAAGTGTTCCATGCCTTGAAGAAAGTGCTTCACGACCGTGGACTCAGTACGGCAGTAGGCGATGAAGGCGGTTTTGCTCCTTCGTTGGATGGCACCGAGGATGCTCTTGAATCCATAATCGCAGCCATTAAGGCTGCCGGCTATGTACCGGGCAAGGATGTGATGATCGGTATGGACTGCGCTTCCTCCGAGTTCTATAAAAATGGAGTGTACGATTATACCATTTTCGAGGGTGAAAAGGGTAAGAAGCGTACTTCAGACGAGCAGATCGCTTACTTGGAAGAATTAATCACGAAGTATCCGATTGATTCTATTGAAGACGGTATGAGCGAGAATGACTGGGACGGTTGGAAGAAGTTGACGGAACGTATCGGCGGACGTTGCCAGTTGGTGGGCGACGACTTGTTTGTGACCAACGTGGACTTCTTGTCCAAGGGTATTGCCATGGGGTGTGCCAATTCCATCTTAATCAAGGTGAACCAGATCGGTTCGCTCAGCGAAACTTTGGATGCCATCGAGATGGCTCATCGTCATGGTTATACAACGGTTACTTCCCACCGTTCGGGAGAGACAGAGGACGCTACGATTGCCGATATCGCTGTGGCTACGAACAGCGGCCAAATCAAGACCGGTTCTTTGAGCCGTTCCGACCGTATGGCCAAATACAACCAGTTGCTCCGTATCGAGGAAGAGCTGGGGGATTTGGCTGTGTATGGTTATAAGCGCATCAAGTGAGACTTTACGTATTGTGATTGAATGAAAAAAGAGTTGCTTCGGGAGATATTTTACCGAATGCAACTCTTTTTTTGCAAGAAAAACAGGGAGGCATGGCTTTTCATATCTTTGTTTTTCTTAACTTTGTTTGCACCTTAAAAATTAAAGGCCATGCCACGGATAAAGGAAGGATTCAAGGGAGAACGGATAGTCGTCTTGCCGGGATTTTTGATAGAAGAGTTGAAGCGCGACCCTTTGGGCCGCGAGCTTTACATCACGGATATCGGTTATTATCCGCATGCTGGTTTTCATTATTGTGAGCGGAAAGAGGAGGATTCCAATGAGTTTGTGCTGATTTATTGTGTAGAGGGGGAGGGATGGTTCGAACTGGACGGTAAGCGCTATGACGTTGGGGCTAACCAGTTTTTCATTTTGCCCAAATATAAGGCACATGCTTATGGCAGTAAGGCTGAGAATCCTTGGACGATTTACTGGATTCATTTCGATGGCGCAAAAGCCGCCTTTTTCAGTGTGGGTTTCAGTAAGCCGCATGATATTTCACCGGCAGAACATTCCCGTATCAAAGAACGTCTGATGCTGTTTGAAGAAATTTATGCTTCGGTCAGTTCCGGGTATAACAAGAACTACATGTTGTATGCCACGACGAGCCTTTTCCACTTCTTAGGTTCCATGAAGTTTCTTGGAGAATACCGTGAGTGCCGTTTTGCGGGTGTGCAGGAAAAACGAGACGTGGTGCAGCGTGCCATTCATTTCATGCAGGAAAACTTGAATAAAAAAATCCGTCTGACGGACATTGCCCGCGAAGTGAAACTTTCCCCGTCTTACTTCTCCAATGTCTTTGAGGACAAGACCGGTTCTCCCCCTTTGCGTTATTTGGGATACCTCCGCATTCAGGAAGCCTGTCATTATTTGGATTTCACAGAGTTGAAAATCAGTCAGATCAGTCCGTTGGTCGGTTATGAGGATTCGCTTTACTTTTCCCGGCAGTTCACGAAATACATGGGCATGTCGCCGTCGGAATATAAATCAAAGAAGAAAGGGTAAGATTTTAAATAATTATATATTTGAGGAACGAGACATGAATACGAAATCTCTATTATCTTTAGTAGCAGGCATTTCCCTGCTGTGCAGTTGTCATACAGCGCCTGCTTCCCGTGAAGGAGAAACGGAGGCGGCAGACAGTGTGGTGGTAAAAAATGAAGTCGTGAATACGATTCTACAGCGTCGCAGCATTCGGAAATACAAGCAGCAGCCGGTGGAGAAGGACAAGTGGGCACAGATAGTGGAATGTGGAGTGTATGCTCCCAACGGGAAGGGACTGGAATCGTGGGAAGTGCGTGTCGTGGACAATCCCCGTTTGTTGGCTTCGATAGATTCGGCTTACAGCCGTTTCATGGGGAAAGGACAGGAGGAAACCACTCTTCGGGCGGCATACGGTGCACCTGTACTGGTATTTATCGCATACGATACGACTTATGATTTGTCGCAGGTGGATTGCGGACTATTGGGTGGAAACATGATGATTGCGGCACAATCGTTAGGGATTGGTTCATGTTGCTTGGGTGGTATTTGCCGTTTCCTGAATGAACCGGAAGGTCGTGAATTGCTTGATGAATTGGATTTTCCCGAAACGCATAAATTACTTTATGCCATAGCTTTCGGTTATCCGGATGAAGAACCTTCTCCCAAACCTCGTGATATGAACAAGGTCCGGACGGTTGAATGATGCGGTTTTTGTTGATTGGAGATTAAAGAACGAGAAGCATGAAACGTTTTTATATACTGGGGGTAGCCATGGGAATGAGTGCATTTTTGAGCAGCCTTTTCGGTTGCCATGTTTCGGACGGGGATTTCCGTTCGCTTTCCGTAGCGGAATTCAAAGAATACATTGCCGATACGGCGGTCGTGCGTTTAGATGTACGTACGACTGAAGAATATGCGGAGGGACATATTGCCGGGGCGGTGAATATAGACGTGTTACAACCGGATTTCAAACAGAAGAGCAAGGCCGTTTTACCGAAAGGCAAGACCATAGCCTTGTATTGCCGGAGTGGGAAGCGCAGCAAGAAAGCAGCACGGATTTTGAGCGAGCTTCATTATAAGGTGGTGGAGCTTGATGGTGGATACTTGGAATGGACGAAGGCCGGACAGTGACGGGACAAGTCTTGAAACGGATGAGTCCGGGGGGCCAGTGAAAAGAAGAGACTATTTGGGGTGAAAAAATGACTGTAATTTCGCGATAGACTTGCATATAATGGCTCTTTTCATTATCTTTGCACTCGATTTCAAGGAAATCATGCGGAAATAGCTCAGTCGATAGAGCACTAGCCTTCCAAGCTGGGGGTCGCGGGTTTGAGCCCCGTTTTCCGCTCATGTAAGACTTGCCGTTTTCGGCAAGTCTTTTTTTGTTGTATCCGTGAGATTCAACGGATGGATAACCCAAATCATTGACACCTGTAAAGTATAGGTTGAATGAGGTTCGGGGCATATTGTATGAAGGCAGAAAGTCGGTTGTTTATATCTGATGATTTTATAGCATTTGGAAAAAGCCAACACGCATTTTGGGGCGTGTTGGTGATGTAAAGTCTTATTCTGTATCGAACCGGAACACCGTAGTTTGCCGATATTCCTCCCCAGGACGCAACAGGCAGGAGGGGAAATCGGGATGCGATGGCGTGTCGGGATAGTATTGCGCTTCGAGGCAGACGGCGGTGTCGGGGTGGACGTAATAGCCGGCAGTGTAGAGCAGTACGGAGGGCAGGTTGGTTTTTACCGTCAGGCTGCGGCCCGTGGTGGGCTCGGACAACCGGGCGGCCTCCACCATGTCGGGAGACTTTTCCGTTTTCAGTACGTAACAGTGGTTGTAACCTTTGTTCCATTTCAGTTGCTCATGGTCGGCATATAAGTCCTGTCCGATGGGTTTGGCAGAAGTGAAATCGAAAGGCGTGCCGTCCACCTTCACCCGTTTACCCGTGGGAATGAACTGCGGGGTGGTGTCCAATATCGTATGTGAAGGGATGCGCAACACATGTCCCGTGATTTTCTCTCTCTTGCCACTCAAATTGAAGTAGGCATGGTTCGTCAGGTTCAGGTAGGTCGCCCTGTCTGTTGTTCCATAGTAGCGGATGGACAGCTCGTTGTCATCGTTCCAACGGTATTCCACTGTGATACGCACGTTGCCCGGATAACCGCCTTCTTCATCGGGGGAAAGCCGCGTGAAGCGCACGCCGTCGTCCAAAACTTCCCAGTCCCACAGCATGCGGTCGAAGCCGGAGAAGCCGCCATGGTTGGTGTTCTGCCCGTCGTTTTTTTCCAGTTCGTAGGTTTGCCCGTCGATGCAGAGGCGTGCGCCTCCGATGCGGTTGGCAAAACGGCCCACGATGGCTCCCATGTAGAACTCGTCCGACAACAGGTCGGTCGGGCTGACGAGCACATTCACCATCTCTCCGTGTTTGTCCGGCACGATGGCAGAAAGCCAACGGGCACCCCAGTTGGTCAGTTCAACCACGGCTCCGATTGAGTTTGTCAACCGGAAGCCGTAGACCGGGGTGCCCGTCGGCATATTACAGATTACCTGTGTGTTTATTCGCATAATTCACGATGGATTTGTGCGCCTTGGTGGTTGATGTCCAATGCGCGTGCCTTGTCTAGGTACTCGATGGCGTGTACGCGGTCTTCCAATCCCAAATAACCCAATCCCATGACATAGTTGCAGTGGATGGCGTTGCGTTTGTCCAGATTGTCCTCCCAGATGGCTAGGTCGGGCAACGATACGGCAAAGTAGTCTATGCGGCAGTGGTCGAACAAGTGTTTCTCACCATGCTTGATGAGCTTGTTGAAACGTCCGCGTGCCTTGCCTTCCTCGCCCAATGCGCGCCAAGCCAGTCCCTGATAGAAAATCTTGTCCGGTTGCGCATCGTTGTAGAAAAACGCCTGTTGCGGTTCGGCAGAACCTTGGGTGGCCTTGTGCAACCAAAGTTTGGCGTTTTCTTCGTCTCCCAGTCCACGGTAGGCCAGTCCTTTGTAATACCAGATGTCGTTTTCTTCTGCATTGATGAGTTTGCCCTCACCCAAGTTGTACGGGTATTGGTCTGTGGCCTGCAACAAAGCCAAAGCGTCGGCGTAGCGGTGTTCGCGCAGGGCGATTTTGGCCAGTTCCACATGGCAGATGGTGTACTGCCCCGTGATTTTTCCTTCACCGCCTTCCCACGGATGGAATTTGCGGGCGGCAATCAGTGCCTTGGCCTCTTCATAGCGTCCTAATTGGTTGTAGAGCGTGATGCGCTCGATGGACAGGTCGTCGCGGCTTTCCGTTTCGGCCGGATGGGCTTCGAGGAATGCGAGACGTTCCGCTTGCGGACGTCCGATCCGTTTGTAGAGCTGGTCCAATTCCATCAGGATGCGGGCATCGCTTTCGTCGAGGCGGTAAGCCTTCTCCAGTGTTTCCACCGCCTTCTGCGGATCGTTGCGTTTGTTGTAGTAAGCCAACGAGAGGTTGCGCCATACGGTAGGGAACGCCGGGTCGATAGCGGCCGATGCTTCCCAGCATGCGATGGCGTTGTCGTATTGCCGTGCGGCATACCAGAAATTGCCGAGGGCGTAGGCCGCTTTGGCACAGGCTTCGTGGTTCTCTTTCATCGCATCCTGCAACACCAATACTTCTTCGATGCGGTTGGGGAAGCAGTAAGAATGGTCATCCTGTTCGGCTTTCTTGTAATATTCGAGCGCCTTGCCCGTGTCGCCTTTACGCGAGAGGCAGTAACCCAACGTGTAATGTACCATCGGGTAGACTGAGCTTTGTGTGGCGGCGTAACCCTCCAACAGGTTGATGGCCTCGTCGTAAAGTCCGGCCTGTGCGAAATCGAGTGCGTATTCGATGTAGACGTGGGCTGCGCCTCGCATCAGTCGCTGCATTTCCTTCAGCACGTTGTCGTCGCCCGTGAGGAGATATTGCTCGAAGCGGCATCCCATGTTGAAGCGGTCTATCTTGAGCGATTCCGCTATCAGTTCGAGGGCTTCTTCCTTACGTCCCAAGTGGCGCAGGATGGAGGCTTTCAGTTGGCGTGCCTTGTGGTGGTGCCAGTTGCGTACGAGCGAGCGGTCTATCAGGTCGAGAGCTTTCTCGAAGTTGCCCCGACGACAGTCGATGGCGGCCAAGTTGTAATAGGCGGCATCCTGCCAAGCGGCATTCCAGGCCGATTTGAAGAACGCGTCGTATGCCTCGTCCGTTTTGTCCTGCATCAGACAGCTCCAACCCAGATTATAATACGGTTCACCGTCGTAAGGGTTCGGATTGCGTTCCGTCAGGGTCTCGACGGCTTTGCGGAAATAACCTTCGGCCTTGGCGAATTGTCCCTTGCGCATCAGGAGCAACCCCATGGCGTTGTTGCAACGCACGTCGCCCGGTTCGCGGCGCAGTGCTTCTTCATAGTAGTCCATCGGGTTGTAAGTCGCGTGGCGGTATTGCTCCAAATGGAGTCCCGTGAGGTAGAGCTGTTCGATGGACGCGATGTCCTTCGGGGCTTTGGCGGCCTTGGCCGGATCCGGTACGGGCTTGATTTCCGGTTTATCAGCCTGATAGCTCACCAGAATACGGCCTTCGTGGTTGCGGATTTCAATCAGGATGTCTTCGTCTTTCAAGCCCTCGGCTGCAAATTCTGCTTGGAACGGTTCTGCCGGAGAGATGGAAATAACTTTGTCGAAAAGGGTGCCGCCGCCCACGTTATCCTTGACGAACACATGCACGTCCTTGTTCACTCCGGTGGTGTACAGGATGACTTTGCCTTTTCCTTCCTTGACTTCCAAGTTCAGCAATGCGTCCTTGGTGGCGTTCTTCACGTAGCCCACCTCAGCGTAGGGCATGAAGTATTGTTTCCACGACTTTTCCTCGTAGGGTTGCAACCACGTGAAGTCCGGCTGGTTGTCGGTGTACATGCCTGTCATCAGTTCGATGTACGGGCCGTCCTCGTCCGTCAGGTTACGGTCCCAAGCGCGTCCGAAGTCGCCGTTGCCCCATGTCCATTGCTTCTTTCCCGGCGACACATGATGGTCGGCCACGTGAAGCAATCCGCCTTTCACGTCCTCTTCATATCCGCCCACGAAGTCGAATTTTGATTGGATGGCCATGTAGGATGTCGGCACGGGGATATTCTTGTATTTCGAGATGTCCACACCGGCGGAATAGTCTTGTTTGTAGTAAGTGCCCGTGGCGATGGGGAACGACGACACGTCACGCTTGCCATGGTCGAACACGGCGTTCACGTCGGGCGGGAACACCGAATGGTAGTGGTCGTTGACCACCACGGCCGGGTTGGCCCACCACAGGAACGTCTGGGGGAAAGACGTACGGTTGTAAATCTTCACGTTGATTTCGATGTACGACTTGCCCGGATAGAGCGTAAAGCCCTGCATGCCTTTGGTGCGGAACATGCGTTCCACTTCGTTGCACCATACCGTCTTGCTGCCGTCGGCATGCTCCTCGATGGAGAAGTCTGTGGGCAGGAAAGTGGACGGGCGGTGGTGTTGCGGCCAGTTGAACTCGATACCGCCCGAAATCCACGGGCCGGTCAACCCGACGAGCGCGGGCTTCACCACTTGGTTGTAGTACACGAAGTGGCGTTGCTTCACCTTATCGTAGGCCATGTGGATGCGTCCGCCCAGTTCCGGGAGTATCATCACCTTGATATATTCGTTCTCGATGAAGAGCGCATGGTAAAGCTTGTCTTTCTTCTCGTCGGAGATTTTCTCTACCACGGGATAAGGATAGACCACGCCGCTGCTGCCTTGGTAGACACGTTTCTCCAAGAAAATCGGATTCTTTTCTTCCTTGCCGATTTCGTAGGTGGGGAGCAGGATGTCCTCTTCCCATGCACGCACCTCGGAGGTGTTCACCGTGCTTTGAATCAAATAGGATGTGATTTTTTCCATGATGTATGAAGTTATTGGATAAGTTCGTGTTCGATTTCTTCCAGACTCTTGCCTTTCGTTTCAGGCAGGCGGCGCCATACGAAGATGCCGCCGGCGAGGCAGATGATGCCATAGAGCCAGAACGTCCCGGCTGCGCCCAATCCGCTGTTCAGCACCGGGAAGGTGTACGTCAGGATGAAGCAGGCGGCCCAAAGGGCGAAGGTACATACCGACATGGCTACGCCCCGTATGCGGTTGGGGAATATTTCGGAGATGATGACCCACATGGTCGTAGCCAGCGTCATGGCATAGCAGGCGATAGCGGCCACCACGATGACGAGCAGCATGACTCCGCTGATATGGAACCAGTAGGCCGCACCCATGAAGGCATAAATCAGTGTCAGGCCGAACGCCCCGAAGAGGGTCAGGGCTTTGCGTCCCCAACGGTCTACCACGCACATGGCTAAGACGGTGAAAATCACGTTGGTCACTCCCGTCACCACGATGTTCATCAATACATCGGACACGCCGTAACCGGCGGCCATGAAGATTTCCTGTGCATAGTTGAAGATGACATTGATGCCGCACCATTGTTGCAACACGGCCATCACCACGCCGATGAGCAGGATTTTGCGCATCGAGGGGTGGAGCAGTTGTTTGAATCCGCCTTCCACGGTTTTCTCTCCTGCGGCGGCTTCTATGGCTGCCAGTTCTTCACGGGCATGGGCCTCGCCGCCTATCTTCGCGAAGATGCCGAAGGCTTTCTCCTTGTACCCCGATGAGGCCAGCCAGCGCGGGCTTTCGGGCAGGACGAAACTGAAGACGAAGAAAAGGGCTGCGGGTACGACCATGGCCCAGAACATCCACCGCCATCCCATTTGTCCGTTCCACGACAGGCGTATCATCTCGGCTGTGGCGTGGTCGGCCACCGGTTCGGCAATCTGCCAGTTGACGATTTGTGCGCTAAGGATTCCCAGTACTACCGTCAACTGGTTGATGGACACGAAACGTCCGCGCAAGTGGGCCGGGGCGATTTCCGCTATATACATAGGAGAAAGGCTCGAAGCGATGCCGATGGCGAATCCGCCGATGAGGCGGAACACGTTGAACAGTCCGAACGTGTCGGCGGCACCCGTGCCCACGGCCGTACAGATGAATAGTCCGGCGGCCAGTATCAATATGGGTTTACGGCCTAATTTGTCGCTCAGCTTGCCCGCGCTCAACGCGCCGATGAGGCAGCCGATCAACGCACTGCTCATGGCCCACCCTTGAAGCGAAGGGCTGTCGGCAATCTGGAAGTATTGTTCATAAAAAGGTTTGGCGCCACCAATCACGACCCAGTCGTAACCGAAAAGGAAACCGCCCATGGCGGAAATCAGCGCAATCAGAAACAGGTAAAGATTTGTTTTTGTCTTCATGATTGTAGAAATGGTTTAAGAAATATTTTCTGGGTGCAAAGTAACGCGGTTTTTGCGGTTCCGGAAATGGATAGAATCACTTATGATATGGACAATTTTGCGGTGGGGTGTTTTTGTGTGGCCGGGCGGCGTTCGGGGTATGGGCACCGCAGTGGCTTATTTTGACAAAGGGAGGACGGCGAATCGTTTGGCGCAGAACGGAAAATCAATCTCTTGAGAACGGAAAATCGTTTGGCGCAGAACGGCGAATCGTTCTCAGGAGAAAATTTTATAAATCATAAGTCTTTGTATCATAGTGTGTTATTGATGGGTGCCCTATTGGGCTTCTATTCTAAAAAATATTGACTTTGGAGCGAATTTGTTTGTTTTTGACGAGAATTTCGGACAGAGGCAAGGTTTTCTTTTCGTACTTTTGTATGCTGAGTTATACTACTTGAATATCATACAAAATATCATGGAAATAAAGTTGAATTTGAAGCAGGCCGGAGTACTGGCCATAGCGGCCGTGGCGGCTTTGAGCGTGCAGGCTCGTGGAGGAAAACGCTTGTCGGAGTATGTGAACCCGTTTATCGGGGCTACGACGAACACACAAATGGCCAAGGCCGAACATGGGTTGGGAAAGACCTTTCCCGGTGTGGCCACGCCGTGGGGCATGACGCAGGTCAGCCCCAATACCATTACCGGAGGCGACAACGGTTCGGGGTACAGTTATGAACATACGACCATCGAGGGCTTTGCCTTGACCCAGATGAGCGGTATCGGATGGTATGGCGATTTGGGGAATTATTTAGTGATGCCCACCACAGGACCTTTGCATACGTATCGCGGCGAGGCGGAACGTCCGGAGGAGGGCTACCGTTCGCGTTACGATAAGGAGAGCGAGACGGCACGTGCAGGATATTACGCTGTCCGCCTGACCGATTATGACATCCGGGCGGAACTGACGGCCACGCCTCACGGCGGGGTCATGCGTTTCACTTATCCGGAAAACGAATGTTCGCGCATTCAAATCGACTTGGCTCGCCGTGTGGGCGGTACGTCTGTCCGGCAGTACGTGGAGCGTGTGGATGACTATGCTATCCGCGGATGGATGCGTTGCACGCCCGACGGAGGCGGTTGGGGCAACGGGGGAGGGAAGGCCGATTATACGGTCTACTTTTACACCCGTTTCAGCAAGCCGTTGGAGCGTTACGGCGTATGGTCGGCCGAGTTTCCTGAGGGCATGGGGCGCAAGTTGGAAAACGTGACCTCGCCGGAATTTGCCGAGGTGGTGCGCCGGGCGAAGGTGACGGAACGTCCCGACCGCATGGAGGGAGACCATTTGGGATTTTATACGGAGTTCCCCACGCGCGAAGGCGAACAGGTGCTGATGCGCACGGCCATCTCCTTTGTCAGTCTGGAAGGAGCGGAGGCGAACTTCAAAGCCGAATTGAAGGGAAAGGACTTCGAGCGGTATTGTGAAAAGGCGGCTGCGTTGTGGGACGAGGCCTTGTCGAAAATCAAAATCTCCGGGGGGACAGAAGATGAGCGCACGATTTTTTATACTTCGCTGTACCACACGATGATAGACCCGCGCGACTATCGTGACGTGACGGGTGAATACGTGGGAGGAGACCGGAAGGTGCACAAGACCGACGCATTCAAGAAGCGTACGGTGTTCAGCGGTTGGGATGTGTTCCGCAGCCAGTTCCCCCTGCAAAACCTTATCAATCCGGAGGTGGTGAACGACATGATCAACTCGTTTGTCACTCTGGCCGAGGAAAACGGTACGGGCGTGTACGAACGTTGGGAGTTCCTGAACGCTTACAGCGGCTGCATGTTGGGTAATCCGGCCATAGCCGTCATCGTCGATGCCTATATGAAAGGCATACGTGGATACGACGTGGAGAAAGCTTACCGCTTTGCCCGTCAGACAGCCGACCGCATCGGGCACCATCCGGAACTGGGATATTCGCCCGGCGGCAGCGGCATATCGGAAACGTTGGAATACGGATACTTCGATTGGTGTGTGGGCGAATGGGCCGAGGCTTTGGGCAAGACGGAGGATGCCGGCATCTATCATCGGCGCGGACAGGCATACCGTAAAATCTTCGATAAGGAAAAGGGATGGTTCCGCGTGCGCAACGCCGACGGCTCGTGGGCGGACTGGCCGGAAAAAGGACGCTTGCAGGAGTGGTACGGTTGCATGGAGTGCAATCCCTACCAACAGGGTTGGTTCGTGCCGCACGACGTGCCCGGCATGGTGGAAATCATGGGCGGTCGCGACAAAGTGCTGGCCGATTTGGAATCCTTTTTTGAAAACACGCCGCGCGAATTCTATTGGAATCCCTATTATAATCATGCCAATGAACCCGTGCACCACGTGCCTTTCCTCTTCAACCGCTTGGGGGCACCGTGGCTCACGCAGTACTGGACGCGTGTGATTTGTGCCGACGCTTACAAGAACAGTCTGGCCGGACTGTGCGGCAATGAGGATGTGGGGCAGATGTCGGCCTGGTATATCCTGGCTTCTGCGGGGTTCCATCCGCTTTGTCCGGGCGAGACGCGTTATGAATTGACAGCCCCTGTGTTCGACCGTGTGGAGATCGCGCTCGACCGCCGTTATGCCAAAGGCCGTAAGTTTGTAGTCACTACGGAGGGGAATGCGCCCGACGCTTGTTACATCCAGTCGGCCACGCTGAACGGCAAGCCTTACAACCGTTGCTACATCGATCACGAGGATATCGTCCGTGGCGGTGAGTTGCACTTCGTGTTGGGGCGCACGCCGAACAAGCAGTGGGGTGTGGAATGAACGGCCGTACGGCAAGTCATATAGGAATGGAGAGAATCGCAAAATTGTCCATGTGATAAGTGATTCTCTCCATTTCGGCTTTTAGTGAAACGGACTTACTTTGCAGACGAATAATCATTCTTAAATCTATATGGCGATATGGCTCAAAAAATCATGTTATCTTTGGCGGTATTCTTCTGCTGGACGTTTGCCCTGAAAGCGGAAGAGTACAAATTGTCTTCGCCCGACAAGAAACTGGAGGTGAAGTTCCGTGTGGAAGGGCGTACGGAATTTGAAGTGTGGTACGATAAGGTGAAGTTGGTGGAACCTTCGGTGATAGGGATGAACCTGTCCGACGGGCGTCACGTGGGAGGCGACCCCGTGACCTCTGTGAAGAAAGACCGTGTGAACCGCAAGATAGACGTCGTGGCGGGGAAAAACAAGACCCTGAAAGAGGCGTACAATGAAATCGTGCTGTCTTACGGCACGGACTACGACCTGGTCGTGAGAGCCTACAACGAAGGGTGGGCTTACCGTTTCGTGACGCACTGGGACGAGGAAATCATTATCAACAGCGAAGATGCCGTGTTCAATTTCGCTTTTACCCCTACGGTGTATTTCCCGGAGTGCGACAGCAATACCGCACCCGAGCGTGAACAGTCGGGCAAGGTGCACCAGATTCATCAGGGCTACCGTAATTTCGAGCGGCTTTACAAGGTGTATCGTTCGCCGGGTGAGATTCCGGCCGGCCGTTTTTCCGTTTCTCCGGTGCTCTTCGAGTATCCCGGCAAGCCCTACAAGGTGGTGGTGACGGAATCGGACACTTACGATTATCCCGGCTTGTATATGGAAGCCGCCGGGCAGAATGCCATGCGCGGAAAGTGGGCGGCCTACCCTAAAGAAGTGATGGACGGAGACCCGTCGAACCCTTACCGTTGGTATTCCAACCATCTGGTGATTTCACGTGAGGATTACATTGCAAGGACGGGAGGCGACCGCACGTTCCCGTGGCGCGTCATGATCGTGTCCGATGACGACAAGACGTTGTTGAACAATGAGCTGGTCTACATGCTGGCCGAACCTTGCAAGATTGAGGATACCTCGTGGATACAACCCGGAAAGAGTGCTTGGGAATGGTGGCACAAAGCCGTGGTGGAAGGCGTGGACTTCCCGGTGGGGAACAAACATCTTTCGTTGCAACTTTATAAATACTATGTAGACTGGGCTTCGGAGAACGGTATAGAGTACATGACGCTCGATGCCGGATGGAAAATGGAGTACATCAAGGAATTGTGCGACTATGCCCGGGGGAAGAACGTGAAGATATTGGTTTGGACTTGGGCCAGTTGTCCGCTGGAGAATCCGGACGATTGGATCAAGCAGATGCACGAGTGCGGGGTGGCGGGTGCCAAGATTGATTTCTTCGAACGCAACGACCAGATTGCCATGCGCTGGGGGCGCGAATTTGCCGAACGGTTGGCGCAGTACCGGATGGTGGCCATCTTCCACGGTTGTCCCGTACCGGTGGGCTTGAACCGTACTTACCCCAACGTGATGAATTATGAGGCCGTGAGAGGGGCTGAATGCAATTTCTGGGAAAAGACCATCACGCCCGAATACCATACACGTTTCCCCTTCATCCGTTCATTGGCCGGACCGGAAGATTACACGCCGGGCGGCATGCGCAACGTGACGCCCGAAGAGTTCCAACCGCGTGACCGGGACAGCATCCCTCCGATGAATATGGGGACGCGTTCGCATGTCTTGTCCATGTACGTCATATTCGACCATTGGATCGGTTACCTGTGCGACGCACCTTCGGAATATAACAAATATCCCGACATCTTGGATTACCTGTCGAAAGTTCCTTCGGTGTGGGACAAGACCCTTCCGCTCGATGCCCGTTTGGGCGAGTACATCGTGATGGCCAAACAAACCGGTAAGGATTGGTACGTGGGCGGCATGACGAACTGGACACCGCGCAGCGTGACGGTGGACTTCGGTTTCCTGAAACGTGGGAAGACCTACCGCGCTGTGGTTTTCAAGGATAAACCGGAGTCGGGCGACCATCCGACAACGTACGCCTGCGAGACGATGAATGTGGACCGGAATACGAAACTGACGTTGGATATGGCTCGTGGAGGCGGCTTTGCGATTCGTCTGACGGAAGAATGAAAGTAAGGTTTTATGCGAAAGGCCGCAGAAGGATATGTCCTTCTGCGGCCTTTCGCATGGCGGGTGACCTTTCTTCAGGGAGCCTCTTGTGTACTGAGGATTTTCAGGAGCTGCTTTTCGCGTTGGAGTTCTTTGGTATCCTTGTCCGGTGATATCAGCATCATGCTCCGTATGATGTCCTCGTTGCAGCAAGTGTAATTGTAGTATTCCAACAGTTCCCCGGTCAGTCGTGCTTTGGGTATCACCTCTGTACGCAAGTCGGCAAACTCTTCCAGTGGGATTTCGTCGCCTTGCCGGACAAAGAGAATGCGCCGGGCGATCGGATTGCGGTTATAGTCGTGTGTCAGATAGATTCCTTTCATGATTTGGGGATACTCGATGATGGGCAGTTGCAGGTAGACCACCTTCAGGGCAAGTTGCAGGCGTTTTTGTTCGTTGAACATCAGATAACCGATTTGAAACGGCGAGAACAACCCCACGCCGATATAATAGTCGCCCGACAGGTTCTGGCAATAGACTTTGGGCATGGTGTCGCCGTCTACGATAGAGGATATCATATAAGGCTCCACTTTCAGTCCGTCGGAGTAGGACGAAGAACTGTAAGATTGGTAAAGTCCGGTATAGATGCCGGCATTGGGCAGGTATTTGATGGCTTCTTTCTCGATGTCGTCCAGAAAAGGTCGTCCGCCGTTTTTGTTGGAAACGAAACGTGGCTCGATGTGGCTCACTTTGTCGTACAATTCGTCGAGGCAACCTTGCAGTTTGCGTTTCGACACGTTGTTGACTTGTTGCAGCCCTTGGTCTAACGCACTTTCCGTACCGCATCCTCCGGAGAGCAGATTGATGTAGGTGGGGAGCACGGAAGAATAGAGCGAGGAGAGTACGCTGGATGCTATGCCCGTCTCTTCGGAGATGTCCTTCATCCGTACACCGGCTTCGCGCAGTTTCTTCATCCGTTCGTAGAGTGATACCAATTTGTCCATACGTATGTTCTTTTGGGCAAAGGTACGTTTTCCATGTTACAAACCTGTTGCTTTCGTGCTTCATTACCGTGAGATGAATGTTACATTATAAATACGGGTTTGGACGGACGTATGATATATAATGAATTAATTTTTTCAGATGGCGGTTTGGGATAGTTTTGCAGCCGAAAACAAAACTATGGTTATGGAACAAATCGTAAAGAACAAAAGATTTTCGGATGCGTTGCTCATCCTGTGGGCGGGCGGTGCAGCCTTGCTTTCCTACTCTTTGGTGTATGCCTTGCGCAAACCTTATACGGCGGCTTCGTTCGAGGGGTTTGATTTTTTCGGCACGGACTACAAGGTCGCGGTGACGACGATTCAGATTTTAGGTTATGTGATAGCCAAGTTCTTTGGCATCAAGTTGATTTCGGAGTTGAAGAAGGAGCGTCGTTTCAAGTTTTTCGTCTGTTCGGCGGTAGCAGCCGAGGCTGCTTTGGTAGGCTTCGGTCTGTTGGCTCCTCCGTTCAATGTGGCGGCCATGTTTTTGAACGGCTTGTCGCTCGGTTGTATGTGGGGCGTGATATTCAGCTTTATCGAGGGACGCAAGGTGACGGATATGTTGGCCAGTCTGTTGGGGGTAAGCATGGTGTTCAGTTCCGGTGTGGCTAAGAGTTTCGGCTTGTTTGCCATGAACGAGATGCACGTGGGACAGTTTTGGATGCCTGCCGTGATTGGAGCTTTTGCTTTGCCTCTTCTCGTTTTTATGGGGTATATGTTGAAGCGTCTGCCACAGCCTACGGAAGAGGATATTGCGCTGCGTAACGAACGTGTGACATTGGACGGAAACGGACGTAAGCTCTTGTTCCGAAGTTACGCTCCGATTCTTACCTTGTTGTTCGTGGGCAACTTCATGTTGCTGGTGCTGCGCGACATCAAAGAAGATTTTCTGGTCAATATCCTGGATATGAGCAATCAGTCTTCTTGGCTTTTCGCCCAGGTGGATACGATTGTTACGTTGGTCATCCTCGGGATTTTTGCCGCTTTCATCTTCTTCCGCAGCAATATTCGGGCTTTGATGTGCTTGATGGGACTGGTCATTGCCGGTTGTTTGGTCATGACATACGTGTCACTGAATTATGAGGCATTGGATTGGCAGCCGGTAGTGTGGTTGTTTGTGCAGAGCCTGTGCCTCTACATTGCCTATCTGACTTTTCAGACGATTTTCTTCGATCGCTTCATCGCTTGTTTCCGTATCAGGGGAAACGTGGGTTTTTTCATCGCCATTATCGACTTCATCGGCTACATGGGTACGGTGACTCTGCTTTCCACCAAGGAGTTTTTGAACTTCGACATGGAGTGGTTTGCGCTTTACAACCACATGGCATGTGCGGTCGGCGCGGTTTGTGCGGTCTTGTTCACAGTGGCTGCCGTATTGATTTATAAACGGTATTCCGCTCAAGGGCGTAGAAAAGAACAGACGGAGCGTACGACTTTGTATATGAATCCTCAATATAATGCGATTTGACGATGAAACAGGATTATGATGTGATAATTATCGGTGGCGGTTTGTTGGGATGCGCCACGGCTTACCAGTTGGCCAAACGTAAGGCGGGGAAGGTGTTGTTGTTGGATGCCAACGAGATAGCGTCGCAGGCTTCGTCCCGTGCAGCCTGCCTGTTGACACGGGCGCGTACCAAACCGGCTTTGATGGAAATGGTGCAGGAAACGTATGATTGCATTGATGAAATAGAGCACCTTTTGGGGGAATCGCTCGAACTGCAGCAGTGCGGCAGTGTGACCATCTCTTCGTCCGACGCATCGCTGAAAGAACTCGAAGCATTGGAAGAAGCGGCCGTACGTTTCGGAATACCGAATGAACGTATCGACCGGAGGCGTTTGAAAGAACTTCTTCCTTGGATGGAGGTCTCGGCGGTAGAAGAGGCACTTTACATGCCTACGGATGCGTTTATAGATTGTGCTTTGTTATGTTCCGGTTATGCACGTGCTGCACGAAGTCTTGGGGCGGAATTGCGTCCGAATACGAAAGTAAAAGCCATTGTGGCTGTTGGAGACAAGACGACAGGAGTGGAGTTGGCGGACGGGGAAAAAGTACTGGCGCCGGTTGTCGTGAATGCCGCAGGCTCGTGGGCCAACCTGTTGATGCGTCCTTTAGGGGTAGGGCTTCCTTTTACTCCGGTGCGGAGTCATTTTTGGATTACGGGAACAAACCCCGGGCGTTTTCCGGCAAACCATCCTTTTACGGTGATTCCCGATGCCCGTGCTTTCACCCGTTCGGATGTGGGGGCGTTGATTATCGGCTTGCGCGAAAGTGAATGCCAGGCCTTCAATCCCGACACATTGACGGATAAGCTGGAGGATTTCGATTTCAATAAGGCGGCCGAATGGAAAGTGCTCGACGAGTGTGCCCCGTTGCTACAGCGTTATCTTCCGGACATAGAAACTCTGGGTATCGCGCATTATGTGGCCGGGCCCTCATGTTACGTGCCGGATGCCAAATTCATTATCGGGCAGGTGCGTCCATACGAAGGGTTGTATGCCGTAGCCGGATGCTGCGGAGGAGGTGTGGCTGCCGGTGGAGGCATGGGACGCTTGGCCGCAGAATTGATTTTGCGGGAAGAGCCGTTTGTGGATCCGGCCGGGTTTGCACCGGACCGTTTCGGGGCAGTGGACCCGTTTTCGGTTGAGTTTCAAAAAAGGTGTGCGGATGCCCGTTCCAATAAAAAAGGTGGATAGGGTTCGGATATATGGAAGATAAAAAACGAAAGATATGAAGCGGTATATTGTATTCTTAAAGCAAGTGCCTTTGTCTACAAAGGTAGAGATGGATCCTGTAACCCGGACGCTGAAGCGTTCGTCGGCCATGACCCGGACAAATCCTGATGACTTGTATGCCTTGCAGTTGGCAGTAAAATTGAAAAGGCAGACAGAGGCTGAGATCGTGGCAGTAAGCATGGGGCCCGCTTCGGCGGAAGAAGTGCTCCGTGAGGCTTTGCAAAGAGGGGCGGATAAGGCGGTTTTGTTGTCCTCCAAGGCATTTGCCGGAAGCGATACGTGGTGTACGAGCCTGGTACTGGCGGCAGCCGTGCGCAAGTTGAGTGAATACGACTTGTTGCTTTTCGGGAAAATGGCGGTGGATGGCGATACGGCACAAGTGGGGCCTGAGGTAGCCGGACAGTTGGACATTCCCCAAGTGACGCATTTGATGGAGGTTTCGGACATATCGGATACTTGTATGTGTGTGAGGAAGAAGGCCGGTCGTTTACTCCAACGTATGGAGGTGGATTTACCTTGTGTCGTGACGGTTGGCCGGGAGACGGGGGAACTGGATTGTCCCACACTGACCGGTTGGCGGTGGGCTCAGCGGCAGACCATCCTTCATTGGGATGAATGCGACTTGGGACTGGAACCTTCGCAAGTCGGATTGCAGGCATCTCCTACTCAAGTAGTGTCTACCATGGTGCCTCGACGGAAGAAAGACGTGGAATGGCTTCCCGACGGGGAAAAGTTTTTTGCAGTCGTCCGTGAAAGCATGCGACGCGGAACTAATTTTTAAAAAGCAAGATGAAAATGAATAAAGATAAGGATTTTATACTTCAATTGCAGGCCGGGCAATGTGTATCCTGCGGAATATGTGCCGAAAGTTGTGCCTATGGGGCTATCCGTATGGGCGACTTTCCGGAGGTGGATGAAGAGAATTGCCGTTTGTGCGGCGGTTGTGTGCAGGCTTGTCCGGTTGGAGCTTGGGTGATGCAGCGTCAAGACGAAAGGCAGGAACAGCCTGTGGATGATTCCAATGGCATTTGGGTGTGGGCGGAAGTCATGGACGGCGCTTTGGCACCGGTAAGCCGGGAACTTTTGGGAAAGGCTGTGGCACTTGCGGCTTGCCGTCCCCAACCGGTCGAGGCTGTACTGATAGGCGGTGAAGTGTCTGCATGGGCGGATGAGTTGATAGCCGCCGGTGCAGACCGTGTGCACGTGGTGGAGTCTCCGCTTCTATCGGATTTTGTGGAGGAAAACTATACGGAGGTGTTGACCGACTTGGTGCGCAAACGGCATCCTTCGGTCCTGCTTATCGGGGCTACGCCATGCGGTCGTGGTTTGTCCGCACGATTGGCTGCTGTACTGCATACCGGATTGACGGCAGATTGTACGGAGTTGGAAATGGATACGGACAGCGGACTGTTGCGCCAAATACGCCCGGCTTTCGGAGGAAATCTGATGGCTACGATTGTCAACCCCGTTTTTAGGCCGCAAATGGCTTCCGTACGTCCCGGGGTGATGAAAGCCCGGCAGAGGGATACTTCGAGGAGGAGGGAAATCGTCTATCATGCTTATGAGGTCGGAAGAGCCGACAGCCGTGTTCGCGTGTTGGAGGCTGTGGCGGAAGAAGTGGGCGGAACTTCGCTGAACGACAGTTCTATTATAATAGGTATAGGACGAGGCGTGAAAACGCGGAGATGTGCCGATGAAATCCGGGAGTGGGCCGAACGTATCGGTGCGACGGTAGCCGGGTCTCGTGCGGCAGTGGAAGCCGGGTTGGTGGACGCTTCCGTGCAAGTGGGGCAGACCGGGCATACGATAGCTCCGGATTTGTATATCGCCATCGGTATCAGCGGACAGATACAGCATACGGCGGCCATCACCGGAGCGCGTTGCGTGATAGCCGTTAACCCAGACCGTACGGCTCCGATCTTCAATGTGGCGGATTATGGTTGGGCAATACCTGTGGAAGAGGCACTTCCGCAATTCATGAACATTTTGAACCGGTGCGTATGAGAAAATGGATGGCATGCGTGTGGTTGGGCATGGGAAGTTGCTTTATGACGGCACAGGCGGACGAACCTCTGACCGTGAAGTTCCGTTCGAGGGCATTGCTGGATGCCGCTGTGTCCGGTTATGGCAAGGAAAGTGTGCAGGGGTATTATCGCTTGGAAGATTTCCGTGTGGGCTTTAAAGCCACTTACAGACAATATGAAATGAAAGCCGACATTGGTTTGGGAGGAAACAAAGTAGCCATCAAGGATTTGTTGTTGAACTATCACTTTAAACATGGTGTCCTTTCGTTAGGAAATGCTTATGAACCTTATTCCATGGATATGCTCATCAGTACGGCAGACATGCGCTTTCATCAGTCGGCCGGATCCGTATTGGCTTTTACGGACGGGCGCAAGCTCGGGTTGACCTATCATTCCAGTCTACCATTTGGATATTGGGCTACGGGATTGTATACGCATAATGACATCAATAAAATCGGTGACGGGCAGGTTAACGCTTTGGTTTCCACTTCGCGGGGTGTTTGGCGCAAGCGGTGGAAAGGGAATCTGTTGCATGTGGGCGGTGCTTTTTCTTTCCGTACCAAACCTGTGAATACAGTGGAATCGCCGACAAAAACTGTATCGAACGATGGCGTGACATCCATGTTCCCGTGTCCATTGATGGAAGCCACCGTGGATCGTTTAGAGACAGAACTCAAAGGCGTTTTTGAGATACTTTATACCGCTCCGCGTTTCATGGTACAGGGAGAATACTTTCTGAACCGTCTCAATCGTACGGAAAGGGAGGCTTACCGTCCGCAGGGAGGATATGTGCAGGCAGGCTTTCTGGTTCGGGGAAGAGGGTTTGCGTATGACGACCTGTACGGTATTCCCGGCAGGCCGGGCAGTAAACAGGCGATAGAACTCACGGCACGTTTCAATTATACGAACTTGAACGATGGCAGAGCCGGCATCATGGGCGGACGGGAAAGCGACGTTTCGTTGGGAGCCAATTTCTATTTGAATGAATATTTGGCCGTAAAGCTGAACGGAAGTTATGTCCTTGTAGGAGAACATTGCAATGAATTTTACAAGAAAAACCTATTCTTGGGGCAATTACGTGTCCAATATATTTTTTGAGGCAGCCCTCATCTGATTTCTCGGATTCGTAATAGACGGATGTTTTCGCAAGGGAGCATCTGTCTGTTCTTTTGTATCGGGGAGTACGATATAAAGGCATTAAAAAAGGATTTCCCGAGAGGAAATCCTTTTTCTTCGGGTGACTAGTGGGATTCGAACCCACGACATTCAGAACCACAATAGTCCTTGAAATAAGTATTATATCTATAATTGCCAGCCTGTTATTTATCTCTATTGAATGTCAATAAGCCAACTATTGACCAACAATGACTAAAGTTATACTAAGTCAAAGGATGCACTTATTGGAGTGCTAAGTTTCTACTTTATGTTTCATAACTGCTTTTATTATATGGTTAAATGATTCTTTGCCTAATATAGCAGGCTTATCCAAACTCTTGTCAAGAAGGAAAGGAAAAGAAAAAGTGCATTCCTCATACTCAAATACAAGCCTAAAAACTTTGCATTCCCTCAATTTGTTATCACTGCATCTTCCCACTTTCTTCCCAACATAATGTAATACATCATCAAAGGTGATGGAATTTACATATTCAGGGGAAAAGGGATACAAGCTGTCATAAGCTGGCAGTGTATTCACTTCTCCTATATTACTTTCTGGAAGTGAATACATCGGCCTCTTTCCAAAATCGAAGAAAGCCAATAGTGCAGGGTTGATAAGGTTGTGCTTCATTCTCTTGTCAATAAGGAATACAAAACCAATGCCTTTTACTTTGATAAATATTTCATCCTTTTCTATATTCATATCCATACATGCTTTTGAACTTTACTTTTGCTTTTTTTTCAATTACATCATCTGGCTCAAATTGTGCATATTCATCTTCTGACCTCAAATCTCTGACTATCTTCTCAAAATGATAGTCATCAAGGAGTTGCTGATTCTCCTTTTTATCATCTTCATTTAGGTTGCCAGTCAGATGCCTTATTTTATAACTTTGCTCCTCTATTGTCTTTTTGTTGGACTGTCTTTCTGCATATAGGAGTATTGCCGCTCCTATGGCAAGTATAGCTATTGCTTCAATCATCTTATTTTTATCCGTGACAGGTTCTACTTACCCATGATTAACTGCATCAAACTCATGACCAAGGCAGAAATAATTAAGGCAATCCATGTTTTCCAACTGCCTAAACCTCCCTCTCGCGAGATTTTTAGCTTGTCCCTAACTTCTTTCGGAAGTTGTTTTATCTCACCTTCTTCAAGAAGTTCAATAACTTGGTTTGCTATCGTATCAAGTTCTTCTTCAGTCATTCCGTTAAGTTGCTCAATGGTCAATGAGCGTAATTCTTCTTTTGTCATATTGTATAAATCTATTGTTGTTTTGAAATTTATATTTATGGTTTGCCATATTCTTCAGCAGAGACAATCAATCCATTTTTAATATTGAATCTTATGAATATATGTAAACCATTCAAAGAACAAGTAATACCGTTGATACTTTCGCCTGTATAATAAGAATTATAAGTACCACCCTGCTCTTTTATTATCTTATGCGCACATTCCCACCATATGAGATATTGTCTTTTATTAAGAATTTTATTCATTACTGTCCACTAAAAATGGACGGGGTTAAAAATTAAATAAATTCGGTTCACTTGAATCAGAGAGAACATTGAC
>PPYF01544807.1_pt1 | contig 26926 bp, 21 predicted proteins | sample 1559871 | NCBI WGS metagenome assembly PPYF01 (sample SAMN08240021, study PRJNA423297) | Human gut metagenome, whole genome shotgun sequencing project. | reverse complement strand
GCTTTGTTCTATATCAAAACAACTTTGATCTGATATATAAAACAATACCGAAAATGTTGTACCGCACTGCGACAGCTCCATTTACACAAGGGAGCAAGTACGTTATTTTAAACCTTATTGAGTTTTTCTACAAACAAAATGAGCTGTGATGAAACCCATCACAGCCCCTTCTTATTATTCACTTATCTTTATCAGCTAAGCTCGATCTCAGCAAGCTCTACATTGATAGTCTTTGTTGTATATCTGCCTGTTGCGCCTGCCCTGTAGACGGTCAGCTCAACAGTATCACCGATATTGAGTTCGGCGATAATGTTCTGGATATCTGTTACAGATGAAACAGCAGTGCCGTTTACCTTTGAAATGATATCGCCGACTTTAAGACCGCTCTTTGCTACCGGCATATCTTCCGAGATATATGTTACATATACGCCGCCGCTTTCAAGTCCCTGCATATATGCGCTGTATTCGCTTATCTCTTCGCCGTTGATGCCAAGACCGGGACGGTTTGTAACATAGCCCTTTGTCATAAGGTCGTTTATTACCGGCTTAGCCTCGTTTATTGTAATGGCAAAGCCGATGTTATCTATAGACGCCGATGTGTTTGATACCAGCTTGTAGTCGATTATACCGATAACGTTGCCGTACATATCGAAAAGTCCGCCGCCGCTGTTACCGCTGTTGATAGCCGCGTCTATCTGTATTGTACTTGTACCGTATGCGCTGTTTGAAGCTGAAGCTCTGCCAAGACCGGATACGATACCCTTAGTAAGAGAGTTGAGTAACTGCTTGGGGTTGCCGAGTACGCATACATCCTGACCTACTCTTACAGTGTCCGAGTCGCCGAGCGTTGCATATTCAAACGGATCGTCACGGCTGATCTTCAGCACTGCAAGGTCTGAATAGGTATCACTGCCGACAACGGTGGCTTCATATTCTTTGGTAGTATCGGGGTTCTTATAGTCGGGAGCAACTACCGTCATCTTGTCTGCGCCCTCAACAACGTGTGCGTTTGTAATCACATAGCCGTCAGAGGTGAATACAACACCACTGCCGCTGCCGTATTTCACAGGCTCTGCATAGCCTGTCTGGCGCTGATAGTTATATACCAGCACAACAGTGTTCTTTACCTTTTCGTAAAGCTCCTCTGCATTCAGAAGCGTGCTGTTTGAGCTGTCGTTTATCTTGCTTTCGTCAAGCGGAGCGGCTGTTGCCGTGTTTGAGGTGTTAAGCGTTGTTGACGGTGCGGCAACGGAGCTTTCTGAGCCGCTGTCAGCCGATTCGCCCTGAGATGTACCGTCAGACGAGCTTACAAAGGGAATCGTAGCGTTGATGCTGTTGCCGAGTACCGTTCCTGCAAATCCTGCACCGCCGCCGACTACAAGAGCTATAGCAACGATACCTGCGACCAGAGCACCCTTACTGCCGCCTTTTTTCTTTGGCGCCTTGCCGCCGTCCGGTACAACGTGGACGTTATTCTGACCGTTGTTCGTACCGTTCATACCTTGCTGAGCGTTATTCATATTGCCTGCATATCTGTAATATGAGTTGTAGGCATTCTGCTGTGCGTTGTAGTTACTGCTGTAGGAGGTATCGTTATAACCGCTGTTCGTGCTATTTGCGGCACCGGATGTATTGCTTGCTTGCGCTTCTGTATTTGCAAAAGCGCCTGTTGCCTGCTGTGCATTGTCGGCAGTAGAGAAGCTCTGAACCTGTTCACTGTCGTTTGTATTCATATCTTTGCGTTCAAATCCGTCTGTCATATCTATCATCCTTTCACGCCCGTAGGCTTTATTGCTTTTTGACTATGGCTAAAGTATACAGTTCGTATGTGAAAAAGTTGTGATACAGCTTTGAAGTTTGACAGATAATTGCTTTAACGGCATTTTTATCACAAGTGAAAAAATATTCAGGTTATATGGACAAAGTGTACGATGTGTGATAGAATAGCATTATCAGGAAAATATGTACAGGAGGAAGATATATGTTCTTCTTTAAAAAGAAAACGGATAAGACAGAATCCGCCGATACTCCGCTTAAAAGAAAAGCGAAAGCTATGCCTATGACAAAGAAGGTGCAGTTCTGCTATATAAAGCCCGATGAGCTGAATATACTTTTAAACGGGGATATAAACTCGGTGCTGACGCTTGAACCTGTGAATTATTATGCGGAGAAAAACCGCTACTGGCTGTGCGTTTTTTATTACACGGAGGACTACAGCGAGATAATCATGCGTTTTGAGCTTTATGAAAACGACAGAAAGACCACTGCTACCGATTATTATGAGATAAATAAGGAGCTGTATTCAAGGATATTGCTTAAGTTCGGGCAGAGGGTGGAATTCTGAAAAGTCAATATGTGCTGCATACGTTGAAAAACACACGCAGACCGGAAAATCGCCCCGATAAGCGTACAAAGATACGTTGATGGGCGATTGACACAGTAAGCAAAAACACCTTTGCAAAGCCGTTTTCAGGCTCTGCAAAGGTGCTTTTTGACTGTGCGTGGGTTTATCGACAGTCTGAAAGAGCCACCGTCACCGGTGGCTCTTTGATATTCGTTTTATTAACGATTATTCAGCGTCTTCAGCTTCCTCTTCCTCTTCCTCAGGCATTTCTTCCTTGAGTGCGCGGATAGAAAGGCTTACTCTGTTCTGCTCTTCGTTGATTTCGATTATCTTTACCTTAACTTCATCGCCGATAGAAAGAACCTGAGCTACATTGTTGATACGCTCTGTAGAGATCTGGCTGATGTGGATAAGACCGTCAACGCCGGGGATAATCTGTGCGAATGCGCCAAAGGGTGTGATGCTTACGATAGTAACGTCAACAACATCGCCTTCGTGATATTCAGCAACAAACTTGTTCCAGGGGTTGTCCTCTTCCTTCTTGCAGCCGAGTGACACTCTCTTCTTCTCGGGGTCGAAGCTCTTTACATATACATCGAGCTTGTCGCCGATCTTAACGATCTCTCTGGGGTGCTTGATTCTGTTCCAGGTAAGCTCGCTTGAGTGAACCATACCGTCAACTCCGCCGAGGTCTACGAATACGCCGTAGCTTTCGATAGACTTAACTTCACCTGTGAACTTCTGACCTACCTCAATGTTCTCCCAGAACTTAGCCTTAGCGGCATCGTTTGCTTCCTTCTTAGCCTGACGGATAGAACCTACAACTCTGCCTCTTGCCTCTGTTACTTCGATAACCTTGAAAGGAACTGTCTTCTTGAGAAGTTCTTCAAGCTTGCCGTCCTTGGGAACGCCTGTCTGTGAAGCGGGGATGAATACTCTTGTACCGTTGGAGATAATGATAACGCCGCCCTTAACTACCGATGATACTTCACCTTCGAGCGTTTCATTTGCTTCCATAGCGGCTGCAAGCTTTTCTACGCCGAGAACGCTGTCAACCTTCTTCTTGGAAAGTGTAACTGTACCTTCTGCGTCATTTACAGCTGTAACGATGGCTTCGATCTCATCGCCAACCTTGACAACATCTGAGGGAGCTGCATTGGGATCCTGCGAGAGCTCGCTTGCAGGAATGTAGCCTGAGTGCTTTGTGCCTAAGTCTACAACAGCTTCGTTCTTGTTTACAGCTACTACTAAAGCCTTGACCCTGTTCCCTATATATACTTTTTTGAAGGTCTTGTCAACCTCCGCCATGAAGTCGAATCCTTCTTCATTGTTGAGAATTTCGCTCATAATTCTATGAACCTCCTTTATTATATAGGCAGGTGTCGAAGCTCCTGCCGTTATACCGACCGTACCGCCCTGCAAAGGGAGCAGTTCCGATACTGCGGCTTTATCAATATCACTGCCGTCCTGCGTGAAAATCACGGGGCAGTGTTTTTGACTTATCTGTGCCAGCTTTGCGGTGTTGCTGGAATTTTTTCCGCCGACTGTGACCATAAGCGCCGAGCGCCGTGCAAGCTCCTCGGTTTCCTTTTGTCTTTCAGCCGTCGCACTACATATTGTATCAAAAATCGTGATATTTGTATAGTGTTTTTTTGCAACTTGAACGCAAGATTGCCATTTTGACGAATTAAACGTCGTCTGTGCAACCATAATTAGTGCATTTTGACGAGGAAATTTCTGCAATTCTGCTATTTTTTTCAGCTCGTCCGAGTCACGCACCACTGTTACCTCATCTGGATTCGGGCAATGTCCGACTATCCCGATGACCTCCGGGTGATTGGGGTCGCCCGCTATGATAACGGGGCATTCCGACTTTGAAACAATATTGTGTATCTTTGCGACAAACGGGCAGGTAGCGTCAATGCAGCTTATGCCCTTGTCGTGTATATAATCTGTGACCGATTTTGCAACGCCGTGAGAGCGGATTATAAGCGTCCCGCCCTGCGGCAGATCGTCAGGTGACTCTATAGGATATACGCCCAGCTTCTGAAGTCTTGCTATCTCACTGCCGTTGTGTATCAGTTCTCCGAGCGTATAGCAGCTGCCGTTTTCTTCTGCGGTTTTCTCCGCAATTTCGACAGCACGCTTAACGCCGAAGCAGAAGCCTGCGCTCTTTGCCGTTTCGATATTGTAACGGCTCACTTGCTTTCCTCTTCCGCCTGCTTTTCGGGCTTCGGATTATACTGTCTGGGGAGCGGATCGCCGTATTCGCTCATACCGTCCATCAGCATCTTTATGTTATCCATGATAAGATTTGAAACACGTCTTAATTCTGTTCTGTCGTCGCTGTTCAGTGCGATATGCTCGGCAGGGATCATCTCGCCTACCGAGATCCATACTTTTCTGCGGAAGCCTTTTTTCCCGTACTTTATGCACATCGGAAGAACGGGTGCGTTTGTCTTGCCTGCGATAACCGCAATACCCGATTTTGCTCTGCCGATATTGCCGTCCTTTGAACGTGTGCCTTCGGGGAATATAACGAAAGCTCTGTTCTTCTCAAGGTCGGCTATAGCGTGGTCAATGGCACTGCCGTCACCTGCGCCTCTTACAACCGGGAACGCTCCGCACTTTGTAATGATCCAGGCGAAGAATTTATTTTTCTGGAACAGCTCGATCTTCGCCATAAACGAAAAATGCGCCTTGTTCACAGCCGCTATCAGCGGAGGATCGCCGTAATCCTGGTGATTGCAGGCGATTATATAGCCGCCCTTTATGCCGTTCTTATACGGTCTGTTGTCACCGCCGATTACCTTGATCCTGTATTTTATGTGCATTGAAAGACATACTATCTTCCTGAAAAATTCATACATTATCTGATTTCTGCCTTTTCTTTGATTATTCTGACAAGCAGGTCGCACGAGCCTTCAAAATCAAGCTCTGTCGTATCCGCAAGCACTGCGTCATCGGCTTGCTTCAGCGGCGCTATTTCTCTTGTCATATCGTTGTGGTCACGCTGTTTAAGATCCGTAAGCACGCTCTCAAAGGAAACAGCCGTACCCTTTGCGATAAGCTCGTCATAACGGCGCTTTGCACGCACCTCGGCGTCTGCCGTAAGATATATCTTCACTGTTGCGTTAGGAAGTACGACAGTTCCTATATCCCTGCCGTCCATAATCACGTCACGGCTTTCTGCCATATCACGCTGAAGCTGAAGGAGGAATGCTCTTACAGCCGGGATAGCGGAAACCTTGGAAGCCGCCATGCTTATTTCGGGTAAGCGTATCTCATCGGAAACGTCATAGCCGTTAAGATATATGTGCTGTGTGCCGTCCTTTATCTTTACGTCAAGAGAAATATGCGAAAGTGCCGCACTTACTCTCACGGGGTCGTTCATATCAACGCCGTTGCGGTCGCAGAAAAGACCTATGCAACGGTACATAGCGCCCGTGTCAACGTATATAAAGCCTAAACGCTTTGCGCATTCTCTGGCGATGGAGCTTTTGCCCGCTCCTACAGGGCCGTCTATAGCTACTGTAATACTCATATCTTTTCTTCTCCAATTTACATATACATTAATTATAACACGGTTTTTATCCGATTGCAACAGGGAAAATGTGAAATTTATGCGAAATACAGCGTTTTTTTGATGTGTTTACTTATAAAAACTACCCGCAGTATTTCTTTACTGCGGGTGTCCCTTTATTTGTCTGTTGTAAGTTCGGTCGTTGCATAGCGAATGCTCTGCTTTTTCGACGAGCAAGCCTTGAGATATTTCCTTGTACGCTTATATGTGCTGAGCACATGGGTGTTCTTAGGATCTCTCCACCAACAGCGGACAAGCATACCGTATATTGTTATCGAAATCTTCTTGCGCAGGAGGTAGTATATAAGCCTGTGCTGTTCAAAGATATCCTCGCTTTCCATAAACATACGCAGTGACGCATATGCACGCAGGTAGCTTATGGTATCGCGCTTTGATATTGTACCGGTCACACTGCCCTCATGATGTGCATAATAATAAAGCGTGTCGTTTGCGAACGATACCTTGTCGGCATAGTAGAACAACTGCGGCATTACAGAAATATCCTCGCCGAAACACATTCCCTGCGGGAAGTAAATATCGTTATCGGTAAACAGACTGCGGCGGTAGATCTTATTCCAGATGTAACTGCGGACAGTGATATCCATAAGCACCTCGCCGAACACCTTTTTGCCTTCAAAAACGCCTTTTTTATGCAGAATGAAATTGTTCATTCCGCCGTCGTTGCTGTCAAATATGTTCCGATAGTTGCATTGCGCAATATCCGAGCCGTATGCCTCGGCTGTGTTATACAGTACGGAAATATACGATGGCGATACATAGTCGTCGCTGTCGACAAACATGACATATTTGCCGCAGGCTTTTGCTATACCGTTGTTTCTTGCGACAGAAACTCCGGAGTTTTCCTGCGTGTAGACGTGTATGAAATCATAGCGTGCCGCATAGTCGTTTACGATATCCATAGAGTTATCTTTTGTGCCGTCGTTGATAATTATTATTTCATAGCTGCAGTCGCATTTTTGATTTACCAGTGATTCAAGACAGCGTGCCACATATTTTTCTACGTTGTATACAGGGACTATTACACTGACATCCGTAATTTTTTTCTGTGCCTTTTCCGTACCCATAAGTTTATCCTTTCTGTAAAGTCGTATCGGTTGCAGATAGAAGAATTGTGTGTTGCCGTATTTATAGCTGAAGATATTAAACTGTGTAAATTATACAACTACTCCTTTTTATAGTCAATCGGAAAATCGCCAAAAAGTCAGTACTATACTAAAAATATGTCAATTTAACGAATAAGAAGACCGCAAAAAGCAGATAATTAATCAAAAAGAACAAACGGAGATGATAGCTTGAAAAGCGTAAAAATGTGCGTTGCGGCAATCACGGCAGGCGTGGTGTGCGTTGCGGTGATGCTTGGTATACTGAGTGCCGCAATATATGCCGAAAACGAAAGCGGCGACAGCTTTATAGGACTGATGTATCATCAGGTATTAAAGGATGAAAGCAGAGCCGGAAAATATATAATTACTCCAAACGAGCTGGAGAGCGACCTTGCGTATCTGTCTGAAAACGGTTATGTTTCCGTTCTTCCGTCTCAGCTTGTGAAAATTCGTGAGCATGGCGGCAGACTGCCGGAAAAAACGGTTGTAATCACGTTTGATGACGGGTATGAAACCGGACTTTATTATGTACTGCCGCTGCTGAAAAAATACGGAATGAAGGCGGTCATAAATGTTGTCGGCAGTTATACGGACGAATATTCCGAAAACGGCGGCGAAGGGGAGCATCTTTCGTATTCCTATCTTACCTGGAACGAAATAAAAACGCTGTCTGACAGCGGTTATGTCGAAATAGGAAATCACACCTACAATATGCACTCGTACAACGGGGAAAGAAACGGCTGTGCGAGAAAAGAAAATGAGAGCGATGAGCAGTACCGCACGGTGCTGTATGAAGATGTGGCAAGGCTGTCGGACAAATTACAGCGGGTCACAGGGAAAAGACCGGTCGCTTTTGCGTATCCATTCGGGTCGCTGAGTGAGGGGAGTGCGGAGATAATCGGCAGTGCGGGCATAAGCGTGTTTATGACCTGCTGTGAACAGCCGTGCAGTATGAACAGAAACGGCAGGATAGTGATAAACCGCTATAACAGAGAAAGCGGAAGGTCGGCACAGCAGATATGCGAAGAATTCAACAACGCATTTTAGCAAACGTACAGAAAATATAAAGAAAAAACCGGGAGTCCGTAAAAACGAACTCCCGGTATTTTTCCGTTATTTCTGATTACTTAGACTCAGAAACGCTTGTTGAGCTACCAACGTTTGATGATGTTGTGTTGTTGCCGCAAGCTGTTGCCATAGCTGCTACCATAGCTACTACTGCTACTAAAGCTAAAATCTTTTTCATGTTTTTAATCTCCTTACAGTAAGTTTGTATCGATCTATAATGTCGAATCTCTCGCTCGACTGAAATGAATTATACATAAATTTTACGTTATGGTCAAGTGGCTTTTACCTTAATTTGTTTAATCGGCTTAATTTTCGTTCAGATTGACAAAAAAGCGTGTAATCGTTTAAATGTAACTGGACATTTTTATGGCTATGGTGTATAATATGTGTGAAAACCAAGCTGAATTTGACCGTTTCTGTCAAATCGGTTACACGGTTGTAACTTTATCGGAAATAAAAGTAATTAAAAATCGGCTAAAGCTTATGAAATATGTCACAAAATGTAAATAATTTCTTGAAATTGTATAAAATTTTGTAACAGATTAATTTGCAAGCTGAAAACCGGGACGCAGAAAGGAAAAATATTATGTCAAATGTACCGACGCCGCACATAAAAGCACAGGCAGGAGAAATTGCAGAGAAAATTCTGATGCCGGGAGATCCGCTCAGAGCAAAATTCATAGCCGAAAATTATCTTTCGGACGCAGTCTGCATAAACGATACAAGAAATATGCTCGGTTACACCGGTCTGTACAAAGGCGGAAAAATCAGCGTTATGGGTAGCGGAATGGGAGTTTCGTCAATCGGAATATACAGCTATGAGCTGTTCAATTTCTACGAAGCCGAAACGATTATAAGAATCGGAACGGCGGGTGCGCTTGTGCCTCAGGTCCAGCCCAGAGATGTAATTATTGCACAGGGAGCCTGCCACGATACGAACGTTGACCGTCAGTACGGACTTCCCGGGACGTTTGCGCCGATTGCGGATTTCGGACTGGTAAAAAGAGCGTATGAGCTGGCAACCGAGAAAAATATAACCGCTCACGTCGGAAATGTTCTTACGGGAGAGGTTTATTATGACGCTTCAAACAGCCTTTCCGCATGGTCGAAAATGGGCGTTCTCGCTGTAGAAATGGAAGCGGCGGCACTCTATATGAATGCGGCGGCGGCAGGCAAGAAGGCACTGTGTATATGCACTGTTACGAACAACCCTCTTACAGGAACGGAGGACATTACACCCGAAGAACGCGAAAAGACGCTTACCGATATGATAACCATTGCGCTTGATGTGTAACCGCTGTTTTCTGTATTTATATTTAAATAGTATAAAGCTATATTGGCAGAATATGCCCTGAATGGCAGTATGTATATGGCTGACGCTGAAAAACATGAAAATATGCCTTAAATTGCCGAAAACAACGCTTGCTTTTCGGCAATTTTTCATAAATTTTCGCTATTAAAATTGTTTGATATGCCATCAAAGTTTTCTTGCTATTCGCAGAAACTTATGGTATAATTTTGTTATATAATAATTTCCATTTGATATGGGGGTTGTTTAATTCTGTTAAGACGAATGGGGGATAACCAGTGACAACTTTTACTTACGTTGCTACCGACGTTAACGGTAAGAAGGTCAAAGGTACCGAAATGGCGGAGGATTCCGTAGAACTTATTGATAAGCTCCGACAAAAGGGCTTGTTCTGTACATCTTATAAAGATGCCTCAAAGAACAAGGCGGCAGATGTCAAATATAAGTTCAATACAAAGGACCTTTCTTTTTTCTGCCGTCAGCTTTCAGCAATGCTAACATCCGGTGTCAGCCTTGTAAAATCACTTCAGATATTGCAGGCTCAGTCGGAAAATAAAAAGCAGAAACAAGTACTCCTTGATATATACGAAGAGGTGCAGAAAGGTCGTAGTTTCTCAGAAGCTATCGCAACAAAGCCGGGCGTGTTCCCGTCACTGTTTGTAAGTATGGTAAGCGCAGGTGAAGTTTCCGGTAATCTTGATGTTATCATGAACCGTGTATCGGAACATTACGCAAAGGACAGCAAGACCCAGAACAAGATAAAAGGTGCTATGATATATCCTATCGTACTGCTTGTTCTTCTGCTTGTAATAATGATTGCGATGTTTACGCTTATCATGCCTATGTTCCGTGACCTTGCAGGTGACACGGAGATGCCGCCGCTGTCGCAGGCAATTTTCGGTATCAGTGATTTTATGATAAATCAGTGGTATATTCTGGTTATAGTTGCTATCGCAATAGTTATCGCACTGCGTTTGATTATCAAGACTCCCTCAACAAAGCTGAAATGGGATGAAATGCTGCTGAAGGTTCCTACAGTCGGAAAGCTTCTCCGTACGATCTATACCGCACGTTTCGCCCGTACAATGTCAAACCTTTTCTCTTCAGGTCTTCAGATGGTAGACTGTATAGAAAAGTCGGTAGGCACGCTTGGCAATACATATATTATAAAACAGTTTGAAGACGTTGTAGAAAACGTAAAACGAGGCGAGGCACTTTCCGTTGCAATGGGCAGAATAAATGTATTCGACGGTATGTTCGTTTCTATCGTTTATGTCGGTGAGGAATCAGGTACTCTTGATACCATCCTTGCTAAGTCATCTGATTATTATGATGACGAAGCCGATTCGGCAATTTCACGACTTGTAGGTCTTATGGAACCTGTTATGATCATACTTATGGGTATCATGGTAGGATGTCTGCTTGCCGGCGTATTCCCGATCCTCTACTCAGGTATGGACGGCATAGGAAATTCATAATAATCACAATCGAAAACCTAAACTTAAATAAGCAGGAAGGAATTTTGGAGATATGTTATCTATTGATATTACCGACAGACAAATCAAACTCGTCCGCGGTGCGGCACAGGGTGCTAAGATCAAGATCGACGAGGTTGATTTCAGAGAGATCGAGAAAGGTCTTGTTTCAAACGGCTACATAGCAGATGTTCCGCTGGTTGCGGCAGAAATAATTGATATGATCAACACGAGATCGATCAAGGAAAAGGATACTATCGTATCCATCAGCTCAAGTTCAATACTCTACAAGGAGCTTATGCTCCCGAAACCCAAAAAGCTTTCTAATACAACTGCTATCGAGGCTATGATAGGAAGCAATATGGGTATATCGGGCGACTACAACATTTCATATACTATTGTAGGTGAAACTGTAGACGAGAACAAGAACCCCCTTATAAAGGTTCTTGCAACAGCCTGCCCCCAGCGTCTTGTTGACGGCTATGTAAAGCTGTTCACACATATGGGACTTTCGCTTAAGGCTGTTAATATTTCAAACAATGCTATTTCGCGTCTTATCCAGAACACTCCCAAGATGTCGGGCTATATGCCGCTCTTACTGGTTCAGATAGACAAGGAATTCCTTAATATCAACCTTTATGAAGACAACGTTCTTTCGTTCTCAAGATACTTCAAGATAGATCCCGCAGATTATAATAATGCCGAGGACTATGTAAACCAGGCTATATATGACAACCTGTTCAGAATGTTCCAGTTCTTCCAGTCAAGGAAGGATATGAAGCCCATCAAGGAAATGATGTTCTACGGCGAGATAGGCGACTTCATAGCGCTCACGAACACCGTATCGGGCTTCAATGTACCGTGTCATATCCTGAGCGCCCCGACAACCATTGCGTCAAGAGCAGACTTTGAGTTTACCGTATACGCAAACGCTATCGGCGCACTCTACAAGGTAAACAAGGAGCTTGAGCATATCAACCTTCTTGCCACCACAGCCGCAAGAGAAAGTAAGGGTCTGAACACATTCTTCATCGGTCTGGGAGCCGCCGCCGCTATCAGCGTGCTTGCGGTAATCGGCGCCAATGTAGTAGTAGACGTTATCAACAACAGCATCAAGTCCGAGATAACAAAGGTCCAGGCTCAGACAAACGATACAGAACTTCAGGCAAGACTTACAACACTGCAGCAGAAGGAAGGCGTACTCGCAAACTTCCAGAGTTATAAGAATTCCATTGCCAATGCGGAAATGATGTACAATTATATGCCTAAGGGCACGACTGATGTATATAAGATGCTCAGAGAACCGTTTACGGCAAAGCAGGACGGAATTGAAAATGTTACAAGCGATGATATACGCAAGAAACTCAACGGTATGAAGCTGACCAATACAGTCAGCATCAACGGATACACGGTAACAGCGTCATTCAGCTGTACCGATCAGTCACAGCCTTCGCAGTATGTGCGGGCGCTTATCGCTCAGGGCTATTTTGAAAATATAACCTATACCGGTTATCAAGTTGAAAAGGCATCCGCAGAGAATGATAACAAGGAAAGTATCACTTTCAATCTGACCATGCTTCTTAAGGCAGGTAATGATTATGAGATGAATAAGGATACTGCGAACAGCGCAATTGAAAATGCATATAATGCAGGCGATGATTCTGATACTTCATCCGGTTCGGACACATCAGACACATCCGATACTTCATCAACAGCCGAATAACGGGAAAGGAAACAAAGAATATGAAGATCAGTAAGCAGGAACGTATCCTAATAGTAGTATTTTTAGTTGCAGCAATTATCGGTGTAGGAGTATTTGTTTTCGTGTTGCCTAATTTCAACAAGATCAGTGCAAACAACAAACAGCTCGCAACGGCAAAGCAGGAGTACTCGAATGTACTTTCTCAGCTCGAACACGAGAGCACCATCGATACCGAGATCAGCCAGGCGTATGAAGACGGTAAGAACCTTGCCGAAACATTCTACAGCGATCTTACGGAATATGAAGCCGACGAGATTATGCGTCAGTTTATCGCCAAGGGCAAGAATATAACTGTTGACGGACTTAATGTATCGCCTTTTACGACGCAGTCACTCTCAGTATCTGTATTCACACCGACAGAGGTTACATATCCTCTTAAGGACTTTGCAAATACTGTTGTGGAACAGCCGGACGAAACTACAGATATATCGTCAATGAGCACAAGAGAGCTTGTAATGTATGCAAAGCAGGTAACAGCAACACTTCTTGCTGCATCCGATCCTGTTACGGTAGGTTCGATTACGGTTTCATTTACAGCACACTCTGACAAGCTCCAGAATCTTCACGATTTTGTTAATCTTCTCTATGACGGAATTTACAATGATAAAATCAAAGGCGCAGACGGAAAAGCGCTCTCAAAGGCAACCTATTTATCATCGGTAGAGTATCAGATGGAAGAGAAGACCACAAGCACGGACGAATCGGCAGCTGCAACAAAAGACTTCCAAATGGATCTTTCGGTAAGCTTCTTATGCATTCAGCCTGTTGCAGATCCCTTTGCTGCTAACAACAGCACAGCTGAATAAACGGCTGCTTACAAGTAAGGAATGAAAGGATGAAACGCTATGAATAAACATAACAGAAAAGCGTTAATGATGAAAAGGGCGTTACTGCGGCTGAAAAGCGGCAGAGGAAGCGTTTTATTCTTCATTATCGCAATAATGTCGGTTATGATAGTGCTGGCGTCGGCAGTATATTATTCGGCTGTTTCTGCAAGAAAACAGGTCGAGATAAGATATGGCGACGAGCAGTCCTATCAGAGTGCAATATCGCTTAATGATATTGTGACCGAGTACCTTAACACAAAAACGGAAGACGCATTTGTCGACGCTATTCTGGCCCTTGCACCCGGAAGTTCTCTTACTACACAGGGAACAGGTACAGACAGCTTTGCAAAACTTGCCGAGGGTCTTGGCGACTATAAGGTAACGGTAACAAAGATTTCAGGCGACAGCAGCGACGAAAAGCAGACGGTAAAAATCGAAACCGAAGTAATAGTTAACGGTGAATCTTCTACTGTTACATCGGTCGGTGAGTTCACGCTCGTTTCAAAACCGTACTCATTTGACAGATTCTTCACATCAACGGGATATGCACCTAACGACGTTGTAATGTCCGGTATGACGATAACATCCACAATGTATCTTGATAATGAGTACAGCCAGATAGGTTCATTACAGTCAGGAAACTCCGGAATTAATATCAAGGCTGAGGTTATAAGCGCAGGTACGCTTGCTCTTAACAATGCGCCTATCAACGCAGACGGTGACAAGACGTTTGATATCACTACCGGAAACAATCTTATTATGACGTATAACGGCGGTCAGGGCGCAATGAACCTGAACGGCGGTCGTATAAGAGTCGGCGGAAACCTGATACAGGGTACATCGTTCAACTATAAGAATGATACCGATGTTTATGTTGTCGGTGACTTCATAAGCGGACGACCCAGTGATGACAGCAACTGCGAGATCTATGTAAACGGCGATGCCGCATTCTTCGGAAATGAAACATATAAGGGTAAGGTTTATGTAAACGGCGATGTTTACATTGACAAAGAAGTAAACACAGGCGATAAGTTCCCCGGCGGAATAACAATCGGCGGTAATGTCTACCTCTGCTCAGGCTCAAGCTATTTCGGCGCACAGAAGACATGGATAAAGTCGCACGGCATTGACGACAGCAGAATAAAGGATTATTCCGATGCTTCCATACGTTTCGAAGCGAAAAACGGCGAGAACGACAGTGCGTACAATGCACTGCGTGCAAATATGGATAAGGCACGTTCACTTGCAGGCGGTACAGCGGCTTACACCTATATATGGCCATCTGACAGTCTTATCTGCGAATCGCTCCAGAACGTAAAGGATAAGATAAACGAAAAGGTCGGCAACCCGGAATATACAAACTGGAATATGACCAAAAAGTTTATCAATGACGACGGTACATATACGAAAGATCCGATAAACTACAACTTCGACAATGCTACCGACCCGGCGGTACAGGACACAAGATTTGCGGGAACGGGAAGCAATAAAAATCAGCTTATCGTAAGTGCCGAGAAGTTCGGACAGTACGTTATAATGGGCGATGTACGCATTACAAACGGAGACTGGAACGGCTACAATATCGTGTTCGATACCACAATGCCCGACGGCAAGGATATTGATATGTATGTATATCTCCCCGCAAACTGTCTGATGGAAAAAACGGGCGAGAACAGCTATAAATTCTCAAATAAGGAAACCGACAAGAGTAAGTTCAACTGCTTCCGCTGGAACAATCAACCTGAAGGTCAGTTTGCAGGCAGATTCTGCGTTCTTACAAAGGGTAAAGGCAGTGTAATATTCATAATCGCTGACGGCATTACATATTTTGCTCAGCAGCATCTGTTCATGGGACATTATAATCTGCTTAAAGAAGTGCTTCCTGATGCGATAAATGCTGACGGCACGGTCAATACCAATGATAAATTTACTAACGCAGAAACGATAACGGCAAAGATGACCTCAATAATGAGATCGACAGATGCTAATGCGAAGCTTCATACGGTATTCAAAAAGGATGTTGTCAATAAGTACAAGGATTCCGGAGGACTTCACAACAATCTGTTCATGGTTGCAATAAACAAGAACAGTGATGTAAACTTTGATATGCCGTACAACACGTTCTGCGGCTATATATATGCACCGTATATGACGTTCGGCGCAGGTAAGTCGGGCGAAGGTAATTTCGCAATGCTCGGCGGTCTTATCGTATCCGACTATGAAATGCCAAGTACATCAAGAACGTTTATGGCTACTATCCCCTATGACTACTATGACAGATTTGTCGACAGCACGCTGACAGATGACGAAAAAGAAGACGCACGCTTTGACTATATGGAAAAGCTCATTTCCAACTCCGGCGGCGAGATCGGTACACTCGGTTCGTCAAGCTCAAGGTCATGGAGAAAGTACGGTTATAACTGATGAAAGGAGCGGATAGTATGAAGTTGCTGAAACGACTGAAACGCAAAAAGGGTTTTACGCTTACAGAATGTCTTATCTCAATGCTGATATTCGCTCTTATGGCATCTATCGTTATGCAGATACTTGCTATCGCAATAGCACAGTATAGAAGCAATGACAGCATTGACAAGGACATGGACGCTCAGATAAGCGACCTTGTGCAGGAAAACGCACTTGTCGAAAGGGAGACCACAAACCTTGTTATGAAGTTTGTAAGCGGTACCGGCGGCACCAATAATATCACGATAAATGATATGAAGATCGAAAACGGTTCTTCTGATGGCACCGATGGCAGACTGCAGATCAATAAAATAGACGCCACAATAAACAACAACGGCGGAAACAGTAACAAGGATAAAAACAACGGCGGTATGGTTACCGATGATATCCACATATACGGAACCAAGGAAGTCGACAGTATATACGCCGAAGAAAAGAGTGCGGTTCTTACAGGAGATACTTATCAGATACAGCTTGATTTCAAAATATCTACCGATAAAAGTGTACTGAACGGTTCAGAAAGTAAGTCTATCAAAATAGCTCTTCCGTCATCGGCAAAAAACATAGTCGTAACTCCCGATGATAAAATGATTTACAGCATGGTGTCAGGAACAAATGTAAGATTTTCCGCAAAAAACAAAGACAATAAGGATACATCATATACAATGCATATTGTGTTTACACTGACTTCAGATGCATTTGAGAGTGAGTATCAGAGCTTTGCAAAATATTTTGTGGATCCCAAGAGCGAACTTGAAGACAAGGCCAAGACCTTCGATGACAAGGCAACGCCGGGTATCTATAACCATCTTGCCGGAACTCCTGTAAAGGAGGATACACCGTGAGAAAAATAAAGAAACTACTCAGAAAAAAAGCATTCACTCTTATTGAGATGATTGTCGCAATGAGCATTATGGTTATACTTGTAGGTGCGGCAATGGCAATGTTCAATCCGGTAAAAAGTGTTATCAGTTCTTTAGGTAATGATATGGTCACCGACAATGTAACCGATACTATTACCAACTATCTGAGCGATAAACTGAAAACTGCAACGACCTATAATATTGCAGGATACACAACGGATAATCTGAAGAAGAATTCCGACGACAGCAACGGCGTTACAAATCGTATAAACCTGATGATGGGAGATATGGACACGGGCGAAACAATGTACTGCATTATGCTCCGTGCGACATCAAAAGGCTATAAACTGTACGATTTCGGAAAAATAGCAAACGCTAACAATTATCTTACAAAAATGAACGATGCGCTCAGCAGTTCAGAATATGCGGTTTTTGAAGATGAGTTCTACAATGATTCACGCTACAAGTTCACTTTCGCAACAACGTCATCCGACAAAGGAACATGGTGCCGTATGGGCGTAAACACATACGACCGGGACGGCGAGATAAAGGTAAGTGAACGTGTGCAGACGTTCAAATTGCTCAATATGTCGCTTCTTAAAATAACGCCGTCAAGTGCGGCAGAACTTGAGAATTACGACTATTCGGATAATCTCAATATAGTTATTCTTTACAGAATAAAGGTATATGGTTAACAAAAAATCCCCCGCCATATCGGCGGGGGAAATAAAAACGCTTAATTAAAGAAACCAATTCTAAGATTTATAGCAAAGGATAAAAGCCAAAACGCTTATTATCAAAGCATTGAAAGATAAGCCTTGATAATGGTTTCGCCGAACAGCATACCGACTGCAAGTCCTACGCTCAGTGCAGGACCGAAGGCAATGCGGCGGCGCAGCTTTATCTTTGTTATCTTGCCGTTTTCCACGTTTGCACGGAATACATATTCCTTGCTGTCGGGAAGCCCGCCCATTACTTCATTCAGCTCATTGCCGAGTGACTGCGTTGCGGCTTTAAGCTCATCGCCCGATATATTCCACGCTTTTTCTTCAAAAAGCTCAGGGTCGATTTTGCACTTGCCGTGTTCAAATTCACCTATGATAACGTCTTTTGAATTATCGGCGGTTTTGCCCTCGCACCAATCTGTGAGCTTTTCGCTGATTTTTGCGGATTGCTCCTTTGTGAACCGTGACGATACGCAAAGCACGATAAGCCCGTAGACAGCGCCCACAACAACACCTATAACGGCTGAGGGAACTATCTTCCAGCCAAGCACAAAGCCCGATGCCGCCATAAGCTGAACATCGCCGCCGCCCATACCGCCGAATAAAGCGAGTATTGCGAAAGGCACTGCGATAACAGCCGCACCTGCAAAATGCTCCCACCAGGGCATATTAGGCTCGGTGAAGAATGTGGCGATACCGAGTACGGCTATCGAAATCGTACACCAGTACGGGATTTCCATATGGTCAATGTCAATACAGCTGAGGACTATCAGCAGTGAGAAGAATACGATTGCGACCACCATCGGCAGACTTGCCGAAAATCTTATGTAGGCGAGCAGGAACATTATTCCCGTCAGAGCCTCGACAACAGTGTAACGTGCAGAGATAGGAGCCTTACACTTGCGGCACTTGCCGCCTAAGAATATCCAGCTGAAGATCGGCACAAGGTCATACGGCTTTATCCGTTCACCGCACGAAAAGCAGTGAGAAGGGCCGTTTACGATCGACATATGAAGCGGAGTGCGGTAGATTACCACATTCAGAAAACTGCCAATGACCGAGCCGAAGATAAACACAAGCACGCAAATTACGGTATCATACCATAGTATACCTGTCATATATATAACCATCCTTTCCTTTTTGGAACGCTGTAAAACAGCGTATGGATATTTTACCACATATCGCCGCCTTTTTCAAGTACAGGCGGCAAGTATACCACTAATCTCACAGGGGGAACAGTTTAATGAAGAACATACCGATAGGACAGATTCTTGTTGAGAACGGATTTCTGAAAGAGGATCAGCTTGAAGAAGCCCTCGAAAAACAGCGTAGCGAGCCGGGTAAAAAGCTTGGTGACGTGTTGCTCGAACTCGGCTACGTTTCGGAAACACAGCTTGCACAGGCGCTGTCTATCCGTCTTAAAGTGCCGTTCATTGACCTCACAACCACAAAGATTGATATAGAGGCGGTCAAGAAGATACCTGAGGCTATAGCAAAGAAGAACTGCTGTGTAGCGTTCCAGATGAACGATTCACGTCTTACTGTTGCTACAGACGATCCTATCAACTTTTACATATTCGAGGAACTGAAAGTTATCTCCGGTATGGAGATACACGCAATGATAGCTACCCGTACAGCTATCAACGAAACGATAAATAAAGCATATTCACAGCAGACCGTAAGCAACGTTATGGATAACCTCAATAAAGAGTACAACAACGCTGCGGATTCTGTTATCCAGGAAGACCCCGAATCAGGCGAGCGTGTTGATAACGCACCTATCGTTAAGCTGGTAAATACAATAGTTGAAACCTCGTTCAGAATGAATGCATCGGATATCCATATAGAGCCTTTTAAGGACAGAACAAGAATAAGACTCAGAGTAGACGGCGAGCTTATCGAGCAGATGAAGGTAAAGCCTGCCGCACATAACTCGCTCATTACCCGTATAAAGATACTCGGCGGTATGAACATCGCCGAAAAGAGAATACCTCTTGACGGCCGTTTCGGTATGACCATCGACGGCGTAAACCTTGACGTCCGTGTATCTACCATACCTACCGTTTACGGTGAGAAGTGCGTTATCCGTCTGCTTTCAACGGCAGATGAAAAGACAAGAAAGATAACCGACCTCGGTATGACGCTGTACAACTATGAAATGTTCAAGCAGATCATACGTTGCCCTCACGGAGTTATGCTGGTTACAGGACCTACCGGTTCCGGTAAATCTACAACACTGTACGCAACGCTCGGCGAGCTTTCAAAGCCCAACGTTAACATAGTTACCGTTGAGGACCCCTGCGAAAAGAAGATAGACGGCGTAAATCAGGTACAGATAAACGCAAAGGCAGGACTTACCTTTGCGGCGGCTCTGCGTTCTATCCTTCGTCAGGACCCGGATATCGTAATGGTCGGTGAGATTCGTGACGGTGAAACAGCAGATATCGCTATCCGTGCCGCTATCACAGGTCACTTGGTTCTTTCGACCCTCCATACAAACGATGCCGCAAGTACGATTCTTCGTCTTGTTGATATGGGCGTTGCGCCTTACATGGTTGCGTCATCTCTTGTCGGAGTTATCGCCCAGCGACTTGTAAAGCTGCTTTGCCCTGAGTGTAAGGAGAAGGTAATGCTTACCGATCCCGCCGACTTAAGACTTGTCGGCAAGACAGAGCCTGTCGAAGTATGCAAGGCGCATTACGGCGGTTGCCGTTCATGCCACAATACAGGTTATAAGGGCAGAACCGCTATCCATGAGATAATCGTAAGCTCGAACGATATAAAGGAGCTTATCTCAAGCGGCGCTACAGCTGAGCAGATAGGCGCACAGGCTGAAAAGAACGGAACAAAGTTGCTGAGAAGCAACGTTACCGATATGGTGCTTGCAGGCACTACAACGCTTGACGAACTGGTAAAAGCCACCTACTCCGTTTAATGCGGAATCGGTGTTTGCAATATATCTTTTTAAAAGGAGAATACAAAGGTGGATATTAACAAAATACTTGACGAAGCAAGAAGGCTCGGCTGTTCGGACCTACATTTTACTGCGGGACTTCCTCCCGTTGTACGTCTGCACGGCAGTATCAAAAAACTCAGCGGTTACCCCGACTGTACAGAGCCTATCATAGTCAATATCATAAATCAGATAACCTCAATGAAGCACAAGGCTTCTATCCAGAAGGGTCTTGACACAGACTTCTCGTATGTATCCGCATCGGGACACAGACACAGAGTAAACGTGTACAGACAGAGGGGCTATCACGCAATAGCAATGCGACTTCTGCGTAACGATATCCCTACACTGCAGGATCTTATGCTCCCCGGACTTATGGGCGAGTTTGCACTCCGTCCGAGAGGTCTTGTGCTGGTAACAGGTCCTACAGGTTCAGGTAAGTCAACGACGCTTGCGGCTATGATTGACCATATCAACCGCAACAAGAACTGCCATATTATTACAGTCGAAGACCCTATCGAGTATCTTCACACACATAAGCAGTCAATGGTAAACCAGCGTGAGATCGGCGCCGATGTAGACAGTTTCGCAGGCTCACTGCGTGCCGCACTCCGTGAGGACCCTGATGTTATACTCGTCGGAGAAATGCGTGACTTTGAAACTATCAACGCCGCAGTAACCGCCGCAGAAACAGGTCACTTGGTGCTTTCGACACTGCATACGACAGGTGCCGCAGAAACCATCGACCGTATCATAGACGTTTATCCGCCTCACTCACAGGGTCAGATCAGAGCACAGCTTGCAAACTCCCTCGTAGCCGTTATTTCACAGACGCTCGTTCCTACGGCTGACGGCAAGGGTCGTATCGCCGCTCTTGAGCTTATGAGCTGTACAGACGCTATCAGCTCGCTTATCCGTGAAGGTAAGATATTCCAGATCCCGAACTCCATCCAGACCTCTAAGGCTCTCGGTATGTTCTCGCTCGACCAGGATCTTGCAAGACTTGTCCGCACAGGTAAAATTACGGAAGAAGTTGCAAGAAGCCGTTGCCAGAACCCCGACGATCTCAAGAGATATATCGGAGCTTATTAAGCAAACAGCGGTCTGTACCAAAATACAGCGATCGGTTTATAATGCCGCCGTACTCCCGGCGGCATTATTTATGCGCTTTTGAAAGGATTTTCATATGAAATTTGTAATACAGCGTGTGAACCACGCAAGCGTCACCGTTGACGGCGAGGTAATTGGAAAAATCGGCAAGGGTTTTATGGTGCTTATAGGCGTCTCGCAGACCGATACAAAGGAAATCGCAGACAAGCTGATACGCAAGATGACAGGGCTTCGCATCTTTGATGATGAGAACGGAAAGACAAACCTTGCCCCTGCCGATGTCGGCGGAAGCCTGCTTCTTATCTCCCAGTTCACGCTATATGCCGATTGCCGCAAGGGCTACCGTCCCTCCTTTACAAGCGCCGGCTCTCCCGATATGGCAAACGAACTGTACGAGTATATCGTCGAGCAATGCCATAAGTGCGAAAGCATAGCCGACGTGCAGACAGGCAGGTTCGGCGCGGATATGAAGGTTGAGCTTCTGAACGACGGTCCTTTTACTGTTATCCTTGACAGCAACGAGCTGATGTAATCACAGACAGCATATTAAAGCCAAACGTGATATCATAATGGTGAAAAATTACTGTAAATTACTCCACTACATTTTTCGTCAAAATGCACAACTGAGAAAAATATTTTGTTGCATTTTTGTTAAATTTCCAATCAAACTATAGACAAACGGGCGGAAAAGTGTTATAATCAAGTCACATTAAAAGGAAACGCCGCAGCATAAAGCACAGCGCTCCCGGAAAGGACTTAAGTATGAATGAAATAAAATTAGGTAAAAAAATCTCCGAAGGTAAAACCGTTGACGTATATGAGAGCGGCGACCTTGCAGTAAAGGTATTCAAACCCGATGCACCTACAACAGTAGTTTTCTATGAGGCGTTCATGGATTCAAAGGTTGAAGAAACCGGACTTAACGTTCCCAAGATAAAGGAAGTTGAACTTATAGACGGCAAGTGGGCAATAGCTACAGAGCTTATCAAGGGCAAGACTCTTGCACAGATCATGGAGGAAGAGCCTGAGAACTGCGACGGATATCTTGACGATATGGTTGAGCTTCAGCTCAGCATCCACGCTAAGAAGGTTACAGGTATTTCAAAGCTGAAGGATAAACTGAGAGAAGAAATCGAGGGTCTTGACGTTATCGATCATATCAAGAGATACGATCTTCTGACTAGACTTGACAGCACACCCAAGCACGTTAAGCTGTGCCACGGTAACTTCGGTCCCGAGAACATAGTTGTAACAGACGACAACAAGGTTTATATAGTTGACTGGATAGGCGCTTCGGCAGGTAATGCCAGTGCAGATGTTGCCAAGACATATCTGAAGCTCGCACTTACATCTACAGAAACAGCTGAGAAGTATCTCAACCTCTTCTGCAAGAAGACAAATACGGCGAAGGCATATGTTCAGGAATGGCTCCCCATTATGGCAGCATCAACGCTCGCAAAGGGCGTTACAAGCAAGGTGGAGAAGGATCTTCTCTTCACATGGCTTGACGTTGTGGACTATTCTTGATGACAGCTTAATAACGATAATGGCGCCCCGCTTTTGCGGGGCGTTTTTGTGTACGGCTATAATGTATGAGTAAAATTGTCGTAAATATATATGGATCTGAACAGATGAATATTTTTGCGTTGAATTTTCACTTATAAGGAGAAATTTATATGAAAGTCAAAAAGTGGCTGTTGGCAATAGCGGCTTTCGCAGTTATGGCGATGGTGTGCGCTGTTGCGGCGGGAGCGGAAACTTACGGAGACTATCAGTATAGCGTGCTGGATAATGGCACAATTGAGATTATCGGTTATACCGGAAGTGAAGAAACACTTAAAATACCTGCAAAAATTGATGGAAAAAATGTGACCGGGATAAGCAATTCGGCTTTTAGCTGTTGCGCAAGTCTAACAAGTGTGACAATTCCTGATGGGGTGAAAAGTATGGGCGAACAAGCGTTTGCTTTTTGTACCAATCTTAAGTCAGTGACAATATCTGATACGGTTACCCAATGGAGTTACAGTGTATTTGCCGGTTGCACTTCGCTTACATCAATTACAATACCCGATACTGTGACAAAAATCAATTCTTATGTTTTCAGTAATTGCACAAGTCTTAAGAGTATAACGATACCGGACAGTGTGACGAGTATAGGCTATCAAGCCTTTAAGGGGTGCACAAACCTTGAAAGCGTAACGATACCAGTAGGCGTGGAAGAAATAGATTATGGCGCTTTTGATGGTTGCAATTCATTGAAAATAAATTATACAAAATATACAGAAGGTCACAGATATGCGGCTGCAAACGGTTTTACCGATGAACCTTATTTGCATATTGAAAAGTTGACAGACGGTACTGTTTCTATCAATGGCTCTATTATAAAATCCGGTTCGTTTGCCATTCCTTCTGTAATAGACGAAATTCCTGTAACAAAAATAGGTAAGCGTGCTTTTCAGGACAGCCCGATCACAGGTATAACAATACCAAACAGCGTGACGAGTATAGAAGATATGGCATTCTTCGGTTGCAAAAACCTGCAGAATGTGGTTATTCCTGAAGGTGTCACGAGTATAGGAGATTATGCTTTTTGGGATTGTTCAAATCTTAAAATTGTAACGTTGCCTGCGAGCATCACAAGTATAAGTGAAGCAGCTTTTAACAGTAAGCTGAAGATGAATTATGTGCGATATACAGAGGGTCATAAATTTGCGGCAAAGTATGTATATACCGATGAGGTATATCTGTATTTAGAAACATATATCGGTGATACTCTTTCAATTAACGGTTACGAAGGAAATCCGGTTTCTCTGACTATACCATCTACAATCGACGGAAAGACTGTTAAAGCCATAGGTGACGGAGCTTTTGCCAGGTGTATGTTACTTGAATCGGTTATAATACCGGATACCATTACACAGATATCTGACAAAGCGTTTATTGGTTGTTCCTCACTGAAAATGATCAATATTCCTGCGAGTGTTACTTATGTAGGAGATTATGCTATCGGCTATATCGATTATAGCGACGCTTCGAGAGTAACTGATTTAAAAATAGATTATGTTAAAAACACCGCAGGACATATTTATGCAGCAAAAAACGGATTTACAAATGAAGCATATATAGTTACCGAAGAACTTGCTGACGGTACAGTTTCAATAGAAAAATATCTGTGTGGCGGTAACGTTGTGGTTCCATCGGTTATCAACGGTAAAAAAGTCACAAAAATCGCAAATAGAGCGTTTACAGATAATATGTGGCTTGAATCGGTTACCATACCGGACAGCGTGACGAATATCGAAGACGATGCTTTTGACTATAGCGATTCGCTGAAATTTATTTATGTAAAATACAGCGAAGCACACAGATATGCGGTTGAACACGGATTTACAGATGATGCGTATTTTTATACAAAAGATCTTGATGACGGGACGGTTGCGATTTCGGGTTGTTCGGGTAAACTTGTTGTTTTGAATATACCGTCTGAAATCCGAGGAAAAAAGGTCACCGTTATAAATAATGCCGTATTTAGCCATTTTGCCGCGCTTACCACAGTTTTGATACCCGATACGATTACGAGAATAGGCGATTCAGCTTTTTTCGGTTGTAATTTACTAAAGTCTATAAACATCCCTGCAAGTGTTGTTTGCATCGGAACAGAAGCAATTGGATATGGATATAATGGACACTCGTATAAAATTGATGAAATCGACATTGATTATGTCAGAAATACGGAAGGTCACAGATATGCCTATGAAAACGGTTTTACAACAGAAGCTTATGACTCCTGCAACGGGAAGCATGTGCCTGCTGATGAATGGATAACAGAAAAAAACGCTACATGTATATCAGAGGGAGTAAGAAAGCTGTATTGCAAAAACTGCGGTATGCTTCTTAATACAGAGCCGATACCGAAAAGCAACGTGCATCAATTCAGCGGCTGGAATATTACAAAAGCGGCTACCTGCACAGCAACAGGTACAAAGGCAAGAACCTGTACAATCTGTGGTAAGACAGAAATAGCGACGATAGCAAAGTCGGCGCACAAGTACGTCAATACGGTAGTTAAGCCCACATATACGGCACAGGGCTACACGCTTCATAAGTGCTCGGTTTGCGGCGCAAACTATAAGAATACTTATACCGCTAAGCTTAAACTTTCTAAAGTGAGCGGTCTGAAGGTGGCTTCAAAAACCAATACAGGTATAAGTTTACAGTGGAACAGGAACACGGCGGCTGACGGCTATGTACTTGAAAAGTATGACGGCAAGAAGTGGGTTACAGTAAAGAAAATATCGGGCAATGCTAACGTCAAATATACAATTTCGGGACTAAAATCAAGCACAACATACAAATTCAGGATAAAGGCTTACAAAAGCAGCGTATCAAGCGACTTTTCATATCTGAATGTCAATACAAAGCCTTATAAAACTACAGGTATGAAATGCACAGGCAAGACGAATAACAGTATCACAATAAAGTGGAACAAGAATACAAGTGCCGGCGGTTATGTGCTTGAAAGGTATAACGGTAAGAAGTGGATTGCTGTAAAGACATTTACAAGCAATACCAACACAAGATTTACAGTAAGCAAATTGTCGGCAGGTAAGACGCACAAGTTCAGACTGAGAGCATACAAGACATTCGGTAAAGTTAAGGAGTACAGCGAATACACTTATCTGAATGCCAATACCAAGCCGAACGCAATGACCGGCTTCGGAATAAAGTCGATAGCAAATAATGCCGTAACGCTTAAGTGGAACAAGAATAGTTCTGCAAGCGGATATTGCGTTGAAAAATGGAACGGTAAGAAGTGGGTTCAGGTGAAAAAACTTACTTCAAATACTACCGTTACTTATAAGATTAACAGGCTTAAGAAAAATACCGTTTATAAGTTCAGAGTAAGAGCGTATAAGACATTCGGCAAAACCAGCGAGTACAGCGCTTATACAGGCGTTGCGACAGCAAGAACGAAGAAGTAAAAAACAAAGTGCATTTGAAGGGCTGTTTTTGAGCATTGGCAAATAGTTTTCCGAAGCGGTCTTGCGAATAATTGAAATTGACACAGTTGCATTTTACAGTGCGCCCCGCTTTTGCGGGGCGTTTTTGTGTATGGCTATAATGTATGAAAAATTTCGCCGTAAATATATCCCGATCTGTACAGACAGCGCCATTATACAGGCTGAACGGGAGGATTACACTTGACAATAACTGATAGCGGTGATATACTGAAAACGCTGTAAAGTATAAAGATACAGCTGTTATCCGTGGGAGAAATATTGATATCAGCGGCGGTATACATATTGATATCAAGGCACAG
>PPYF01304233.1_pt1 | contig 26937 bp, 31 predicted proteins | sample 1559871 | NCBI WGS metagenome assembly PPYF01 (sample SAMN08240021, study PRJNA423297) | Human gut metagenome, whole genome shotgun sequencing project. | reverse complement strand
GTTTCTTTCTAAGAACGCCTATAATAAGGAGGCTTTAATTTTTTTCTAATGTTTTGCTTGTATTTTAAAAAATAACTGCTTAATTGATTTGATTACGATGTCTTAATAGTAGACAAGGTCAAATCAATTAAGCAATTTTTTATTTAGTCTTTCTGATAAAATTCTGTAATATATCCATCAGCTCTATGTAGAATATCTGGCATCCAAGATGGGTTATGTGCCATTGTTTTACATACCTTCTCAAGGGATACGTCTTCTTTACATTCAATAATTAGCTCATCATGTACATGCCCACAAATGAAGAAGCCGGGTAGATTTTTCATTGCATTCATTAATAGATTTCTACTAATAGCTTGTACTATATTTTCTACAAACTTTGGACTATAGCTTTCTAATCGTTCCCATTTCTTTGTAGCTCCTATTCCTTCATAGGTTACTGATTCTCCACCAAATTTATTCTCTCCAATACGTGGTTTAATATAAGTAAGCTTACGACCTGATGGAAGGGTGATGAATAGCATACCGCTACGCCATGTAAATATAAGCCCATGAGATTTAATGAAGCTGTGTGTTTTAATAACGCATTTTATAGCATCACCAATATCCCACCATAGAGACACAATGTTTTAATTAGATTGGCGCCAGGCATCTGCTAATGGTTGAAGTTCACCTTCTGTTAAACCCATTTCTAATGCTCCCATAGCTTTAAGCGCTCCTACACTATCGCCATAGCCTAATGCTAATTCTGCAATTTTACCTTTTTGACGAAGATGGCCATTAACACCATGTTTAACTACAGGTACATGAAAAATCTGAGAAACAGAAGCACAATAGATATCTCCTCCATTTTTAAAAGCATCCATACGCCATGATTCATTTGCTATAAAGGCAATAACACATGCTTCAATTGCACTAAAGTCTGCAACAAAGAACTTATATCCAGGTTTTGCAATAAAAGCATTACGGATTAGTTAAAAGAGTGTATCTGGTATATCATCATATAACATTTCTAATGATTCATAATCACCAAGGCGTACTAGTTCCCTTGATTCGGATAAATCACTTATGTGATTTTGCGACAGGTTCTGTAATTGTATTAATATACCAGCCCATCTACCAGTACGGTTTGCTCCATAAAACTGGAACATACCTCTCGCACGATGATCAGAACATGCTGCATTTTCTATAGCTTGATATTTCTTAACGGAGCTTTTTGCTAGCTGTAAGCATAAGGACAATACTTGAGATAAATCTTCAGGTGCATTTTTTAATAATCCTATGATAGCTTTTTTCCTAGTGTATCCGTTTCAAGGCCATGAGCTAATAACCACTGTTTCATTTGTATAACACTGTTAGGATTTTCTAAATGAGTGAGATCCTTTAACTTAGATGAGATTATCTCTTTAGACTTTTCATCAATCTTGATGGCGTTTTCTACTAGCTGTGTATCTACTAGTATATCTCTATCATTTATTTGTTGATTTAGATGGTATTCTGCCCATAAGAAATCAGGAACGGGGAATCTTTTTAGCTTCTTCTGTATTTCCATTTCTGTTACAACATTTCGTTTATTGTAGTTCTTAAATAAAGCCCACATATCAGGCACATGATGGGGAAGGTTACGTGTTCTTCTGCCATTAGTTTTCGTTGGCTTACAAGGAATACAGAAATATCTAACGAGGTCTTTACCTTCTTTCAACTTTTGTTTTTCTAAATCTAGCCCATTACCAACGCCTTCTAGTGATAGGGGAAGTCCCATATGTGCACTTCATATCATAGTGTACCGCCATGATATGGGATTTAAATAATTGCCTGTTGATTCATCTGGTGAACCATAACCTTTAAATTTTTCTTGGTAGTTTCTTTTAAGCTAGTATGATATACAAATACGTTTAAATACAGCATTAAAAGCTCATTTCGTAACAGTGTTAACGAGGAGAGCATCAATGATATATTCTGGTAGTTTTTCTCCACAAGCTAAATCATAGACAGTTGCAGATTACTCATTAATAGAAACTCCAAATAGTAGTATCTCAAAGTGAGTGGATTCAGCGTATTTATATACGCCACTCTTTTTTATATCAATATCGCTATATGTTTCCAAATCAATAGACATTGTTTTAATTTTCATAATTTCCTCCTAATTAAAGAGGCGGAAGCAAGAAAGCTACCGCCAATTTAATTGATTATTTATCTTTCTTGTTTTGAAATTTTTTAGTCCAATTTGGAAAGAGAACAAGAAATACTCTTTTAGCTGCATTGATTAACCATTTCCAAATGGAGATAAGACCAAATCCACAGAGGAATAACACAACTGCAAATAGAGTGCCCCTGATAGAATCTGTGATGATGCTGTTTAAAATTTCATTTGTCATAAATTTTACCATGCCTTTCATAATGTTCTTTTGTGTTGAGTTGAGTTTCCAAGAGCTTAAGAAATCATCATCTTCTGATGAAAAGTCATCTTCTGCTCTAGATTTACCACCTAATGGTTCACCATCGCGAATCTTCTGTAAGTTATTAAGACCACATGCAATACCGCTATTACCGTTTGAGTTAAATGCATAGAAATTGATTGATGCTCTACCATAAACACCGCTATATACTTCAGAGCGTTCAATAATCTGCTGACAGTTTGCATCTACAATGCCAGGAGCAGTAGGAGAGTTGGCATTGATGAAGTAGCAGTTACGATAAGTTTCATCTCCAGGTCTCTCTTTATCACCATCACGTAATGGGTTCTTGATGACATCAAGTGGCGGACATACTCTTGCATTACCTTTAAGTTTAGATTCACCTTCTTCGTAGGCAGCCTGGATAGCTGCTTTTACTTTATTAATAGTGACAGTATCGCTTTTTGGGATAAGAAGGGAAACGCTATATTTTGGAGTTCCTCCATTAATTGACTTTGGATCCCATACATTTGCATAAGACCATCTTGTATCTACACCTGTAATAACCTTAGTTAAATTCTTAAATTTTTTCACACTTATAATCTCCTTTTATCTATCTTTAAAATTTTCTGCCGCAACTTTCATTTCAGGTCTTTTATCAGACTCAGGAACGAGTGCGGGTTTTCCTGGTGGTTTATAAATAAGGTCACCTAATAGTTTTTCAAATTTCGTTTTTTCTAGTAAGGAATTCACAGCAATAATACTAAGAAGTTTCTTCTCATAAGGATCAAAGCCTGCATCTTCTACAATTTTAGCAACTGCTTCGTTATCCTTATATTTTCTATTGCTTCTACCTTCAACAATTTTGAATCCATCAAAGTGTGTACCAGATGAAGCTTTTGAAAGGGCATAGTCTTTAATATCATTACCCCATTTAATAAGTTCATCGATGCGTGGAAGGATTGCACTGATTTCAAAATCATCTAGTGTATTTGGCATTTTGAAATCGTACTTAGCTAATTCCAGATTCATTTCAGCACGTTTTCTACAGGTAGTTTTTACCTTACAGAACTTAAAATGATTACCAGCCTTAAATTCACCTTTGCCTTCATAGGCTAGTTGAGCTATTGGTTTTAATACATTTTCAGCCCAATCAAGTAAATTATCTTTAGTGACATAGCTTGTAGAGATGTTTTCACGACGTGTCTGGAAGATTGTCATTTCAATCTGCTCGATATCATATAAATCATCAAAGGCTTCTAATGCACCTAAAGCGTAGCACAACACCTGTGTGTTCTCTTTGCTGTTAACTAGAACTCCAAGATCCTGTTTATAGTCAATAATATGAAGTACTTGATTGGCGACGATGACACAGTCACCAGTACCAAATCCATCTTTTACTCACTTTGATAAGTCTAAGCGTTGTTCAACGAATATCAGAGCATCATCACAATACTCTTTAGCTTTTTCGTATTGCATTAAGACATAGTTGCAATATTCCTTAGCACAGTTTTGCATTTCTCCATTGTAATAGCTAAGTGTACTTGTAGGTTTTTTCACATTTCTACCTAATCCTTTTTCTACTAAATAAGCACAGAGTTTGTGGCAATCTGTACCTTCTTGTGCAAAGGAGGAAGGTTCATCTACTATCCCTTCACAGAGTTTTGCTGATGGTGGACAATTAATCCAACAATCAGAGGAAGAGTCTGAAAGAAATGCATGTTTAGCCATTGATAAGCGCCTCAGCTTCATTGACCTCGCTTAAACAAGAGGCTCCAAGGTCACTAAGTAATTGTTTGGCTTCCATCTTTTTGCCACTTGCAGCAAGTGTTGCCATAATGCCACGAACTTCTTGGAAGCTATATGGTTTAACAGTAAGAGGGACTTCCTTTACTACTGAGTCTTTAATTTCTTTATTAGAGTTAGAAGCAGATGTTTCTTTCTTTAAAATCAAATCTTTTAATTTATTCGCTGCATTAAGCATATTTTGAGTTGCAGCGACTAAATCGTTAAGAGTGCATTCTAATTCTGACATATTACTCATGTCTGTTTTCCTCACTTTCATTTATATTTTCAGTATTTTGTCTCAGTTTATTTGCCAGTCTTTTTGCTACAACGCTGATGGCTATAAGTGTATCGATTAACTCTTCATCAACATGATCAATAGGACCGGCACAATCTCTTGTTTTAGTCATTTTCATAACCTCGCTTTCTGATTGGCTTTTGCCTTTCTAACTTTCTAAGGGGTTTAGAAAGATGAGATTCCGGTTTTTTTGAACTTTTTTTAAATTCTTTTCGATGATGGATTTTCATCTTTCTAACTTTCTAAGGGGAAGCGAGATGTAAAATTCCGGCTTTTCGCAAAAAAAATAAACCTGTTTTATTCCTATATGTATATAAGGATAGGAAATAAAGCAGGTTTTTAAATTTTTTGAATTTAACCCAGAATTTGTGTCGTAGAAACACCTTAGTAAGTTAGGGAAGGTATATCTTCTACTTTTTAACGAAAGGAGGTTCATAAAATGGATTCACATAAAATAGCTATAACACAAGATTTAGATTCTAATACTGTAAATAAAGATAGGGCAGATCAACTCGTAGTTTATATCTGTTCCAAATATTCAGGTGACATTACTACTAATTCTAAAGATGCTAAGCGATACAGTAGATTTGCTGTAGAGCAAGGCGTGATACCAATAGCACCTCATTTATTATTTCCTGTATTTATGGATGAAAAGACAGAGCGAGATATCGCGATGTATATGGATGAAGTGCTTATTAGTAGTGTTGATGAACTATGGGTGTTTGGTAATGAATTGTCATCTAGTATGAAGGTGGAAGTGGAAGTTGCTAAGAAGTTAAAAAAGCCAATTCAATATTTTGACAAACAATGCAAGAAACAAATATCAAGATGTAAGGAGTGAGCTTAAATGCAATTTACTATTTATACAGCAAACTGCACAGGTAATACTTCAAACAACGATTATCCAAATAAAGTAGATATCAAGTCACCTGAATCATTACAGAAGGCAGTCAAAAAAGATCATGCGTGCGCAGCTTATAAGAATAACCGTAGAAATAATGATAAATACATTTCTTCTGGTGTGCTTGTAATGGATTTTGATAACGATAAAATCAATAATCCTGATGCTTTCATAACAGAAAAAAAGATGGATGAATTATTTCCTGATATTAGTTATTGCTTAGTGCCAAGCCACCATCACATAAAAAATAAAGGAAATTACCCTTAGTACCAAGATATCATGTGATGTTTCCTATTGAAACAATCACAGGTGCAAGCCTCTATGTTAAAACGAAAGCCTCATTATTTAACAATTATCCTTTATTTGATGATAAGTTTATCTTTGAATTCAAATCTGGCATGACTATTGAACTTAAGAGATAAATGAACAGGAACAATGATACGGACATCTTGTAGCAATGCAGGGTATTTTTGTCATTCATAGAAAATTTACAGAGTGGAATTGTGGCAGAATTGAATTTGTCAACCAAATGGTTTATAATTCAACAAGTTGAGGTAAGTTTTAGACATGGAGGAAAGCGATGAAGACCTCCGATATGATTAAAGAATTATGTAATAAAAAGAATATAAGCATTTCAGAACTTGCCAGACGGATAGGTCAGACTCCACAGAACTTTGGTAAGAAACTGAAACGAGATACTGTGACTCGAAAAAGATAGCTGATGTCATGGGTGTTACCTTTGAGCAATCATTTATCTTCCCGGATGGAGAACAGATAAAAACAAGTAACGAATAGGCGGTGAGTAGCATGGATACTGTGGATCTGATTATTAAATCATCAACAGAATTTTATAATGATTTGAAGGTTGATGAGAATGGTCGATATCATTCTTGGGAACACTGCTATTCACATTTCATAAAAGCACGAGGGAGCCAAGAGATTGATTATGATTATCTGAGTTTACAACTAGCTTTCTATTTAGCAAGTTGGGGAATGTATCGTGGCTCATCATTTTTGCTACAAAAGGATTATAAAGTACATATTCCAGTAGTAAAAGAACTGTTAAATGAAAAATATGATGTTTTAGCTGGAATTGACTGTATCGGTTTCAAAGACGATAGCAACCAAAAGTTACTGCAGGATATAAATTCGTTTTTAGAGCAGTATTACGATAAAATAAGGCACAAAGTAAAAGGACAAGAACTGAAAAATCAGTTATCTTTTACACTAATCACGAAAATACTTATGGGAACACTTGGCTGTGTTCCAGCATATGATAGATATTTTATTGCAGGAATAAAGAATCAGAAGGTCGCAACCGGTAATTACAATTTGAAATCCATTATGCAGCTTGTCGATTTTTACGAAAAAAATTCTGCCCGATTTGAACCAGTTAGAGAGAAAATGGAAGTTGAAGGTATGCCATATCCACAGATGAAGATGATTGATATGGGATTTTGGCAGGTTGGTTTGAAGTTGGATACAAATAAGAGAATACAGACAGCTCACTAGGAGGTAGAAACATGGAATATACACCAATGGAAAAGGATGTTCTTGCTATGATGCAGAGAACTGATTTTAAGAATATATCAAAAGGTGATGTGATTAGTTTTGCATCAAAGATAGGCGAACTTCGTCCTGAAGTGGCTAAAGAAGTGCTTGCACAGTTTCCTGAATTTGTTGGATTAATGAAATCTTCATTAACTGAATACAAGGGGATGCTTGATACAATTGTAAGTAGTGATGATGCAAGTATTAAGGAGTATTACGGTGTAGCAAACAAAGAAATGGATCAGGCTGCAGATAGTAGAAATCAGTTTTATGCTTTTGTAAAACAAGTGCAAGCTGATTGCAGTAAACTTCTTGATAATCCCAACCTTCCTCCTGAGATGATGATTGAGATATTAAACAGAGAGGCTGAACTTGTAAAAATGGCGAATGAAAAAGATACAGAGATTCGTCAGCAAGAAAAAGAAATCGAAGACAAGGTAAATAAAAAGGACTCTGAAAAGAGAGAGTTCAACTGGAAACTTGTCGGAGGTATCAGCTTTGCTTTGATGACTGTCGCTGGAATTAGTGCAGGGGTTCTTGGCGGAAAATTCGATCTTAAATTTCCTAAAAAAAGCTAATCGTGAACTAAAAGGTGATTGAATATTGAAACTTGGAGGTATTGACATGAGAGTATTGGATTTGGATATGGATTATTTCATGACAGAAATAGCTAACACACCATTTTCTTGTAAGGAAAGACTTGCTGAAGAGGATTATGGAAATTCAGTATGGTCTGAAGAAGAAGTTCGACAATTCTTAGAGCAAAATTTAGGATTGTCAAAAACACACAAAATACCGGGAAGAATTGTAAGTGGGCATAATGAATCACTATTCTTTTGGAAAGAACTTATTGATAGCAAAAAGCTTTCAGATTCCTTTGATGTTGTTCATGTTGATTCTCATGCTGATTTAGGTTTGGGAGATGCATCATGTAGTTTTTTGCAAAGTGAGTTTCTTACACTTTCGATTGATTCAAGAAGAAAAATAAGCGAGTATGAATTTTACGATAAAATAAAAAGAATTAGTATAGGTGACTATTTGCTTTGGGCAGTTGCCTATAGAATGGTTTCATCTATTACATATTGTGCAAATCCTCATGGTGACAAGAACGATTATGTACTAGACACGTTAAAGGATTTTCATGAAGAGTACATTTGGGATAAACCTGTAAAAAATTATATACAGTTAAAGTATAATAAAAAGATGAAAATGCCTGATTATGATTCGTCTGACGCATATAAGAAAAAATATCTCGAGGGTGCAATAAAAGATCCAGAAGTGGAACTGTTAATAATTCCAACGATTGAGGACGTGGAATTTGACGGAAACTTTGATTATGCAGTTATGGCACAATCGCCCAACTACACCCCAGCAAGTGCAGATTTCATACTGGATATTTTCAGAGAATATATCGAAGAAATATAATTAGCTGCTAATTTGCCTATACAAATTATAGGGCAATTCAAGGTTATCACAGGCTCGAAACCCTAGATTTTAAGGGAAAAGGTGCATTCCACCATTCCCTTGTACAATAGGGGTTGAGTATGTTTTTCGTCGAACAACCGAGCCATATTGAGAGCGTGGTTTTGTTGACTAGAGCACATAAGTAAAAATGTGAAAAAGACTTGAAATAATGGGGGTCATTGTTTCTGAATTATAAACAGGATGGATACCATCAAGGTTAGCATTAATCTCCTCTCCGATTATGTATTTTGCAATTTCAATCGGTGCTGTTTTCATTTTATCAGAGAACTCCCCGGAACTGTTTCCATTCATTTCATAAAGAAAATGAAAGAGTAAGTCGTAGATTTTCTTGGTCATATCTCGTTTTTTATAATTAACAAACATCGAAGAGATATTTTGATAGAATCTATTCTGATATCCCGGGACAGAAGCATATCTCACAATAATATTATTGTAATCCTGGATGTTAAGAGCATAAGAACCGTATATGCAATCGTTGATGCTATAGGTGTCTCCTTCAAATACTTCATAGGTATCTGCACAAACTGGAAATAGGAAACTATTGTCTCTCATAAATGATACGAGTTCCTTGGTGGGCTTATTTGTAAGAGACATCAGATAATAGGCCGAATGCTTTCTTTACATATAAAGTGGAGATTATATATCAAATAGAGTGAAGAATAAAATTATGGTGGAAGATTACGATTCAAATAATTTAAAGAATCAATTTACATTTAAAGTGACGTACAACACGATGGCAGAAAGTATATTCACGAGATAAAGATTTATGAGGATAGGTTCAAAGTTTGTTTCAAAGCAGGCATTGAATTGGATATTCCGAGATAACAAGAATTTGCATGGGCAGCAGGCTTAGGCTTGGCTGCCTTTTTTTAGATTGATTTTATTCGTGGTTTGGAATATAATATCGTTAAATTGTATTGTGTGTTATTTGTACTATAAGAGAGGACTATATGGAATATTTATCAATACGACAAACATCTGAAAAATGGGGTATCTCCATCAGAAGAATACAGGTTTTATGTGCAGAAAATAGAATTCCAGGTGCAACAAAGATCGGTTCATATTGGGCTATTCCGGCTGATGCAGAAAAACCCAATGATGAGCGTATCAAGAGTGGAAAATACATAAAGGAAAAATAAGATGCAGAGCGTGATAAAACTATTTAAGTGTAGGTGGATATAGATATGGCTGAGATAAAAAGCATAAATGAATTACTAAAGATGGAGATTGATATTCCTGACTATCAAAGGCCATACAAGTGGACGATTCAAAATATTGAGGAGCTTCTTGGTGATATTAGTACAGCAATCAATGAAGCAGGACTGTATAGAACTCCCTTTAAGTACAGGGTAGGAACCATTATTCTTCATGAGAATGAACATGGAATATTTGATGTTGTGGATGGACAACAGAGGATCATATCACTTCTTCTTATAAAACAATGCATAGAGACAGGGGTTAAGTGTCCTATTTCCAAGAAGAAATTTTTCAATAAAATAACTCAAACTAATATTCATGATAATTATATGTTCATTCGCGAATGGTTTTCACTAAAGAGTAAAGATGATAAGAAGAATTTTATTCGTGCATTTGATGAAATATTAGAGGTTGTTGTAATCAGTGTCGAAAAGGGATCTGAGGCATTTCAGTTATTTGATTCACAGAATACCAGAGGAAAGTCTCTTGATCCGCATGACCTATTGAAAGCATATCATCTGCGAGAGATGAAAAAGTATCCATATGAGATGGAACATGCGGTTACTAAGTGGGAATCAAAAGACACATGTCAAATTAGAGAGCTTTTCGATTTGTTTCTGTTCCCTGTTTGGAACTGGTCACGCGGATTAAAGAGCAAGCCTTTTACGGCAAAGGAAATTGATACTTATAAAGGTATACCGGAATCATCAACGTATTCATATGCAAGACGTGCAAGTAAAGCAATGCCATGTTTCCAAATTACAGAGACATTTATTTCAGGAAATGATTTTTTTGAAATGGTAGATCATTACCTATACTTGATACACGATATTAAGACAGAAATATTTAATAATCAAGATTTTGCGGAAATTAAGTCTATTATCTGCAATGGCAAAGAAGTATCTAGTATTAAAGAAATGGACTCTGTAAAATATGGATCTGCAGGTTTTGTCTATGCTCGCAACCTGTTTTATTGCGTGCTGCTTTGCTATTATGATAAGTTTCACAACTTCGATGAAATGGCGGTAAAGAAGTTATTCACCTGGGCTTTTATGATTCGCGTAGATATGGAAAACTTAGGGTTCGATAGCATCAATAAGTATGCCATTGGCAATGATGACAACTCTAGATATACAAATGCAGTTGCGATGTTCTCAAAGATCAGTTTCGCTCGATTGCATAATGAGATTTCCAGTCTGCAGATAAAGATAAAGCGAGATCCGGACAGAGCTAATCATGATAAGTGGAACGATCTTTATAAGAAACTAAAGATTATGAATGGATTGATGGAGGTGTCAAATGAGTGATTTAGTTACTGAACTTCATATTGTCGGTGATGACAACAATATCTTTGATACTGATATGGAGTATATTATTCCCCTTTATCAGCGTGCGTATGCCTGGGAAGATAAGCAACTTGTCCAGTTGATTGAGGACATCAACGATGTTGCTGATGATGCGAGTTATTACATTGGTGCATTGATTGTTTCAAGACAGGGAAATAAGTTCGAGGTCGTAGATGGGCAGCAGCGCTTGACGTCACTGTATCTTTTGCTGAATTGCCTTGGCTATGAAGTGCAGAATACTTTGACATTTGCCTGTAGAGATAAATCGAATTATACCCTTCAGAACATTCAGGAACTGATTCAGATGAACCACAGTAAATTGGATATGGATCGAATTGAGTCTGGTATCCAGAGTGGTATAAAAATCCTTATGCAGGAAATGCAGAGGGAAGGATTTGATAAAGACGAATTTTGTGAAAAACTTTCACGTGTAGTTGTTTATCGGATAGAAGTGCCAGAAAACACGGATCTGAATCGCTACTTTGAGATCATGAATACTCGTGGCGAGCAGCTTGAGCAGCACGATATTTTGAAGGCGACACTAATGAGCTATCTCAAAGATGAAAAAGACAAAGCAATATTTGCTAAGATCTGGGATGCCTGCAGTGACATGACCGGTTATATTCAGATGCATTTTATCAGTAAGGGAAACGAAGTACGTGAGGCTATTTTCGGAGGGTACTGGAATGATATGCCTCCAAAGAGTTGGACCAACTATAAGAAAGAAATCAAAGTAAATTCCCTGAATGGTGTTGGCCACACTATAGAGGAAATCATAAATGTTGATTTCCAGGTAGATACGGACGATGGGTATTTGGATGATGATATCCGAGTAAGATTTGAAAGTGTTATTGAGTTCCCGTATTTTCTCATCCACACATTGAAGGTTTATATTGCGATTAAAGGCATTTCACATGAAAATGCTGGATCAAAGATCATAGATGAATTGCTCGACGATAAAAAGCTCATCGAAAGCTTTAATCGTGTTACGACATATGGAGTGAATGATAAGGGAAAAATTGCAGATAACAAAGAGAACTTTTCAAGAGAGTTTATTATTTGCCTTTTGCGGACAAGGTTCTTGTTCGATAAGTACATTATAAAAAGAGAGTATGCGAACGAGAATGCCGACGGAGAATGGAGTCTCAAATCACTTTATGTTTCCGGCCAGCAATCCAAAAAGAAACCATATTATCGAAATACCTTGTTTACTCGAAAAGGAGAGCATAACAAGGAAAAGAGAAGTAACGATCGCAACAAGCGAAACATAATGCTTCAGTCAGCGCTGCGTGTTTCTTATACTTCTCCAAAAGTAATGCACTGGATAACACAGCTATTGATTTGGCTTTCTGAAGATAACTATTCAAATGCTCTGAGCAATGATTTGTCTGTGTTCAGTGATGCTATTGAGGAGATTGCAAAGAATGCAGTGCGTGAACAGTTCTTTGATGTTTGCGAAGATGGTGTATACGCAATGGGAGTAAATACTCCTCATATTGTATTTAATTATTTGGATTACCTTCTGTGGATGTCCGAGCCTAAAAAGTACGATGACTTTACATTTGAATTTAGAAATTCAGTGGAACATTGGTATCCACAGAATCCATCAGAAGGAACTTTCGAATCGTGGACGGATGGAGTGGATCAATTTGGAAACCTCTGTATTATTCAGAGAAACGTAAATTCGAAGTTTTCTAACATGTCACCGGAAGCAAAGAAGAGCACGTTTAAGGAAATGATTTCGAAGGGCAGTATAAAACTTCGATTAATGAGTGAACTTACTGAAAAGCGTGACGGCAAGGCTGCTAGTCTATACTGGAAAGATGCCCTGTATAAGAAGCACGAGGCGGATATGATTGACATGCTTTATAGAGCATGCTATCCGGAAGAAGAATGAATTTCTAGAAAGTTTATCAAATTTGGAGGTACACCATGGCATTTAATCAAGGAATAAAAATAGGGCAAATACTAAAAAAATGCAGATATTGTTGATATATTCAAATGCGGGAATATGGGCGGGATGAGACATTCAAAGACTACGAATACTTTGGTTATTGTCTCAGACTACGCAAAAGGAATCTATCACGATAAGTGGATTGGTGGTGCTCTTCATTACACTGGTATGGGTTAAAATGGAGACCAGGTGCAAAGGATAAAATAAAAATGTAGGTAAAAGACAACATAAGGATGTTAGAGAACCTACAATTTTTAGATTGACTTTTGCAGTAATTTTAGTTAATCCAATTTTAAAGAGCTATGCATAGAAAATGGAAGAAGAAGCATGATGTGGTGGTTCGTACGATCAATGAGTATATTAAGAATGGTTGGCAGCATGCTGGCTAACAAAAGTGCAATATTGATCATACAACAGCAGGCAGATACAGATGATAATGCTGATTCGGATGATGATTTTGTGATGACGTTATTGCACAGAGCGCATTGAATGGGATGGAAAAGATTGATGGCAGAATCCGACGGCATAGAATGCAGTTTAGGGAAATATAGCATGCTTAATGGAAAAATATATCGCCAAAAAGCGACGGTAACACCATAAAATGGCGCAATAGAGTGATGTCAGCAATTATAATTGCCATTAAAAAGTGACGTCAGCAATTAAAAGTATTTGTGTTGTAAGAAGCAATACATGGTGGTACACTATAAGAAACAGGAGGTGCATACTATGGCAACAAAAACTGCAAATGTAACTGCGCGAATTCAACCGAATATAAAAGAGCAAGCAGAGGCAATTCTTGACAGACTTGGAATTCCTGTATCTGTATTCATAGATATGACTTACAGACAGGTTATTATGCGTGATGGAGTACCATTTTCACTTGATATTCCGGATAAACTTGTTACAAGAGATTCTATAACACACGCTGAATTTGATATGATGATGCAGACCGGGCTTGCACAGGCAAAAAAGAACGATTCTGTATCTATTGATGAGGCTTTTAGTCAATTAAAGCCGAAGATATAGTGCATGAACGAATATGAAGTAAGGGTAACAAGGCAGGCATTAGAGCAGATAAAAGAGATAGTACATTATATTTCAAATGATCTAATGGCACCGGATGCAGCACATAATCTACTTGACAAGATGAAAGCAGAGATTACTAAGTTGTCGAGTTTTCCGAAAAAACATGACTTGATTGATGAAGAGCCTTGGAGAACCGAGGGAGTACGCAAGATTGTAGTTAAAAACTTCCTGATTTATTATTGGGTTGATGATGAAAATAACAGAGTTCAGGTAACAGCAGTTATTTATAGCAGGAGAGATCAGACCAAGCAGCTAAGTAATATGGATATGGAGTAATGGCTTAATCCATAAGGATTACTATAAAAGTATATAGTTGTAATTACATAAAACCGAATACACGCAATGAAAGAAGCAGATATGTGGAAATTCTATGTGTCTGCTTTTTTTATGCAATTATATATCCCACACCGCAGGTGTGTACCAGCAGGGTATTAGGGGAAGCCAAGATTAACGAGGTGGTTTTTCGTAACACGAAAACCGTATCTCGCCTACCATCTTACAGGAATTTCACTAGCAGCAGAAGTTGATTTATAAAAGACTGACAGAGTGATTATCACAGCAAAACAGATAAGAAGAATTATACAAGAGTAGGGATGTGTATGGGCCAACAAAGGAAGCAGGGAAAGATTGCACAGAATGTCCAATTCGCAATTAGACAATTTGCCAAGCTGTAATAATTTACCCAAATACTCTGGCATAAGCCCTTCGGTGTAATCTCCTTCTTTGTAAAGTTCTATGCCGTCACCATTGGATATGTTAAGTCCAATGAATATATTATAATATTTTTGAAACGATGTGACTGCATATGAAGACAAAAAAGGAGCTTCCAGAATGTCCTGTCGCAACATCAGTGTCTTTAATTGGTGGTAAATGGAAGATATTAATAATAAGAAATTTAAAAAGTCGCACATTGAGATTCGATGAACTCCAAATAGATTTAGATGGAATCTCTCAAAATGTAATAATTGAGTGTCAGAGACAGCTGATAGATGATGGCCTTGTGTATAGAAATGATTATCATGAGAATCCACCAAGAGTTGATTATGGACTGACAGACCTTGGAAAAGAGATGATGCCGATTATTGATGCATTGGCAGATTTCGGTAATTATTATAAGACGATTGTTGAATGAACCTAAGACACCTCATCACTGAATTGAATTTCAGTGGTGAGGTGCTTTTGTTTTTTTACACTTATCTTTAAATATAGACCTACATTTTTATTTTATCCTTTGCAAACGCTTTTTCTCTTTCCCTTTTTTACATATAATAACATAAAAAAACATTACAAATAATATGAATCATTTCTCAAGTTCGTGAACCAAAAAACACAAAGCTTATTATGAAAAAGACTGTGAATGGTAGTCGGATTGACTGGGTATGAGAAGCAAATCAAAAAAGAGACTATCATTTGCGATAAGTCTCTTTTTGTTTCTTTCTTCAAAAAATGAAAATTACTTAGGGCTATATACCTTTTTTAGGAAAAATCACAGAATTATTTTCATACTTTGCTTCAAAAGTTGCCTGGATAGAAAGCTTCATAAATAATTTTCTATCTACATCGCTGACCATAACCGATGTATGAGCCTGACATCCTTTTAGATTAGGAAGCTGTTCCAATGCTTTCTGAGCATTTGGATCAGAAGCTGCGCTGACAGATAATGCAATCAATACTTCGTCCATATGTAAACGTGGGTTTTTACTTCCAAGATACTGTGTTTTTAGAGTCTGGATTGGTTCAATTGCTGCAGGTGAGATGACTGGCTGACTGTGTGGAATACCAGCGAGCTCTTTGAGTGCATTTAAAAGGAGAGCTGCGCAAGGACCAAGGAGGTCTGTAGTCTTACCTGTGATCATGCGGCCGTCTGCGAGCTCTAATGCAGCAGCAGGAGCTTCTGTTTCTTCTGCACGAGAAAGAGCAACGTCAACAACTGGACGGTCGTGGACCGTAATACCAGCCTGGTTCATAAGCATCTCGATTTTATATACTTCTTCCTCAGAACATTTGCCAGCAAGAGCGCGTCTTCTTGCATCGTAGTAGCGACGGATGATTTCCTGACAAGAAGCATCCCTACATGCAGCATCATCACAGATACAATTTCCGGCCATGTTAACTCCCATGTCTGTAGGAGACTTATAAGGGCTCTGTCCATAAATGCGCTGGAACATTGCATTGAGTACTGGGAAGATTTCTACATCGCGGTTATAATTGACTGTAGTCTTTCCGTAAGCTTCTAGGTGGAAAGGATCAATCATATTTACATCATTAAGGTCTGCAGTTGCAGCTTCATATGCAAGGTTGACAGGGTGCTTCACTGGGATATTCCAAATTGGGAATGTTTCGAATTTAGCATAGCCGGCGCAGATGCCTCTTTTATGCTCATGGTAGAGCTGGGAAAGACAGACTGCCATTTTACCACTTCCAGGTCCAGGTGCAGTAACAACAATGAGTGGGCGAGATGTTTCGATAAACTCATTCTTTCCATAACCTTCATCACTGACAATATGTGGAATATTAGAAGGATAGCCTTCAATCGGATAATGAAGATATACCTTAATGCCAAGCTTCTCTAATTTGTTTTTAAATAAGGAAGCGCTCTGCTGTCCGCTGTACTTTGTAATAACGACACTTCCTACAAACAGACCATGTTCTTCAAAAATAGACATCAAACGAAGGACATCTACATCATAAGTGATGCCTAGATCTCCACGTACTTTATTCTTTTCGATATCTTCTGCGCTGATAACAATCACAATCTCAGCTTGGTCACTTAGTTGCATTAACATACGCATCTTAGAATCCGGCTGGAATCCTGGGAGTACACGAGATGCATGGAAGTCATCAAATAATTTTCCACCAAACTCTAGGTAGAGCTTGTTGTCAAATTGAGCAATGCGTTCGCGAATATGAGCAGACTGCATCTGTAAATATTTTTCATTATCAAATCCTATGTTCATCATTCTATCCTCTTTCCTATAATCTTATTTTTAAACAGTTTATTCTATATTGAACCAACATTTAAAACTACCGTCTAACAATATACTACGGAATATAGGAAGTTTACAATCTTTTTATACTCTTTTTTATATTATCAACGTCTATTTTAACTAATCGATAACCTCTAGTTTAGAATTATAGAAAATACACTCTGAGCTATAATCTGGTATGAAATTGAGGAGTACAAACTGCATTTTATAATGCTGAGAAAGTCATGTAGGAAGTATACGCATTGTACACAAAATACTTATCTCATTGGTAAAGATGCATATTCAAAATAGATATTGAATTGACATCAGGACTATCTTTTGACTGGAGAGAATTACCAGATAGAAAAACGAGTAGAATTGTAGTAGAAAAATCAGTGCAACTTAAAAATAAGAGTGCATGGGAATCTCAATTTGAATGGTTGATTGATGTGATGGTTAAGATGAAAACTACATTCAGTGAATATATTTAGTAAAACATTAAACAAACACTTATCGTTTCTGATAAGTGTTTTTACACTTTATAACTAATTTCCATGACATGACCAACTCATATACTATATAATACTCATTGAGGTGAAAAAGTATGAAACTAATTAAAAACATTCAAGTCTATGCACCAGAAGATTTAGGTGTTAAAGATGTATTGATTTCAGATTCTAAAATAGAAAAGATAGATGATCATATCACATATCCTTATTCTATTGAAACAATTGATGGTACAGGTTGTGTCCTTACACCAGGTCTTATTGATCGTCATGTTCATATTACTGGTGGCGGGGGAGAAGCAGGCTTTATTTCTCGTGCTAGACCTATTGAAGTTAATGAAATACTAGATGCAGGTATTACTACTGTGATTGGATTATTAGGTACAGATGGCTATACAAGGAACACAAAAGAATTATTCGCTAAGGCAAAAGAATTGACTCAAAAAGGTGTCCATACCTATATTCTAACAGGAAGTTATACATATCCTACATATACGCTCACTGATTCAGTAGAAGATGATATTGTATTTATTGATAGTATTCTAGGTGTTAAGCTTGCTTTAAGTGATCATAGATCAAGTCATATTACTGATGATGAACTTGTGCGTTTAGCTTCTCAAATCCGTACAGCAAGTCTTATTGCTGGAAAACAAGCTAATTTAACACTTCATATGGGTGATGAAAAACAAGGATTAACTCCTGTATTTCATGCATTAGAAAGAGCTGATATTCCTGTTTCTTTATTCCAGCCTACACACTGTAGTCGTAATCCACACTTATTTAAAGATGCACTAAAGTTTGCTGAAATGGGTGGTACAGTTGACTTAACATGTGAAGGTGATGGCAAGACTCTAGAATTCATTAAACAGTTTAAGGATACTTCTAAAGTCACTATTTCTAGTGATGCACAAGGCTCATGGTCTACATATAATGAAGATGGATCTATCAAAGAAATTGGTATTACACCAGTCTCTAACTTAAAGAAAGAATTTATTTCTCTAAAGAATGCATTGGGGTATGAAAAAGCTTTACCATTCTTTACTCAAAATGTTGCTCAAGTATTAGGCTTAAAAAATACAGGCGTCATTAAAGAAGGCTTTGATTGTGATTTAGTTATCTGGAAAGATGATGAAATCAAGCATATCATCACAAAGAAAGATTAATGCTAAATAAAGGTTCTGATTTTGATAAATGTCATTCAGAACCTTTTTATTTCTAAGAAATACTTAGGGGATACCATACTAATATAAAGAAATATGTTATATTCAGTCACTTATCAAGATGGTTATATTTAATCTGACTATTCTTATAAATACAGATGGTACCTCACACAATTGTGAATCATCCTTTTATGTCATGAAGTAAGATGAATTTCACTTTTTTATAGTATAATAAGAGTTCAATATAAGATGCTGAATGTATGGCTTTTTCTGATATGCTATAATATAAAAGCAGAGGATCTTATAAATGAAATGGGAGATTTTATTCTAAAAAAACATATCACAGTAATTACCAAGGCTGATTCCTTTGTAAATCAGCCTTTTATGTTATAATGGATTTGAAAGGATGAGACATATGAATAATATAAAAGAGAGAATCAAGATATTCTCAGGTGCGAAGTTAAAATATATCGCATTTGCCTCAATGCTGATTGATCATTTCAATAAAGCTATTATCTATCCTAATCTAGATGGTGGTATGTTAAATAGAATAAGTGATCTATTTGATATTCTAGGAAGAATTGCTTTCCCAATATTTATCTTTCTTCTTATAGAAGGATACTTTCATACAAGAAACAAATATAAATACTTAGGAACTCTTCTTCTATTTGGTATCATCTCTGAAGTCCCATTTGATATGTGTACATCGGCTGTGTTCTTTGAACCCAACTGGAACAATATCATGTTTACACTGTCATTTGTACTTGCCATTATATGGATTATAGATGTATTAAAAGAGAAACTGAATAAACCATTATGGTATGTTGTATCCATCCTCATTGTCGCAGTTATGTGTTTTGTAGCTATGAATCTAGGCTTGGATTATGAACATCATGCTGTACTTATTGGCTATTTCATGTATATATTTCATGATAAATATATCTATTCTATACCATTTTGTTATGCGTCAATGTTTAAGGAACCCTGGGCATTACTTGGATTTGGTTTAAATCTCACATACAACGGAGAAAGAGGGAGACAGAATAAATTATTTAACTACTTCTTCTATCCAGTACATTTGCTTATTTTAGGAATAATAAGAATCACACTTCATTTTTAACAACATCATCTCTAGTTCACAATAATCGTTTATTATTGCTATAAGATAAAATAATTGAAATGAGGTAAATAACTATGATAATTGAAGCACTAATATCAAAAAGAGATCAATTACCCCTAGAACTCGCTATTATTGAACCAGAAGGAGAGGCTATCGGTATTATTCAGTTAATACATGGTATGTCTGAACATAAAGAACGCTATTATGACTTTATGGACTATTTATCACAAAAAGGCTATATTTGTGCCATTCATGATCATAGAGGGCATGGTGCAAGTGTAAAAGATACATCACATTTAGGATATTTCTATACAAACGATATAACATATATTGTAGATGATGCTTATCTAGTTACAGAATATTTGAAAAACAGATATCCTACATTAAATATCTCTATATTTAGTCATAGTATGGGTACATTGGTTTCTAGAAACTATCTGAAAAAATATGAAAAGCATATTGAAAAGATTGTATTGTGTGGTCCACCTACAGAAAATAAGCTTGTTGATGTAGCGTTATTTGCAGGAAGACTCACTGGATCATTTTATGATGAGTATAAACCTAATAAAATCCTGAATAAGTTATCTGTAGGTTATTACAATAAAGGTTACAAAAATCAGAATGAATGGATCTGTTCTAATTTGGAGACTGTGTCTTCATATAATACTGATCCTCTATGTGGTTTTACTTTTACTACTAGTGGCTTTATGAATCTTTTTCAGTTATTAAAATCAGCTTTCATCAAAAAAGATTGGATTCCTCAAAACAGTTCATTGCCTATATTCTTGATTGCGGGTGTTGATGATCCAGTTATTCAAGGTAAAGAGAAGTTCAATGAATTAGAAGAGTTCTTAAAAGAAGTAGGTTATGAAAATATCAAAAGTAAACTGTATAAAGGTAAAAGACATGAACTACTTAATGAAATAGATAAAGAAATAGTATATAAAGATGTTCTAGACTTTTTCTATGCTAATTAATACAGGAGGTAATATATTACTTTTGATTTTAAGAAAGAATATAAAGAATTCTACATGCCTAAAAATAAACCCATGATAGTCACTGTTCCCCGTGCTAACTATATTGCGGTAAGAGGACAAGGGGATCCAAACGAGGAAGGTGGGGATTATCAGAAGGCTATTAGTGTACTATATGCAGTCGCTTATACACTTAAGATGAGCTACAAAACAGATTATAAGATAGAAGGATTCTTTAAATATGTGGTTCCTCCACTAGAAGGTTTCTGGTGGCAGGATGGTATTGAAGGTATAGATTATGACAATAAATCTACTTTTAATTGGATATCTGTTATTCGTTTGCCAGACTTTATTACAAAAAAAGATTTTGAATGGGCAGTAGAAACTGCTTCTATTAAGAAAAAGATGGATTGTTCTTGTGCTGAATTTATTACTATTGATGAGGGATTATGTGTACAGATGATGCATATTGGTCCTTTTGATGATGAACCAATTTCTGTTGCACTTATGAACAAATATTTAGAAGAAAATGGATATATCAATGATCTTTCAAAAGAAAGATTACATCATGAAATATATCTTTCTGATGCAAGAAGAGTCGCACCAGAAAAATGGAAAACAGTTATTAGACATCCCATCAAGAAAGGAGTTAGACATGAATGAAAAAATAGGAGAAGTCTTCTCTATCACAAAGGATAACCAGCCTATACCAGGCTGTACGACTTCTAAAGCAGTAAATGATACACTCACTTATTTCTCACTCGCAAGAAATACAGATATAAGTGCAGAAATCTATCCTTATTATAAGATGATTTATGTCTTGAAAGGTCAGTTGGAAGTCTATGGAAATAATGGCTATACTAAAGTAGTTAATGAAAAGGAAAGTTTTATTACATTCACTGATACCCCAATAGGTATAAGAACTAAAGATGGTGTCATATATACAGAAACGATGATTAGGAGGACAGATATTATGAACGAAATGATTAAACCAGGAGAAGTATTTAAACTTGCAGAACTATTACCTTATTCAGAAGGTAAGATTATCAATATGGATATTGTACATAATGAGAAGATGAAATTTGTAGTAATGGCATTTGATGAAGGAACTGGACTTACTGAACATGCAGCACCAGGGGAAGCTATCATCTTCGCATTAGATGGTGAAGGTATCATCAGTTATGAGGGTAAAGACCATGTCATCAAAGCAGGAGAAAACTTCTGTTTTGCGAAGGGTGGCATGCATGCAGTCAAAGCATCCAAACGCTTCAAGATGGCATTGCTTCTTACATTAGAATAACAGAAACGAATAAAACGAGACGGAGTAATGATAAAGTCTCGTTTTTTCGTAGATTGTGAGATATATTAATCACAATCCTTGATAGCTTTTCTTATTTCACTAGGTGTCGCATTAAAATGTGCATAAAACAGTTTTCTAAATAGTTTATAATTTGTAAAACCATGTCTTGTAAGTATATCTGATATCTTATCATCAGTAGAAATAACCTCATTATATATTTTTGATAATTTAATTTCATTCTGGTATTCAAGAAAAGTAATACCCATATTCTTTTTGAAGAATCTACAAAAATATTTAGGTTCAAATGATGCAATGGATGATATTTCTTCTAATGAGATAGGCTCATTATAATGATTAACTATATAATTGAGGACGGGTTCAAGTATTTTTAGATTTTTTTCATGTTTTAAATGTTTTGAACTAATCATTGGTTGACTAAAATTTTTGTATAGTTGATATAAAACATCATAGAGCATGCTGTTGAATAAGAGAACTGAACCATCCGTTTTCTCATCAGCTAAATACTGCATCTTTTGAAGACATTCCTTAAAATGGTCTATATGACCCTGTTGAACATCTGTTTCAGCAGGGTCTTTTAGATTAAAAATGAGAGAATGCTCATTTGAGATGTACTTATAAATGAAGCTTGTTGGAATCTGAAAAACAATTGCCTGATTAGCACGACTACATAAAGTAGAATGGATCACATTAGGACTTATGACAATACATTGATTCTCTGTTAGTTCAAAGGTATTGTTTTCAATCGTTATTTTAAGTGCCCCTTTTTGAAGATAAATCACTTCAATCGCATCGTGCCAATGAGGTGCAACAATACTTCCTGAATCAAAAGAAGTATAAAATCTCACATTGGTTTTATCATCTAAGGGTATTAATTCATAATTAGTTTGTGTAAGAATTTTATCCATACGTATAACTCCTATCTAAAAAGAGAATATTGACCTATTAACTAGATACTATCATATCTAGGAAACCGCTTGCAAACATTTTATCATATAAGTACAAAAAGTATCCTAAGTGCGCAAGAGAATACTAACATAAGGAGATTAAAAAATGAACGAAAAAAGAAAACTTACACCCGCCTTATTATTTGAACGTTTCTGTTATGGCTGTGGTGATTTTGGATGCAATATTATTTATACAGCGATGTCAGCTTTCTTACTTTTCTATTATACAGACTATGCTGGTGTTAGTGCTGCTGCAGTCGGTACAATTATGCTTATATCTAGAGCTTTTGATGGAATTAGCGATATCATCATGGGAATGATTGTAGACCGTACTAAATCTAAATATGGTAAAGCAAGAGTTTGGCTTTTAAGAGTATGTGTGCCATTTGCACTTGCTGGAGTATTATTATTCTCAGTACCAGTGTCATGGGGTTCTACAGCTAAACTTGTTTATGTATTTATCACATATAACCTTGTTTCTACTGTAGTCTATACAGCTATCAATGTTCCATATTCATCACTCAATGCTTTAATGACTCAGGATCCATATGAAAGATCAGTATTAAGTATTTTTAGAAACTTACTGGCTACAGCAGGAACATTACTTATCAATTTAGTCACTCTTCCAATGGTTGAATATTTTGGAGATAACCCTCTTGCATGGACCAAAACATTCTGCATTCTTGGTATACTCGCAATTATCGCATTTTTACTTACTTTTATTGGTACGAAAGAAAGAGTTCATGCTGTATCAGAATTAAATGGTGAAGCAAAAACAGTTAGTTTTAAGGAAGGTATTAAATCATTATTCCAGAATAAGTACTGGATGATGATGACTGCTGTATTAGCACTTTTCTTCCTCTATTATGCAATCAATGGTGGTACAACAGTTTATTATGCAAAAGATGTTCTTGGAGATAAGAGTCTTGTAAGTACGATTAATGGTATATATAACGCTATTCAGATTGTCGCAATGTTCTTTATTGCAGGCTTAGTAAAGAAGTATGTTAAAAGAAATGTATACTCATTAGGACTTATTCTATCTACTATTGGTATGCTTATTCTTGAACTAGGTGGAAGTAGTATGAATATCATTATTATTTCTAGTTTAGTTAGAGGTATAGGTAATGCCTGTGGAGGCGCTACTATGTGGGCAATGGTATCAGATACGATTGACTATGGAGAATGGAAAACAGGATATCGTACTGAAGGATTAATTAACAGTGCATGCAGTTTTGGTTATAAAATCGGCAATGGTATTGGTTCAGCACTATTAGGTATTATTTTAGAATTAGGTGGCTATGTTGGTGAAGCTGCTGTTCAATCTTCTTCCGCATTATTATCTATCCGTGTATGTTTTACATGGATTCCAATAATGATATTTGTGGCATGTTTTATTATTTTAAGATTTTATCATTTAGATACTGAATTTACTCAAATTATTAAAGATTTACATGCAAGATCAGCTGTAAAGAAAGAAGCATAAGGAGAAAATATATGATAAAAAATCCAATTATTCCAGGTTTTAATCCTGATCCATCTATCTGTCGTAAAGGTAATGATTACTATATTGCAGTCTCATCTTTTGAATGGTTTCCAGGTATTCCTATTTACCATTCAAAGGATATGAAGAATTGGGAACTTTATTCTCATGCATTACAGGATGCCAATAATCCAGACTTGAAAAAGCTTCCTAGCGCAAAAGGTATATGGGCACCTTGTTTAACATATTGTGAAGCAGATGATTTATTCTATGTTGTCTATGGTGTTATGAATTCTATGAATGCACGCTACTTTGATGTAGATAACTTCCTTATTACTGCAAAAGATCCAAAAGGCCCATGGAGTAAACCAGTATATCTTCATTCAACAGGATTTGATGCATCTATGTTCCATGATGATGGCAAGAAGTATATAGTTGCATTAGATTGGGAAACAAGAACGAACTATGAAAAACCAGGTCCTATTAATATCGTGGAATACGATCCTGTAAATAAGAAGATTATTGGTATGCCTCAACCATTCTGGAGAGGTGGAACAGATAGAGGATGTATTGAAGCCCCACATCTTACAAAACATGGAGATTATTATTACATCATGTGTGCTGAAGGGGGTACAGGGTATTATCATTGTGTAACTATGGGTCGTTCAAAAAATGTGTGGGGACCTTATGAAGCTGATCCAAATAATCCTATTATCACTTCTTCACCTGAAAACTATAATGAACGTGCTGACTGGGATCATTTAAAACCACACTATTACAACCCCTATAGTGTTTTACAGAAATCAGGACACGCCAGCTATGTTGATTTACCTAATGGAGAAACGTGGCTTGTTCATCTTACTTCTAGACCTTTTGTACCTGAACTTCGTTGTACTCTAGGACGTGAAACAGCAATACAGAAAATGAGATGGACAGAAGATGGATGGCTATGTAAAGATGATATTAATAATCTAGCTGAAGAATATGTACCAGAAAGTAGTCTTAAAGAAGTACCTATGCCTCATCTTCCTGAGCATGATGATTTTGATTCAGATACTCTTGGTATTGGTTACTATGCACCTAGAATAGATCCTATGACATTTGTGGATTTAAAGAGTAGACCAGGATGGATTAGACTTCGTGGTCAAGAATCAGGCTGTTCATTAAATAAAACAAGTATATTAGCTAGAAAACTTACAAGTGTAAAAGCAACAGCAGTCACAAAACTAGACTTCACTCCTATCAGCTATCAACATACAGCAGGTTTAATTCTCTATTACGATAATATGAATTTCATCTATTTATACAAATGCTATAGTGATACATTAAAGCATAGTGCTATTTCTGTTTTACAGGTAGAGAATGGGACTAAAAAGGAATACAGTGATGCAAGAACATTTGTAGAAGACCATCAGGATATCTGGATGAAAATTGAAATCAATGGTAGACGTACACAGTTCTTATGGTCTCTAGATGGGCATAACTATAAGGAGATAGGACCAGTCTTCGATACAACAAAGTTTTCTGATGAATATTCAGAATATGGAGAATTCACAGGTACATTTGTAGGAATTACTTGTGGAGACCGTATGATGCATAGTCATACAGCTGATTTCGATTTCTTTGATTATCAAGCAGATGAAACTGCTGATGTAGAATAATTCATACACCACGCATCTCGCGTGGTGTATTTTGTAGTGTGCCGGGCATGGCACTAATTCAGTCGGAGATAAACCGACCACAGGTATTTACCGCCAAGTGTAGTGAACCACAAGCCGATACCATAAAGGTAGGAGTGAAGTAAGTGGTGTAGCGATTCCTTTGAGCGTACGAACAGAAACTTGATACAAGGCTAAATGGTGGACAAGGGTGCTGCACAAACTGAAGTCCTAAAGGTAAACGTAAAACTAAGAGAGTAAATCAAGGCGCAGTGAAGGAAACAGGATTAGTGAATTACCCCGGGAGGCCTCACAGGCAATGAAGTCCAATATCTTTAAAATCAGTGATGGTAAATTGTGCGATAAAAAGCTCACTGTGAGGAGTCAGCTGAGGTCATAGTAGGCGTCTCACCAACACTAAAGGACCTAATGTTTATATGATGTCACTCATCATAAAGCAATGTCTAGATAGTTCGAAATTGGAAACATCTCATAAGTGGAAAACGTAATTCTGTGGAGATGAAGGAAGAAGGAACGGTTCTAGATAAATCTACGATATGAAAAGGAGAACACAGACATGAGATTAATTGATGAAATACTTAGTGATTCAAATATCGACAGGGCTATTCTATAGGTCAAGAGAAACAAAGGTGTATCTGGAGTCGATAGGATGACAGTAGATGAACTTGATGAATATTTCTATAAGCATAGAAGAGAGATTAAATACTCTATACTTAATAAGAAATATAAGCCCCAATCAGTCAAGAGAGTCTATATCCCAAAGCCAAATGGCAAGAAGAGACCATTAG